>Ga0209347_1005923_pt1 | contig 11236 bp, 7 predicted proteins | sample AutmiccommuBRH23_FD_187382 | JGI IMG/M metagenome (GOLD analysis project Ga0209347, IMG submission 187382) | Deep subsurface microbial communities from Mt. Terri, Switzerland - Autotrophic microbial communities BRH/23 (SPAdes) (version 2) | ecosystem: Environmental > Aquatic > Deep subsurface >...
ATTATTCCGGCGTTTAAAGGGATTCAGGCGAATATTCACACGATTTGAAAAACTCGATGTCGTGTTCATTTTCTTCATACATTTTGCCCTAATTGCTGACGCATTAATTAGTGTTAACACGCCCTAGATACCATCTCTCATAGCAAACCACAGTGCGTCTCGTGACAAGATTGTGGTTGGCTATGAAGAGAGAGTCTCTAGGAGGCCTTAAAACTTCAAGCTGACACCTAAGGTGTAGGCACGGCCTATTACGTCATAGGTGGAGCGGTCTGTAGCACCGAATCCAGTCCATTCTGGAGGCTTCTTATCGGAAAGATTAGAAACTCCTAGATTCAGAGACAAATCATCACTAAATTCATAGCGACTGAAAAAGTCAAAATAGGTTACAGAACTTACCCCGGGTTGATTAAGGCTTGTACCAACATTGAGATAGTGGTCCATGCTGCCAATATAGCGTGCCTGCATGCCAACCATTAGAGGACCATTAAAATAGCTAATACCTGCGGTTCCTTTCCATTCAGGATGTGAGAGTCCACCGGCCGAATTATTGCCAATAGTCCCCTTGTAGTCCACCAAAGGGGAATCCTCCAATTGGGCAATTGCATACTTATTGACATGTGTCAGCAGAAGCCTAAGAGAAAGATCACCAGCATCATTGGAAAAACCTAGGTTATTCAAACCAAATGACCAATCAACCTGAAAATCCGTACCACTCATGTGATATTCAGCAAGATTGACAGTGGGAGTGCGCAACTCAAAGAAATTTCCAGTCGTCGTTTCCCTAGTGATCAACTGGCAAAAAAAGTTATCGTTTGAATAGGAAGGATTGCCACCATCGGCATTGAAACATGCACGAACTGCTTCCCCTCCAGGAATAATGCCCATGGCATCCTTAATATTGATGTCATAATAGTCTACAGAAAAAGACATAGAGCTGAATAAATCCGAAGCAAATTCGGGACGAAAAACCACCCCCACGTTGTAGCTGTCACCAATCTCTTCATCCAGCGCTGTATTGCCGCTAATCAGAGATGGGACACCTGTACCCGAGGTCTGGTATGAATCCACGAGCGCCTCTTGAATTCCCTGGGCTATACAGAGCTGGCGCACCAACTGAGCATCCGGTCCAGTTCTGTAAACACTGTTGTTAGAGCACGGATCTCCACCACCCGCATTGATGTTTCCCAGCCCAGCGGAACCAGAAGCAGCAGGTGCGAAGAGTTCACCAATTGATGGAGCTCGTATTGAACGTTGTTGGCCAGCACGAATGAATAGCGATTTGACAGGTTGCCACTCGAATCCAATTTTATAGGACTCAGCTCCACCAATCGAATCATAATCCGAATAGCGAAATCCGAGGTTCATATCAAGCCGTTCCACCAAAAACATATCTGAAAGTAATGGTATCAATAGTTCAGCGTATATTTCTTCAGCTTTGGTGGAGCCCTCGGAGGGTGCCGTGCTGCCGATGCCCAGGCCTAGAATATCCTGTACGCCCGTTGCTGGATTTTTAACCAGCCCAGCATCCGGACGATACTCGAAACTATTTTTCCGATATGCAAGTCCTGCGGCAAAGCGCAAATCACCAGCGGGTAATTCAAATAAATCACCCTGAATATTTATCTCACCAGCATCCTGCTCCAGCACCTGGCGACTAACTGGATCACGCCGCAGCAACTGTCTACAGGACTCGGAGACGGATAGTAACGGGAACAGATTCAAACCACCTTCACACATACTCACCCCACCATCAGGAGCGTTAATCAGTGCGAGAAATACTGGCCGGGAAAGCTGATTAACCTGTGTCTGATCTATCGTCGTACGTCCTGTGCTGAAATGTGCATCCCATGTCCAGTCTAAAGATGGGATGCTTCCTGACAACCCATACTGAAGCTGCCAGGTATCATTATCCACACGAGACCCAGATCTCCCAAAAACATAATCTAGAGGATACGAGACGTAAAATATGTCCGCATTAGGATTACTCCTAGAGTCAAGAATATCTCTAAGATCTTGAGGTATGAAGGCATTACTTGCCGGAATCATTGGCGGCTGGTTGTAAAGTGCCGGGCCGCTGGTCCTATTTGAAGTCTCGAATGTGGCGAAATTGAATTGTGCAAATGCTTCAATATTCGGTGTAATTTCGTAAGTACCGCGCGTAAATGCTGTATACCTTTCCAGCGGGAGGGAAAGAGTCGTGTAATCAGAGTCGTTATTCCATCCTAATGATCCCGCCGCATCCTTGACAAACCTGGCGCCCGGAATAGGTTTAAAGTTAGCTCCGTTCCTGGCAAACAGCGTTCCGTCTGTATTCATGCCAAATACCGAGAAAAAGGGCGGCACTTGCGCTGGATCTGTAATGCCATAGCGCTGAAAAACTGTAGCAATTGCGCCTGCTGAGGGCAAATTGGTGCCACTTGGAGCAATAAGCCCTATAGGGTAGATAGGGAAAGGGGCATCTTCATCAAAAAAGGAGCGTGAAGATGTAGGAAAGATTTCCTCCCTGTCAAAAAAGGAACCGGAAACCACCAAATTACCACGCCCATCCGCGAAATTACCCCCGAATGTGACACTGGCATCAACATTTTCACCATCACTTTCATCCGTTATTCCACCTCTAACATCAAGCTGGAAACCGGAAAAATCACGCCTAGTCTTGAGATTGATAACCCCAGCAAGCGCATCTGATCCATATGCGGCTGATGCGCCGCCAGTAATAATTTCAGTACTCTCAATCAAGGCGGTGGGAATACCATTCAAGTCAATGGCATTATAAATATCAGAGGGTTGTAGTCGCTTGCCATCCAGCAACACCAATGTGCGACGACTGCCCAACCCTCGCAGGTCTGCTTTGGATTGACCGCCTTCTTGCAAATCCCGTCCCGCCGTTGTACTACTTGACGAAGCGGAGAGCTGTGGTAGTTGATTAAGGGCTTCACCCAGCGTGGCCTGGCCTCCAAATCTTAGTGATTCCGTATCAACGGTTACAATTGCACTTTCGGCATCGTAATCCCGTCTGGCTATGCGGGAACCAGTTATAACAATCTCTTCAATCTGTGATTTTTTATCTGCACTTTGGTCAGTAGTAGATACTTCTTGTGCAAATAGTTGACTGACCGAGAGTATTGAAAAAACAGGAATTGCAAAAAATCGAACAGTTAATTCGAGCATGTTTTTCATATGTATTCCCCGATAATAATAGTTAAAATAACGAAGAAATAATGGTGTTGGTGTATATACCAAACCAAGATTAAACAGGAGGGCGCTCGTTCCTGGGAAAGGCCTTCAGGAATGCATACGCAACCCTGAACATCTTGGCTTCACTACCAGGACGGCCAATAATCTGCATTCCAACGGGCAATCCATCAACAAAACCAGCTGGTACGTTGAAAGCGGGGAAAGCCAGCCAATTAAACATCCGGACATGACTGACATAGGTAGCACCAAAGTTTCCGTGTGGGTATTTCTCGTGCTCTTTCGTCCAAGCGGTATCCCAATCTTCAATCTTGCGAGCGACTAATTGTGCAGTTGGAGCAAGAATCACATCGTGATCTCTGAATATGTTCATGAATTTGTCATAATTGCGGCCTCTTACTGCCACTGAGGCCAGATATTCCTCTTCAGACGGCATTTCAGCAGCACCCCGCATAAATCCCCCAAAAGCGCGGCTGGCTAACATACTGAGGCGATCAGAAGGGTCTTCCCAAGTCTCATTTAAGATAACAACCTGCGCTCCAATTTCATTGAATCCCATGGCTGCATTGCGAATCGCAGCAATAACCCGCGGGCTTTCCTCCAGAGCATACATAGATGCATATCCAAAATCATCGGTCCAGGCAAAACGCATCCCCTTCACCCCATTATCGATATCAGAAAGAAAATCGGGTGTCGGATCCTGTAAGCTAAAGAAGTCGCGACCATCCGGTCCAGACATCACCTGGGCCGCTATTGCCGCGTCACGAATATCTCGACACAAGGGACCAGTACTGGCCGATAGTGCGAGCGTCGGCGAGCCAGGGTGTATCCAGGGAATACGTCCAGGAGTGGCCGCTATGCCAACGATGCCACAATAGGCGGCAGGTAACCTAGTAGATCCACCGCCATCAGATCCTATAGCGATGGGAACAAGGCAAGCTGCAGCCGCGCTTGCTGAGCCAGAGCTTGACCAACCAGGAGTACGCGACGTGTCCCAGGGATTAGTTGCTTCAACATCCCAGTTAAACTGGCGATTCGGAGTGAGTGGATGATCACCTCCAGAACCTCTTTCAGTATTTGTACCAAACATAATCGCACCGGCTTTTCGCAAACGCTCAACCTGCACGTCGTCTCTTGGGGATTTAGCAATATATTCCAAACGACCAATATCGAATTTCGGCAATCCTTTGATAGCAATATGGTCTTTTACCGAAACGGGTATGCCGTGTAGCGGGCCAATTGGCTTCCCCGTCAGTAACGCCTTTTCAGCAGCCCGCGCCTGTTGCCTGGCGCCTGCATGGTCAAGGGTCATAAAAGCCTGCAACTTACCACCCACAGCCTCAATGCGATTAAGAAAGTGTTCGGTCACCTCCACCGGAGAAATATCCTTCTTCGCGATGAGGTTCCGTATCTGCCAAGCGGGCATCCATGTCAAGTCATCCTTGCCACTTGCAGCAGCAATGGATGAGTGGAGCAAACCTCCGCCGGCAGCCAATAGAGCGCTTCCTGCTATGCCTCTAAGCAGAATGCGGCGGGTCTGGTCCGGTTGTTGATCATCAGTATGTGGTTCGTTCATTTGCGTTTACCTGTTATTGCTCTAATAATGAGTGTTGAATCAGTGGCCTACAGTCGTTGGATCCTTTTCACGCGTGTTGCTTTTTTGCAGTCAACACATGGGGTTTATCAACCGCAAGAACTGACATTTTATAATTTTTCGATTCAAATAGCGGATATCCCGCGCAGGATCCGTCTTGAGTAAACGCCAAAGTTTGCACTTGAACAGCCGCTGGTTTCTTCAATCTAATCAACACGGATTGCTATTGCTATGGATATTTTTCAAAATCGCGTGCACTTTTTAGTCTGCTTACCAGGTCGACTCGTTAAACTTCATGCAATTTTCGTCATGTTGATCCCATAGTATCGGGATAAGATAGGTATACAGAAATCCGCTATTTGCCGTTTTTTATTCACTGACAGGGGAGCCTGGGTTTTGTAAACCAGGGGAAAGAATGAAATGCTGAGGCTAGTAGCAATATCCTGTCACAGGATTCATGCCGTGTATTTATTGCCCAGACTTCTGAAATGTGTCGGCGAAAAGCCGGTTTGATTCTTGAAAAAGCGGCTGAAATAGGCGTAGTCAATAAAACCAAGATCAAAAGTAATTTCATTGACTGTTTTCATCGAGCTGAGCAGTTCTCGTTTCGCTTCGAGAATCATACGCTTGTGCACTAACTCCAGAGGTGTAAGCTCTGAAAGCTGTTTACAGACTTCTATCAGTTTGTTGCGGGTAACGCCCAGCATCTGGCAATAACTTTCAATCGTTAGATGTTCTCTGAAGTGGTTTTCAACCAGGATTTGATATTGGTACAACAGGCTGGTATCGGATGAGTCCATTTTAGTCGGTGGCTGCCAGCCCTGCAGGAGTTTTGGCAAAGTGCTTTCGACCACGACTACGAGTATGTAGGCCATGATCGCAGCGTCACAACCTAAGCCAAAACGCGCAGCGGCTATGGAAACCTCTGTAAAGATTCTCTTCCGTTTCTCTCTCTGGTGTTCTCCTGTCAAGTCATCATAGGTGTAAGGCTTGTAATAGGACTCCCAGAACGAAGAGGGCGTTGTGAACATGGCCTGGGCCACTCTCGTCCTCAGGAACAGCTCGGAGCCGGAAAAAGCAAAGCCATCAGTATCCGGTGTCAATCTGAATTGATAAGGACAATTGGCGGGCAAAACCAGCAGAGAACCTGGAGCAAGTCTCAATTCTTCATTATCAATCAGAACGCAACCCCCACCCTTTTCAAACAAAAATTGCTGGCGCCTGTCGGGACACCGCTGTTGCACAGACATGTCCTGTGAAACCAGCAGTTCGCTTATTCGGCGACAATCTATTTGTGATATTCCGTCAAGATTTTGCGCTCCCTGCCTGTCTCTGCTTAATGACTTCAACATTGGCAAATTACCCGCTCATACTAAATATTATCGACACAAGAATTCTCTTACATCTTATTTTCGTTTGAATAAATAATCCATTTGCTCTCGCGCGTCAAGCTTTTCAGGCCAGCGCAATGGCTGCGGAAGACTGCCTGTGGAACTCAACCGCTGGCAGGCTAAGAGCCCCGCCAGCGGTCAACAGTAGCACGAATTGTCAGGCCACATACGCCAAGAGTATGGCTGCCTCCCTGCCTTAAACAACGGAGTAGGACTCTGCGTTAAAGCCTGCAGCGCTTTTCAGATTCAGCCAGAGCGATCAGGACCTGAAACGCCCACCATCGACAATCAGCGTATCGCCGGTGTGATAGCTGGAACAGTCACTGGCGAGGTAAACGACTATACCCTCCAGATCTTCCGGTTGGCCGGAGCGGCCCATGGGAGTGCGGGCGGATACCGCCGCGTCGATCTGCTTGAACACTTCGGGATCTGCCTGGGTCATCTCGGTGGCGATAAAGCCGGGAGCGATGACATTGACGCGCACACCATGGCAGCCCAGTTCTGCCGCCATGGTGCGACCCACGGCGTCGAGCCCGCCCTTGGCGGCGGCGTAGTGGGACATGCCCGGTACACCGTAAAAGATCGACATGCTGCCGCAGATAATGATCGAACCGCCCGGATCTCCCGCTTCGGAGCGTTTAACCATATGCCGCGCGGACTCCCGCAGGGTATAGATGGCACCGTGGAGGTTGATATTGAGCAGGTCGTGGTACATGTCGGAGGTCATGTCGCAGATGGTGTTTGAGCGGCTGGCCACACCGGCATTGACCACCACGCAGTCAAGGCGACCCATCTTCTCAACCGCTGCCGCCATGGCATCGATCACTGCCTGCTCGGAGCCAACATCCACAGACTGGGACCACAGGCGTCCGCCATACTGCTTCAGGGTATCCAGCGCGGCCTGGTTTTTGGCGTCGTTGCGACCCCAGATCACAATATCGGCACCGGCTTTGGCCAGTCCGCGGGCGTAGGCGAGGCCGAGGCCGGAATTGCCGCCGGTGACCAGCGCCACCTTGCCGGTCAGATCAAACAGATTGTTAGCCATTCATTTTCTCCAGTTGTGTGTTGTTGACTTTAACTATCCAGCAGTTGTCGGTTGTATCTGAGTTTCACGTAACACGTAACACGTTTCACGTAAGGCTTGGCTCGTGCCTCTCCCGACCCTGCTGCGGTGCCTGCCAGCTTGCATAATCCACCAGGGTCTGGAACCACTGCAAAGACGTGTAACGTGTTACGTGTTACGTGCAGCAACTTCAGCGCGGCGGCAGGATTTTCTCCTCTCGCCAGCGCCTGATCCACTTGATCACACTCTCACTGGTATCGACGCAATCGCTAAATCCCGCCTGGCGCAGCTTGATGGTGCTTGTCAGTACCGTGCGATCACAGTTGTTGAGGGCGAAATCCGCCAGGGCGCAGGATTCTCCCAGAAATTCCCGCCAGTCCACCGGGGCGGCAAGCCCGTGGTGCTGCACCAGCTCGGCCCACAGGTCTGCCTCCTCCGTTACCGCTGTCACTATTGAGCGGGCTTGCGGTGGACCCGTTTCCACACCGATTTCGGCGGCGATCTGCGGCCACAGGTCGGGCCAGATGTAGGTATCGCCGTTGGCGATATTGAAGGTCTGATCACGGGCCGTGTTGGCCTCCAGCGCCCAGGCCACCCCTTTCGCCAGCAACTCGACATCGACCATTTCCATCACCCCATCACCCGGCACTGCGCCAGGGAACGCCAGGGGGTGCCCTGCCGCTTTACAAAGAGAGGCAAACACCGCAATGGCCAGCAGTCCGTTGAGGTTGCTGCCCATGCCGCCACCGGCAATGGTGGGGGCGCGGAAGGTGGTCCAGTACCAGTTGCGACCCTTGGCTTGGTCAGATTTCTGACGCTGCCACAGGTAATCCTCCTGGCGGAAATAGAAATCGTCAAACGCCGGGCGCGGCAGGGATTCCCGCAGCGGCACGGCAATATGGCCGGGGTAGTGTGGGCCATAGGCCTTGGTGCCGTGGATCGCCACCACCTGTTGCAGTGTCGGCGCCACGGCAAACAGCGGCTCCAGCAGATTTTCAAACATCTGGCCGTTGCGGGCCGCATGGTGGGGATCGGTCCAGCTGGCCACCAGGTCGCCGGGGGTTTCGTTGATCGCCGCATAGACCACATGGGTTACCCGCTCCAGTGCGTTGGCGGGATCGGCAATACTGGCCTGGCAAGCCAGGCTGTCGAGCAGATCGAGAGAGAGGTGAGACACCCCCGCAGGCAGGTCGGGCGGCCTGCGCCGCGACACGGCGATCACCTGGCAGTCGCCTGCTTCTGCCAGGCACTGCACCACAGCGCCGCCAACAAAGCCGGAGGCGCCCACCACCAATACTGTCTTGCCGTTCATCTCACCATCCTGTCCTTATTGTTATGCAGTCTGTGGTGGCTACTTGACCTCCACCTTCACGGGGAACTTGTCGAAGTAAAACTGGAAGTTCTTGCGAATTTCTGCCGCATCGACGCCAAAATCCCGCTTCAGGTTGTAGACCACCTTGCCATGTTTGCCCCGTGGGTGGGCATCGAGGTAAGAGTGCAGTTCCGCCAGCGCCTGGTCGGTGAGAGGCAGATCGGCCTTGCGGTAGATTTCCTTCAGCACTGCATCCGTATCCGCCATCATGCGGTCGAAATAGACGTCTACTATCTGGGCTTGCGGCAGGCTGTCGTGATCGCGCACGCAACCCTCCAGGAGACGCCTGTAGCGGTCAATCCAGTAGTCGCGGTAAAGCTCGGCATCCGGCGACTTGCGCAGGATGCGGTGGGCATAGCAGGACATGGTGATGGCCGACTGGATGGACGCCACCGGATCGCGGTGGGTGATGACAAAGGTGGCGTCGGGGAAGGTCTTGTACAGCGTCGCGAGCTGTTCCATGTGCTGGGGACACTTCATCACCCAGCGATTGGGCCCCTTCAGCCAGGTCAATGCCTGCATGGCTTTTTTCATGTAGGCGTAAGTGCCGCTCTGGTCGTGGGCGAAGTAGTAATCGCGCCAGCGCGGCACATGGGCCATCCATTCGATCAGGTAGGAGGAGAAATCGAGCGCCTGTAGCTCGATATCCTCACTGACGTGGTCGGGGGAGAACTCGTGCATGGCCTTCATATAGGGCAGCAACGCATCCTGTTGCTCCCAGCCCTCTGCGGCGCGTGTCCAGCGCGGATCAACGCCGTCGGGGCCGATCTTGTCGTCTTCGGTGGGGATGGGCGCGATGGCCTCCCACCAGGGCAGTGAGCGCAAGCGGGTATCAGCGCTGATCAAATTCAGCAGATTGGTGGTGCCGGAGCGCGGCAGGCCGGCCACCAGTATGGGCCGGTCGATCTTGATATCGAGGATCTCCGGGTGGCGCTTGATCAGATCCTCCAGGCGCAGCCGGGTCGCCGCGTAGCGGGTATACATCTGCAGGAAATTGAAGCGGGTGATGTTGGTTGCGCCGCGGTCTTCGTTGATGGCCTGTACCCAGACATCGAGCCGCTCACGAAAATCCTCAGGGCCGAAATACGACAGGCCGGTCTGCTCCATCGCGTCATTGAGGATGCCCTCGGCGGTAATCACCACCGGGTTGGCTTCCATGGCCTCGAGCACCTGCGCCTGGTAAGGGGTAAGCACCGGATTGAGCAGGTCGGTGACATCGATAGTATTGCTGTCGCTCATGGGTTTTTCCTTTTATTGCTATTTGTTGATGCTGTTTACTGGCAATGGCAGTGGCAGCAGTGCCGGTTTCGGGGCAGTCCTTGCCGGTTAAGCTTGGAGGATCGTCAAATCTGCACGGCGGTGCAACGGCTTTCAGCGTTATAGTCACCGCCAGGGTGAGTTGAGGTCCAGTTCTGGCAAAAGATGGCGCTATTGATAAAAGTTGGGACGCTATCAGCGCACTGTGTTCAGGCCACCATTAACGGAAATAATCTGGCCGTTGATAAAACGCGCACCCTCCCCCGCCAGAAAAACCATCACCGGAGCAAAATCCCGGTCGGGATCGCCCAGCTTGCCGCCCACTGGAACCAACCCGGCCATCATGGCGTCGTGGGCGACCAGTTCAGCGGCACTGAAAGTTGCGCGATGCTCCTCGTACATCGGGGTCCACAGGGCTGGCACCAGGGTGTTGGCGGTAACACCGTGGCGACCCCACTCGTGGGCGATGGTGCGGGTCCAGGAGATCACGGCGCCCTTGGCCGCCGAGTAATGGGCGCCATTGACATAGGGCACCAGTCCCGCGTCGGAGCCAAAATTGAGTATGCGCCCGCCCTTGTCCTTCATATGGCGGTAGGCAGCCTGATTGGTGAGCATGGTGCCGCGCACATTGACATCAAAGATCAGATCCCATTCTGCATCGGTGATGTCCTCCGCTGCGGTGTGGCGCTCGACACCGGCGATATTGGCCAGCACATCCAGACCGCCAAGCTCATCCACAATGCGCGCAAAGGTACTCTCCACCTCGCCGCGCTCGGCAATATTGCAGTGGTGGTAGCTGGCCTTGCCCGCTGCCGTTTGGTTGAGCTCAGCGGCGAGTGCTTCGCCCGCATCATCAAGCACATCCACTAGCGCCACCGCCGCGCCGTGGGCGATATAGGCTCGCGCCGCCGATGCGCCAATGCCCCGTGAAGCGCCGGTGACGATGATTTTTTTACCCTGAAGATCCATAGTTACTCCTGATGATTTTTTATTATCAGATGGTCCGACAGCAGAGACCGACTTGAGTGTTACAGGGCTATCTTAGGATAGGATGCAGCAGCCGCTGTCGGAGCAATAATCTGTTCTAGCGTTCGACAAGACAATAACACAGCCCGGCGATTGGACTACAGTACTCACCCATTCCCCTAACCTATAGCTTCCACCCTTAGCTCTGGAAGATGACGTCCAGCATTTCCAGTTTGCCATCTATAAAGAACACTGTTTCACCAGTATCGGGTAATGACCCAGTCCTAGGGGGTGTTAACAATTAAAGTCACTTCCAGGATAATTCTGCCATTCACGGATGTTATTTTTGTTGAGCTATGGCGCGCAGATTATTAAGAGAAGATCAATGGACTCGTATA
>Ga0209347_1005925_pt1 | contig 11233 bp, 10 predicted proteins | sample AutmiccommuBRH23_FD_187382 | JGI IMG/M metagenome (GOLD analysis project Ga0209347, IMG submission 187382) | Deep subsurface microbial communities from Mt. Terri, Switzerland - Autotrophic microbial communities BRH/23 (SPAdes) (version 2) | ecosystem: Environmental > Aquatic > Deep subsurface >...
CGGCGAGCTGGCTCGACCGCTCCTTGAGGATGCCGAAGAGATCGTAGATCTGTTCCAGGCTCTCTTTGACGCTCGCATCGCTGCTCGTGCGCCGGCGGCAGTAGGCCCCGAGCATGAGGTTCTCCCGGACGGTCATCGTGCCGAACACGTGCCGGCCCTCAGGCACGAGGCTGCAACCCAGGCCGACGATCCTCTCCGCCGGCCGGCCGAGAACGTTGTGCTTGTCGAAAACGACCTCGCCCGAGCGGGGTTTCAGCACGCCCGCGATGGTCTTGAGGAGGGTGGTTTTGCCTGCCCCGTTGGCCCCGATCACGGCCACCGCCTCGCCCGGTGCGACGTGCAGGCTGATCCCCTTGAGGACCCGCAGGGCCCCGTAGCCGGCCTCGAGATTGACGACCCTAAGCATGCTCGTCCCCCAGGTAGATGCGGATCACGTCGGGGTTTCGCTGGATCGCCGCCGGAGGGCCCTCGGCGATTCGTTGTCCCTGGTCGAGGACGAGCACCTCGTCGGAGATGTTCATTACCAGGGACATGTCGTGCTCCACGATCAGGCACGTGACGCCGCGGTCGCGGATCTTGAGGATCAACTGGGAAAGCTCGTTGGTCTCGTAGATGTTCAACCCGGCCGCGGGCTCATCGAGCAGCAGCAGGGCGGGTTCCGTCGCCAGGGCCCTGGCGAACTCCACCAAGCGTTGTCGCCCGAAGGACAGGTTCGAGGCTGTCTCGCGGGCATAGGACATCAGGCCGAGGTCCATAAGAATCTCGGCCGCCTTGATTTGGGTTTCCCGGTCCTCCCGCCACGTGTGCGGCAGGTTCAGCATGCCCGCCAGAAAACCCGAGCGGGTTCGCGGGTGCCTGCCCACCATGACGTTCTCATGGACGGTCATGGTCGGGAACAGCTTTGTCGTCTGGAACGTCCGGGCGATCCCGAGCGAGGCGACGGCATGGGGTTTCCATGCGGTGATTCGTTTGCCGCGAAACAGGACCTCGCCCTGCTGGGGCGGGGTCGTGCCGGCGATCAGGTTGAACAGCGTGGTCTTGCCCGCGCCGTTGGGACCGATCACCGCCTTGATCGTGCCCGCCTGCACTTTCATGCTAACGTCCCGCACGGCGTGGACGCCTCCGAAGGAACGATGCAGACCCCGAGTTTCCAGGAGGACGTCGCTCATGGGGATCCTCCGGGAGGAGAAATTCGAAATCCGAAATTCGAAACTCGAAACAAATTCAAAATCCAAAGGCGAAATGACCAAAACGCTGTCGCTGGCTGACGCATCTGTTTTGAATTTTGGGCTTTGAGCATTCGAGTTTGTTTCGGATTTCGAAATTCGAATTTCGGATTTTCCTCTTCAGCCATGTTCCCTCCTTGGCAGCAGAGAGAGCACCGCCCTGAGCTTGGGTACTCGCAGCAGGCCCTGCGGGGCGAAGAGCATGATGCCGATGAGAATGGCCCCGAACACCGCGTCGTCATAGGAGCCGAAGACGCCGCGCAGCGAGAGGAAGTTCAGCAGGACTCCCATGATCATCGCGCCCCAGAGATTGGCCATGCCGCCGACGGCGACGATGGCGACGTAGCGAACGGACTTCATGACCGTCGCCTCGGAGGGGCCGATGCTGCCGTTGTAGTGCGTCAGCAGGGCGCCGCCGACGGCGGCGAACAGGGCGCTGAGGATGAACGTGGCGAGCTTGTAGCGATAGGTGTTGATGCCCAGCGAGTGGGCTGCGTCTTCGCTTTCATGGATCGAGCGAAGCGCCCGGCCGACTCGCGAGTGAATCAGGTTCAGGGCCAGGACCATGGCGGCCAGCACGGCGACCCAGGCGATATAGTAGTTCTGGACGCGAAAGGGGGCTCTGCCGTTGACTTGGAGGCCGCCGATGAGGTTAAAGGCCGGGACGTTGGAGATGCCGTCGGCCTGGCCGAAGATCTTCGCCCCGAGAACGATTCGATAGATGATCAGGCCGAAGCCCAAGGTCGCCATGGCCAGGTAGTGACCCTTGAGCCGGATCACGGGCAGGCCGATCGCCAGGGCAATCAGGGCTGTCAGCAGCATGGCCGCCACGAAGGCCAGCCAGGGCGAAAAGGACAGCGCCTGCCGGCCGTAGAGGTCCTGCCATTGGACGAGCAGCCCGAGCGACAGCAGCCATTCGACCGGGGCGGACTCGCGGTAGCTGCTCAGGTCATGGGTCGTCAGGACGGCGATGGTATAACCGCCTATGGCAAAAAAGCCCGCGTGGCCCAGGGAGATCTGCCCGGCGTAGCCCATGAGCAGGCACAGCCCGATCACCACGAGGGCATAGTAGGCCGACATGGTGACCTGCGTCATATAGTAGGTCTTGCCGGTCGCCGCCAGCACGAGGTGCATCGCGACGACCAGGACCGCCGCGGCGATAACGGGGTAATAGATCCGCAGCCGCATCATGCCGTCCTCACGCTCGTGCCGCGGCGGGCGAACAGGCCGCTCGGCCGGAAGACCAGGATCAACAGCAGCACCACGATTGCCACAACCTCTTTGTAGGCGGAGGCGAACTGGCTGACCACGAAAGCCTCCAGCAGACCCAGGAGCAGGCCGGCCGCCACGGCGGCCATGCTGTTGCCCAGCCCGCCGAGGATCGCGACGGTGAAGCCTTTGATGGCCAGCGGAGCGCCCATGTCGTACTGGGTTTGCGTGATGGGTGAGACAACGCAGCCGGCCAGGGCGCCGATGCCGGCGCTGAGCATGAACGAGAGCGTGACCATCCAGCGGTCGTTGATGCCGCACAGGCGTGCGGCCATCCGGTCATCGGAGCAGGCCCGCATGGCCCGGCCGGTGGTGGTGTAGCGAAAGAAAAGCGTCAGCGCCGTGACAATGACGGCGCTGACGCCGAGTACCCAAAGGACCTGGAGCGAGATGTGCGCGCCCAGGATCGTGATCGTTGAACTGTCTGTGCCCGTGAAGTAGGGCAGCGACCGCACCTGTTCGTCCCAGATGTGGAGCATGCCCTCCCGGATCAGGATCGACAGGCCGATCGTGATGATGATCAGCCGGACAACCGAGGCATTGTGCACCCGCCGGATGAAGACGAGCTCGACCGCCGCGCCCAGGGCGGTCGTGATGAGGACCGCCCCCAGGATCGCCAGCGGCAGCGGGGCGACTGCGGAAAGGCTGATCGCGATCATCGCGCCGACGATGAGGAACTCGCCCTGGGCGAAATTGATGATCCCCGTCGTGCAGTAGATGATGTTGAAGCCGATCGCGACGATCGCGTACACGCTGCCGACGGTGATGCCTGAAAGGGCGTATTGGACGAATAGGGCGAAATTCATCGTGATTCAGTTTCGTCCCGGTTACTTCTGATAGATGGCGAACTTCCCGTCCTGGACTGTGAGCACTTCGAAGGCGTCGAGACCCAGGCCGTTGTGGTCCTGCGCCGAGAGGTTGAAGATCCCGCCGGTGCCGACGACGCCCTGGAGGGTCTCGATCGCGTCGCGAACCTTCGCGGGTTCGACGCTGCCGGCCTTCTTGATGCCCTCGACCAGGAGAAGCATCGCGTCGTATGCGTGGCCGCCGAACGTGCTGGCGTCTTCCTTGTAACGGGTCTCATAGTCCGTCTTGTACTCGAGAAGGAGTTTCTTCTGGGGATGATCCTCCGGCAACACGTCGGCGACCAGCAGCCGGCCGCAGGGGAAAATCGTGCCGTTGGCGGCCTCGCCGCCCGCCTGGACGTACTTGATGTTGCCGAACCCGTGGCTCTGGAACAGGGGCACATCGAGTCCGATCTGCTTCATGTTCTTGGCGATGAGGCTCTGGGCCGGGACGATGGACCAGTTGACCACGGCCTGGACATCCAAGCCCTTGATTTTCGTCAGGACGCCCGTCAGATCGGTCTCGCCCGTGCTGTATGTCTCGGTCCCGGCGATGGCGATGCCGAACTCCGGGGCCAGGTCCGCAAGCTGCTTGGCGCCGGCATTGCCGAAGCCGTCGTTGCTCGTGACCACGCCGACCTTGGCGATGTTCATGTCCTTCATCGTCTGGAAGATGCGGCGGGCGGCGTCGCTGTCTTTCTGCGGAGTCTTGAAGACATAGCTGGCGATGGGGTTGACGATGGTCTCCGCGGCGGCGCAGGACAGCAGAATGGTCTGGCCTTCCTGGCAGATGTTCTTGATCTGCATGGTCTCGCCGCTGGTGGAAGGCCCGATGATCGCGAGGACCTTCTCCTCGTCGATGAGTTGCTTGGCCATGGAGATGGCCTTCTCCGGGCTGCCGCCGGAATCCCGCACGAGCAACTCGATCTTGTGCCCGTTGACGCCGCCGGCCTGGTTGATCTTCTCGACGAACATCTCGGCCGTCTTGGCCTCGGGGGCGCCGAGGAAGGAGGCCCCGCCGGTGACCGCAAAGATGGCGCCCACCTTGATCGGAGTCGCGCCGGCTGCCGGTTCCGTGGCCGCGGACTGCTCCACAGGGGGCGTTTCGGGCGATTTCTTGCACCCCGTCGCGATCAGGACACATCCCACAATCAGAACGCCCAAGATACCTGCCAACTTCGTTCTCATGGTTTCTTTCCTTTCCGACCCACAGGTCAACCGTTTGGAAGTATATCTTCCAGCTCGATGGAAATAATGGCTTTTTCCGAGAAATCCTGCGGCCCGCAGGACCGCCGCAAATCAGGGATTATCAAATCGCCTTGATATGTGCCGGGCTGGCCTTCGGCCCTGGCTTGCGGCTCAGAATCGGCTCACATGGGGAAAAGGCCGATTTGTGACCCAAACCCACGAATGCACGCAACGTACAGGCTCCAGACCTTGGGCATACATTATCGTGTTGGGTTTATCTCGTCAACACCTTCTGTGGGGAACAAGACGAGGCAATTCGGGGAGAGATACTGACGCTGTCCGGCCTGTCGCGACTGGGGGGATGGCTGGATGTCTGTTACTGGCGGGTCTCCATGCCGGGGCTGAGGGCGTCGATTTTGGCCGCCACGATGAAGTCGTTCTCGTGCAGGCCGTGGATTTTGTGCGTCCAGAGCTGGATGACGGCCTTGCCGTAGCCCAGGCAAATGTCCGGGTGGTGGTTCTCCCGTTCGGCGATCTCGCCGACTCGATTGACGAAATCCAGGGCCTGACGGAAGTCCTTGAATTCGAACTCCCGCTCGATGTGATGCTCGCCGACCACCTTCCAGCCGGGCTGCAATTGGCCCGCCAACTGTTCGATGACTTCGCCTTTGAGCGGCTCGACCCCGCCGCGGCACGGCACGCACTGTTTTTCCGTCAACTGAGCCATTTTCCTGCTCCTGTGCGATCCTGCACCTGTCTGCTGGTAGTCTACGCGGCGTCCACGGGCCTGGCCCTACGCAAATCCCTGCTTCCCGCTGCTCCCAAGGCTCATGCGACGGGGACGGGCGGGGAGTGGGCCCATTCCCGTCCGGGCAGGGAGGTACATGGTATTCGTGACAGTGGTGGTACGCCGACCGCACTGACCTGGTGAGTGGGGTGGCACGGCCAAACTCGTTTGGCTGTGTCCTTCGGATGGGCAGAATCGGTCGGGAGAGCACAGTCAAACCAGTTTGACCGTGGCACCCAAGACCCAGGTCTCTCTCAAACAACCCACCATTCCAGGACAGGCGACGTAGCAGGATATGCTCGGCACACCGATTTCATCTCGCGATCCGGCGGGTGTATCGGCTCGCGAGGTACAGCGGGACGATGCCCGCGACGCCGAAGCTGCAATCGATGAGTTGCCAGAAGAAGGGGATTCCGCGAATCGGCCCGAAGACGAGGGCCCAGGGGATCACCAGCACGCAGGCAATCATGCCCGCGTGGATCACCCAGAGGTTCCGCACGGGGTCCCGCAGGGGTCCGAGGAAGAACACTGCGATGGCGATGTGCCCGAAGGCCAGCCAGTCCGTGCCGTAAAAGAGAAACGGCTGCTCCCGACCGACCTCCGCTATGCCGCGATGGATGTGAGAGATCCACGTCCCAAGGACCGGCCATCGGTCCCCCATCCACGATCCCTCGCCCGCGATCTTCTGCAGGAAGGGCACTCCCGTCTGGATCGGCACCGCCGTAAGCCCCGAGAGCACCAGGCCCACGATGAACGCCGCCAGCAGCACGCGAACTCGCCACAACAGTCTCTCATACTCGCTCATTCTGCGTTCTCTCCGCTACGTGGCTTGGTTTGTCATACGAACGATGCGTCTCGCCAAGGTGTTGCTCACCGATATCTGTAACGATGCCATTCCCAGCAGCGCAGCGCTCGATCACTATCAGGACTTGTAGCTCAATGGATCTTTCTTTCCTCAAAGTCCAATCGCTGCAAGTCCTCAAGATAGCCTCGTATCGTATTCTGCATCAGCCAGTCTCTTCTTGGCTTCTCCCATTTCTTTACGCCGTTCTCCGAAAAGAACAAGAACATATTGTGAATCCTGGCAAATATGCTCTGACACACCTGATCGTAGTCTTTGCAGTCTGATGGCGGAAACGGCAGGTTCCCCGAGTCGCGGTACAGCGTATCAGCATTCCCCTGCAAGGATTGCATTTCAGAAATCAGAGAAGTCTCGCTGAGAGTGTCGTGCTGATAGCGAGTGAAAAGATCGATTGCTTTGTCTCCCAGTCCGATCATAGGGCTTTTGATCCGGCACAGTTGTTCAAGGAATTCATCTTTGCCTGTACTGTGTTCCTCAATGAAGTCTTTCACTCCGTCATACTGGTCATTCCAAGCGATCTGAATATCACCAATCCGATCATTTCCGTCAAGCCGAGTGGGCTGCATGTTCTCTGGCAGGTGAGGATCAATCCAGCAAGTCTGGCAGGCCCAGTTACAATTTTCGATGTCTTCAGTGCCATATCCAATGAACAACCAGACGACATGTGCGGGAGTAGCTCCCCAATGTTCTTTTGCTTGGTCATTGCGGTAGTAGCGGCTGTTTCTGAGTTCTTCCGTTAGCCTCTGGATGAAGTCTCGGATAACGTCTTTAGGGTAATGCTGGTCAAGTATAACTCGAGCAGAATATCGCTTTGCGCCAGCGTGACTGATATCTTCCTGTCTGTGGATTCTGTACCGAACCTTTTCTCGAACAGTCATGTTCAGGGGAATGCCGTCATCCAGATTATGACCTGCGAGACAGACGCCTTTCTCGTCAAAGGGTGTTCCATCCTGGGGGCAGATCTTGTCATAAGCTATCAGGAGTCTGGCACATTGATGAGCGTTTATGATCAGATAGTCGCACCCGGCATCATGGGCTGACTGAACGAAGTCCCGCTGTGCATCATCTTGGATATGTCCAACCGCCACGAAGATCATGGCGCCGAGACCCGCAATAGTGCGTAATTTGAGAAATTGATGTGTCACATCCCGACTCCTGACCTTCTGAGAACCTCTCCCTTTCAACACAAACGCAGCCAATCTTTTTTCACCAAGGATGTGAATATGGGACGTCAGGATGTCAGCGATCTCGGTGGGGCCATGGGGTGTCTCCGTCGGATCATACATGATTTCACGCAGCAGCTTCTCAAGCTCATGAATTTCATCAAGCCTGGCGATGTTCGCGCGAACGGTATCGGTGACTGCTGCATCCGGGATTCCACGCACACGCGAGAATTCATTGACATCATAGATTTCGATCAGTCGCCCCATCGCCTCACACGTGTCTCAAAAAGGACAGGATACAGTAGTACCAACGCAGTAACAGCTGCATAGCCCGACGCTTGCGTTGAAAACCCAGCTTGCATACTCATTACGTCTCAACGTCCCTCGGTGAAATTGTGTCCTGCTAATCAGACTTCTCCGGACGATGAACCTGGCGCTTCAACTCGTCGGGCAACGAGTCCCAGAGGTGGGGATGGGTTTCGACGAGGCGGGCGATGTCGGCGAGGTCCTTGATCCGTTTACTTTGCCTTCGCCCGGGCTCGGACCATGCCTTGATCTTGCCCCGGAGCGTGTCCTCCAGCGAGGCCACTCGAAGGAGAATGCCGTGAACATCGGCCGCGACGGCGCGGGAAGGAAAATCGCGGTAGAAATCCTCCGTGCTGAGCTGGATGCTGCCAGTCATAGAACTGCTTTCCGGTCATGGAGGCAGATCGTAGCGTTGTTCGTCGGTGGAGTCAACGTCGATGCGGAAACGTGACCGCTGGGGGCCTGCCCCCAGACCCCCGGCATTTGCCGCTTTTCACCAGCAGCATGAAATTGAAGGCCAAACCCGGACCGCCGTCGAGGCCAAATCGTTCCGTCGCGTGCAAGTCCCGCGTTTTCCGACAAGACGACCTTCGTTCTACCATGCTGCCGGCCCAAAGCGCGGAATGTCGAGGGTTCGGGGGTGGAACCCCCGAGATCGACAAGTTGGCCTACCGCCGGGAGAGGCTTGTGTCGCTGGTCTCCATCGTGTCCGCCCGGCGGCAGTGGGGACAGCGGTAGTGGCCCTCGGCGACGAGCAGATCGTGCTCGCGCGGGCCCACCATTCGGAATCCGTGGGACAGTACGTGATCGCCGGGGAGCGTCTCTTGCGGACTTCTCCCGAGCGCCTTGGGGTATACCTGCCGGCCATCCATGATCGGTCCTCCCAATGCACTTTAATGCAAACGGCGGAATTATAGGTCCCGGGACGCCGGAAGTCAAGTCTAATCCCGGCCCGCAAATTCGATAATCCAGATCACGGCCTCGGGTCGGCGACCATTTCAGGGCCGTATTTTGCCTCGGCCTCCTTGCGGATCTGGGCCATGATGGCGGGGAAGTGCTGCGCGGGGAGGATTCGTTTGCCCTTCTTGTCCGGGTAGACGATGCGGAGGACTTTGTTCCTTTCCCACTCCCGCGGCTCGATCTCCACGGAGGCGGCGAAGCCGTGCTTGGCCAGAGCGTCGAGCGTGGGGACGGGATACGCGATCGGCTCGGCGTTTTCGCAGCCCGGCACATTGGGCAGCAGCGTCGGCGTGATGCAGCCGTCGCCGAGGCCGATATCGAAGTTCCTCTTCCGCATGTCCACGAACATCGAAACCCGGCCGGTGTACCAGGATCCGTAGACGGACTCGCTGGCCTGTTTGGCGATCCTGGCGGGCTGGACGCCCAATTTCTTCATCTCCTCGTCGAGGGCGATCTTCATGGCCTCATTGTAGGAGCGTTCCGTGTCCCGCAGGACCTGCACGGCCAGTCGCGTGCCCACGAGGTTCGAGTACGAATCCTCCCAACTGAACGCCGAGGCGTATTCCGTCGGCAGGGCGATGACCTTGAAGCCGTACCACGTCATGATCTCGTGCCAGGTGACCATGGTGAAGGTCATGTAGGGGCCCATTACCAGAGCCACTTCGCGGGCGATCTTGCTTTGCTCGTCCTTCGAGCGGCTTTGCCAGTTCTCGGGGTAGGAGATGTTCATGTAGCTTCGTGAGCGGTCCACGAGCAGCTTGTACGAGAAGGTCTTGTCGCCCCGCATGATGTGCTTGTAGCTCTCGGCCGCAAGATAAGCGGTCCAGTCGGCGGCGATGCGGACGTGCATGATGTCGATGTGCCCGCCCCGGCACGTGTACGCGATGCCATTCTTCTCCGACAGGCGGAAATAGTAGCCGTGGGTGCCGAGTTCCTCCCCAGCCCACGTGGTTCCGAGGATCGCGGTGGGGTAGGCCCCGTATCGGATCCGGGGGCCGAAGTTGAACCCGTGGACAAGAACGTCGTTCGCGGGCTTGCGAAGTCCCTTATCAGGGATTACGCCGCACCCGGCTGCCCCGAACACGAGCAACGTAAGACCAAGGAGCGACGATCCCCACAGCAGACAGCAATTCTTCATCTTTCTCAGACCCCATCCGATCCCGGCAAGCCGGCGGGATCGATTGCTTGTAACTGGACTTCTGCAAAATGGCCATTGGGCCTACTTTAGGGAGGAAGAATCTTGTTCCTCGATTCTTCCTTCCTAAATCTTAACCTACTGTCCAAATAGGGACTTATATCGATTCTTCAAGGAGATCGAAGAACAAGATCTCCTTGAAGAATATAGGCCCAATGGCCATTTTGCAGAAGTCCAGTTACAACCCGAAATCCAGAATCATCGTGCGAAAACCACATAGTAAGCAGTGAGCCGCAAATGGCAAGCGTCAAATACGGCGCTGCTATTGGCGTGTTTGAACGTACTGCGTCTCGTGCTGCTGGTTGTCGGGATGGTACTCGGGACCGTATTTGGCCGCCGCCTCCCGTTGGATCTGGTCCATGATGATGGCCATGTGGACCTGCGGATCGATCCGTTTCTGGGGTTCGTCGCCGAACGCGATGCGAAGAATCTTGCCTTTTTCCCACTCGCGAGGCTCGATCTCGTGCTTGAGCGAGAATCCATACTCGGCCAGGACGTCCAGCGTGGGGACCGGATAGGAGAGCGGCTCGGCATCGGGGCACTGCGACACGGAGGGTACGAGCGTCGGCGTAACGTACCCGTCGTCGAGCCCGACATCGAAGTTTCGCTTCTTCATGTCGACGAACAGAACGAACGTGCCGGTGTACCACTGGCCTTTCATGGATTTGCTGACCCGGCGGGCCTCGCGGGCCGACGGCAGGATGCCGAGATTCTGCATCTCCTCGTCGATGGCGATTGTCACGGCCTTATTGTAGGCGTGCTCCTTGTCCTGGAGGGCCCGCACGGCGACGATCGTGCCCAGCAGGTTCGAATACGAGTCCTCCCAACTGAACGCCGAGTCGTATTCCACGGGAAGCGCCATGGACTTGTACCCATACCAGGTGGTGACCTCGTGCCAGGTCACCATCGTGAAAGTCAGGTAGGGGCCGATGGCCAGGGCGATCTTCTCGGCGATTACCGAGCGGTCCTCCTCGGAGAGGTAATCCCACCCGGGCGGGTAGGTGATCTCGACGTAGCTGCGGGAGCGGTCCACGGGCATCTTGCAGGAGAAACCCGGGTCCTTTCTCATCAGGTGCTTGTAACTCTTGGCGGTCAGATAGGCGGTCCAGTCGGCGCCGATTCGCAGGTGGACCATGTCGATGTGCCCGCCCCGGCAGGTGTACACGATCCCGTTCTTCTCGAAGAAGGGCCAATAGTAGTCATGCGATCCCAGGTTGTCGCCGAGAAAGGTCATGCCGGGGATGGCCGCGGCATAGCCCCCGAACCGGGTCCGGGGCTGCGCGTTGAATCCTTCGAAAACCACATGGTTGGCCGGTCCCGACAGGCCGCGGTCGGGCAAGACGCCGCAGCCGGCGGCCGTGAGTGCCAGCGACAGCAAACCGAGGATATACCATTTTCGTGATGTACCGTACGCATTCATGATCGGACCTTG
>Ga0209347_1005926_pt1 | contig 11231 bp, 10 predicted proteins | sample AutmiccommuBRH23_FD_187382 | JGI IMG/M metagenome (GOLD analysis project Ga0209347, IMG submission 187382) | Deep subsurface microbial communities from Mt. Terri, Switzerland - Autotrophic microbial communities BRH/23 (SPAdes) (version 2) | ecosystem: Environmental > Aquatic > Deep subsurface >...
AGAGCAGGGTGGTGGAAATCCTGGCCCCGGTGCAGCCCACCGGGTGGCCCAGGCCCACCCCGCTGCCGTTGACGTTGGTGATCTCCCGGTTTAGGTCCAGCAGTTTTTCGCAGGCCAGATACTGGGCGGCGAAGGCTTCGTTAAGCTCGATCAGCTCCATCTCGGCCAGGCTTCTGCCGGCCCTCTGGAGGGCCTTTTTAATTGCCGGCACCGGGCCGTAGCCCATCAGGTCGGGCTCAACCCCGGCCCTGGCAAATCCGGCGATGCGTCCCAGGGGCTTTAGCCCCATTTTTTCGGCCCGGCCGGCCTTCATCAGCACCACCGCCGCCGCCCCGTCATTCAGCCCGGAGGAGTTGCCGGCGGTCACCGTGCCGTTTTTGCGGAAGGTGGGGGCCAGCTTGGCCAGCTTATCCATGGTGATGTCCCGCCTGGGGTGCTCGTCGGTGTCCACCAGCAGGGGTTCCCCCTTGCGCTGGGGTATTGATATGGGGATTGTTTCTTCTTTGAAAAAGCCCTGGTCGATGGCCCGGATGGCGTTTTGGTGGCTGCGCAGGGCCACGATGTCCTGTTCCTCCCGGCTGATGCCGTATTTATCGGCCAACCTTTCAGCGGTCTCCCCCATCAGTATCTGGTGAATTGGGTCGGTGAGCAGCTCCCAGAGGGAGTCGGTCATCTGCCCATGCTGGAGCCGCTGGCCCCAGCGGGCACCCTTCAAGCTGTAGGGAACTGTGCTCATTGATTCGGCCCCGCCGGCGATGACAATCTCCGAGTCGCCGGTGGCGATTTGCTGGCAGCCGCTGACCATGGCCTGCATCCCTGAGGAGCACTGGCGCTGGATGGTCATGCCGGTAACCTCCTTGGGCAGGCCGGCCAGCAGGGTGGCGGTGCGGCCAAGGTTGGGCTCGGCGCTGTTCTGGGCGCAGCAGCCGATAATCACGTCGTCGATCTCCGATCCCTCCAGCCCTGCCCGGGCCATAACCTCTTTGATCACCGGGACCAGCATCTGGTTGCAGAGAAGGCTTTTGAAAAACCCGCCGAAGTCCCCGATGGCGGTCCTGGCCGCCGCAACAATGACAATTTCTTCCATATCCCGAAAAATCCTCCCCTTTCCTTTGGCATAAGGAATAGTACCTACATGCCTGTCTTTTGGCTATAAAATTCTATGCCGGCTCCTGGAAATCCTTCAGAAAAATGAAAAAATGAGCGCTAATTCATTTTTTCTGATTATCGCCCGGTTGGACCATACTGTGATATTATAATGATTACGGGCACTCCCTACGTTTTAAGCAGCCCGGCCGGAAGGAAATAATACAGTTAGCGCGGAGGTTTTGCCATTGTTTTATGTCGTCTCCCTGGCTGTGCTGCTGCTGGACCAGGCCAGCAAGTGGCTGATCATGGCTGCCATGTCCCTGGGACAGTCCATTCCAGTAATTGAAAATATTTTTCACATCACCTATATTCATAACCCCGGGGCCGCCTTCGGGCTGCTGGCCAACCGCACTTCTTTCTTTATCGCGGTGAGCCTTCTGGTGGTGGCCGGGGCGGTGGTTTTCCAGTGGCAGAGGGGATCCCGCCGAGGGGTTATGCCTTTGGCCCTGGGGCTTATCGTGGGCGGATCCCTGGGCAACCTGGCGGACCGGGTCCGCTTCGGGGAAGTGATTGACTTTTTGGATTTCAGGGTCTGGCCGGTGTTCAACCTGGCTGACAGCGCCATCGTGGTGGGTGCCGGGCTGCTGGTGCTGGTTATCTGGAAGATGGAGAGCAAAACCTAGGAGGCCGTTGAAAAAGTCCATCTGCTGCGTTGCGACTGCTGCTTCAATGCTCAACGTACTACGCGTACGCCTCCGCTTGAAGCCTTGTCGCGCCTTGCATCTGGAGCTTTTTGAACGGCCTCCGCGGTAGTTGATTTAACATTTTTTCGATCTGTTTTGCTACATTCACCTGGGGGAGGTAGCCGGGAATGTACCGGATTCATTGTTATAAGGCCGGTGAGGGCGGGGCCGGGCTGAGGCTGGATGTGTTCCTGGCCGCCGAGGGGCCGGAGGAACTGAGCCGGTCCCATGTCCAGAAGCTGGTGGCCGACGGGCTGGTGGAGGTCAACGGCCAGGCCGTCAGGGCCAGCTACCGGGTCAGGGCTGGCGACGCCGTGGTGCTGCGGCTGCCCCCGCCGGTGGAACTGGTGGTGGATCCCGAGCCGATCCCCCTGGACATTTATTTTGAGGACCAGGACCTGATTGTGGTCAACAAGCCCCGGGGCATGGTGGTGCACCCGGCCGAGGGCAACTATTCCGGCACCCTGGTCAATGCCCTGATGCATCACTGCCGGGACCTTTCCGGAATCAACGGGGTCATGCGGCCGGGCATTGTGCACAGGCTGGACAAGGACACCTCGGGACTCCTGATGGTGGCCAAGAATGATTTTGCCCACCTGGACCTGGCCCGCCAGCTCAGCGAAAGGAAGGTGGACCGCCTCTATCAGGCCCTGGTGCACGGGCTTTTTAAAAATGACCGGGGTACGGTGGAGGCCCCCATCGGCCGCCACCCCAGGGACCGCCAAAGGATGGCGGTGGAGCCCAGAAAGGGCAAGCCGGCGGTGACCCACTACCGGGTGCTGGACCGCTTCCGGGACCTGACCAGGCTGGAGCTTAAGCTGGAAACAGGGCGCACCCACCAGATCAGGGTGCACCTGGCCTGGCTGGGCCACCCTGTGTTGGGTGACCCCAAGTATGGACCGGCCAAAAACCGCTTCGGTCTCAGCGGCCAGTTCCTGCACGCCGGCCTGCTTGGTTTTGTGCACCCCCGCAGCGGGGAAAAACTGAGCTTCGAGGCCCCCTTGCCCCCGGAACTGGAGGCGGTGCTCAAAATACTCCAAGATCAATAAGTTAATATTGGTGCCTGACCCCATTCATTAACTTATTGTCGTGGCCAATGTGGTGAAGATCATATACAGTCCGGTGAAAATAAGTATGGCGTAGGTCAAGGCCTTGAACAGGCTTTGGCTGATCAGCCTGAACAGCCAAAGTCCCAGTACTATTCCGGCCACTGTGGCCGGAATAAAGCGCAAGGACACGGCAAGCACATAACCGCTGGTATGCACCGTTAATGCCTGCATTAAATAGCTTATGCCGTAAACAAAGATAAAAAAGGCCTGGGTGGTGCTTCTGAGAAGTTCCTTGGGCAGGTTGACGGAATTAAAGTAAAGAAGCAGTGGCGGGCCAGGCATGCCCAGGCTGGTGGTCAGGGCGCCGGCGCAAAGGCCCACCAGGACTTCACGCTGTTTGGATCCTCTGCTGCCGCATCCAGTGGACTCATCCCCGGACAGGGAGGTTTTTTTAGCTGGGTCTGTGGCCGCTGTTTTTGCCGCCCGGAAGTCCCTGTACAATAAAAGAGCGGTCAGAAGCAGCACCACAAAGCTAACCGCAAGCTTTAAAAGCCCGGTGTTTAAAAAATAAAACAGCAGGGCTCCCAATGGAATACCCAGGATGCTTCCGCTGGTAAGCCTCCAGAGGAGGCCCCTGTCCACCTCCCGCCAGATTTGAGTGGTGAGAACCATGGAATTGAACAAAGACACTACAATGTTAATCTGGATAGCGTCCCTGGGGTTAAAGAAAAGCAGCAGCAAAGGGGTGGCCATGAGGGAAAAGCCGAAGCCGGTGGTGGACTGCAACAGTGAAGCCAGGAATATAATTGCTGTGCCTGCGATAAATTCTGTCATGGTGATGTCTTTCAGTGATGTTTTTATTTTTACTTTGACAAGTCCCGGGCCGATCCCTTTATATTTGTCCACTTTTATTTCGCAGGCCCAGGGGATTATTTGTTCCGGTAGACTATTTCCAGATACAGTGCGGCTATGCCGGCGGCCATCAGCGGCCCCACCGGGACGCCGTGGAAGAAAACAATGCCCAGTATCGACCCGATGACCAGCCCGAAAATTATTTCTGGCTTTATACTGAGCATCTTAATGCCCTCGCTGTTCATGTGGGTGGCGATAACCCCTCCCACGATGGCGATAATTCCGGGCAGCGAGGTCAGATTGTAGGCCAGGTCCTTTTCGGTAACCAGCCCCTGGGCCAGGGGCACCAGTAGGGACAGCAAAAGAAAGAGCAGCCCCACCTCAAGCCCGCGCCTTTCCAGGATGGGAAAAACAAAATGCAGGTTGGAGAAGCGCAGGATCAAGAGAACACAGGCGGCAATGGACAGCAGATTGGAGCGGGCTATAATCCCGATCAAAAGCAGCGCCACCAGCATGGTTACCCCGGCATGACAACATCCCCCGCAGATATATTCTGAGGATAATATATGTTGGCCGGCTGGATGTTATTACCAGCAGCCTGCAGCATCCCTGAGTTCTTCATCCCTTAATATAATAACGCAACCCCGGCTGTGGGAACAGGCCGAGGTTGCCGCTTCAGGGGCTGGTTCCGTCAGTTGCCGGAAGGGGGCCGGAGCTTACCAGATCAAACCCCTAAAGGGTGATCCGGAGGGAGTCCGACCGCAGCCCCACCCTCAGGGCCTCCAAAGCCAGCACCTCGTTGGTGGGGATGTTGCCCAGATTGACATTGGGGCCGAAACGGGTGATTAGTTCCAGCTGCTGATCCTTTTGCGGGGCCTCCCACATGATGGAGGTGAGTCCGGCGGTCTCTTCCAGGAGCAGTTCAAAATCATCCCGGATGAAATTTCCGTGCTTGTCGTATAGCCCGACGCTGGTTCCCGACTCCCGCCCCTCGACAATAACAATGGAAGCCCCGTTTTTCAGGTCGGCATGAATTAAAGCAGCCATTTGTCTGACAGGCACTTTTTCACCGTCATTTTTTTTGCCCACCTCGGTTATTACCTTGAAACCTATCTCACCAGCCCTGTAAACAGCCCTTTCTCTCACCTCCGGGAAAAGCGTGATGGTCCCGTCTGAAACCTCTATACAGGTAAAGCCCATGTTTTTAGCCAGGCTGAGAAAGTGTTCCAGCTTATCCTGAAGTATAGCCACCTCCAGGAAGGTCCCGCCCGGATAAATCTCAATCCCCAGCGCCCTGGCCAGCTGAATTTTTTCCCATAGCACATCTTTATGGTACAGGGCCGAGGTGCCGAAGGCCAGCTTGATCAGGTCAATATGCTCACCGGCTATGTTGATCAGGTCCTTTGTCTCCGCCAGGCCCAGCCCTTTGTCGATTACCATGGTTAAACCCTGGTTCCTGGGTTTGGACAACCTGCCCGCCAGGGGGAATCTGACCAATTCCCGCCAGGCTATTCCTGAGTCTTGTGGATTCATCTCAAATCTCCTTTCGAGTTTGGGAGTTTGTGGAATATGACGCATGTTTTACAATATTCAAAGGAAAAGCAAATGGTTACGCATAAGAAGGCATAATAGATGGTTTTAATTTGAAATAAAAACTATTACTTAATATTAATAATAAATTACAAATTCACTTATTTGGGCCATAAATGGCAATTTAAGCTAATTTCTTTTCAGATATAAAAAAATAAAAGCCCCGTTTCCGGTTTGCCGGAACAGGGCCTTGTGCTTACTTTAGTGAGTTCTAGTCATCTTTTTTTTCTTTTGGCCTGGTACATCATTTTATCAGCCTGCTCCAACAGCTCGTTGATGAAGCAGGGGCGGAACGGGTCGTAGGTGGCTGTTCCTACGCTCACAGACAGGGAGTAGGGGCGGCCGGAGGTGCTGTTGTGAATATCTATATTTTCCCCGATGCGGATGGTGATGGCACAGTCGTTGTCCCTGCAGGCCTCAATAGCCAGCACGGCGAATTCGTCGCCGCCGATGCGGCCGATGATGTCAGGCTCCCGGAAGGTTTCCTTCAGGACACCGGCCACATCCTTCAGCGCCAGGTCCCCTGTATGGTGGCCCATGGTGTCATTGATTACTTTCAGCTCGTCCACATCCACAAATAGAAGCAGCATCTCCCTTTTCATCCGCTTGGCCAGCTTGAGCTGCTGCTGGGCCAGGGTGATAAAGCCCCTGCGGTTGTAAAGCCCGGTCAGATCGTCCACCAGGGTCAGCGCCCGCAACTCCTCCTCGTCCCGCTTGCGCTGGGTGATATCCCGCCAGGTGACGGCCACACCATCCCCCAGCTTGACTGCCCGGATGTCGTAGGCTCTGGACAGGTTCTGTTTTTCGTCGTAGACCAGTGACTCCTTGATTAGGGGCTTGCCGGTTTCAACCACCCGGCGGTAATCATCAAAGAGACCCAGTTTCAGGTGGTTTTGCAGCATCTCAATGAGCCGGCCGCCGACTTGCTGTTCCTTGGTCAGCAGGTGGCTGGCACAGGCCGCCCCGTTCACGTATTCCACCAAAAAGTCCAGTATTTGGCCGTTTTCATCCCGCATTGACCGGTAGATGGCAAAGCTGTCCAGCATATTATCGATGGAGGTGCGGAATTTTTCCTCACTCCTGGCCAGCTCAGCCTCAACCCGCCTCTGGTCGGTAACGTCCTGAGCCAGCAGTATGAACCCGGCACTTTCTTCGTTCTCCAGGCAGGGAGAAAAATTAAACTTGAGATCCAGTGCCCTGCCGTCCTTGTGCAGCGCCGGGAACTCATAGCGGCCGGGTGTCCTCTTGTCAATCCACTTCCGGATATCCTGCCGGAGATCATCTTTATGGCCGTCAGGGACAAAGTCCAGTATGTTCCGGCCAACAATCTCCTCAGGCTCCCTGCCCAAAACCTCGGAAGCTTTCCGGTTGGCCTTGATGATCCTGGCTTCGGTATCGCAGATGAAGAGGAGCTCGTTCATGTTTTCCAACAGGAGATTGAAGCAGGTTGAAAAGTCCATCGGTCTATCCCACTTTCGGGCATTTATGTGCAATGATTGTTAAGATAAATTTCGCCAGGGGAGTATACTTTCCTTTATTGTAATTAAAAAATGAACAAAAAGGCTGATTTGAGACGTTAAAAAAAATTGGCGGAGGGGCTTAATTCGCCGGCCGGCCGGCCACTGACAACGACCGGCATAGTATTAACGGTTTGGCATATAAATTGCGTGGTGTTATATGGAAATATGAACATGGGGGGATGGCTGTGGAAGACAGGAGCGCCTTGGTGGGAACCAGGCTGCCGTCTTACAGTTTTACCGTGGAAAGGGGGAAAATTAAGGAGTTTGCAGCGGCCATAGGTGACCTCAAAGAAGGCTACCTCAACCCTGTAAAGGCTGCCCGGGCCGGCTATGCAGACGTCATAGCGCCGCCTACCTACGCTACGGTGATCAGCCACTGGGGAGGCATGGGGTTCCATGAGTTGTGTGATCACCTGAAGCTGAACAGGGTGATGATCCTGCACGGTGGTCAGGAATTCGAGTACCTGGGGGACATTGCGGCCGGTGACGTAATTACGGTGGAGACACTACTGTCCGGCTATGCCGAAAAAAAGAACATGCATGTGCTGACCATGGATTCGGTGTATCTAAATCAGCGGGGGGAAGAGGTGCTCCGGAGCCGCAGCTTGATGCTGGAAATGAAATAAGGAGGGTGATGGCGGTGATTGATTTTGCCAGTGTTCAGGTGGGAGACCGGATGCCGGCCCTGACCAAGCCCCCGGTGGACCAGATCCAGCTGGTAAAGTATGCCGGGGCCAGCGGGGACTTCAATCCCCTGCACTACATGGACGAGGTCGGTAAGGCCGCCGGCCAGGGCGGAGTTATCGCCCACGGGATGCTGATCATGGGGTTTATCGGCCAGGCTGTCACCGACTGGGTCCCCAACCGCAGCCTGAAGAGTCTTAAGGTAAGGTTCGCCAGGCCCACCATGCTGGGTGACATAATTACGGTGACGGGCAGGGTAACCGATAAAAAATCCCAGGGCGGCCGGGAGTATATCTGCGTTGAGGTGGCGGCGGCCGACCAGAGGTGCGAGGTGAAGGTGACGGGAAGCTTTGAAGCTTGGCTGCCTTGACGGTATTGGATTGGGACGCAGGATTGGAGGACTGGCAGAAGGATATTCCTCCCGCAGCAGAGAATAGTTTAGTTGTAAAATGAATAGTTATTCACGAATTGGCGTTCCGCTAAATTCTGAATACAGATTATATTAAAAATGTTGGGGGGAATGGACTATGCCACTGGATCTCTATTCCGGCGACTATAAGATTTTCCGCGATTCTTTCAGGAGGTTTATCGAGGCCGAGCTGAAGCCCCACTATGACCAGTGGGAGGAGGAGGGCCTGGTGCCCAGGGAGGTCTGGCAGCGGGCCGGGGAAATGGGCTTTCTTTGCCCCTGGGTGGAGGAGGAGTACGGCGGCGCCGGGGCCGACTTCGGCTACTCGGTGATCATTGCCGAGGAGTTGGCCAGGTACGGCACCAACGTTATGTTCCCGCTGCACAGCGATATTGTGGTGCCCTACCTGCACAGCTTCGGCAATGAGGAACAGAAAAAGAGGTGGCTGCCGGGCTGTGTTTCGGGAGAGACCATAGCGGCGGTGGCCATGACCGAGCCCAACGCCGGGTCGGACCTGGCCGCCATCAGCACCACCGCCAGGCGGGACGGTGACCATTACATACTGAATGGGGCCAAGACCTTTATATCCGGCGGCCACAACTGCGGTCTGGTGGTGGTGGCCTGCAAGACTAACCCCCAGGCCGACCCCCCCTACAGCGGGGTCAGCCTGATCGTGGTGGAGGAAGGCGCACCGGGGTTTATCAAGGGCCGCCGGCTCAAAAAAATGGGCCTCAAAAGTCAGGACACAACCGAGCTGTATTTCGAGGACTGCCGGGTGCCGGCTGAAAACCTGCTGGGGTCGGAAAACATGGGCTTTCTTTACCTGATGCAAAAACTGCAGCAGGAGAGGCTGGTCTGCGCCGTGGGCGCCCAGGCCGGGGCCGAGAAGATACTCCGGGAGGCCATCGAATACAGCCGGGAGCGCAAAGTCTTCGGCAAGCCGGTCTCCAAGCACCAGCACAACACCTATAAAATAGTGGAGATGGCCACCGAGGTGGAACTGGGCCGGGTCTTTGTGGACCGCCTGGTGGAGGAACACATGGATGGGAAGAACATAGTCCGCAGGGTGTCCATGGCCAAGTACTGGGTCACCGAGATGGCCAACCGGGTGGCCTACCACTGCCTGCAGCTCTACGGCGGCTACGGCTACATGGAGGAATACCCCATCGCCAGGGATTTTCGGGATATCAGGATCCAGAACATCTATGCCGGCAGCACCGAGGTGATGAAGCTTATCATCGCCAAAGAAATGGGACTGTAAGGGAAAGGTACGGGCTGTGATAAACTGCGCCGGGCGCATGAACGCGGGGGCGGCGCGATGCTCACGTAATAAGGAAAATAGCCAGTTCCTCCAGGGGGTAAACAGTACGCTGCACCCTTGTGACTGACTTGCCGGTCATTCATATCGCTCCTCTGTTAATAAGGATTATGAATTTACCGGTTTGCAATTTTTGTTCTTATAGTCAGTCATCGCGTGCAAGAGGTCCGGGGAGTTGGCCAAAGGGCCGGACAACAGTCCGGTTGGATATTGGCTTTTGTTGTCTGGGGTGCGTTTATTCGTTAATTACATTAACAGAAATGTTTCCAGGCTGAAACACCTTATTTTCTGCCATTATTCAGTCAGGCCCTGATTTTATTTATAACCGGCCGGCCTGTTGTACTCAATATCTTTAATCTCAAACCGGTACCAGGTATAGTCTCCGGTTTCCAGTTTCCAGATGACTTCCCCGGCGGCGGGGATTCTTATACCGTTAAACTCCTTATGCTCCCAGGTGTTAACGGCCCAGGTTTTCATAAGGTACCGTTCGTTAAATTTTCCATATCTCTGGGCAACAAAGCTGATAACCTCACCCATTGGATTAAAGGTGAATACCCCCGAGGCTGTTATCCCTCCGTAGGTCATGGTAGCCCTGGCTGAGTTGTCATCCACATCTTCCCACTTAATATGTTTGCTCAGGGCCGCAGATGGGAACCACATTGTCTCAGCCAGGTAACGAAGCATGGTGCCCTGGTCTATCTCCTTTCCCTTTGCATCGGCCACCTTCACTAGTGAAAGAACCTTTATGAGCATGTGACCCCGGCCTTCTTCATACTTATCTCTTCCAGCAAAGTATAGCAGCGGAGCCATGGCAACCCTTACTTTCCAAATGAAACCGGGATTATCCACCCTGAAGTATTGCTCCACATCGGCAGGCATCCAGGAACCATCCTTTTTGATCCTCATGGCCACCCGTTGCCTTAAGCGTACCGCCACTATCCTTTCCTTGCCCACCATTCGTGACTGTTCCATCCATTTTTGCACCACCGGCGGCAGTCCCTCAAGGTCAGCCCTCTGAATAATATAACCTCTTTTCACCACGCCACTGAATAACTCGTTCACTTCTTTATCAACATTTTTGTTGAACTGTAAATTAGCAAAAAATGAAGCTGCTATTAACAGTATTAGAACTACAAGTATTCCGGCTAAGATTATAAGCAGAATTTTGGCCATACCGTTAGACCTCCGACAATTACACTTCTCCTGGTTTATCTTTCTTGTCAAGATTGATCAAATATAAAACGATTAATACAAGGCTTCCTACTGTAAGACCGGCAAAAATAGCAAAACCGGTATAGTTTAACTGAGCGCCCCGGTAAAATGGATTGAACCACTCCCCGAAAGCCACGGACAGGCAGACTGTCAACACTTTATAGAGCGCAACTCCAGCCAGAATATTGCCGTATGGCTTATTTTGCCAGAGCATGACGGCAATTATGGTCAGGGCAGGAAAAACCACACATAAATCCAAAACAAAGACCCCATAGGTATCCCCGGGTATGTGCCTGGCAATGTCAAGGGACACAAGGGACAGCCACATGGGCACCAGGACCAGCACAATCGCCAGCAGGAAAATGCTTATGGTTTTGCGTAGCGCCCCGGGCAGTCGGTAATTTTTCGCCTCATCCTGCCCGAAGCTGGTAAGCCCCCAGATCAAGCTGTATAAGGATAGCCCGAAAACCGCCAGGTAAACCAGGTAGATGGAAGTATACTGCCCCTGTATCGAGTAGAGTCCGTAGCCATAAAAGAAAAACCCGTTTAGGCCCAGTATGGATATAAAAGCCATTATACTCGTACTTTTCAGAAATGCCAGGGACAGCCCGGCCAGCAGGAGACCCAGTGGAACTGCAATAATATCCTGGGCCAGGGATCCTGATACTAAAAACTCTGATATGGTACCAGCTTTATATACATCGGTGTAGATATTTTTATTAAAGAGCCCCGAAAGTGCGGCAAATAGTGCCAGCAGCGAGACCA
>Ga0209347_1005927_pt1 | contig 11231 bp, 12 predicted proteins | sample AutmiccommuBRH23_FD_187382 | JGI IMG/M metagenome (GOLD analysis project Ga0209347, IMG submission 187382) | Deep subsurface microbial communities from Mt. Terri, Switzerland - Autotrophic microbial communities BRH/23 (SPAdes) (version 2) | ecosystem: Environmental > Aquatic > Deep subsurface >...
TGTGGACTGTTGACCTTACCTGTTTTCTCAGGGAGGGTGAAATATACCATAAATTCACTGAAACCCACCGGGAAAGAGGCTATAGCCCCCATGAGGTTGAAGGTATTTTGAAGGAGGCCGGCTTTATGCCCCTGGCGGTTTATGATGCCTTTTCATTCAATCCTCCTGATCAGGGAAGCCGGAGACATTTCTACGTGGCCCGTAGACCCTGAAAGGTTGTACTCAGATTATAAAGGAGGTTAAGGATGACTGAAAAGATACCCCAGGTCCAATATGCTGTTATAGGGGGTTCCGGAACCTACAGTATTAATTTTCCCGAAGATTTAAACCGGAGTGATATTGAGGTTATAAACCAGGGAACTGTTTTTAAAACCCCCTATGGTGATAGCCCTCCCATAAAATTTTTTAACCTGGGTGGGAAAAGTGTGGCCACTGTGAAGATGCACGGCTGGAGACCGGGAGTGACCAGGGGGTCGGCTTCCCAACAGATATTCTGGTTTTTTGGAGAGGCAGGGGTTGAAAAAATTATAGCCGAGGGCGGGGTTGGATCGGTTAATCACCTCCTTAAGCCCAGGGATTTGATTGTACCTTCGGACTATATTGATCTTTCCATGCGAAAAGATGTTAATCTTGGGAGGCCTTACCTTTTGGTAATGAGGCAGCCCGTCTGCCCGGATATAGTGGGAGGATTGGTTGAGGCAGCTGAAAGCATTTATGAAGGCAGGGTTTTTGACCGTGGTGTATATGCTGTAACCGACGGCAGGCATTTTGAAAGCAGGGCTGAGGTGGTAATGCTGGATCGTGCAGGTGCCGACATTGTGGGGCAGAGCATGTGCCCCGAGGTATATCTGGCCAGGGAAATCGGGGCATGTTATGGCAGGGTTGATATAGTGGTGAACTATGCCGAAGGGGTAATAAGAGACTGGGAGCATGCCGAGTTAAAAGACATTTTCTATGGGCTTTCAAACAAGGTGGCCTCCATAGTGACAGAAGCCCTTGGAAAATTGTGTTCCGGTAAAGATTGCGGCTGCCGGGATTTACGCAAGGATACCCTGTTAAAGTAGCAATGGGCAGTTAGCGATAAGCAATACTGCCATTAAAGCTATAGCCTATTGCTTACAGCTTTAACTATAAATTACCAGGCAAAATATCTTACAGTCTGAAATATAAATATATTAAAATAGGTCGGGAGGTGGAAAAAACAAAATTCATGACTATCCAAAGTGAGTACATTGAGTAGTCTTAACGTGTTCATTTAACGGTATGTCTTACGTAAGCCAGGTCATTCTTGGAATGAGATGGAGACTATCAGAATTATCCCGGCCTATGATGGGGCGCCCCTTATAAGGGTGCCTCCTTTATTTTGAGTAGGATCATTATTTGGTAAAGGGCTGCTTGACTGCTATGGGGACATAGGTTAATATAAACCGGAAAATTGTTTTTGGAAATGGTGAGGTGACTCAGATGATGACAAGGGAACTGGTTATAATTGGCGGTGGGCCTGCTGGACTGTCAGCAGGGATTTATGCTGCCAGGGCCGACTTGAAAACTACGCTTTTTGAAATGTCAATGCCCGGGGGATTGGCTGCCAGCACCGAGATAATTGAGAATTATCCAGGATTTAAAGATGGCATTGGCGGACCGGAACTTTCCATGGGCATGGAGGCCCAGGCCAGGAGGTTTGGTCTGGAGGTGGCTTTTTCAAGTGTAGAGGAGATAGTAAAGAAGGAAAACCATTTCATTATTAAAACTGACGATGGGGAATTCAGGGCCGGCGCCGTAATCCTTTCCACCGGCGCCAAGCCCCGGATGCTTCAGATAAAAGGGGAGAAGAATTTTCACGGAAGGGGCGTTTCCTATTGCGCCACCTGCGACGGTGCCCTATTTAGAGGCAAGAGAGTTGCAGTTATTGGTGGGGGGGATTCGGCCGTGGAGGAGGCGCTTTTTCTTACAAAGTTTGTTGAAAAGGTAACCATTGTCCACCGCAGGGGAGAATTGAGGGCCACCAAATACCTGCAGCAAAAAGCAATGAAAAATGAAAAAATAGACTTTTTCTGGCATGGTGTTCCGATGGAGATAATAGGGGACGACACCGTTTCAGGGGTGGCTGTGAGGGACGTCCGGTCCGATACCGTTTCAGAGGTAAATGTGGATGGAGTATTTGTTTACGTGGGGCACAGCCCCAGCACCGAGCTGGTAAAGGGATTGGTGGAACTGGACCAAAACGGCTATATAATAACCGATGATGAGTTGCGCACATCCACCCCAGGACTTTTTGCGGCCGGAGATGTGCGCAAAAAACTTCTGCGGCAGGTGGTGACGGCAGTGGCCGACGGAGCCATTGCGGCTGTTTCAGCTGAAAAGTATCTGGAAGGGTTAAAATGAATAATTTATTATACTAATACAAAGGGCAGCCCATGCGAAGAGGGCTGCCCTTTGTTATTAGGGATGCATTTAAATATTTTAAATTAATGTAACTTTGGAAAAATTAAAAAAAATAGCTGTATCTCAGTGATACAGCGGAGAAAGGGAGAGGAGATTAGGTTGTTGTCAGCCTGTTAGGGTAATTATAATTAATATAGCTATATTAAGAAAGCGATTATCCGCAAGTGGTTGGATTTTTTGTTTCAATGGATATATTAACCGTGTTTTGGTCCGCTGACGGATAAATATTGGATATTGGCCTCGCAATGGGTCATCCCGTACTGCTGTTAAACCGTTGAGGATATCCAAAAAGCCGTTAAGGTCACACGTAAAACCATTGAGCTGCTATTTTGAAAAGTGTGACTTATTTTTTTCGTACTGCGGAGGAACATAAAAGAGATAAAAAATAGTGTCTTTTTACTTCATTACAAAGGAAAAGGTAAGTATTCTGACGAAATGGAACCTGATGCAAAAAAAATGGTGGGCTCTATCAACACAATAAATACTGGTTGTGCCTCGGGTTTTACGTAAGACATGAAGGGCGGTTTTAATTTGTTAGATAGCATAAACGATTTGGTGGATAATTTTACCAGGGGAAACGTAAGGGCACTGGCAAGACTTATCTCAAAAATAGAAAATGAAGATGACGAGAAAGATGAGATTTTGAAAAGAACATATGGAATGACGGGTAAGGCCTTTGTGCTGGGCATTACCGGGTCGCCGGGAGCAGGCAAAAGCTCTCTGGTGGATCGTATTACCACCTTCCTTAGAAAAAAAGGGGAGACCGTTGGTATCATTGCTGTTGATCCCACCAGTCCTTTTACCGGGGGAGCGCTGCTGGGTGATCGTATAAGAATGCAGGACCATGCCACAGACAAGGGAGTATATATAAGAAGCATGGGAACCAGAGGGAGTCTGGGAGGTCTGGCCAGATCCACGAAAGAGGTTGTAAAGGTATTGGATGCTTTTGGATACCAATGGATAATAGTGGAAACTGTTGGGGTGGGTCAGGCCGAGCTGGACATTATGAATGTTGCCGATACAACAATGGTTGTTTTAACACCCGGAGCCGGAGATTCTATTCAGACAATAAAGGCCGGAATTATGGAAATAGCCGATATATTTGCTGTTAACAAATGCGACCTGAAGGGGGCGGACAGACTGGTTTCAGAAATAAGCCAGATGCTTGACCTGTCGAAGGATATTACCGATTGGCGTCCCCCGGTTGTAAAAGTTTCCACCCTGGATGATCTGGGAATGGGAGATATAATGGAAGTGTTGGAAAAACACAGGGTTTACCTCAAAGACAGTGGAAATATGGAAATATACAGGGATGAAATGGCCCGAAGAGAAACGCTTGAAATAGTGGACTACCGCTGGCAGCGAATAGTTAATCGTCAACTGAATTACCATGGACATGTCCGTGATATACTGGACAAGGTTACCGACAAAAAGACAGATCCGTTCAGCGCAGCTGATGAAATACTGGGTTATATTCTTAAAAATTCAGGGTTGGTACAGGAAAAATAGTCCCGTGGGGGGTGGCAAAACTGGAAAACGACAATCTTCTTGTCAGGGGAGAGGAATTGCTGACTTTACTGACCGATGCTCTGAAAAAACTGGAAGAGTCCGGCCGGCTTGATTCTTCCGACTACAGATCCTACCTGCACGGCCAGGTTTATGGATTGGCCACGGCTTTGAGAATACTATTCCCCGGGGCCGGGAACCTTGGTGAAAAGGCAGCACTGCTTTTAAGACCGGTAATAACGGAACATGTATGCGCTTGTGAGGAAAAGGATACTGTTTAGAAGAATATTATGGAATATATAGATTAAGGCCTTCGGTAGTTTCAAAGCCGGAGGTTTCTTTGTTTATAACGGGATATGCTGATATTTTTTTATATACTCCACCAGTTGATAAGGGGAATTCTGTTTTACAGAGTATAATGGCAGTTATTCCCTGTTCCGTTAGCAGGGTCGGATTATTCTCTGTTAATCTGCCGGCAGACTCAAGCGGGTAGCCGGAGCTGGTGATTTCATAATAAAGTATTTTTTTACCGCCGGAATTGCTCTTATTGGTAATAAATTCCTTGATTCGCTGACAGACATACTGTTGGTGGAGATTCCCCCTTAAAGACCCGGGGATATCCAATGAAATACAATGTATGTCATAACCTCCTCCGATGGAAAAATAGCCTTTTGGTTCGTGAGGAAAAAACACTTGATCTGTAATACTTTTGAAGCCCGAGGCAATTGAAAGCATAAAAATTGTCCGGTCAAAGCAATTGTCGTCTAAAAGGCCTGCGGCTGTAGTTTCTACCCCCGGAATACCACCCAGTTTGAGTAGATCTTTTCCCAATGCGCCTATAACTGCCGAATATATTCCAGGGCGAAAAAAACCCTGTATTGCTGAGTAGGTCAGCTCTTCTCTGGCCTTATACCATGCAAGAAGTAATCTGGATGTGCTGTTTTTGGTGTAATGCCGTCCCATGCCTGATCCGGACGGATCACTGTCCTTAATTATGCCTACTCCCTTCTTAAAAAAGTCCTTACCAAATAATTTTTCAATAATATCACAGGCCTTTTGGGTTTCTTCATAGCTGTGTAGGTGTCCCGATGTCACTATTTTCATCCCCTTCTGAATTAGTACAGTTACATTTGTTTTAACCAACAATTATATTCATTCTGTAACAATTAGTAGAACCCTTTCATATTTTAGATTAGAACGTAAGACGCGTTCAAAAAAAAATCTATATTTTGAAAGGAGGCAGTTCACGTGAGTGACGCCCTGGCTGGATTTAAGGAGCATCTAGTTCCTGGTAAATTTAATTTTGTTATTGCTTTGGTTCTGTTCTTTATCGCTATTGCCCTCCTACTTTGTGGCATAGCATCCCCCTGTATAGCAGGTGCCATTATCTTCTTTGGTTTGGTACTCCTCTGCTGCAGCTGCTGCGTTTAGTAAAAATGATTCTTGGACAAAAAGGGCTACACCTTTTGTGTAGCCCTTAATCACCCAAGTGCCCGCAAACATAAAAAACTGAAGGAAGTGGGCAGAAATGAAGTTTGAAACTGACGGGCAGGTTGGCGATGTGCTGGAGGGTCTGGTTGAGAAGATAGAGAGAATAAACCGGGAAAAAAATGAGGAGTTCGAAAGGTCGAAACGTGCTCTGTCCTCCATGGATAAGTTGAATGAGGCCATGGCGCGCCTGGAATTTCAAAGAAGGCGCGAAAACCTGATGGCCAAAAAAATATCCCGTGTCTACGATCAACTGGAAAAGGGTGCGGGAGTTGAAAGGGGCACTGACGGGCTCAAGAGTGCGACCCAACTCATTACAGGTTTTCTTAACGGAGCAAAGGCCACAGGGCAAGTTATCGAGATTGTGGCCGGTAGCCTGATGGTTATGATGGATACTGTTTCCAATGTAATTAAAAATCAGTCTGCAGGTTCCAGGGGCTATTCTCCGGGAGGAGAGTCAAAGGGCCTCGATCTGGCAGCATTATTGAAACCTGTCAACGCCATTTTAAACTCTCTGGCAGCAAAACAGCAGCATACCCCACAGCCGCCGCCGGCCGCTTCCGATGGCTCCAATTCCCCCGACACCAAACCTGCCGGGCAGCCCATGGTAAAGGAAGACAATACCATGGTGCAAGTAGTAAGGGCTGTTCCGGCTGACAGCAGCACAACCCGGGAAAATAAGTAAAAAAAGAGGGCCGCAATACAATTGCAGCCCTCTTTTAACTTCAAAATTATTTCCGGGGCACCAGTTTTAAAATGTTATCCATCATTTCCTTCAGGGTATCCACTTGTTCCGGCGGCAGGGAATCTTTAAACATAGAAAACATAGAATTCATCATTAATGATAGTGTGGCGGGATCATACATGGTTAAAAATTTTTCGATCATCTGCGGATCAAAGTTTTGAGCCATGCTTTTCAGTGGCTCCGGAAGTGCGCCTAAATCAATGGGTAATTTCTCCAAGCTTTACGCCTCCTGTTTTTTTATTCTACACTATGTTTCAAAGTTTAATTTTGCGACTTCCAGTCTAAAAATGGTCTATTCATAAAAAGTAAAAAATAATAATAAAAATAACTCGTGGTGTGAGAGGTGGGACAGTGAATGAGTGAATCTTCCGGAGAAAACCTCAGCTTAACTGTGGAAAAAATGATCCGCAAGATGGAAAGAATTCATGAGCAGCAGGCTGCAGAGAATGACAGGATTGAGAGGATGATGATGTCACTGGAAAACCTTTCCCAGGCGCTTTCCAGAATGGAGACCGGCAGAAACTTTGAAGTGGAATTCAATAAAAGGATTGATTTACTAAACCAGAGTCTGGAGAGAATTGCCAGCTTTCAGGAAGTGTCCGAAGGGGACAAGGGAGCCTCCGAGGGGACTATTGACAAGGTGGTCCAGGGCGTTAAAATTTTCGGCCAGGTGGTATCAGCAGTGGCCATAGGCATTCAGGTAATCATAGATAATGTGGGAACGGCATTAAATAAAGTTCCTGAAGGGAATGACGTTTCCCCGGATAAAACCAAGGCCGCCAAAACCCAGGCGGATTTGTCCATGCTTCTCCTGCCTGTCAGCACTCTGGTGAAAAATCTGGTTGATGAAAAATTAAAGAAGGAATCGGCTATATATAAAGATGAAGTTGAAGATCAGCTTAGGATTGCTTCTGGTTCTGAGGTTGATAAAACCTGCTAAAAAAAATAATAAAGGAAATGTTCCCGGAAAAACAGAATATATTCTGGGTGAAAAGTAGTACGGGAGTGACATTTGCTTGCTAGACCGCTATGTGGCTATCGATCTTGAGACCACCGGGCTTAATCCGGACCTGGATTCAATTATTGAAGTGGGATTGGTGAAGGTCAGTGGGGGGGAAATAATCGACACCTTGCATACACTGGTCCTGCCCCCTGTGAAATTGCCACTTTTTATCAAAAGGCTGACTGGTATCCAAGACCATATGTTGGAGGACGCTCCTCGCATAGACAGCATAAGAGGGCATATTGCAGCTTTTATCGAAGGTGAGAATTTATTGGGCCACAATGCGGGCTTTGATGTTGGTTTTGTAGAGTCTGCCCTGGGGAGGGTAATTGGCAACCCAATTTATGATACTCTTGAGTTGTCAAGAGTAATCATGCCCTCGGCAAAAAGCTACAGATTGGCGCAGCTATGTAAGGTGGCGGGAATAAAAACCGAAGCAATCCACCGGGCACTGGAAGATGCCATGGCCGTTATAAAACTTTTTGATCATCTTTCAAGATCTGTATGTGGCTTGGACGGGCACTCGATTGCTTATCTGGAATCTCTTTTGAAAAAAGCCCGGTCCCCCTGGGGTGTTATGCTTTCCGGCTATACCGGAATATCATTGGGCGATCATTTTTATCAACGGGGCAGGGAAAATTATAATCAGGATCAGTACAGGGTTTACGAGAATTCAGAGCCCTGGGGACATGTGGCCCCGGAGGAAATTAGAGGAATTATTTCATCAGGCGGAGCCCTCTCCAGGTCATTACCCTTATATGAATACAGACCCCAGCAGGAAGAAATGGCTTGCGAGGTGGCCAGGGCCTTTAATGAAAAAAAACTTTTAATGGTGGAGGCAGGCACCGGAACGGGAAAATCTATTTCCTACCTGCTGCCGTCCCTGCTTTGGGTGGCAGGGGGCGGTCCCAGGGTGGTCATCTCCACAAAGACGGTAAACCTCCAGGATCAGTTATGGTTTAAAGATATACCTCAATTGATGAGGTGCCTGGGTCTTAATGTAAAGTCGGTACTGGCCAAGGGACGCTCCAACTATCTCTGTAGAAGGCGATGGGACTCCATTTTGTCGGAGGGGCTTTGGACCGAGCAGGAGGCCCGGTTTTACGCCAGGGTACTGGTATGGGTAAATGAAACTAAGAGTGGGGATAAAGTAGATCTGAACCTTACCCATCAGGAAGAGGAAGCCTGGCATAATATATGCGCTGAAAGTGAAAACTGTATGGGATTCAGATGCAGGCACTTCTCCGGCCAGTGCTTTGTGTCACGGTCCCGGCGGGAGGCAGAATCTTCAGGGCTTATAATAACCAACCACGCACTGCTTTTTTCCGATATAAAGACCGGAAACATGGTGCTTCCGACCTACGGTCCCCTTATTATAGATGAGGCTCATCACCTGGAGGACGTGGCCACCGAACAACTGGGCAGACAGGTGTCCAGGAGTGATTTAAGGCGCTGGCTGAGCAGATCAGCCAGGACAGTGTTAAAAAGCTGGGAAACGGTTCCCCCTACAGATTCTGACCGGTGGATGCAAAACCTCATTTCCATGAGGGAAGAAATAAACGGTTTACGGACTATTTCCGAAGAATTTTTCACTTTGCTTAAAAGTTATATATGTGGTAAAGGCGTCTTGAATGAAGGGGAACACCAGACCTTCAGGATAAAAAGTGATACCTTTTGCGGAGATATACCGGGAGTGCCCTGGGGTGAATTTGAAAATCTTATTTTCAGGATAAAGACAGTAATAGGCGGCCTGAGGAAAATTATTGGTTTAATACAGACATGGGAGCTGGAAAATGACTCCTGGGGGGACAAATTAAAGGATTTTGTTGTTTTGGCGGGAAAGGGCGAGGAATTGCTGGATAATCTCCAGTTTATATTCAGATGCAATGATGATTCATTTGTTTATTGGATATCGGTATCCGGTCAGGGTGAATGGTATTCGCTTTCAATGAGTTCGTCCCCGGTCAGGGTGGGTGAATTGCTTTACGACAGCCTTTTTTCAGGAAAGGAATCGGTGGTTATGACCTCAGCCACCCTCACAACCAACGGAAGTTTTGATTTTTTTACCGAAAGGGTGGGAATAGAAAGGGTAGCAGGCTTAAAGGTAGTTAAAAAGAATATAGAATCACCTTTCTCCTATGACAGGCAGTCTCTTTTGTGTGTGGTTAATGATCTGCCCCTGCAGGGAGCCGGGGCCGACAGGATCTATATCAAACAAATAAGCTCTGCATTGGAGAAATTAATACTGGCGGTAGGCGGCAAGACTCTGGTGCTGTTTACCTCCCACAGAGTGTTAAGGGAGGTTTACGGGCTTGTGAAGGCCGCCATTGAAGATAAGGATATAGCTGTGCTGGGTCATAATATGGATGGCAACAGGTCCCGGCTTGTAGAGGAATTTAAGAGAACCGAAAGGGCTGTTCTTATGGGTTCCGCCAGCTTTTGGGAAGGCATAGACATCCCGGGGGAAGCCCTTACCAGTGTGATTATTGTCAAACTCCCCTTTCCATCGCCATCGTCGCCGGTGATTGAGGCCAGGGTGGAGGATTTGGAGCAGAATGGTCGAAGTTCTTTCTATGAATACTATCTGCCAATGGCGGTGATCAGGTTTAAGCAGGGCTTTGGGAGGCTAATCAGATCGGAAAGCGACAGGGGTGTTGTGGTAGTACTGGACAGAAGGGTTATTGAAAAGGGTTACGGCAGGCAATTCCTCAATTCTCTGCCGGTGGAGGGGCATTATAAAGGGGATACCGTGGATGTTGCCAAAAAAATACAGAAGTGGATGAATAATACCATTATTTAGGGATACTGTGCTGAGTTTATCACAATATTCTATACTTCTAATTAGTTAAAAAAAATGTTACAATATAATGCGAAACAGCAGAGGGGGCGTTATATGACCAGAGACACATTTCCTATAGCAAGACCCGGATGGATTTACCTGCTTGTGCTGGGAGCAATAACAGGCATGTTTTACTGGTCTTCCTTCAAGTCTGCAAGTGCCTTTACCGGTGCCTTATTAATTTTTACGGCATACTTTTTTCGTAATCCCAGACGCAGGATTCCCACAGACTATAAGGCCATACTCTCCCCGGCCGATGGGGTGGTTATGTCTGTAAGCAGTGTTAAGGAGGATAAATTTCTGGGGGCGACCTCAGTGCGGGTAAGTATTTTTCTTTCAATTTTAAACGTGCATGTCAACAGAGCGCCCATGGGGGGACAGGTTAAATACACCGAATATGTTCCAGGGAAATTTTTACCGGCTTTCAAGAGTCATGCTTCAGATATAAATGAGAGAAATTATATAGGAATAGAATCTAATGGGTTCAGAATACTGGTTTGCCAGATTACTGGGTTTATAGCCAGAAGGATTGTGTGTTATGCAAAAACTGGTGATTGGATGGGACAGGGCCAATTATTCGGGATGATCAAATTTGGCAGTTGTACCGAAATTTATTTACCGGAAGGTGTGGAGGTTCTGGTGGAACCCGGTGACAGTGTAAAAGGCGGTGAATCTATTATCGGGAGGCTACCTGATGAGAATTGAGGTTTTACCCAACATCATAACCGGAGCCAATCTTGTAATTGGAATGTTGGCGGTGTCCTACGCCATTGATGGCAAATTTGTTATAGCTTCAATACTGATTCTTATTGCTGCATTCCTAGACCGGTTTGACGGTATACTGGCCCGAAAGATGGGTACAAGCTCGGAATTTGGCAAAGAGTTAGATTCCCTGGCTGATCTGGTTTCCTTCGGTGTTGCTCCTGCTCTTACAGCCTACCTGTGGAGACTTGGCGATATGGGTATAGCTGGACTATTAATCATTATTCTGTATGTTCTGTGTGGTGCTTTGCGGTTGGCAAGGTTTAACATAATGAACGTATCAGGGTATTTTTTAGGGATTCCCATTACTATTGCCGGGGCCCTGGTGGCAATAATTATTTTGTCTGCGGGCAATGCCCATGTTTTTGTTCCGGCACTTTTGATTTTGGCCTTATCCGGATTTATGGTAAGCAGTATAAAACTCCCCAAGTTTTAACAATAAA
>Ga0209347_1005928_pt1 | contig 11231 bp, 12 predicted proteins | sample AutmiccommuBRH23_FD_187382 | JGI IMG/M metagenome (GOLD analysis project Ga0209347, IMG submission 187382) | Deep subsurface microbial communities from Mt. Terri, Switzerland - Autotrophic microbial communities BRH/23 (SPAdes) (version 2) | ecosystem: Environmental > Aquatic > Deep subsurface >...
CTGAACCGAAGCCTTCGGGAACCGGCGGGGTGTTGAAGCTGGCGCCGAATTCCTTTGCCTTGACCTGCGCATTGCCATCGGCGGTGACGCCAATGATATTCACGTCGCCGATGAATTCGGAAACGAACTTGGTGCGTGGCGCGGAATAGATTTCCTGCGGCGAGCCCACCTGGATCAGCTTTCCGGAGCGCATGACGCCGATGCGGTCACTCATCACCATTGCCTCTTCGAGACTATGGGTGATGTAGATGAAGGTCTTTCCGGTCTCCCGATGGATATCCTTCAGTTCCTTCTCCAGCGTCTTGCGGAGCTTGTAGTCGATCGCCGAAAGCGGCTCGTCGAAGAACAGGATGTCGGGTTCGTAGGCAAGAGCGCGGGCCAGCGCCACGCGTTGCCGCTCGCCGCCGGAGCATTTGGTCACGTTCTTGGAATAATAGGATTCGGGCAGCCGCAACTGTGACATGAGCTCAAGTGCGCGAGCCTTGCGCGTTGCCGCATCGACGCCCTTCATCTTCAAGGAAAACTCGATGTTCTGGCCAACCGAACGATGCGGGAAGAGGGCCAGCGACTGGAACACCATGCAGGTCGGCCGCTTGTTGGCCGGAAGATCATTGATGCGCTTGCCGCGCAGCAGGATTTCGCCGCTGCTCGGCGTCTCCATGCCGGTCAACATGCGCAGGAGCGTCGTCTTGCCGCTGCCGGACGGCCCGACGATGGTGAAGAATTCACCCTCGTCGAAATCCAGGTCGATCTTGTCCACAGCGGCAAGGGAGCCAAATGTCTTGGTCAGGCTGCGCAGCTGCAAAATTGGTACGCCGGTCATGAATTGCGGATTCCGGTGATGGTGCGACAAGGAAAACCCGGAAGTTGCCAGTCAGAACCGCTGACAACTTCCGGGAACGGAGCGGGCAGGCCTTGTCAGCCGCCCGATGTCTCGCGCTTTACAGCGGTCATGATGTCCAACAGCTTGTCGTAGTCCGGCACAATGTCATATTCGGCCGAGCGCGACATTTCCTCTTCGAGGCTGTCCCACTGGATGATGTCGAGTTCTTCCTTGGTGAACAGGTCGAAGCAGGCGGAGTTGCCCATCTGCGTGACCGGATTGAACGTGCCTTCGGCGAACGCCACCGTGTGGGACATTTCCGGCGCCTGGACATATTCGAGGAAGTCTTCGGCGAGCGGCGAAAGGTCGGGATTGTTGACCACCGAGGTGATCTCGATCCACGAGATGCCGCCCTTGCCGCCCTCGAACGGCCCCCGCAACGGCGTGATGGCGCGGATGTTCAAATTGCCGTCGGCGCGGGCCGGCGAACAGGAGTAGGTTCCACCGGTGAGGTAGAAATCGATCTCGCCGGAAACCAGCGCCTGATTCATGGTGGCAAGATCGCCAACCATCCTGGCGCCGGTGAACACGCGCTTGGCGGCTTCCGTGTACTTCGTCACCTCTTCGTCCGTGTGCTCGCGGAACGGATCGAAGCCGGCGATGCAGCAGAGATCGAAGACGTTCCAGTCGTCGGACGCCTGGACGCCATACTTCTTGTCATTCGCGGCATCGTTCCACAGGTCCCATCCCTGGTCCTCCGCGGTAGCGCGGCTGATCTTGTCGGTATTGACGACAAAGCTGTAGGGGCCGAAGCGCTGGGCCATGCCCAGCAACTGATCGCCGGCATCATCCATCGCCCATTTGTAGGGCGCCTTGAAGGCCGGCAGCATCTTGTCGAAATAGGGCTCGAACCGGGCCTTTTCGATCGGCTTGATCAGGCCTTCCGGATACATGATCTTGCGGGCCCAGGGATTGTTGACGTTGATCAGGTCCCAGATATTGGTTTCGCCGGCACGCAGCCGGTTGATCATCGTCGGATCGTTGGTGAGAGACTCTGCCCGCACCGTCGCGCCGGTCGACGTCCGGAAAGGGTCGAGTACCTGCGCCGAGTTGTAGCCCTCCCAGCACAGGATGTTGAGTTCCTTGGACCGGTCCGCCGAGGCCGGAAGCACCCCGGCGATACTGCCTGCCGCAAGTCCACCCGCCATCAGTGCTGAATTCTGTAGAAAATCGCGTCGTGTCTGGTTGAATTTGCTCATCGGTTCCACTCCGTTGGCGCGGCCCCGGAACCATCTTCGTGTCCCATGGGCCGCAATGCTGTTGACCAAGCTTCGCCGCGTCACCGTCTGCGCAGGTGTTCACGCGGTCGTCATTCTGCCCTGGGTCGCTTGCTGTTGCGCAAGTCCATATTTTGCATTGACCTCACCCTATGGACGTTAGGGAACGTCCGCCAGCGGGTCTTGACAGTAAGGCCTCTAAACTTGACAGACTCGGCCTTGCGCGCCCCGCCCCCAGGGGGCCTCGTTTGCAGCCTGAAGCTCAGAACCGGTACGTGAACAGGCCGCGTCTTTCGTACACTTCAGCCGCCTCCTCGACAAACACGGCCATGCGTTCCGCGCCATGGCTGGCGCGCAGCGTGTCGGCAGCCTCGAGCAATTCGGCCTTGGTCTTGGCGCGGCCGGGGCGCAGCAATTCATAGACTTCGAGCAGGAAATCCTGCGGCACATCGACAAGTTCGGCAGCGCGTTCGAAGTTGCGGGCCAGCGCCGGGCGCCCGGCGTCGCGGGAGACATCCGCCTGGTCGCGCAAGGCCCGCGGCGTGATACGCAGATCCTCAAGCGTTACCTCGCCTGACTCGACGGCCGCCAGGGTGAGCTCGTCGAGCGCCTTGCCACGCGCCGTCTTCACCAGATCAGGGCGCCTTTCCGCCAGCGGATAGTCGCAGACGCCCAGGCGGCGTTCCGGGTCACTCATGGCACTGCCTTCAGGTAGGTGATTTCGATCTCTTCCGGCTTGGCGCCATCTTCTGCCAGTGCCGTTTCGATGGCATAGACCAGCGCGACCTGGGCATGATAGCGGGCTCCCAGCGCCATTCCCGCGGTCGGCACGACGACCGGATCGGGCATCTCGCCGGCGGCATAGGTCGCCGCGTTTTCACCCAGGAGACGATAGTGCGCCAGCGTGGTGATCGGTGCGTTGGAAAACAGTTCCAGATTGTGGTGGGGTAGCCGGTCCGACTGGTGGATGACCGCGGTACCCTTGGCCTGAAGGCCGATTCCGATACCCGAGCCGGCCAGCCGCGCTGCCGACAGGCCGAGGAAGGATGTGTCCGCGGTATGGCGCATCCGCACGATCCTGGCCGTACCACCCTTGGCCGAGTTGCCATCCGACAGGGCGCGCAGCACGGCCGACAGCGGATGCCCGGCAAGCGTCTGGTAGAGCTTGACGCCGAAGGCCGGGCTGACGCCGATGACGATTTCGTTGGCCGGCCCCCCCGCCGCAGCCACGCCCAGTGTCCTGTAGGCGATGCGGCGCGCTTCCGCGCCGGCAAAGGCAGCTTCCGTGCGCAACACTTCTTCTCGCGTCAGGACGTCGCGAATGGCTGACAATTCCTCGCGCCTTGCGTCGGAGAGCCGGTAGCCGGTTCCGGGACCCGTGTAGTCGTTGGGGTCGTTCACCGCGCTGACGACATGCCCGCCGCGCACCACCGCCGCTGTCTGAAGATAATCGCCCGATACCCGCAGACGAACGACATTGAGCAGGTTTTGCGCCTCTTCGCGAAAGCCTCGCGCCGCCAGTGCCTTGATGACGTCAAGAACGTTGATGCCTCGTGCCTTGATGGCATCGCTGATCCGAACCACGTCGCGCGGCAGATAGCTTTCCGTGTCATTCGACCCGGATGCAACCGCCACGCTTCGCTTCATCGCACTGGTCGGGTCGCCCAGTCCGAGCTCGCTAAGAACAGCCGCCAGCGCGTCGATGGCGCGTCGCCTGAGGTCAAGCGCGGTCGCCTCTTCGACCGAGGTCAGTCCGCCATCGGCTTCGAAATCGCGCTGCAGAACGAGAAAATCCTCCATCTCCTCGCCATTGAACGAGGATGGATTGAAGGAATTGTCGTATTTGAGAATAGACCCCATGCCCGAACAGACGAGATCGGATCCGGCAATGAGGAACGGCAGGATTTTTGCTCCGACGCGAATTTCGGACTCCGAATGCCGCGCGTCATTGCCCGTGGCGCATTCAAGGTCGAGCCACGCGGCAATCAGGTTCTCCGCCATCAGTTCCCGTACGCCGCCCGGCATGGAAGAGGCCAGCGGCGCACCGTCGATGCCGCCATTCTGGGTGCCCTGCACGCCCATGGCGCGTTGCAGGCACAGACAGCGGGCCTCCAGATAGAGCAGCGATTTGGATTCGTGGAATCCCATCAGCAGCTCTGAAGCGGCGCCCGAGGTGCAGCGCATCTTGATGCCGCGGGAGGCATAGGCGGCAGCCAGAAACGCCTTCGACCACGGTGTGTCGTCGCCATCCGTAAAGGCCCGTTCAGTGCCGTAGACCGATACGGTCTCGGCATAGGATGTGAAGCCTGCCATGCCGATCTGCAATTCCTCGGACTCTTCGCTGGCGCACTGGAACAGCGTGCCCCAGCGACCGACGGAGGCTCCGACCGCGCAAGCCAGCGCGTTCGACCATGCATTGCGGGCAACCCGCATCGTCGTCTCGATCTCGTCGAAGCCGAAGGCGACGGCAATGGCCGCATCTGCGGCAAGCTGCAACGGATCGTCCTTTGCATTGGTCACGTGCCCCTGGTTGCCGGGCGTTTTTCGGGTGCGCATCTTTGAGAATGCGAAAGCCAGTTCGATCGAGGAAAGCTGCGCCACGACCTCGGCCAGCTTGGCAGGCGTCAGGCCGTGCGCCAGGCGCGTCAATTCGGTGCGTGGAACGGCTACGTCGACCAGCATGTGCGCAATACGCTCCGACGGGATTGCCATCGCCGTCTCGGCCAGTGCGACGTCGAGATGATGCTCGGCGACAAAGAAATCGATCATGTCGAAGTCGGCGACGGCAGTGCCATCCATGGAGACAACACGCCCCCCTTCGACCACCACGCCGGGAGCAGGATCGCGGGCACCCCTGAAAGCCGCAAAGCCGTTCTCGGGGTCCTCGACGGCAAATTTGTCCAGCCGCAGGGGTCGTTCGTCCCAATCGGCAAAGCGGCGCCACCTGTTGGCGCCATTGCCAGCGTCGATGTTGCTGGAATCGGTCATTGCCATTCCTCCGTCAGGCTTTCTGACCGTCGGCTTTTGGTAACCGGCGTTGCGTGCCATCCGCCAGGCGCGGATCTTCTTGTGTTATTGGCGTCAGCCTACATCGTGCCGGCCGCGACGGCTTGACCGAAAGCGGGTCCGGCTTGACAGATAGTCGCATGTTGCCTTGCGGCATACGGGGGCACGTGTCATCCTTTCGCACCTGCCCTTCCTCGAAATGAAGCAGGGGGCGATAGGGGGCTAAGGCTGGCATGGCGCAAGCCGGACACGTTGCGATGCAGACAGACAGGCCCGTCGTGCTGATGGCCGCGGCGGCCGGGCTCGCCGACTTCATCGGAACCCATGGCGGCGATGTCGATGCCGTATTTGGCCGGTGCGGCGTCGCTCCCGAAATGACCGTGGCGCCGACACTGCAACTGCCCCTGGCTACATTCTGCGATCTGTTCGAAGAAGCTGCACGCGACACGGGCTGCGATAATTTCGGCCTGTTGTTTGGCCAGCAGTTCCAGCCGCGCGATCTTGGCATGTGGGGCTATGCGGCGCTGTCTTCGCCGACGCTGGGTTCGGCGCTGGAGAATCTCGTCGGCCTGTTTCGCTACCAGCAGAGCTCCTCGACCATGCGTATCGTGCAGGAGGATGCGCGCCGGGTGCGGCTCGACTACCAGATCCACACGCCGGCCATTGTCGCCCGACGACAGGACGCGGAACTGTCGCTCGGCCAGTTCGTCAACCTCATCCGCGAATGCTGCGGCCGTTCCTGGTTTCCGGTGGAAATCCAGTTCGAGCATCCGCAGCCCGAGGAATGGCATCAGCACGAGACCGCCTTCGGCGCGCCGGTATTCTTCGGTTGCGACAGCAATTCGATCGTCTTCGATCCGGTGCTGCTCGACCGGCCGATGCCGGGGCGCGATCTCAAGCTCCTGACGATGATGCAGACCTGTCTTGAACTGCTGGGATCGCCCGAACGTGGCGAGACACTGATCGACAGGGTGCGCGGAACCGTTCGCCGGACTCTTCCCCACGGCGCCCCGACGCTGGAAGAAGTCGCATCTGATTTACATCTTGCGCCGAGCGCTATCAGGCGGGCCTTGGCTGGCGAAGGTCTAGGCTTCAGGGAGGCGATCGACGCGATCCGCTTCGAACTGGCGCGGCATTATCTGGCGCAGCGACACCTGCCGCTAAGCGAAATCGCGCTGCTGCTGGGCTACTCAGAGCTGTCGGCCTTTTCGCGCGCCTTCACGCGCTGGTCGGGCACCTCTCCCCGAGCCTATCGAAGCCAGGCTGCCGGTTAGGGCTATGCCCGGCGTTTGTGGACGACCAAGGCCTGGCGGGCGATCGCCGGCTACGCCTCAGTGGCCTCCGCCGGACTACAGCGCGGCGGGCTCTTCCTTCGGATAGGCCTCGACCACGCCCTTGAGCTTGATGGTCATCGGCTGGCCGAAGCGATCCTTCGCCTTGCCGGCCGGCACGCGTATCCAGCCCTCGCTGACGCAGTATTCGCTGACGTCGGTGCGCTCCTTGCCATTGAACAGGATGCCGACGCCGCGCTCTAGCAACTCCTCGTTATAGAACGGGCTCTTTGGCTCGCTGCTCAGCCGGTCGGGAAGGGTCATCGGTCGTCTCCAGGGAACAGGACGTTCAGGATGCATATGTCTTCGAGGACGGCCCGCACCCAAGGGCCTCGGGAGCCCAGATAGTTGCATTGCCCGGTCCGGTAAAGGCCCATGCTCAGTTGCGCCCGTAAAACACGTTCTCGACATGCACCGGCCAGCGCCATGGCAGAATTGCCACCATGTCGAAGCGGACGGACAGTTTTGCGAAATCCGGCTGGCGCATGAGCCACAGGTCGGCGGCGCCCTCGATGCGGCGTTCGGATTCGCGCGCTATTGCCTCCATCGCCTCCGCCAGGTTCTTGCGCGCCTTGACCTCGACAATCAGCACAAGGTCGCCGCGCCGGGCGATCAGATCTATCTCGCCGAGCCTGGTGCGGTAGCGGCGGGCAAGAATGCGGTAACCCTTGACCAGAAGTGCCGTCGCGGCCAGCCATTCGCTGCTGTGCCCGCGCCGGTAGGCCTTCTGGCGCGCGCGCCTGTCAGCCACCCGCTCCGTCCCGCAATTCGAGCAGCCGGCGATAAAGCGCCTGCTTCGGCTGCCCGGTCATGCGCGCGGCTTCCGCCGCCGCTTTCGACGCGGGCATTTCGGCCACCAGAGACAGGAGCAGCCGGTCAATATCCTTCGGCTGGTCTGGCTGGTCGTCAGGCGGTCCGACGCAGATGACGATTTCACCCTTCGGGGTCGGCGCCTGTGCATAATGAGCGGCAAGCGAGCCGAGGGTGCCGGTGCGCATTTCCTCGAAAGCCTTGGTCAGTTCGCGGCCGATCGCCGCCGGCCGGTCGCCAAGCACGTCGGTCATGGTCGCCAGCGTGGCCGCGAGACGGCGCGGCGATTCGAAGAAGATGAGGGTCGCCGGCGCAGCCTTGAGTTCGGACAATCGAGCCCTGCGCTGCCCGTCTTTCACCGGCAGGAAGCCACCGAACATGAAAGTGTCGGACGGCAGGCCCGAAGCCGTGAGCGCGGCCAGGACGGCGGAGGCGCCGGGGATCGGCACCACGCGGATGCCGGCTTCGATGGCCAGGCCGACCAGCCGGAAGCCGGGATCGGAGACCAGCGGCGTTCCGGCGTCGGATACCAGTGCCACGCTCTTGCCTGACCCGAGCGCGGCGATGAGCTTTGGGCCCGCTTCGCCGGCATTATGTTCGTGATAGGGTGTCGGGCGCTGTTTGATGCCGTAACGGTTGAGCAGAATGCGGGTGACGCGCGTGTCCTCGCAGGCAAGGATGTCGGCGCCGGCCAGCGTTTCCAGCGCCCGCAGCGTGATGTCGCCGAGATTGCCGATGGGCGTCGCCACAAGGTACAGCGCCGGCTCAAGCGGCCGGGCCGCGATCTGCGTCTGGCCGACCAGATAGGTATTTTGAGATTGCGTCACTGTCCGGTCCCGGTCTGCTGATTGATATCTCTGCCACGCCGCCGCGGCGCATGCAAAGGCGACAGGGACCTCATTGGCACATGGCAACGCGCCTGGAACGAAATATTCGATGGCGGGTTGTCGCTGGAGGAGGATAACATGGCCACTCTCATCATCCAGGACGCTTTCCGGCCCTATTATTCGGGACGAGACGGCACCACCCGCAAAACCGCCCGCCATTCTGTCCCGAAAGAGGCGGATGCCGAAGGGTCGACGTGCGCGCCGCGTTGCGAGGACGGAACGAGCCCCATGAAGGCGGCGGCAAGTCCGAGCATTGAGGAGCCAATGCTTCGGCAGATGGATATCGCATCCTTTTGACGGAAGCCGCCCGCCGTGCCTCAGAAGCGGTAGGCAACAAGCGCCGCGCCCGCCGAAATCAGCGCCACGCCGAGCCAGTTGATCACGCTCAGCTTCTCGCCAAGGAAGATGGCGCCGAAAACCGCCACGAGAACCACGCTCAGCTTGTCTACCGGCGCGACCTGCGAGGCGTTTCCCAGCTTCAGCGCGCGAAAGTAGCAAAGCCATGAGGCGCCGGTCGCCAGCCCCGACAGCGTCAGGAAAATCCATGTCCTGTTCGATATCTCGCGCAGCGGCTGCCATTGACCGCTGGCGGCAATGATGATGGCGAGTACCGCGAAGATGATCGCCGTGCGGATCAGCGTGGCGAAGTCCGAGCCGACATTCTCGACGCCGATCTTGGCGAAGATTGCCGTCATCGCCGCGAAGGCCGCCGCCAGAAGGGCCCAGAGCTGCCAGGATGCGAAGGCGGAATTCATCGGATGCTCTCCCGTCTCTGTAAGCGATTGCTAACGTTACGGCTGGCGTCTGGCGTTCTAACGCGCGAGATCGGCGACAACGGCGTCAAGCACGATCATGCCGGATGCCGTCGCGCGCAAGCGCGAATTGCCGACCGGCGCAACCAGCCCCTCATCCTGCAGCACGGACAGGCGCGACGGCGAGAGCCCGCGGCCCGAAAGCCCCTCGTAGCGGGCAAGATCGATGCCTTCGGCCAGCCGCAAGCCCATCAGCAGGAACTCGTCCGCCTCTTCGGCCCTGGTCAGCAATTCGCCGCCGGTAACGCCGTGCCCCTTGGCCTCGACGAGGTTGAGCCATGTTTCGGGCATCCGCTCCGCGATCGTCACGGTGCGGCGGCCATGCTCGATGAAGCGGCCATGCGCGCCGGGACCAACGCCGACATACTCGCCATAACGCCAGTAGGTGAGGTTGTGGCGGCTTTCGGCGCCGGGCCTGGCATGATTGGATATCTCGTAGGCCGGCAGGCCGTGCGCCTCGGTGACCTCCTGGGTCAGGGCATAGAGGTCGGCCGCAAGATCATTGTCGGGTATGGCGAACTTCCTGGCGGCGTGCAGCGCATGGAAGGGCGTACCCTCCTCGATCGTCAGCTGATAGAGCGACAGATGGTCGGCCGCGTAGCCGATCGCCTGCTTGAGCTCCGCCGCCCAGTCGTCCGCCGTCTGGCCCGGCCGCGCATAAATCAGGTCGAAGGACAGGCGCGGGAAGATTTCACGGGCCAGTTCGATCGCCCGCAGTGCTTCCGCAACATTGTGCAGGCGCCCGAGGAACTTGAGATCCCGGTCATTCAGCGCCTGGACGCCGAGCGATACGCGGTTGACGCCGGCGGCGCGGTAGCCGCGAAACCGCCCTGCCTCGACCGAGGACGGGTTGGCTTCGAGCGTCACTTCGATGCCCTGCGCAACGTCCCAGTTGCGGCCAATGGCGTCGAGCACCGCGCCGACCGTCTCGGGCTGCATCAGCGAGGGGGTGCCGCCGCCGAGAAAGATGCTGGTTACACTGCGAGGGCCGGTGCGGGCCCGCATGGTGGCCAGTTCCGTCGCGAATGCCGCAGCGAACCGAGGCTGGTCGACGGGCTGGTGGCGGACATGCGAATTGAAATCGCAATAGGGGCATTTGGCGGCGCAGAACGGCCAGTGCACGTAGATCCCGAAACCCGGCTCCCGACCGGTCGGAACAATGTCGTTCATGCAGCCCCCAGGCAGGCCCGGGCGAACTTCTGGAAGGCCCGCGCCCGATGCGACAGCGCGTCCGCCTGGCCGGGTTTCCAGCCATGCTTTTCTGGTGCCGTCATTTCACCGAACGTGCGGTCGTGTCCATCAGGCAGGAATACGGGATCATAACCGAAACCGCTTTCGCCGCGCGGTGGCCAGACCAGGGTGCCTTCGGCCTCGCCACGAAAATACCGGGCTTCGCCGTCCGGCCAGGCGAGGCAGATCACCGCAACGAAACGCCCGGTGCGCTGGCCGGGCTCGGTGGCGCCACGCTCCCGCAGCGCGCTCTCCGTTCGCTGCATGGCCATGGCGAAATCGCGCGTGCCGTCGGGCAACTCCGCCCAGTTGGCGGTATAGACGCCGGGCGCACCGTCGAGCGCGTCGACCACCAGTCCGGAATCATCCGAAAGCGAAGGCAGGCCGGTGGCGCTCGCCGCGGCAAATGCCTTGATGTAGGCGTTTTCCTCGAAGGTCGTGCCCGTTTCGTCGGGTTCGGGCAAGCCAAGCCGTTTCGCCGACTGCGCCTCGAATCCGAAGGGCGCCATCAGATCGGCGAATTCGCGAAGCTTGCCCTCATTGTGGCTGGCCACGACTATCTTGCGGCCATCGAGTAGGCGCATCATAAACCCCAGATTCTTGGTTCGGCGAATTCGATCGAATTGCCGGATGGATCGCGGAAATAGATCGAGCGACCGCCATTTGGCCATTCGAAGTCCGCCTCGATGACGATCCCCAGCCCGTCGAGTCGCGCTTTCCAGCGCTCGATCTCAACACCGGTTGCCGCAAAACACAAATGTCCTTCGCCAACCGCGCCATGTGGCGGCACGGGAAGTCTGGCGCCGGGCGCCGCCGGTACGCGCGTTGCCTGGGCATTGAAGAGCAGCAACACGCCCTGACCGCAACGGAAAAACACGTGCCGTCCCTCGGCACTGGCGATCCGTTCCAGCCCCATGACCTGCGCGTAGAACTCGGCCGCGGCGTCGAGATCGGTGACGTAGAGAGCCGATTCGAGGATCGCCGACGGTTGCATGCTGTCCTTACGCCACCGCCATCTGCTGCAGGTCGACGAGGCGCGCGATACCCTTCTTGGC
>Ga0209347_1005929_pt1 | contig 11229 bp, 10 predicted proteins | sample AutmiccommuBRH23_FD_187382 | JGI IMG/M metagenome (GOLD analysis project Ga0209347, IMG submission 187382) | Deep subsurface microbial communities from Mt. Terri, Switzerland - Autotrophic microbial communities BRH/23 (SPAdes) (version 2) | ecosystem: Environmental > Aquatic > Deep subsurface >...
GCGACGGTGCGCGACCTCGGGATCGGGTTCGTCGCCTACAGCCCGCTCGGGCGCGGATTTCTCACCGGGCGATACCGCTCGGTCGAGGATCTCGAGCCGGACGACTACCGCCGCAAGGCCCCCCGGTTCCAGGGAGACAACTTCCGGAGAAATCTCCTCCTCGTCGAGAAGATCGAGGATCTCGCGCGCCGGAAAAACGTGACCCCGTCGCAGCTCGCGATCGCATGGGTCCTGCAGCAGGGCGACGACATCGTCCCAATCCCCGGCACGAAGCACGTTCGCTATCTCGAGGAGAACCTCCGCGCGCTCGAGATCGAGCTGACGGACGAAGAGCTCCGCGAGATCGACACCATCGCCCCGAAGGGCGTCGCGGTCGGCGAACGGTATCCCGACATGAGCAGCGTGAATCGGTAGAGGGGCGAGCGCGCCATCTCCGTAGGGACCGGCTGCGCCGGTCCGGTCGCGAAGCGACAGGGAGGGGGATTCGGCATGGGAAAAGGACAAAAGCCCGTCCTGTAAATGCAGCGCACCGACGAAAGAACCCGGGATCAATGGACCCGCTCGCGTTCATCTCGTGCACAGGGACGAATCCTGTCGCCTTGTGTCACGCGCTCCCTCCCTCACCGTCGCTTCGCGACCGGACCGGCGCAGCCGGTCCCTACCTACCGAAACCGTACCTGGCCGGCTCTTTCCCGATCCGCGCGGCGGCGACCATCGCCGGGACGAAGTCCTGCGTCTCGGGCGGAAGGAGCTCGCGGATGCGATAGAAGTCGGCGTCGGTGCCGCGGTCGTTTCCCGTCTGCTCGACCATGATGCGCGCGACGCGATTCTCTCCGACGTTGTACGCGGCGGCTGCGAGATACCACGACTGGAAGTGGTCGTAGAGCTTCGCCAGATACGCGAGCGCGGCATCGGTCGACTTCTTCGGATCGAGGCGCTCGTCGACTTCGTCGTCGACGCGGAGTCCGTAGCGCCGCGCCGTGTCGGGGACGAGCTGCCACAGCCCTGCCGCACCCCACGCTGAACGCGCCTGGGGATTGAAGCCTGACTCGATCATCGCGAGGTAGACGAGGTCGAGCGGCATCCCGCGCTGGCGCAGCTTTCGCTGAATCATCGCCTCGTACTCCGGCTTGCGCGCCAGATATCCCGCAATCTCCTCCCGTTTGTCGCCGGTGGTGAATCGGTCCACCCAGAAATCGACCCGCTCGTGATCGAGGTTCGGAATGTCCCAGGCGACGCTGGAGGGAGCGTTGCCGAGGGGGCGCGAGGCGGACGCGGGCGCGGCGACCGACGTGCATGCGAGAGCGCTCAGCGCGATCGCGAAAGGGGCAAGCGAGCGGAACAACATCATCATCGATTCATTTCTCCTTCGCCCGGATACGCAGGTTCCCGGCCAGATTCCATACGAACCGTCTGATAAGCTGAGACCACTTCGACCCGGAGACCGCCTGATGAGCAAAGCAAGCAAACAGAAGAAGCCCGAATCGAACATGCCCAAGTGCCCGATCTGCGGGCGCCGATCGACCGTGCGCAAAGTCGAGGGTGGGATGTATTACTGCGACCACTGTCACCAGGCGTTCACGACTACGTGAGAAGCAGGGGGCCAGGGGCCAGGGACCAGGGGCCAGGGAAAAGCAACTGCAAAGGCACGGCTTCTTCCGGCTCGATTTTTTTGCCTTGATTCATGGCTTCTCTAGCCGTGGCCTCGAGCCACTCAGGCGAACCGAAGTTACCGCCTGCCGCGGTTGATGAAACCAAACCGCGGCCACGCGTGATACGTTGATTCGATGAGCGAGCCCGGGGGCACCCTGCTTCTCGATGTTCTTCAGGAGCGATTCCCTGCGTCATCGAAGACCACGCTGCGCGCGATGCTCGCAAGCGACCGCGTGCGGGTGAACCGAATCCCTGAGCGGAACGCAAAGCGTCTGATCGGACCGGACGACCAGGTCGAAGTCGCTGCGAGGTCGGTCCGCCCTCTCGATCCGCGCGTGCGGATCGTGTTCGAGGACAGCGACCTGGTGGTGGTCGACAAGGCGGCCGGACTGCTCACCGTGCCGAGTCCCGAGGTTCGGTACGAGACGGCGGAAAGCTTTCTCAACTCCCATTACGGCGGAAGCGCCGACGAGCCGCGGGTACATCACGTTCACCGCCTCGACCGCGACACTTCGGGCGTGCTCGTCTTCGCCCGGAACACCTTCATCCGGGAGCGGCTGCGGGTGCTGTTCGAGAATCACGACATCGAGCGGACTTACGTGGCGATCGTCCACGGCAAGCTGCGCGAGTCCTCAGGGACGTTCCGGTCGATCCTCGCCGAGGACCGGGATCTCCGGGTCCGAAGCGTCGCGAGCGCCTCCGAGGGGAAAGAGGCGATTACGCACTGGCGAACGATCGCCTCCGGACGGCGCTACTCGATCCTCGAGCTGACGCTCGAAACGGGGCGGCGGAATCAGATCCGCGTGCAGCTCTCGGAAGCAGGCCACCCGGTCGTCGGCGACACCATGTACGGCCGCGGGCGTGAAGACGATTTCGGCCGCCTCGCTCTACACGCGAAGAGTCTCGGCTTCGTGCATCCGACGACCGGAAAGATGATGCAGTTCACCGCCGAAGTGCCGCGCGCCTTCCGCGAGCTGGCACTCTAGACCTCCATGGATCCACTGACGCAGGGACTCCTCGGTGCAGCCGCCGCGCAGATCGCCTTCGGACGGCGGCTCGGCCCGCGCGCGATGCTCATCGGCGCGGTCGCCGGCGTGCTCCCGGACGCCGACGTCTTCATCCGGAGCTCGTCCGACCCGCTGCTGGCGGTGGAGTATCACCGCCAGTTCACTCACTCGCTGGCGTTCATCCCTTTCGGCGGTCTGCTGGCCGCGCTGCCGTGGCTCGCCCGGCGGGCCAATCGGGCGGCCTGGAAGATGATCGCGGGAGCGTCGATCGTCGGATACGCAACGCATGGAGTGCTCGACGCCTGCACGACGTACGGAACCCAGCTGTTCTGGCCTTTCTCCCGGGCGCGAATGGCCTTCCACTCGATCTCGATCATCGATCCGATCTTCACCCTCGCGCTGCTGGCCGGAGTAATCGTCGCGGCGATCCGCAAATCGCCGCAGCCCGCTGCGATCTCCATTGCGGTCTGCCTTTCCTACCTCGCAGCCGGAGCCGTCCAGCACGATCGTGCCTCTCGCGTGCAGGAACGCCTTGCGGCTTCCCGGCAGCACCCGGTTACGCGCGGCGAGGTCTTCCCGACGATCGGCAACCATCTCGTCTGGCGATCGCTTTACCAGTCGGGCGACACGCTCCATGCGGACAGGATTCGTGTGCCATGGTTCGGAGATCCGCGGTTTGCGCCCGGCATGTCGGTCCGCCTCCTGGAGGAAAGAAACCTTGGGCCGGCCGAGAGCGCGAGCGCGCGCGTGGTCAGAGATTTTCGCCGCTTCCACTGGTTCTCCGACGGATGGCTCGCGCGCGACGCGAGGGATCCCTCGGTGATCGGAGACGTACGCTACTCGATGCGCACCGACGCATTCGAGGCGATCTGGGGCGTGCGGTTCCATCCGAAACGCGATGTGCCGACCGAGTGGGTCGACCTCTCCCGGACCCGCAGCCTGCAGGCCGGTCGTCTGTGGGACGAGATCACTGGGAGGGATCGGAGCTATCGGGAAATCCCAACGCCGTAGGGCGGCTTACGCCGGTCACTCCGAGGCAGGGGCCAGGGAAAAGCAACCGCGACGAGCCACCGGTTCGACTTTGTTTCTCCTGGCCCCCCTGGTCTCGCACCGTGACACCGGCGGCCGTTACCGAACCGGGTTCGATCTGAAGTTGCTGGTCATCTTGAACCGGACCGCGACCGGCTCACCATCGCGTGTGGCGGGCTCGAACTCCCATCGGCGGAGCGCATCCGCGACGACCCTGGCCCACTGGCGATCGCCGGACACGTACCAGACCGCCAGGACCTTCCCATCGGCGCCGACCGCCGCCTCGAGGGCGGCGGAACGGGCCTGCCCGCTTCCGACGAATTCGGCGGGCATCTTCGGATCGACACGCCTGATCACCTTCGGGGCCACAATTCCCGTCTCATCGCCGGAAAGCGGAAGGGCCCGATACTCCGCGAGAAGCTCCGGGTCGATCGGGGAAAGCGGAGGGCCGGAGGCGCACCCACCCACGAACATCAGTGCGATGGCTGTCAGCAGAAACAAGAGATTGATTCTTCGGGTCATCACCATAAAAGTATCGAGGATTCCGGGGAAGTCTGGCAACGCGGCGCCCTTCGTCCCTCGTCCCTCGCCCCTCGCCCCTGAAAACCGAAAGCCCCGGCTCGCGCCGGGGCTTTCCAGATGATGCGTGAAACGCTGGATCAGAAACGGATACCAGCCGAAACGCGATAGGTGCGCGGCGTCTGGTAGTCGCTGACGAAGGTGGCCTTGCCGAAGTTCGGGCCCTTGCGCCAGTGAACGCCCTCGACCGGCGTGTCGCCCGCGAGCGGGTTGAAGCGCTGGAGAGTGCTGGTGTTGCTGGCGGTGAGGATCGAAGTGTCGAAGTTGATCAGTTCATCCTCGTTGAATACGTTGATGACTTCACCCTGGATGAACAGCTGGAGGCCGCCGAGCCAGTTGAAGTCGGTGCCGTAGTTGATGGAGAGGTCGGTGGCCGTCAGGTCGTTGAAGCGGAACTGCCCACGGTCGCTGAAGAAATAGGTTGCCGCCGTCGTCGCGCTGACGTAGCCGGGGTTGACCACGCCGCCTGGCTGGCCGGGGCCGTAGAAGTTGGCGTTGAAGCTCGGGTTGATGGTTCCGGCGAGGGAGTACGGATTGCCGGAATCGAACCGCTGCAGAACGCTGAAGTTGAAGTTGCCGACGATGGTCGGAACGTCGATGGCGGCCCACAGGCGTGCCTTGTGTGTCTGATCCTGCGGGAGGAAGCCCATCGGGTTGTTCTGCGGGAATCCGAAGTATTCCGGACGGAACTCGTTGCCGCCGACGGCTACCGGGCCGTTGCCGGTCGTCTCGCCGATGATGTTGCCCTTGAGCTCGGACCAGGTGTAGTTGGCGCCGAGGTTGACGCGGTTGAAGAAGCGATACTGCCCCTGGACTTCGACCGCGTCGTACTCCCGGGTGAAGTCGTTCGAGTTGCCGGTGAGCACGAGGTCCGCGCGCGCGCCGGTAACGCTGGTCACCGAGCCGATGGCCAGGTTGGAGAACTGCGTGTAGAAGTCCTGCCAGTCGCGGTTGATGTAATCCGCGCGAACGTAGCCGTTGCCGATCTGGGTTCCGGCTCCTACCGTCCACTCCTCGACGCTGGGGGAGTCGAGCTCGCTCTCGAGACGGCTGTTGAATCCCGGAACCGACTGGGCCAGCAGGCATCCGGTCGGCCGGGCGGTCGAGCATGGCGGGAGTGCGTCGAATCCACCCTGCGACTCGAAGTACGCAAAGACGATCGCCATCGCTTCGTGCGGCGGAAGGTTGGTGATCGGGTCGCCGCCGTAGAGGTACTGGAAGGTCGCCGGGTTACCTGCGGCGGATCCCGCACCGGAGACGCCTTCCGAGAGGCGGTTCACATACTTGCCATAGTTGGCGTTGAGACGAACACGGCCGTCGCCCCAGATGTCATAGGCGACTCCCAGACGGGGGCTGATCGCGCTGTCCTTTGCGGTGGGGTTCCCTGCGCTGTCCTTGGAGTCGTTCCGGTCGAAACGCGCGCCCAGGTTGAACGACAGGTTGTTGTTCATGTCCCACTTGTCGTTGATGTAGATCGCGTCGGTGTTCAGGTCGGACCCCTCGGAGATCTGAAGGATCGGGAAGTGAAGCAGGATGTCGTTGTTGCCGACCGAGATCAGGGTGTTCCCATTGGAGTCCCGGGTCGGGGCGAAGGTTCGGAAGAACCCGACGAAGTTGGTCGGAGACTGGAAGTTGTTCGCGTTGCGGGTCTCATGGAAGCGCTCGGCCCCGACGACCAGGTTATGCGTGCCGAGGTTCTGGGTTCCCATGAAATACGTGCCCTTGAGGGCGAAGTGCTCGTTGTCGCGCGCTTCGTCCCCGCAGGAGCCGCAGAAGTACGGCTCGTTGGTGACCGTGCCGAAGCCCGGAGCCACAAGACGGACCGGGGTGCCGGTCGCGAGATTCTGGTCGAGACCGCCCGAGTTCACGAAGGCGAAGGTCTTCTCCGACCACCGCGCCTCGAGAAGGAGGTCGTCGCGGAAGATCCCGTTGTACTGCGCCGAGATGAAGTCATTCGGCAGAGAGCGGATCGGATTGACGGCGGAGAAGTCGTAGCAGCCGATCTGGCAATTGTTCGTCTGCTCGACCGGCGCCTCGAGGTAGGAGCCGACCAGCGAGTGATTGGGCGTGAGCGAACCGGTCAGCTTGACCTCGATGCGCTCGTCCGTGGTGACCTGCGGGTAGCTTTCGTTGCTGTTGCTGAAGAATGCGCCGACCTCCGACTCGGTGTAACGGCCGGCGAGGAAGAACCAGAGGCGATCCCTGACGATCCGGCCACCGAGGGTACCCTCGTAGACTTCGTTCAGCTCGTCGATCGGATCCGCCTGGGGAACGCCGGTGTTCGGGTTGACGAAGGGAGTCTTCTCGGTCCAGTCGTCGTTGGTGAAGCTGTCGCGAAGAGATCCACTGAATTCGTTGCCGCCCGACTTGGTGATCGCGCTGACCACGCCGCCGGTGAAGTAGCCGAACTCGGCCGAGATCCCGGCCGTCTGGATCGTGGTCTCCTGGATGGCGTCCTCGATGAAGAGGTTGTGCGGTTGGCCACGAATGCCTTCATTGACGATGGCGCCGTTGACCGTCCAGAGGTTGTCGTAGGAGTTCGAGCCGGAGATCGCCAGCCCGTTGACCCCGTTCACGACACCCGGCGCGAGCGTGGTGGTCGCCACGAGCGTACGGCCGATCGGAAGGTCCTCGATCAGGTCCGCGCGGTAGTTCGACTGGACCTCAGTCGTTTCCATCACCGCCGGCGCTGCCGCCGTGACCGTGATCGCCTCGGCGACCGTATGCAGCTGCAGGTCGGCGTTCACGCGCGAGGTCTGCCCCAGGTTGACTCGGGTCACCCTCGTCGCCGAGTTCATTCCCGCCATGTCCATCTGGACGGTGTAATCCCCCGGCGGGAGAGCCGCAAAGTTGTACTGCCCGTTCTCGTTGGTGACCGCCACTCTCGTCCCCTGCAGAGCGGGCGAGTTGATCGTCACCGTGACACCCGGAAGCGGGGCGCCCTGGTGGATGACCGTTCCGGTCAAACTTCCGGTGGTCCCCTGGGCGAACGCCGATGCGCACGCCAGCAGCAGAAGACCGATCAGCAGAAAACTACGGTGGGACTTCATCATCCTCGTAACTCCTTTCGAACTCGACAACAAACTGTTTCCGAAAGTCACGGATCGGTGACGCTCGGGCGGTGGGCAATGGCTCAGTCGTCGGCGTTCTGCAGGAGTTTTACCCGGATTTGCCAAAGGATGATTGTTTGTTTCGTTACACTTAGGTGGAGCACCGATTACGGGAATCCGGAAAATTGACACCATTGTTCAAGTTGTTGATTTCGTAACTTCCTGTTACGAATCGTTCAAGCCCGCAAGGCTGCTCCAGCCTTCCCATGCCTCGGTGGCCTTCGACCCCCGGAAAGCCGGCCCAATTCTGAGCTCGTCTCTCCTAAGCCGGGGGCTCCGAACGTGCATGACCAATGCATCAGTTGGTATACTCACCATCCATCAGGAGCAAGATGCGCACGACGATCAATCTCGACGACGACCTTCTCGAGGAAGCTCACCGGGTGACCGGTCTCCTCGAGCGCACCGAGCTGGTACACGAGGGGCTCCGGGCGCTGATCGCGCGGGAGAAGGCGCGGCGTCTCGCGCGCCTCGCCGGCAGTGAGCCGCGAATCCGAACGGCTCCGCGCCGTCGCGTCTCGTGATCCTGATTGACACGTCCGTCTGGGTGAAACATCTGAGAAGAGGGGTGCCCGGCCTCGCGGATGCTCTCGACCAGGGGCTCGTGCTCGTTCACCCCTTCGTCGTCGGAGAGCTCGCATGTGGCAATCTCGAGAACCGCCGCGAGATTCTCGACCTCCTGGCGGCGCTTCCGGCGGCGGTCACCGCCACCGATGACGAGGTCATGCATCTCCTCGATGAGCGGGGCCTAATGGGAAGAGGAATCGGCTGGGTTGATGCGCACCTTCTCGCGTCCGCCCTGCTGAGTCACGCGCCCCTCTGGACGCGCGACCGGCGCCTGGCCGAGACGGCGGCGGATCTTGGAATCGAGTTCCGACCGGAGTAAACCCATCAGTCAGGCGGGAGCGTCGTCAGGCTGTCCGGTCGACGATCTTCGCGGCCGGCGCGTTGGTCGCGACCGACCTGATCCCGTTTTCCATCGACGACTTCGAGGAGTACATCTCGCTCTTCCCGATCGTCTCGCCGTTGCGCGCCTTGACCACGAAGTAGGCGCTGCCGTCTTTGGCAACCTTGCGCTCGAAGCTGTTGTCGTCGCTCGCGTTCTTCCGCACCGACTCCAGCCCGCTCTTCACGGCCGCCTTCGAGTCGTACTGCTGACTGGTGAGGATGACCTGGTTGTTCCCCGCCCGCAGGAGGAACCGAAACTTCCCCGTTTTCCCGACCTCGATCATGAATGTGCCCGCCATTTCGTTCCTCCTCGCGCGATCGTCGCCGGAGCGCGTCCGGCGCGACCACTTTCTACGCAAGAACGCATCCAATCGCTCGTTTCCAGGGATAACGGTGAGTCGATCCAATGCTCATGGCGGTCAGCGCTCGTTCCGACCGGGTTTGCAATCAACAAAAAGCCGACCCTCGCGGGTCGGCTGAGTGATTGATGATTGGTGGAGCTGATCGGGATCGAACCGACGACCTCCTGAGTGCGATTCAGGCGCTCTCCCAAACTGAGCTACAGCCCCACGTGTGTTGCCAGGAGAACACGCCCCTTCCGGGACGCGGCAGGTCGTTCAAGGTCGCGACCGGGGGGAAAAATTCCTAAAAGCAAGGGGCTAGGGGCTAGGGACTAGGGACTAGGAGAGGCAACCCCAACTTTAATCGTGCTTCTGGCTCCTGGCTTTCCCAGTCCCAACCCCCTGCCTCTCTGCCTTTCTTAACCCTGACCCTGCCTTTGCCTTTGCTTTTCCTAGTCCCTAGTCCCCAGCCCCTAGCCCCTGCCTCTAAGGCTTCATCACCACCTTGATGCACTCATCGTCTTTCTGCGCGAAGATCTCGTAGGCCTCGGGCGCGTCTTCGAGCGTGAGGCGATGGGTGATGATCTCCTCGGGCTTGATCTTCCCTTCATTGATGAGCGCGAGGAGTTCCGGCAGGTATTTATGCACGTGGGTCTGCCCCATCCGGAGCTGGAGGCCCTTGGCGAAGGCCGCGCCGAAGTTGACCTTGTCGATGAATCCGCCGTAGACCCCGGGGATCGAGAGCGTTCCTCCCTTCCGGCAGGCCTGAATGGCCTGGCGGAGGACGTGGATGCGGTCGAGCTGCATGCGCCCCATCTGCTTGGCACGATCGTAGACGGCGTCCATGCTCGTGCCGTGAGCCTCCATGCCGACTGCGTCGATGCAGGAGTCGGGGCCGCGCCCGCCGGTTAGCGCCTTCAGCTCCTCCCGAACGTCGCTGTCTTCGTAGTCGATGACCGTCGCTCCCGCCTGCTGCGCGAGGTCGAGCCGCTCGCGGAAGCGGTCGATCGCGATGACCTTCGCCGCCCCCATCAGCAGAGCGCTCCGGATCGCGAACTGTCCAACCGGACCCGCGCCCCACACCGCGACGGTGTCACCCTCCTGAATGTCGCAGTTCTCCGCCGCCATCCATCCGGTAGGAAGAATGTCGGTCATGAAAAGCACCTGGTCGTCCGACAGGCCGTTCTCGATCCGGAAGGGACCAACATCCGCATGCGGAACGCGAACGTACTCCGCCTGCCCGCCGGCGTATCCACCATAGAGATGGGAGTAGCCGAAGATACCGGCGCCGCTCGCGCCATACATCAACTCGAGCACCGCGGCGTTCGGGTTCGTGTTGTCGCAGAGCGAATAGAGCTCCTCCTTGCAGAACCAGCACGCACCACATGAAATCGGGAACGGCACGATCACGCGATCGCCGACCTTGGTCTTCTTCACCCCGTGACCGACTTCGACGACCTCTCCCATGAACTCGTGCCCGAGAATGTCGCCCTTGCGCATGCCGGGGATGAAGCCGTCGTAGAGATGGAGGTCGGAGCCGCAGATCGCGGTCGCGGTGATCTTCACGATGCAGTCGCCCGGGTTGAGGATCTTCGGATCGGGAACCGTCTCGACGGTGATGTCCTTCTTTCCGTTCCAGCAGACTGCGCGCATCACTCCTCCCCTTTCCGTCCCGACGGCTGGCCGTCGATCGTGGAGACTTCTCCGGTCTCCATCATCTGCTTGAAGCGGCGCAGGTCGTCGGCGACCTGAATCGAAGGCTCTTCGCGGAAGAGCTTCGCGATCAGCCGCCCCGCGCGACCGAATGGCGGGTCGTACCGAAGATGAACCCGCACCTCGGTTCCCCTCCCTCCCGGCGCCTCGGTGAAATGCACCGAGCCGGCGCTGGTGACGTCGGAACCCTCGAGGGTCTTCCAGGCGATGAGCTCGTTGGGGATGTCGTTGATGACTTCCGCTTCCCATTCGACGTCGCGCCCGGCCGGTCCTTCCGCGACCCAGCGCGAGCGTTTGTCGTCGAGCTCGGTGACCGAGGTGAGGTGATCCATGATCTGGGGAAGATTCGAAAAGCGACGCCAGAAAGCGTAGAGCTCGGTGGCCGGTCGCATGACAGTGACGCTGTGGTCGACGTCGACGCCGTCGTCATACTCGAAGACCGCGGCGGTCTCGTCGTTCCCGTTTTCGTGCTGCTCGAACCCGGCCTTGACCGGGCAGAAACCGGTGGCGCCACGAAAGATCAGCGCGCCGCCCAGAAGCGAGGCGAGATGCCCGGCATTGCTGCGACGGCTGAGCCCGAGGGTGAGAAAGGCAATGCCGCCCGCGAGCGAGGCGAGCCGCTCGGTGGAATGGACATTCTGAGGGGGAAGATGGGTGAGCTGCATGTTACCTCCGGGTGGGAGGGGGAGCAGGATGTGTGCCGTGGGAGGCAAGGCAGAAGGCAGAAGGCAGAAGGCAGAAGTAAAAGCAAAAGCCGGAAACCGGAGGCCCCGTCATCCTGAGGGAGCGCCGGAGGGATCTGGCCGTCGCAACGAAGGTGAGCGCGACCGAAGGATCTCAAGATGGCAG
>Ga0209347_1005930_pt1 | contig 11229 bp, 8 predicted proteins | sample AutmiccommuBRH23_FD_187382 | JGI IMG/M metagenome (GOLD analysis project Ga0209347, IMG submission 187382) | Deep subsurface microbial communities from Mt. Terri, Switzerland - Autotrophic microbial communities BRH/23 (SPAdes) (version 2) | ecosystem: Environmental > Aquatic > Deep subsurface >...
GCCACGGCCGAGCAACATCCCAGCCAGTCCATCGAAGTCTGGTTCCAGGACGAAGCCCGAGTCGGCCAGCAGGGAACCCTGACTCGCTGCTGGGGCCTGACCGGCTCGCGTCCGACGGCCATCAAGCAGACCGAGTATGAATGGGTGTACCTGTTCGGGGCGGTCAACCCGCGAACGGGACAGTCCTCCGCCCTGTTGGCTCCGACGGTCAATACGCAGTACATGAACCACCATCTGCGGTTCATCCGCGAACAGGCCGGCGCCGACGTGCATGTGATCCTGGTGCTCGATGGAGCCGGCTGGCACGTGGCCAAGGCCCTGGAGGTGCCGTCGAACATGACCTTGCTGTACCTGCCGCCATACAGCCCGGAGTTGAATCCCGTGGAGCGGCTGTGGGCGTATCTGCGAAGCCATTATCTGAGCAATCGAGCCTACAAGGACTACGAGGATCTACTGACCGCCTCCGGCAAAGCATGGAGTCAACTGACTCCCCACCAACTGTGTTCGATCTGTCGCACCGAATGGATACCGCGCACGAAGGAATCCTAATCCGTATCAGTCCCCAGTAGTCGGATAGCGACGAATCCGGACTCTTGAATAGCATATTGACTCTGCCATCCACATCTGCGATGGAGAGGGCCGACAGAACATCGTTCTCCATCAACAATCCAGAGGCTCGCCCGTCGATGGTGAGATCAACCTTTCCGCCGGAGTCAATGTACATCCCACCCCATACCTCCAATGTCGCTCCGCTCTGGACATCGATAGTGCCATTATAGACTCTTATATCTGTAATATGCGTCTCACTGGTTGCTGCATTCCCAAAGGTAACACGTCCAACGCTGCCGCTCGTATTACCCACACTAAGAACATCCACTATAAGCGTATTCGTGTAGTTGGTCAGGTCCACCGTCCCGTAGCCGTTTGTCCCCGATCCGACCTGGAGAGTCGACAGGTACAACTGGACATCGGGGTTCTTCGAGGAATCCCGCGCAAAGGTCGCACTGGTGCTGCCGTACTGGGTCTCATGGTGAGCGAGCGTCATCGACGCATGCTGCGAGGCGGTCCCGATGTGCAAGGCGGCATTCGGAGCCAGATTCAAAGAGGCCGATGAGCTCTGATGGGGAGAGGCACTTCCCAGAACCATATGGGGTCATCCATATAGGGTTCCTTCCCCGGTGCCGCGTTACACTGGGGAGCCAGGAGGCTGCCGGTGGGACGGCAGCCCACGAATCGCTGACGCTCAAGGAAAGGAGCCCGAACATGCGTAAGACGTTATTCTGCGGCATTGATCTTCATTCCAACAACGCCATGTACGTGATCACCGACGGGCGGGACAAGCAACTGCTGGCCAAGCGATTGCCCAACCAGTTGCCGGCCATTCTGGAGACGATGGATCCGTTTCGTCCTCGCCTGAAGGTCGTGGCCGTCGAATCGACCTACAACTGGTACTGGCTGGTCGATGGATTAATGGACCACGGCTATCCGGTGGTCCTGGCCCACCCCTCCGAGATGGAGCAGTACGACGGGATCAAGGAGGCCGACGATCTGACGGACGCGGCGTTCCTGGCGAAGCTGGCGAGGCTCGAGGTCCTGCCGACCGGCCACATCTATCCCCGGCAGGACCGGCCGGTGCGGGACCTGCTGCGGCGCAGGATGCTCCTGGTGCAGCAGCGAACGGGGATCGTTCTGAGCGTGCAGAACCTGGCTGTGCGGCAGAGCGGCCGGAGCCTCCCCTGGCGTGACATTCGCCGGCTCGACGACGAGGGACGTGTGGAACTTCTGGGGGACCACGATTGCCTGACGTTCGTGGCGGACCAGCAGATCGATCTGATCGAGCAGCTCAATGAGAAGATCAGGTGGTTCGAGAAGAAGGTCCTGGAGCACGTCCAGTTCCAGCCGGAGTACGAGCGTCTCCAGACGATGCCGGGGGTGGGCGTGATCCTGGCGTTGACGATCCTGCTGGAGACCGGGGACATCGGACGGTTCAAGACGGTCGGGGACTACACCTCCTACTGCCGCTGCGTCCGCGCGGTCCACCGCTCCAACGGCAAGAAGAAGGCCGACAACAACAGCCGAAACGGCAACGGCTACCTGGCCTGGGCCTTCGTCGAAGCGGTGCACCACGCGATCCGGGTGTGCCCCAAAGCCAAGAGCTTCTACGATCGCAAGCGGGCCAAACGCAACGGGGCGTTGGCCACGAAGGCGCTGGCGGAACAGTGGAGTAAGGCGGCCTACTATATATTGAAGCGGCAGGAGCCGTTCGACCTGACGCGGGTGTTCGGATGAGCGACGCGATGCGGCGGTCGATCTTGAGTTAGGGGTTGGCTGGGGCCAACAGGTTTGAGTGGACGGCCGCCGCATCGATCCTCTGACAAAAGAAACGATCCAAGCCCATGGGAGTCTCTTTCGCCCGCGGCCGGAGTCAGACGGGGTTGAATGCCTCCTTCGGGAGGCAAGTCACAAGGTGTGTCCGGTCCGTCCCGCGACGGACCATCGATTGAACCGGGCGCGGTACTGACGTTGTTCTGGTCCCGACGAGGTCGGGATGGGGTCCGGCCCTTGTGCTGCGACACAGGGGCACGAGATCCAGATCCGGATGGATGACTGCACGAAAGAGCCGCCGGCCCGGGGCCGACGGACTCGCCGCGTGATGCCATGGAACTTCGCAGGAGCGAAAAGCAGCCATGCGGCCGGGACGTTTCGAATGGTGGATGTCACGCTGCAAAACAGCAGACAGGCGAAGGCCGAAATGTCGCCGGATTCACAGGCGAGAAGAATTTCGGCTCGGAGAGAGTATTTTTGTACTTGACAGGAACCCTATATGGATGACCCCCAACTCGTGAAGCCGGACCGCCCGCAGCCGTTCGCTCCAAATCGCTGGATTCGCCGCCCGATCACCGACCCTGCTTTCGCATCAGGTACTCGGCAAAAATGCCGGCGGACGAACAGGGCTCGCAGCCGAGACAGCGGTGCGTCTGCCGGGCGGACACCCTGTGCTCCGCCAACAGCGATTGGGCGTCCTCAACCGCGTCGAGTTCCAACTGCGCCAGAAATCCCTGCGTACACTCGCACGACCAGCACTCCGGACGAGGGATCTCCTTGCGCAGCCGCACAAGGAAGGCCTCGACCTCCGCTTTCGTCAATTTGTCTTGGCTCCCGCAAGCCATATGTCACCCCCAACTCAACATTCGGGCAATTCACCGCCCCTCCAGGGCTTCGCGCAGCATGCCCATCCCACACGAATAGAACAGTTCCGGCGTCTCCAACGCGATCACCACAGCCCAAGGTCCATCGCAGGCACACGCAGATTGGAACTCTCTCCAACCAACCCCCAACCATGTCATGATTCGCAGTATACCCCATTTGCCGGTCGGATGTCAATTCGCAATTCCCGATGACACAATACCGGACCTGCTGTTTGGAGCAATCCTCATTGCATTGCGGCCCGGTATCTGTCACTGTATAAAGGCTCTGACGACGTCCGCAGTAACGAATGCGTCACACGGCGGAACCGGGCATCGAAGAATCGCAAAATAGGAAATGGCAACCCGTAACTGGACTTTTGCAAAATGGACATTGGGCCTACTTTAGGAAGGAAGAATCTTGTTCCTCGATTCTTCCTTCCTAAATCTTAACCACGGCACAAACAAGAAGTTATGTCGATTCTTCAAGGAAATCGAAGAATAGGATTTCCTTGAAGAATATAGGCCCAATGTCCATTTTGCAGAAGTCCAGTCGTAAATCTGAAGGGATTCGTTGAAATGGAACCGAACTGGCTCAAGTGGGCAAAGCAATTGGCCGCCCTGGCTCAAAACGGGCTGACCTATTCCGAGAACGCCTACGAACTCGAGCGATACGAGCAGATCAGGCGGATCGCCGCTGAGATGATGTCCGCCGGCTTCGAGTGCGATACGAAGACATTCCTCGATCTGTTCCCGCGGGAAAAGGGCTACGAGACGCCGAAAGTGGACGTCCGCGGCGCCGCCTTTCGCGACGGCAAGATCCTGATGGTCCGCGAGAAGCTCGACAACGGCTGGACCCTGCCCGGCGGCTGGGCGGACCCCTGCCAGACCCCGTCCGAGGCGGTAGTCCGCGAGATCTTCGAGGAGTCCGGCTTCCAGTCCCGCGTGACGAAGTTGGCCGCCATTTACGACCGCAGTGCGCACCCGCACAGGCCGCTCATGCCCTTCCACGTCTACAAGCTCTTTTTCCTCTGCGAAATCACCGGCGGGGCCCCTGCCGAAAGCCACGAGACCACGGGCGTGGAGTTCTTCGCCGAAACCGAAATCCCGCCGCAACTCTCCATTTCGCGAACACTCCCCTTTCAACTCGCCCGCATGTTCGAGCACCACCGCAACCTCGCCCTGCCCACGGATTTTGATTGACGCCGGCGGATAGGATCGACGTTAATCCCCGTGGCCCGCATGCCGATGTTATTGGCTATGGGTATGGGTTGGCAGGTGCATTCGTCCTATTGAACAGGGTCACAATCATGCATCCGATAAGATCGTGTCTCTCATTGTCTGTAATTCTGATGGTGCTTGCTGTGCCGTTTGCCGTGCAAGGGCAGATCCCCGATGTCCCGCCTCCCACGATGGATCGGGAAGGCACCGAGCAATCATGGGACCTCACCCACCCAGGCTGGCGCCAGTGGAACAACGAGCCCGCGAAAGAGCCGGACGACGCCAGGCCAACCTCTACGACGTCCCGGCCGACTCAACCCGTTCAACCGGCTCAGCCCTCTGCCGCCGAGTTGCAGAAGAAGAGGGAACAGGAAGAACGATGGCGGCAACTCGAAGTCGCCTGGCAGCAGATGACCCAGGATCAGGCGCAGCGACAACAACAGACCGCCGAACGCCAGCAAGCCTTCGAACGAGCCAGGCATCTGCTGTTGGCCAGTTTCCAGACGCCGTCCGATGCATCCGTGCCGGTCGTTCAAGGGCCGCTCGCGGGGGCCGGCAGTGTCGCCGTGCTCCCTTACGCCACCTCCTTCGGCTCGGCCGGGGTTTCCACGCCCCAGGACGGGAAAGGGCTTTCCGCCAACGAGTGGCAGCAGGCCCGGCAGTACCAGGGCCTTATCGAGACACTCTCCCGATCCGCCGATGCCACGTCCGAAGATCGCACGATGCTCGATATCGCCGAGGCTCGGCGCAATCAGCTCTGGAGCAAGGCGGTGAGCGTCCCGGGATTGCCGGACGACGACCGAGAGGCCCTGGCCTTGAGCCTGCCCGCGGTGACAACCCCGGACAGCCCCAGGCTCACCCTGCAGGACGCCGGAGCCCTGCAAAAGACCATCCAATCGACAGAGCGCCAGGCCGACACCGTTGTCACGGCCATGTTGAGCGACCTGTACGTCTACACGACCTCGGAGGCGACCGGCCTGGCGGGAGAAGCGATGGTCAAACGGGTGCTCAACGAAGATGCGGCGGATCGTTTCGGCGATTTCCTCGGTGTCTCGAAGATCGCCCTGGCGACGGCCCAGGACGGCGCCTCCAGCGGCATCGCCGCGGCGGCGGATTTCTTCATCGGCAAGATCCCCATTCCCCAGGCGACACTGGCGGTCACAGGCGGACGCCAGTACGCCAATGTCGCCTACCAGGTCCAGTCCAAGTTCATGGTCGATGCGATGAAGGCCACGGGCGCGGACTTCGACGTCCAGGAGTTCTGGCGAAGTTTCAAAGAAGAGCTCGGCACCGGGCAGAAAGCTGTGATGGAGTTTGTTTCGTATGGTCCGCAGAATTGATTTGCCGTTGATCGCATGCATCGCCCTGCTGGCGACCCTGGGCCGAGCACAAGACCTGGTCATCGAGTCGCTTGACTCAGTCTCCGTGCCGGATGTCACGCTGGCCCTTCCCGCGGACAGCAAGGTCAAGATCCGCTGGGTCTGCCCGCCGCAGGACGCCAACCAGGTCTCGGAGGCCGGCTGGTACAACGTCAGCTTCGCGGTAGATGCCTCCGGAAGGCCGTGGCTGGGCTTGCCCGACGAGAATCTCGTGCTGAATCCGACCCGGCAATACCGCTTCTCGCTCTCGCATCCCTTTTCGAATCTGGTGTGCCTGGACAACGGGGCCCTGCTGTTCCAGACCGATCGCGACCTGGGCTTTCTCGCCCCGACGGACCAACCGATAATTCGCGATGCCAATGCGGTCCTTCCGTTTCAACCGATGGTGAGCCTGCCGCTGCCTGCCTGCACCGTCTACGCCGGCACAGGCGACTGCCTTTACGTGGCGGGCCCCGGCCCGAGCGGCAACCATGAAGTCTATCTGTTACAGCCGCAAAGAGGCCCCTCCGGCGGCAAGAGAACCCTGCGGAGCTTCCGCAAGGTCTTCGAGTGCCCCGACCGCATCTGGGCTGTGACGGGCGACGGCGACGTCACCTTCGCGGCCTTCGGACAGGTGATTGCCCGAATCGGCCGGCCCGGCCGGACCGAGCCTGAATTGATCGTGCATCTGACCAACGAGTTCACCGACCTGGCCTATCTGCCCGGAACCGGGTTGTTCTACGCCACCCGGACTGGCGTCGGCGTCGCCACCGACGACGGTGGGGCCTGGGATTTCCTCCGTGGCTACGGCGCCCAAATCGAGCTGCGAGACGGGACCTTGTATCTGTTTCTGGAAGGAACGCTGAGCGTGCTGGCCTTCGACAACGCCGCCGACCTCGCCCGGTGCAGACTCAACGGGGCCACCGCAAATCCGGCGTCGACGCCGGCCGTGAAGGTCACCGATCTGCGGTTCTGCGCGCCGGGCCAGGGTCCTGACGGCAACGATGTGTTCGCCACCGAGTTCGACAACGCGAAAGTCTCCCAGATCAGCGTCTGGGTCGGCCTCCAGGCCACGCGCAAACCAGAGAACAAGACCCTCGTCACAACCCTGTGGACCCATGGGCAGAATTCCTACGCCTCCAACGTCCTGTACGACCTGACCGGCGACTCGTACCCGCATGGTTACGAGAACACCGCATACCCCTGCCCCTGGGATCCGCAAGAGAAGGGCGCATACCCCCCGGGCCGGTATGCGGTGAAAGTCCTGATCGACGGCGTCGAAGCGGCCGGCGCATCCTGTGAGGTCCACGGCAAGCCTTCCCTGATCCAAGCCGTGATAGACGAGGATCTGCCGACGGTCAGGAAACTGCTGGAGGCAGGCGCAGATCCCAACGAGCGAGATTCGGGATTCTCCCACAAGACCGCGCTGGCCTGGGCTGCCACATGGGACGTCGACGCTGTGGAGCTCTTGCTCAAGCACGGAGCCCCGGTCAACGCCTCGGACGATTACCGCGAAACGCCCCTGAGGCAAGTGCCGTATTGCGGCAGCTCCGCCACGGCGGTCGAGATCGCGGCGATGTTGCTCCGGCACGGCGCTGATCTCAACGCAATCGACGACTATGGCATCCCCCCGCTGTTCGGCATCGCTCGATTCGGCCTGCCCGAGGTGGTCGAACTGCTGCTCAAACACGGGGCCAATGCCAACGCGATCCGCAAGACCCAAGAGAATGAAATGCCCCTGCTTGTGGACCTGCTCCGCACACAGAATGCCACGTCGCAATCCGCCCGGACGTTGGAATTGATGCTCGCGTACGGCGCCAATCCGAACGCCAAGGACACCTCCCGGGGCTATTCGGCGCTGCACGCGGTTATCGACGCCTCCGAGCCGCAACTCGTCCGGATCCTGCTGCGCCACGGGGCCTCGCACGAGGAGCCCGACGGGCTCAGCAGCCCCCTGCACGTCGCCCTGCAGGCCTATCTAAAGGCCGCGTCGACAAACCGCGTCAAGGCCCAAAAGGCCAAGGACGTCGTCGCGATTCTCCTGCAACACGGGGCAAAGCTCCGACGGGAGGAAGAGCGGATCGTCGCCGACGCCCGCCTGCATCCCTGGCTGGACCAGGAATTGATCCTGGAGATCCTCCAACGCAATGACCAGGTCGTGCTCGACACCACGGACTCCTCGGTCCCCGCGATCCAACGAATGGTCGTCAACCGGCTGATCGGAATGGCCATCGCCAAGGCCGCCACCGCCACTGCCAACGACGGCTACAGCGCCGCGCTGGCCCTGTGCGATCAGGCCAAGACCCGCATCGAAGCCTGGCAGATAGCGGCCCAGTGCCCCCTGGTCTACTACAACACCGGCCTGCTCTACCGCCATCTCGGCCAAATCCCCGCCGCGAAGGAGAACTTCAAGCGATACCTGACTCTGGCCCCGACCGCCCCGGAGGCCGACCAGATCCGACAACTCCTCCAGAAGCTATAAACTCTCTTGTCCGATCGGGTAGCAGCAATCTCCGGAAGAACGCGGCTCGTTGACCGTCTCGTATGAATACGATCTTCGTTCCATTCCGGGTGACAGCGGCAAACTTGCTTTGCCGATGGTTCTGCCAATGCGCTGAAGCCATCGGCAAGCTCCGAAGACGACGCTTACCGCCGCCGGCCGGAATCGGACCAGCGAAACTCGCCACCGAAGGCCGGTTCCGCCGCATCCGTCCGGACCCTGCCTATTGACAAACACCGGTCCCACGAGTCTCCTGTTACGCTTTGCACTCGAAACGGTGTTCGGAACTGGGTGATCCCCCATGATTCAGGCTGTCATTACTTCGATTCTGTTCGCGATGTCGGCGGTCAGCGCCGGCCGCACGACCCGTCTTCTCGGCGCGGGCACGGCCAATCTGAGCCGGCTGACGCTGGCCACGGGTTTTCTCGCCCTGTGGGCCCACACCGCCGGTCAGGGCGTCAGCGGCGTCGGTCTGCCCTGGCTGCTGGCCAGCGGCGTGATCGGCTTCGGCGTGGGCGATCTGGCCCTGTACGGAGCCTACTACCGCATCGGCCCTCGGCTTGGAGTGCTGCTGTGCCTGTGCCTGGCCGCCCCGATGGGAGCCTTGATGGAATGGCTCTGGCTGGGCACACGGCTGAGCCTGTATCAGATCTTCTGGAGCGCGACGATCCTGGTGAGCGTGTTCGCGGCCCTGGTCCCGGACACCCGAACCCCCGTGGCCCCTCGCGCCTGGTTTATCGGGATCCTCCTCGGCGTAGTCGCGGCCTTCGGACAAGGCAGCGGCGCGGTCCTGACGCGAAAGGCGTTCGATCTGGCCCGGGACGCGGGCCAGCACATCGACGGCGCCACCGCCGCCTACCAGCGAATCCTCGGCGGCCTGCTCCTGACCGCTGTGGTCCTATTCATCCACCGCTGGAGCAAGGCCCCCGCCCCGCCGCAGGAAGCGACCGGCACGGATCATCCCTGGCGTCGAGCCTGGCCCTGGGTGATCGCCAACGCGCTGGCCGGTCCGGCCATCGGCGTGGCCTGTTACCAATGGGCCCTCGCGGTCGCCCCCACCGGCATCGTCCTTTCCATCGTAGCCACGACCCCACTGGTAGTCATCCCCTTCACCATGATCCTCGACGGCGAACGCCCGACCGTGCGATCCCTGATCGGCGGCGGCGTCGCCGTCCTCGGCGCGGCGGCCTTGGCGTACAGGTAGGTCAGAGAACGTGCCTTCCCTCTATCCTGGGGCGATGATATTGCACCTGGACTGAGGGCGTGTAGAGATGCAATGGCATGCAGAAGCTGAGGTCGGTCAATCAGGACACGTACCGCTGATCCGCCTGGTAATGCCGGTCTGCTACGGTTTCCTTCACATTCATGTCGATCGATGAATGCATCCACCGCGACAAGACGTCGCATGCCAGTCCACTACGAAGTCCGGCCAGCCATGTACTTGTCCCCGCGCAAAATTCAGACCTCGCAGCCAAGACACGAATTGATCGAGGTATCGAGCGTTCAGATTGCTGCGGTGTCCTTGAAACGGGTGGCGAATTGGCAACAAGCGTTTGGGAAGAGCGATGGCCCAACTGCCGAAATAGTAGAAGTCACGCGAAAGGAGAACATTCTTCCCACTGAGGTCTGTTTTTACATTCTTTGGGCCGTGAACGCTTGGACGTTGAACCGGGCTTCCACTGGAGTAGTCATAAATGCAGTCGCCCAGGCGTTCCGACAAGTCCGTGCTCGTGACGTTGGGGATGCGATGTGGCCAGCGTTCACGTGCCTGTTCGTCATAATCCTTCAACGAAAGCACCTCCCCAACTCGCATCGCGTAGACCAGACAGCCGCTCAGATCGCCGCTTCGCGCATTTCTCGAGCCAATTCCTGCAACCCAATCGCCGGGCTCTGCAACACGTCGGATACCAGGTTTGCATATCGCCAGAGTGCACATTCGCCGAAAGGGATTCGGGGCTGCTCCATCATCGATGCGAATTGTATAAGTGAATAGCCGAGCCATTGGCACGTTCCCATACATTGAATGGTTTGTGGGACACCGCGGAGTCGGGCCAGCATCAAACTCGCTTGGACAACCGCCTCCGTCTGCAAGCAAAGAGAAACCAGCCGCGATATCAAATGGGACAGATGCCTCGGACACTCTCAACGTCCGATTCTTCTTCGTTTGCAGGAGAAAGAGTAACACGGCAGGCCGGGGAAGTCAATAGTCCCGGCCGGGTCGCCAGGGCAATTGCATGTTCGCCACCGACCTGGTGATGGGCGTTCGGAGTGCCGCCTTATGAGTTCTGACGGACAAGTTCGACAATAGCTGGGTGCCATGCCTACGGCTTTGCGTAGGCATGTCCGGCCGGTGAAGTCAGGCATGTCTACGAGGCGTAGACATGGCACCCGGCTCCGCTCATCAGGTTTCTGGCCAAGGCGGAAAATCCCGGGGGTCCGGGGACGGCGACCGGCCATTGCTTCATCTCCAAATACGCAACAGCCGAATGAACCCTGAATCACGCTATCACTGGGACACAGAGCATCGAGTACGCTTCACCGTCTTCCCGGCACAGACATGGCCACGATGGTCTGCCTCTTCCAGATATGGTACCAGACGGCCCCGACGATGTTGCCGCTAAGGAGGACCAGAAACCAGGTGAGCTTGTGCGTGTGGCTCTCGAAGAACCGCAGGTCGCGAAAGAACAGATCGAGCACCTGGATCAGCCAGAACCCAACGGCCGCGACAACGACCAGAAGATAGATCACCTGCATCATGGCTCGCACTCCCAACAACCGCTTCTCCGCTCTGACATCATTGGGCCTCGTCAACGCCCGATTCTTCTTCGCACGCAGGAGTGAGGATAGCACGGCAGGGACAAGGAAGTCAACAGTCCAGACCGCCGTCGGGAGTGCAGCCGACAGGTGGTGGCGGATTCCGAGGGTCAAGACGGCTTGCGATCTCTGTGAACCCCCAGTGCGGGTG
>Ga0209347_1005931_pt1 | contig 11224 bp, 10 predicted proteins | sample AutmiccommuBRH23_FD_187382 | JGI IMG/M metagenome (GOLD analysis project Ga0209347, IMG submission 187382) | Deep subsurface microbial communities from Mt. Terri, Switzerland - Autotrophic microbial communities BRH/23 (SPAdes) (version 2) | ecosystem: Environmental > Aquatic > Deep subsurface >...
GCCGCCGAGCGCCATGCGCGCGCCGTAATGCAGGCTCGTGTCTTTCAGCGGCTTCGCCTCATAGATCACTTCCACGTTCGTGAGCGCGTCGTTTTCAAACGTCGCGCGCGCGACGCGCGTGGCGTTCTGGCGGGCGGTCCCGTGCGCGTAGCTGATAAAAAGCGTGCGGTTTTCGGCGAAATCCGGATCGACGAGCACGTCGAAAAGGCCCGCCTGGTTTTCGACATAGGCATCGGGAACGCCCGAGACCGGCGTTTCAACGAGCGCGCCGTCGCGGATGACGCGCAGGCGCCCGTCCCGCTCGGTCACGAGCATGGCTCCGTCGGGAAGGAACGCGAGCGACCACGGGTTAACGAGTCCCTCGGCGAGCGTTTCGACGGCGAGCGCGGCCGATCCTTCCGGCGCAGGCGCGGCCAGCGTCGTCTGAAGCGCGGAATCGCCGCCGCCTTTCTGGGCCGCCGCCGCGTCCACGCCGTCTTTCGAGCATCCGGTCATCGCGGCGGCGAACGCGGCGGCGAGGGAAAGCGTGTGCAGGCGGTTCATAAGCTTTGACTCCATGTTTCGCTGATCGGCCGGGCGGAGTATGGTGCGCGCGGCATGAAACGGCGTTGGCGCGAAGTGTAAGCGGCGCGGCTGTTCAAGGCCAGAGAACAGATCGGAGAGGGGCGGCGTCATGGAATATGTGAAGATCATCGGCGCATATATCGCCGCCGCCATTGTGACGGTCGTCCTGGCGTCAGCGTTTTTCACCCAGCGCATCATCGCCGCGCAGACCGCCATCGGCATCGAATACACGCCGGCGCAGCAATCCGAGACCTATTTGATGAATTTCGTGGGCCTTGCGCCGTCCTACGGGCTGATGCTGGCGATTGCGCTGCTGATCGGGTTCGTCGTTGCGTACGGCGTCAAACAAATCCTCAGGCCCCTGGCCCCTATCGCTTATCCTGTCGCCGGCGCGGCGGCGGTGCTGACGGTGATTTTCCTCATCGAGACCATCATGGCGAAAGGCGGCGCCGGGGCCATTGGCGGGGCGCGCGATGCGCTGGGCCTGGCGCTTCAGGGGCTCGCCGGGGCGGTCGGAGGGACGGTTTTCGCGCTTTTGACGCGGCGCAAGGCGTAACGGCGCGCTTTCGCGCAGAGGTTTTTGCCGCTACAGGAGCGCGCCATGACCCGCGCCCAACCCCTATCGCCGAAGACCGCCCCGAAAATCGGCATTGTCAGCCTCGGCTGCCCGAAGGCGCTCGTCGATTCCGAGCGCATCATCACGCGCCTGCGCGCCGAAGGCTACGAGATCGCGCCGGATTATCAGGGCGCGGATGCGGTGCTGGTCAACACTTGCGGCTTTCTCGATTCAGCGCGCGCTGAATCCCTGGGCGCCATCGGCGAGGCCATCGCCGAGAACGGCCGCGTCATCGTCACCGGCTGTCTCGGCGCGGAAGAAGGCGTCATCCGCGCCGCGCACCCGAAAGTGCTCTCGGTCACCGGCCCGCATCAGTATGAAGCGGTGATGGAAGCGGTGCACGACGCCGTCCCGCCGGCGCACGATCCGCTCTTCGATCTCGTGCCGCCGCAGGGCGTGCGCCTGACGCCGCGCCACTACGCTTATCTGAAGATTTCCGAAGGCTGCAACAACACCTGCTCCTTTTGCATCATCCCGTCGATGCGCGGCAAGCTCGCGAGCCGGCGCATCGATGCGGTGTTGAAGGAAGCCGAGAAACTTGTCGCGGCGGGCGTCAAGGAGCTGCTCGTCATTTCGCAGGATACGTCCGCATACGGCGTCGACCTCAAATACGCGCCGTACCAGTGGCGCGGCGAGGAATACCAGACCCGTTTCTTCGATCTCGCCCGCGGGCTCGGAGAACTCGGCGTATGGACGCGAATGCACTACGTCTATCCGTATCCGCATGTGGACGCGGTGATCCCGCTGATGGCGGAAGGCAAAATCCTTCCCTACCTCGACATCCCGTTCCAGCATGCGAGCCCGAAAGTCCTCAAGGCGATGCGCCGCCCGGCGAGCCAGGAAAAGACGCTGGATCAGATCGTCCGCTGGCGGAGCGTCTGCCCCGACATCGTGCTGCGCTCCACCTTCATCGTCGGCTTCCCCGGCGAAACCGAAGAGGAGTTTCAGTTTCTCCTCGACTGGCTGAAGGAGGCGAAACTCAATCGCGTCGGCTGCTTCAAGTTCGAGCCGGTCGAGGGCGCGCGCGCCAACGATCTTCCCGGCGCCGTGCCGGAGGAAGTGAAGGAAGAGCGCTACGCCCGCTTCATGGAAGCGCAGCAGGAGATTTCCGCGGATATTCTTCAAGGCTGGATCGGCCGCGAGATCGACGTGCTGATCGACGAGGTCGACGGGGACGGCGCGGTCGGGCGCTCCTACGCCGACGCGCCGGAGATCGACGGCGCGGTCATTCTTGAAGGCGAAACGGGGCTGAAGCCCGGCGACATGGTTCGCGCCCGCGTCGACGGCGCCGATCCTTACGATCTCTGGGCGGAATTGATCCGTGATCGCAACAGTTAGACGCTCACGAGGCGCGCGCATTGCGCCCCGCTTCCCCCGCCACTAGGCTTCGCGCCAGGTCAGGATCAATCCCCCGCAGGATCATGGAAGACGATCTCGCTACAACCATCAGGAACACCGCCGCGCGCGTCAGAGCGCGCGACTTCTCATGGGCGGTGGCTATCGCAGCGGGGATCGGCGCGGTCGTCGTGCTCGCTGCTGATTTCATTGACGCCCTGTCGCGGTGGCAGCTCGGGATTCTCGTTTTCGTCGCGTATGTGGCGGCGCTGGCGGTGCGCTACCGCTTTTCATCGGGCCGGCTATGGGCCGAGCCCGTGCAGCGGGTCATCGACGCCGAGATCGGCGCTCGCGAGGCGGAGCTGTCGACGCTGAGGCTGGCGCGCGGCGTCGCGCAGGTCTTGCCCGAGCCTATTTTCATTCTCGACGGCGACGCCATCATCGATCTCGCCAATCCGGCGGCGGAGGAATTCACCGGCGCGAAAGCGGTCGAGGGGCGCCACATCGCGGCGGTGCTGCGCGCGCCGTCGGTGCTGGAGGCGGCCGAAGCGGTGTCGGGCGGCAAGCCCGCGCACACGGTCGAGTTCGTCACCGGCGGCGGCGGCGTCGAGCGCTCGTGCCGGGCGTTCGTCGCGCCGATCGACGATCCGAAAAGCGGCAAGCGCATCCTTGTTTTCATCCGTGACCTGACGAGCGAGCGGCGGCTCGAACAGATGCGCGCCGACTTTATCGCCAGCGCCAGCCATGAGCTGAGAACCCCGCTCGCCTCGCTTCTCGGCTTCATCGAAACCCTGCGCGGCCCGGCGAAGAGCGATGCGGAAGCGACCGACCGTTTTCTCGGCATCATGCAGGCGCAGGCCGAGCGAATGCAGCGTCTCGTCGCCGATCTCATGTCCCTGTCGCGCATCGAACTGCACGAGCATGTGCCGCCGAGCGGCAAGGCGAATGTGGCCGACATCGCCCGCGACGTGATCGAAGGCATCGGCCCGCTGCTCGATCAGTCCGGCGCCATCGTCGATTTCGAACAGGACGGCGACGGGCCCTTCGACATTCAGGGCGACGCGGACGAGGTTACGCAGGCGGTCCAGAATCTTGTCGACAACGCGCTGAAATATGGCGGCGATCCGGCGCTGGTGAAGGTGCGGGTGGGGCGCGGGCCGGCGCCGACGCTCGCCAGCGACGGCGAGATCGCGCACCGCGCCGGCGACAGCGCCGCGCAAATCGCCGCGCGCCGGATGATCGATCCCGGCGAACTTGTCTATGTGCAGGTGCGTGACTTCGGCGCCGGCATCGAGCGCGCCGACCTGCCGCGGCTGACCGAGCGCTTCTACCGCGTCAATCTGGAGCGCAGCCGCAAGACCGGGGGCACCGGACTCGGTCTCGCCATCGTCAAGCACATCGTCAACCGCCACAAAGGCGGGCTTCAGCTTGAAAGCCGTCTCGCTGCGGGGACAGTGTTCACCTGTTATTTCCGGGCCTTGCCGCAGGCCGGCGCCGCCTCGCTCAAAGCGTAGCGCGGGCTCTGGACGGGGCGCACAAAATGCGCCAAGTTTGGCTTTCGAGACAAGAATTTGTCATAAAAGAAGAGCAAACAGGCCGTCCGCAACCCGCGCGAGCGGGTTTCCATTTCTCTGCTGGAATGGCTGTCGCTCGGGCGGCGGCGCATAGCGCAGCGAAGGCGGCGATAGGGTGATCGTTTCTATGGGCATTGCCGCGCCACCACGCCAGACCGACGCCATCAAGGGGCTCGAGATAGAACTCGCCCAGATGGCGGGTCTTGTGGAAAGCCAGCTTGCCGAAGCGATCGCCGCGTTCGAGCGCCGCGATGTGGCGTCCGCCGAGCGGCTGATCGTCGCCGACCTCAGGATCGACGATTTCCACCACGACATCGAAGCCAAGGTGATGGCGATCCTGGGGGCGGGGCTGACCAACCCGGCGGCGCTGCGCGAGGTGATGACCTACATGAAGGTCGCCGGCGAGCTGGAGCGGGTCGGCGATCTCGCCAAGAATGTCGCCAAGAGAACGCTTGTCGTCAGCCGCGAGCGCGCTCCGCGCCCCTATGCTGGCGTCGCTCGCATGGGCCGAGCGAGCCTCCGCCAGATCGCCGATATCTTGAACGCGTTCGCAGCCCGCAACCTGACGGCGGCGAAAGCCGTTTGGGGCGGCGACGACGAACTCGACGAGCTCTACAACTCGATCTTCCGCGAGATCCTCCTCGCGATGATGGAGGACCCCGCCGAGGTTAACGCCTGCACGCATCTCGTCTTCATCGCCAAGAATTTCGAGCGGGTCGGCGACCACGCCACCAACATCGCCGAAGCCATCCATTTCCTCGTGACGGGCTCAGCCCTTGCGGATGAGCGCCCGAAAGGCGATGAAACCTCCACCACCGCCATCAGGACGCCGGATAGGGATCCGGGCAGGGCTCAGAGCGGCGGCTGACGGAGAGTATGATGGCGAGCACACGGGTTCTGGTTGTCGAGGACGAAGAAGCGCTGACGACCCTCCTCGAATACAATCTCGGCAAGGAAGATTTCGACGTGCAGATCTCCGGCGATGGGGAGGATGCGCTGATGAAAATAGACGAGGCGCAGCCTGACATCGTCATCCTCGACTGGATGCTGCCGAAGATTTCAGGGATCGAGGTCTGCCGGCGTCTGCGCTCCAAGCCTGAAACCCGCAACCTCCCGGTCATCATGCTGACTGCGCGCTCGGAAGAAGCGGACCGCATCCGGGGGCTTGAGACCGGCGCCGACGATTATCTGACCAAACCTTTCTCCACCAACGAACTGATCGCGCGCCTTCGGGCCGTCCTGCGCCGCATCCGTCCCGGCCTCGTCCAGGACGAGGTGCTGCACGGAGACATCAAGCTCGACCGCACCTCGCACCGGGTCTGGCGCGAGGAGAAGGAAATCCATCTCGGCCCGACCGAGTTCCGCCTGCTCGACCACCTGATCCAGCATCCGGGCCGCGTGTTCTCGCGCGAGCAGCTGCTGAACGCGGTCTGGGGCTCGGACGTCTTTGTCGAGGTCCGCACCGTCGACGTGCATATCGGGCGGCTCCGCAAGGCCCTCAACAAGTTCGAGCAGGGCGATCCGATCCGCACCGTGCGTTCGGCCGGCTATGCCCTCGACGCGGCCTCCGCCTGACCTTCAAGTTCGGTTCACGCCAAATAAAAAAGCCCGCGCATGGCGCGGGCTTTTCGCCGTTTCGGGAGTTCCGTTCAGCCTAGCTCGCCGCGCGGCGTCTTGTGTCGGCGATGATGACGCGGGGCGCTTCGACCCGGCGTTCGGGCTTGCGCTGCGCGGGCTGGAAGGCGAGATGCGCGTGGTAGGCGCAGTATGACTTGCCGGCCTGCGTCGACGGTTGGCCGCAGAAGTGGAAGTCGTCGCGCGACGGGTCGCCGATCGGCCACTTGCACATGTTGTTCTTCAGGGTGGCGACCGTGGTCATGTCGCCGGTGTCGAGGATGACGGGCGCCGAAAATTCCGGCTCCGAAAGGATCGGTTTTCTGACCGGCTCGTGACGGATCGGCTCGATCTCGTCGATGGCGCTCTCGAAGCTGCTGCGCCCCCGCTGGGGCTTGGCCGGCGCGGCGCGCCCGGAAAGGCCGAGGCGGTGCACCTTGCCGATGACGGCGTTGCGGGTGACGCCGCCCATTTTCGAAGCGATCTGGCTGGCCGAAAGGCCCTCCGACCACAATTTCTTCAGTTGCTCGACCCGTTCATCGTTCCAAGCCATCTCCGCCCGCTCCTCTATTGGACAGCCGCGCGCACCCGGCCCCGGGACGCTAACCGGCCGTTTTCAAATCTATATGTAGTAATAACAACCAAACTCCCTCCTCAGGGAGGCAAGATATAGTACCCCGTTAAAGATAAAATACAACATGGCGCCGGTAGTCATTTTTGCACATTCGAGCTTCCACAACATCTTGTGGCGCCGAACTGTGGAAGCCGGGGAAAGTTCGCCCCTGCGCAACGATCGTCTTTTTTCGCGCCGTCGATCACGAGAACCGGCGCTTGCTTGACCTCCTCGCGAGCGCGCGCCACATCCGGGGCTCGCGCAACATGAAGGCTCCCATGGCGACTGCAATCGATCACGCCGCCCCTCCGGTAGAGGCGGCGAGAACAGCCCCGGCGTTCGGCGAGCGCCGTTTCGGACAGGTCAACTGGCTGGGGCTCGAAACCCTCATCGCCAAGGAAATCCGGCGCTTCATGAAAGTGTCGATGCAGACGATTTTCGCGCCGGTGATCACGACCCTCCTGTTTCTGGTCGTGTTCATCCAGGCTTTCCGGCGCGGCGGGACCGAGATCAACGGCATTCCCTATGTGGAGTTCCTCGCCCCGGGCCTCATCATGATGGCGATCCTCACCAACGCCTTCGCCAACTCGTCCTCGTCTCTCATCATCGGCAAGGTGCAGGGCTCGATTGTGGACGTCCTGATGCCGCCGCTCTCCGCGTCCGAGCTGACGGTCGCGTTTCTGGTCGGCGCGGCGGCGCGCGGGCTGCTCGTCGGCGCGGTGACGGCGCTGACCAGCGCGGCGTTTATGGCCTTCTCCTCAACGCCGATGCAGATCGGCGCGCCGTGGGCGATCCTCTATTTCGCCTTCGCCGCGGCGCTGATGTTCGGCATGCTCGGGATCATCGGCGGCATCTGGGCCGAGAAGTTCGACCAGCTCGCGGCGCTCACCAATTTCGTCATCACCCCGCTGACATTCCTTTCGGGCACGTTTTACGCAATCAAGAACCTGCCCGATCCGTTCTTCGCCATCAGCCACTTCAATCCGGTGTTCTATCTGATCGACGGGCTGCGCTTCGGCTTCACCAATGTTTATGAGGCGCGCCCGCTGATCGGCGTCGCCGTGACGATGGCGATCAATATCGCGCTCGCCTTCATCTGCTACCGGATGTTCAAGTCCGGCTACAAACTGAAGAGTTAGGAGCGCCGCCCATGACAGAGGCGAAACTGCGCCCTGCGGGCGACGATGCGATCCTGCCGTTTCAGGTCGGCGACACCGCCGTCAGGGGCCGCGTCGTGCGGCTCGGTCCCGCCATCGACGACATTCTCCGCGCCCATCCTTTTTCCGCCAACGTCAAGGAGCTTGTCGGCGAAGCGGCGGCGCTCGTCGCGTTGATGGGCTCGGCGCTGAAATTCGACGGCAAGCTGGTGTTTCAGGCGCAGGGCGACGGTCCCGCGCCGTTGCTGGTCGCCGATTACACGGCCGCGGGAAGCCTGCGCGCGACCGCGAAAGTCTCGGGCGAGGCCGACGAGAAGGCGCGCGGATTCGAAGCGCTGCTCGGCAAGGGCCATATCGCGCTGACCATCGATCAGGGTCCCGACATGGAGCGCTATCAGGGCGTGACGCCGATCGAGGGCGAAAGCCTCGCGCGCGCGGCGGTCGCCTATTTCGACCAGTCCGAACAGATTCCGACCGCGATCAAGCTGGCGGTGGGCCGCGTTCTCCTTCCCGGCGGCGGCGAGGCGTGGCGCGCCGGCGGCATCATCGCGCAGTTCATGCCGGGCGAGGGCGGCGCCCGCGAGCGCGGCGAGGCGGCGCTCAGCGCGCCGGAGGATCTCGAAACCTGGGAGCGGGCCGCAGCCCTTCTCGAAACGACGCAGGCGGACGAACTGCTCGATCCTGACGTTTCCGCCGAAACGCTTCTCTATCGCCTTTACCACGAAGACGGCGCGCGGGTTTTCGAGCCGCGCCCGGTGCGCGCCGAATGCGGCTGCAACGCTGAAAAAATCGCCGCCGTGCTCAGCCGCTATGCGCCCGGCGATCTGGAAGATATGATCGAGGACGGCTTCATTCGCGTCGACTGCGAATTCTGCCGCACGGAGTACTTATTCGATCGCGAGGGAAAGAGCGCGGCGCCATGAAGGATAAGCTGTACGAAACGGAGCTAGACGATCTCGAATTCGAGCTGGCGAAGCTTCAGGAAACGGTTATCCGCAAGGGCATGAAAATCGCGATCGTCTTCGAGGGCCGCGACGCCGCCGGCAAGGGCGGCATGATCAAGACGATCACGCGGCGGATGAACGCGCGCATCTGGCGCGTCGTGGCGCTGCCGAAGCCGTCGGATGTCGAGCGCACGCAATGGTATTTCCAGCGCTATGTCGCCGAGCTTCCCGCCGCGGGCGAGGTCGTGCTGTTCGACCGCTCCTGGTACAATCGCGCGGTGGTCGAGCCGGTGATGGGGTTCTGCACCAAAGAGGAGCATGAGCGCTTCATGCGCGAGGTTCCGCTGTTCGAGCAGAGCTTGATCAATTCGGGGATTATCCTCCTAAAATATTGGCTCCATGTCAGCCCGGAAGAGCAGGAGGAACGCTTTAAGGATCGCGCCTGCGACCCGCGCAAGCGCTGGAAGCTGTCGCCCATCGATCTTGAGGGCCGCCGCCGCTGGGCGGAGATGACCAAGGCGCGCGACCGCATGCTGCGCGAGACGTCGAGCGAGCACGCGCCGTGGCGCGTCGTCGACGGCAACGACAAGGAGAAAGCGCGGCTCAACTGCATCCGCTCGATCCTCGATCTCGTTCCGTATGAGTACAATAAGGAAGCGTTCGAGCCGATCGAGCTTCCCGAGCGCCAGTCAGCGAAGGACGCCGGCTACAAGAAGTCGGATCTCGAAAAGGATTACCTGATCAAGGACTGGTACGCGGACGATTGAGGCGCGCCGCTACTTTTTCTTGTCTCGCCCGAAGTTCGGCTCGGCCATTTCCTGACCCGCCGCGACGATAGCGCGCCGCAGGGAGCGCCCGCGCGAGAAGGCTTCGTGGAGGGTCTCGCCGTCGCCCCAGCGGATCGCGCGCTGGAGAAGGGCGAGTTCTTCCGTAAACCGGCCAAGCACTTCGAGCGTCGCCGCCTTGTTGTTCAGGAATACGTCGCGCCACATGACGGGATCGGATGCGGCGATGCGGGTGAAATCCCGGAAACCGCCGGCGGAGTATTTGACGATTTCGGCGGCGGCGACATTTTCGAGATCGTCGGCGGCGCAGACCAGCGTGAAGGCGATGAGGTGCGGCAGGTGGCTCGTCACGGCGAGCGCGAGATCGTGATGGCCGGCGTCCATCATCTCGACATTGGCGCCGACCCCGCGCCACAAGGCGCCCGCGCGCTCGACGGCGGCGAGATAGGCGGGATCGGTGCGAGGCAGCGGCGTCAGGATCGACCAGCGATCCTTGAAGAGGGTTGCGAACGCCGCCTCCGGCCCCGATTGCTCGGTGCCGGCGACCGGATGGCAGGGAACGAAATGAACGCCGGGCCGCACATGCGCGGCGGCTTCCGCGACCGTCTCTTTCACCGAGCCCACATCGATGACGAGCGCGCCATCCCCGGCGTGCGCGTTCACTTCCTTGCAGAGCGAGGCCATCGCGCCGACCGGCGCCGACAGGATGACGAGATCGGCGTTCTTTACGGCGGCGGCGAAGGTTTCGGCTGCTTCGTCGACGACGCCGAGCTTGACGGCGCGGGCGCGAACGTCCGCATCGAGATCGTAGCCGACGATTTTATCGGCGAGCTTTTCCACGCGCATCGCAAGCGCCAGCGAGCCGCCGACGAGACCGACGCCGATGACCGCCGCGCGCTTGAAAGGGGTAAACTCGCTCATGCGCCGACGATCTCCGATAACAAGGCGATAAAGCGGCTGTTCGCTTCTTCGGTTCCGATGGAGACGCGCAGCCAGTCGCCAAGACCGTACGCTTCCATCTCGCGCACGATGACGCCGCCGGCGCGCAGTCTTTCCTGCACGTCTTTCGCCCGCTGCCCCAGCTTCACAAGAATGAAGTTCGCGACGCTCGGCGTAAAGTCGAGGCCGAGCCCGCCGAGCTGCTGCGCCATGCGCTCGCGCTCGGCGCGGTTGTGTGCGCGGTTTCTTGCGACGAAGTCCTGATCGCCGAGCGCGGCTTCGCCCGCCGCGAGCGCCGAAGAGGTGACATTGAACGGCCCGCGGATGCGGTTCAGCACGTCCGCCACCGGCGCCGGGCAATAGGCCCAGCCGAGGCGTAATCCGCCGAGCCCGTAAATCTTCGAGAAGGTGCGCGTCATCACGACATTGTCGTTCTCGTCGACGAGCCCCGCGCCGGCGTCGTAGTCGGGCGCGTCCATATATTCCGCATAGGCGCTGTCGAGCACGAGCAGCACGTCCTCGCGCAGATGCTCGCGCAGGCGCCGGACCTCCGTATCGGAAATATACGTCCCGGTCGGGTTGTTCGGGTTGGCGAGGAAGACGATGCGCGTGTTCCCGTCGACCTCGCGCAGGATGGCGTCGACATCGGCGGCGAGATTCTTTTCCGGCGCGAAGCGCATCTCCGCGCCGCAAGCCTGCGCCGCGATGGCGTAGACCAGAAACCCGTGCCGGGTCTGCACCGCATTGTCGCCCGGCCCGAGATAGGCGCGGGCGAGAAGTTGCAGCAATTCATCGGACCCGGCGCCGCAGACGATCCGGGCCGCGTCGAGCCCGTGAACCTCGCCGAGCTTCGCCCGGAGCGCCGTCGCCGCGCCGTCCGGGTAGAAGTGAACCCCGGCGCCGGCGGCGCTGTAAGCCTCGACCGCTTTCGGCGACGCGCCGAGGGCGGATTCGTTCGAGGACAGTTTGTATATCTTCGCCGCTCCCGGCGCCTTCGAGGCTCCGGGCACATAGGGCGCGATATCGAGAATGCCGGGCCGCGGCGTCGGCGCAGTCATGATACCCCTTACTGTCGCCCGTTTC
>Ga0209347_1005932_pt1 | contig 11223 bp, 8 predicted proteins | sample AutmiccommuBRH23_FD_187382 | JGI IMG/M metagenome (GOLD analysis project Ga0209347, IMG submission 187382) | Deep subsurface microbial communities from Mt. Terri, Switzerland - Autotrophic microbial communities BRH/23 (SPAdes) (version 2) | ecosystem: Environmental > Aquatic > Deep subsurface >...
GGAAGATCTGCACGGCGGTTTCGGAGAGTTCGTCGGATACGAGAACGCGGGGGGCCATGATGGGCTCCTGTGAATATATGGAATGCGTATGGAAACCGTATGGTTTTCATATGGGTGATTTGGGTAAGGGTCCGCCGGGGCGCGCCCGGCGGGACAGGTCACGCGGCTTTCGCCTGCGCCTCGATCTCGGCCTCGAAGGCGTATTCGATCCAGGGCATCAGCGCGGCGACATCAGCGGTTTCCACCGTCGAGCCGCACCAGATGCGCAGGCCGGCCGGAGCGTCGCGGTAGGCGCCGGCATCGAGGGCGACGCCCTCCTTCTCCAGCCGCTTGGCGACGGCCTTGGCGAAGGCGGCGCCATCAAGGATGCGCTTGTCGGTGAACTTCAGGCAGACCGAGGTGGTCGAGGCGGTGGCCGGATCGACGGCGAGGTTCGCGATCCAGTCGCGGCCCTCGATGAAGTCCGCAATGGCGGCGGCGTTCGCCCGCGAGCGGGCGATGAGGCCCTGAAGTCCGCCGATGGACTGCGCCCATTTCAGCGCGACGAGGTAATCCTCGACGCAGAGCATGGAGGGGGTGTTGATCGTCTCGCCGACGAAGATGCCTTCGTTCAGCTTGCCCTTGGCGGTGAGGCGGAAGATCTTCGGCAGCGGCCAGGCGGGGGTGTAGCTTTCCAGCCGCTCGACCGCGCGGGGGCTGAGGATCAGCACGCCATGCCCGCCCTCGCCGCCCAGAACCTTCTGCCAGGAGAAGGTGGTGACATCGAGCTTGTCCCAGGGCAGCTCCATCGCAAAGGCGGCGCTGGTCGCATCGCAGATGGTCAGGCCGGCGCGGGTCGCGGGGATCGCATCGCCGTTGGGCACACGCACACCCGAGGTGGTGCCGTTCCAGGTGAAGACCACGTCCTTGTCGAAATCGACCTCGGCCAGATCGACGATCTCGCCATAGGGGGCCTTGCGCACGGTGGCGTCGAGCTTGAGCTGCTTGACCACATCGGTGACCCAGCCTTCGCCGAAGCTCTCCCAGGCCAGCATCTCGACCGGGCGGGCGCCAAGCAGCGACCAGAGCGCCATTTCGACGGCGCCGGTATCGGAGGCGGGGACGATGCCGATGCGGTAGTCCGCGGGCACGCCCAGAATGTCACGGGTAAGGTCGATCGCCTCTTTGAGCTTGGCCTTGCCAACGCTGGCACGGTGCGAACGGCCTAAAGGCGCATCGCCAAGCATGTCGAGGGAGAAACCGGGGATCTTCGCGCAAGGGCCCGAAGAGAAACGCGGATTGGCCGGGCGCGTAGCCGGGGCGGTCAGTGCCATGATGGTATCCTTACAGATAATCGCCCTTCGTTGGGGAAGGGTGTCCCACGGATGGGGATAGAAGATCGCTGAAAATAAGGCAAGCGGGAAAGGTGGTTGCGTGCAGTCTGTCGCGGGCCCGGGCGGAACTTTGCGAGAACTTCGGAGGGTGGTTCGCACAAAATCCGCACAAGATGTTCTCGCACCGTTCCGGATGACGCGCTGCTTGGTGAATCGTCAAACCGCGAATCTGCCCTCGGGCAGACACGCGCCTGCCCGATGATGTTTCGGGCGTGGCCTTGCGGCAGCTTGCGATTCGTTGCGTGTCGGCGGGCGACCGTTGCGCGGTGCGCGAGAGCACGCCTGCGCCGACGGCCACCACTGCTCGCAACTCCATTGGCGGCAGGGCTGCGACTGGGGCGGAGGCCGCTCAACCCCGGGCGCCTGATTTGTGGTCGAAGCGGCGGATTTCTGCGCATGCAGCGTGTCTGCCGCATCGCAGCACTGCCGCTGCCGAAACCGGGGGTTGCGCCAACGTCAATCCGCCCCTAGCACTGGCCAAAGTTGCAGACCAGTCATCTTATTGAGACTTTCAGAGCTTAGGCAGAGCCACCGGGCGCACCGCTTCAGGAGAGCTTATGGGCAAAGTGAACCCCCAGACTGACATGCTGCAGTCTTCGCGGCCCTGCTGGGCGGGCCGGCTGGGCGCGTCGCAGCCTTGGGGCCAGACATGCGCGTCCTGATCCTTGGCATCAATTACGCGCCCGAGATCATCTCGACGGCGGTGTATACCACTGGCCTTTCCGAGATGCTGGCAGAGGCCGGGCATGAGGTGCGGGTGATCACGGCGCAGCCCTATTTCCCGGCCTGGAAGGTGATGGCGGGCTGGCCGCGCTTTGCCTATCGCAGCGAGCGCCCGCGCCCGGACCTGCCGAAGTTGCATGTCACCCATTGCCCGCTCTACGTGCCGGCGAACCCGACGGGGGCGAAGCGCATCCTGCATCACCTGAGCTTTGCCCTGACCGCGCTGCCCCGCGCGATCTGCGCCGCGCTGACCAGGCGGCCGGATCTGGTGATGGTGATCGCGCCCTCGATGATGTCGGCGCTGGCCGGAGTGCCGGCGGCGCGGATCTCGGGCGCGAAGACCTGGCTGCACATCCAGGATTACGAGGTCGAGGCGGCCTTCGCCACCGGCCTGCTGACGGAAGACAGCCGGGTCGGCCGGCTTGCCAAGGGCTTCGAGGCCTGGGCGTTGCGGCGGTTCGACCGCATCTCCTCGATCTCGGATCCGATGCTGGCCAAGCTGGCCCGGAAGGGCGTTCCCGCCGGCAAGGTGTTCGAGCTGCGCAACTGGGCGAATCTGGCGAAGGTCACCCCGGTGACCGGCCGCTCGCCGATGTGCGGGGAGCTTGGCATTACGACGCCGCATGTGGCGCTCTATTCCGGCAACCTTGCCAACAAGCAGGGGATCGAGGTGATCCCGCAGGCGGCGCGGCTGCTGGCGCATCGCACGGATCTGACTTTTGCGATCTGCGGCGACGGCTCGTTCAAGGCCGAGCTGATGCGGCTGGCCGAAGGGCTGGACAATGTGCGCTTCTTCCCGCTGCAACCGCTGGAGAAATTCTCGGACACGCTCGGCATGGCAACCGTCCACCTCTTGCCGCAGATCGCCGGCGCGGCGGATCTGGTGCTGCCCTCGAAGCTGACCAACATGCTGGCCTCGGGTCGGCCGGTGATCGCCACCGCCGAGCCCGGCACCGCGCTGGCGCGCGAGGTCGAGGGCTGCGGCATGGTCACCCGGCCCGGAGATCCCGCCGCGCTGGCCGCTCTTTCTATCTGCGTCCCTATCATAGTGCCATCGAACCAGGCATCCGCTCGATCGGCTATTTCCGCTTCCTGGGGTTCAGGAAACGGCCTGTCGTGGTGGAACGTGCAGGGCCTGCAAACCGCGCACAAACGCTCTTAGGTCTGATCTCCCCCTTCAACAGGGTGCCAGTCTCATTTTCGGCCCATGCCGGGCGGCGCGATCTCTCCGCGGCGCATACCCCCGGGGCATGACCCGCCTTCAGACCGAATGCCGTTGGCATCCCGAGTGAGCCGAATACGGTCATCATCAGGTAGGGCCATCTCGGCACGCACCTGCCAGTTCGGCAGCATCCTTCACCAGCTTCTGCCGCTCGCGCCCAGAACCGTCTCGACGACCGACCGCACCAGCCTCACCAGCCGCGTCAGCCAAAGGCCCGCTACCGTATCCCGACCTAGCCGCCTCGAAGTGCCGGTTCAGGCTGTTGTCAGCGATGGTCGACCGTCCGCCATCACTAATGCTATCCGCGCCGGCTAGGACGCTAGCTCTCATCCGCGAGAGATCTCTGCAACCCGCCGCCTCGCGGCGTCTGCGTAGACCTCATCAATCTCAATGCCGATGCCGCTCCAGCCAGCCATCCCGGCCGCGACCAGCGTAGTCCCGGAGCCCAGGAACGGGTCGAGCACCAACCCCTTCTTCCCGTGCATCCCGAGGCAGCGCAGCGGCACACCGACGGGGAATGCCGCCGGATGGTTGTGCCTGCCCCCTTTGCTCCGGATCGTCTCATAGGGAATATGCCAGCTGTTTCCCGCACAGCGCCGGTCTCCCGCTTGCTTCCAGCGGCTGACGTTGGACTTGTCCTGGTAGGGCACCCCGATGGCCAGGCGATCGATCACTGCATCCCCGCGCTTCGTGAAATGATAGATCTCCTCGTTGGTCCGGTTCAAGAATCGGGTGCTGTTGATCGGTTTGAAATGCCCCCGCGTCTCGCCGTCGACCGAGATCGACTTAACCCAAGTGATGCGATTCTGAAGGGTCAGGTGCTGGCGGAACCGGCCCGCGACATCCGCGGCGATCCACGGGTCCGTGCTGGTCGGCGCGAGGTTCAGGAACAGGCCACCATTGTGGGTCAACACCCTGGCGATCTGCTGGGCGACGTCGCCCATCCATTGCAGGTAGAGGTCCCGAGGCTGCTTGTCGTCATAGCTGCGGTAGGCAACCCCGCAGTTGTAGGGGGGAGAGGTGACCACGGCGTCGATGCTGCCGGCCGGCATGGCGCGCAGGACATCCAGACAGTCGCCGACGATGACGCTCTGCGCGGTCTGCTCCTGGTCCGGAGGCGGTGCGCGCACAGCAGTCTCGGCGGCAGCAATGGGTGCGCCTGCCAGGAAACTGGGATCGATGATTGTCATGTCGGTGCTCATGTTGTTGACCGACACCCATCATAGGGGCGCAAACGGGGCTGAGAACAAGCCTCTGGCGGTTGTCCACATGTTTAGCATGTCTCGCCGGAGGCGCGGTCCGGGTCCGGGCCATGCGACATTGCGACTGCACCGCACCAAGGATCCGCTTGCGCCGACCGGCCTGTGGGTGTCCAGCGGGGGTTGGCGTCATGGCTTTCGACAATGAAGAAATGGCCTCCCCTCCGCGGGCCGTTGGACCTGTTGGACCGTTGGACGGTTTGCCGCACCTGTCCAGAACGTCGACGCCTGCCTTCTGCGGCTCAGGTGTCGCGCAGAGGCACACGATCCATGTCCGCCTGCGGACTTCCAGACTGCGGAGGCGCAGCGGCACCGCGGCCTGTCCCCTGCCCCCTCCGCAGCCTCCCGCGCCGTCTCCCTTCAGACCCCATAGAAGCAAGCCTGCTCGCCGGCCGGGCATCTGGCCCTGTCGCTGATACCATGGCGGTCACACCGTCCGCATACCCTGCTCAAGTCGAACCTCTAAGCGCAGCAGAACAGGGCATTCCTCACAACAGCCGCTGATCGCCCGGTCTGACACGCTGGTCAGACAGCAGAACCGCCATTCAGCGCCTTTCCAGAACAACCTTGAACTGCAGTCAGGCAAACCTTCCGTGGCAGCAGGAGAGCCTGTTCGATGATTTTCGGTGTCCAGGCATATTGATGGGGTCGGCCTACAAAACACAGGAGGACCGACAGATGAAACGTGCCCCACTGCGCATCCCGCGCGACCAGCTCGAACAGATCCGGACGATGCTGAACACGCTGCCCGCCAAACCCCGCATGCAGTTCGGTGCCCAGGAGATGGTGCTCGAGCTGCAGCAGGAAATCCGGCACGCGATCGAACAGGGATATTCTCTGCGTGACATCGCAGCCCTGATCAACAACCAGGATGTGCCGATCAGCGCCAGTACCCTCGCGACCGCCTTGCGCAAGGCTCGCGCGATGGAAAGGGCGGCAGGACCTGACGCGCCAGCGACGGCAAAACCTATGGGTCGCGCCTCCGGGCAGATCCGCAGCACTGGGCCGGCACCGTCCGCAATCGCTCCCCCCGCGCGCGCCGGAGAGGTGTGAGGCAGCCATGGCGCAGGCAGGCGATGGCGAGCGGCGTTCTGACAAGCGCAGACTGACGGCGACGGTCAGTCTGCGGATGAGCATCGAAGACAAGCGCGCGCTGGAGGCGCGTGCGGCGACCAGCGGCTATCCGAGCCTCAGCGCCTGGGCGCTCGACCGGCTGCACCAGGACGGGGCAGGCGCGCGGGAGCGGCGCGTGATCTGCGGGTTGTTGGCCCGCCATGGCGCGCACCTCTCGGCCCTGCTGCGCGACGGCAAGGGGCGCGGTGGCTGTGATCCGCGCAGCGAGATCAGGCAACTGGCGGCCGATGTGCTGAAGCTTCAGAGCCAGGTAATGCGGGGGCGTACCGATGCTGGCGAAGAAGATCCGCAATAGCCCCGGGCTGGTGCCAGAACGCGACCCGTTCGCGGCCAGGCTCCGCTACATCTGCAGCAAGGCAGTCCTCACACGCGTGGTGAACCTGGCCGGGGACTGGCCGGATGCCGCGCGGCAGATGCAGTATTCCGCGGGCCTCAACCCGGGCCTGCGCGCGCCCGCGTCTCATCTTGTGTTGTCCTGGCACGAAACCGAACGCCCTACAGATGCGCAGATGATCGCGGCCGCTGAGGAGGTGATGTCAGTGCTCGGGGCAGACGAGCACCAGCAGGTGATCGCCCGTTCAGCGCGGGTTTCTCCCTGCGACCTGGCGTGCGAATTCTCAGCACCTCGACCCCGGTGGCGATCCGACGCTGCTGATCGTGTCGCCCGAACGAACGGCGGGACGCATCACGACTGTTGGTGCAGCACGTTTCATCGAGGCGATCGGCACCGCTATGGATGCGCCAGCGCCGATTCTGATCGCGTTGGCCGCAGAGACAGATGCGCCGTCTGATGTGGAGTCCCTGCTCCCCACGCCGGTTGCCCTACCCGCTCTTAACGGCGACATCCTGATCACGCTGCTGCGGCACACGCATTCGGCAACAGGCCGGATCGACGAGCGCGCGGTCCGTGCCGCTCTGCCCTCGGACGCCGCCCTCGCGGCGATCCCGCGGGCAACATTTCAGCTGGCATTGCGCGCCGATACTCCCCTGGCGGTTGTTCAGCGGCTCGCAAAGCTCACCATGCAATCAGCACCGCCGAGCTCAGCATCTGGGCCGACGCTCGAGCAGATGACCGGCGAGTCCGAGGCGCTGATCATCGCCCGCCGCATGGTCGCCGATCTGGGGGCCTGGCGCAGCGGGAGGGTGACATGGGCCGACCTGTCGCGCTCCGCCCTGTTCTACGGCCCGCCCGGCACCGGCAAGACCTGGATGGCGCGCGCGATGGGGGCCAGCGCCGGCATCGCGCTCATCGAAGCCAGCTTCGCGACCTGGCAAGCGGCCGGGCACCTCGGGGATATGCTGCGGGAGATGCAATCCTCGTTCGCGGCGGCGCGGCGGCAGGCGCCGGCGATTTTGTTCATCGACGAGATCGATGCAGTCGGCAATCGCGAAGACAGCGACCGCCACGGCACGAACTATCGTCGGCAAGTGGTCAATGGATTTCTTGCGGAGATGGACCGCATCTCGCGCCAGGAGGGGGTCATCGTCGTCGGCGCCTGCAACAATATCGGCGCGATCGACCCGGCGGTTCTGAGGCCAGGCCGGTTCGACCATCATGTGCCGGTTCCGCTGCCCGACGCCGCCATGCTGGCCGGAGTCCTGGTTCGCCATCTCGGTTCCGCAGTTCCGCCGGCAGAGATCTGCGATCTGGCACGGCGTGCGGTCGGGCGCAGCGCCGCCGATCTCGATGCCGCGATCCGGTCGGCGCGGTCCCTCGCGCGGCACGAAGCGCGGGAGTTGACGCTCGGGGATGTCGCCCACGCCCTCGGCCTCGGCGCCGACACCTCGACCGTCGACTGGCGCGTCGCCGTGCATGAATGCGGCCATGCCATCGTCGCAGCTGCGTTGCGCAACAGCACTGTCACCCGGATCACGCTGCTGCCGGACGGCGGCGAGACCGCACGGCAGCAACGGCACAATGCGTCGATGATGTCGGACATCGAGGTCGAGCTCGCCACACAGCTTGCGGGGCGGGCGGCGGAGGCCGTGGTGTTCGCTCAGGTCTCGGCAGGCTGCGGCGGTGGTGCGGAGTCCGATCTGGCGCACGCAACGCGCTTGGCACTCGCGGTGCACACGCAGCTCGGCTTGGGTTGGAACGGTCCGGTATGGAGCGATGGATCACCCGATCTGGCACTGCGCGATCCGGGCCTACGGCTGCTGGTCCGGCGCAGGCTCGAAGGCGCCGAGAGTCGGGCCAAGTCTATCTTGGCCGGACAGCAGGACCTTCTGCTGGCTATGGCGCGGGACCTGCTGCGGCAGCGTCGGCTCGCCGGGGCAAATCTGGATCACTGGCTTGCGCAGGTCCGGACGGTGGATGCTGCTGTGCTGCCTGAGGCAGGCAAGGACGGCCGGGATCGCAGAGATGGCGGAGGTCAGGAAGCAGGCATGCCCCGATGAGAGCAAGCCATGATGCGGTGCCATGCTCCGGAAGGGCTGCTGGGGGACCTGCAGCAATCCGGGTGCATGGCACCGCACCCCGATAGAGGGGTCATCTGTGGCACGGTGCGACGGAAGCTGAAGACGCGATCTCAGCCGGTTTCGGGGTGGGCGTCTGCAGTCTGCAACCAGGCCATCGAGATCGTGCTTTCCGAGTGCCGCAGGCTGACTTGAGGGACGCGGAACGATGAGAGGCTCCCTATCCTGCTATTTCTCTATTTCCAGGCTTCGGTGGGTTCTTTTTCAGGGTCTTTTGTTTTTTGTCCTCGAAGAGAAGGATGTGGCCGGCTTCGCCGGTGCGATTTTTTTCATTTTTGCATCTTTGCAGGAAGAAGGAGTTCGCCGCCCTGACGGGCGGCCTATTTCAGTTTCTGCGGCCCAAGGTCCAGTATTTTGGTTTCGGTAGAATCCGGAAGTTTAGCCGCAGATCAAGAGCAGCTGCGGTCAGGTGGCTCGGTTCTATTTCAACAGGGGTGCAAGCCGAAAGCCCCCGAAACTTGCGCAGGAAAAAATGTCCGCGGCCGCACCGACAGCGCCGTCGCACCAAGTCCGCATCCCCACCTGGCCTACATCAGCCGCCAAGCGATGAATGCTGGTCGCGGTGGTGCCCGTGGCCATCACGCGGCGCATGCCCACCGGCAGGATTGCTACGCCGACAATCGGGAGATCGGCGTTGTCGGGCGGCGTGACCGGGATGCGTTCGGTCGCCGGGCCGCCGGGCCGCTCAGGGACTGGCTGCGGTTCTTGAGCGGGTCGAACATGGAATGCTCCTTCTGCGCTTGAGGCACGATTTGGCACAAATCAATGCTCAGATCACTAGTTGTTCAGTCCCGGCATCTGGTGGATCGGGTCAAGGATGAATCGATCTGGCTCTGCTGTGCAGATTTTGCAGATGTATTCGTAGGGCGTGAGGCCGTTCAGGGTCTTCAGTCTGCGGGCGAAGTTGTAGGCTGCGAGGAAATCGGCGAGGTGCGTTCGCAGCTGATCGTGGGTTTCGTAGTGGAACCGTTTCACAGTCGCGTCCTTGATCGTTCTGTTCATTCGCTCGACCTGACCGCCGCTCGGGAAAACGGTCCCCCGGACTGTTTTCAGACGCTCGCGGCTCCACGGGTGGTTGGGTTTGGTCAGCCGGTGCTCGATCCCGTTGGCTTCGCAGATCATGTCAAAGCGCATCGGCCGGGAATAGATGGTGTTCCGGTTCCTGGGCTGCTCGGCGAACTGGATGCTCCACGCCATTGTCTCTCGGACCAATGGCGTTCCAATGGCTCGATCGGCGAGAATGGTGTGGACCTGATAGGGCACTGCTTCGAGCATGTGCTGCAGGAACTCCTAGGCCGTCTTTCTGTCAGCCGTTGCAGCGAGTTGAGCCACGGCGAGCTTGGCCGTTCGGTCAATGCTCACAAAGAGATAGAGCTTGCCTTCAGCCGTTTGCACCTCGGCAATGTCGATGTGAAAGAACCCGATGGGGTAGCGCTTGAACTTCTGGCGCTTGGGCTTGTCGCCCTCGACATCCGGCAGCCGCGAGACGCCATGTCGCTGCAGGCAACGGTGCAGCGCTGACCGCGTCAAATGCGGGATAGACGGCTGCAGTGCATAGAGGCAGTCGTCCAGCGGAAGGAGCGTGTGGCGCCGGAACGCGACGATTGCCGCGTCCTCGGCTTCGGTCAAAGCCGTCGAGCGAGGTTCCGTCGGCCCGGTCTTCATATCCTCGACCGTCGCCCGCTTCCGCCACTTCGCAACCGTCTTCGGATTGATGCCGAGGTCCCGGCTCAGCTGCGCGAGCGAAGCTTGCGATCGCTGTATTGCAGCTCTGACGGCGTGCGTGGTCGTGGAGCTCCCGTGACAAACTTGTCCCTTAGTGCTTCCTTCCATTCCTGAGAAAGGATCGCACCATCAAACCGTGGGATCAAACACCTAGCCGCAGCCAGTAAAATCCTTCTGTCCGACCGTACGCTGCACTCGACGAAACTGACGCATCGAGCCGATGCAGAATGCAGGCTCGAGCGGCAAGTCCGTGCAGGACGGGTGTGCAGCCACACTTGCTGCCGTCTCGACCGCCGGGACTAGCCGCAGATGTGGCGAAGCGATTTCGTGGGAAGTTGCACATGCGCCTGTCCCCATACTGGCGCAGGAGGGAGAATTGCCGTAATCAGCACGGCATTGCAGGAATGCGATGCCCCAGCTCCACCATCGGAGACCTTCCGCCAAGGACACCCCAGCGATGAGTGAACTGCCCACCGATGCCGTCGTGACCCTGCTGGCCAGCCCCGCCCGCGCCGATCTGCACCGCGAGACGGTGGAATCGCTGCGCAATGCCTGGGGCGGCGGCGATGCGCGCTGGCTGGCGCCGGGGATCGCGGCAGAGTTCGGCGTGCCCGCATTGCCCGGCAACCTTTGGGAGGTGTGGGAAGGGCTTCAGGCGATGCGCGTCGATCTGGTGGTGCAGCCGGCGGCGGGGCGGCGCAAGCGGATGCTGCTGGCGGACATGGACAGCACGATGATCGGGCAGGAGTGCATTGATGAGCTTGCTGACATGGCCGGCGTCGGCCCGCATGTGGCAGGGATCACCGCGCGTGCGATGAATGGCGAGCTGGATTTCGAGGCGGCGCTGAAGGAACGCGTCGGGCTGCTGGCCGGGTTGCCGGAGAGCGTGATCGCCCAGGTGCTGGCGGAGCGGATCACCTATACGCCCGGCGGGCGCGAGTTGATTGCCACGATGAAGGCGGCGGGGGGATATGCGGCACTGGTCTCGGGCGGGTTCACCGCCTTTACCGCCGCCGTCTCGGCGCATCTGGGGTTCGACGAGAACCGCGCCAACACGCTGCTGGTCGAGGGCGGCCTGCTGACCGGGCGCGTCGCCGAGCCGATCCTAGGGCGCGAGGCGAAGATGGCGGCCTTGCGCGAGATTTCGGCTCGGCTGGGGCTGCGGCACGATGAGGTGATGGCGGTGGGCGACGGCGCCAACGATCTGGGGATGCTGGGCATGGCCGGGGCCGGGGTCGCGCTGCACGCCAAGCCCGCGGTGGCGGCCGAGTGCGATATCCGCATCAACCACGGCGACCTGACGGCGCTGCTG
>Ga0209347_1005933_pt1 | contig 11218 bp, 16 predicted proteins | sample AutmiccommuBRH23_FD_187382 | JGI IMG/M metagenome (GOLD analysis project Ga0209347, IMG submission 187382) | Deep subsurface microbial communities from Mt. Terri, Switzerland - Autotrophic microbial communities BRH/23 (SPAdes) (version 2) | ecosystem: Environmental > Aquatic > Deep subsurface >...
ACCGGTCTGTTTTACGAAGACGAAATCGAGCGCGCTGTCACATGGCTCATCGAATACCGTCAGCACCATCATCTCGAAGTCATCGAATAGCAGCGAACGCGCCGACGAAAAACGGCTCAACTGAGCCATCTTCTGGCTCATTGGTCGCAAATTAAATGTTGCGCGACGCTTAGTGGACCCGCTTCCCCGGCGGCCGAATTGTCCCCGAACCCTGCGGGGCGAGCGCTTAAGCCTGCGAGCAGGTGCTATACTGAAAGCAATGAAAAAGCTCAGTGAGCCGTTGCTGGATCGCTATCGAAACATCATTCTCGAAGGCTTTGATCCCGTTGCCGCTGGTGGCTTTACGCAGGTGCCCAACGTTATCCTGCGCTCAACCGATCTCAGCGTTGGTGCCAAGCTGACCTACGCGATGCTGTTGTCGTATGCTTGGCAGAACGATTTCTGCTTTCCCGGCCAAGACACCTTGGCCGACGACATGGGCTCGGGGCGGCGTAGCATCGTCCGCTACATCGACGAGTTGGAGAAGCACGATCTGATTACGATCAAGCGTCAAGGGCTGGGCAAAGTGAACATCTACACCCTGCGCGCCAAGCTGAAGCCGAAGCACTAGATCCGGCCAGCCCAGAAGTGCCAGGAAGCATCCCGCACTCGGGTTGGGCCAAGCGCGCGCCGAAGCAAAGCGCGTGTTGGCGAGCGTGATGTTGGGGCACGCACCCGATATGCCGTCAGACTCTGGGCAAGTCCTCACATTCGTTGCGGCGATAGACGTGTTCGTCGCAAAGCACTGCAAACCAAACAACCGGCCGGCCACTGCCAAGGAGACGGAGCGTCTCTTGAGGCGGCACTTCGAGCCGAAGCTTGGGAGCATGGCACTTGTGGACATCACGCCGCAGAAGGTCGCCGGTGTTATCGATGGTCTGCTTGAAACACCAGGCGAGGCCAATCATGCTTTTTCTGCAATCCGCAAGCTCTTCAGCTGGGCTCGGGAGCTGCGCTACATCGAGCGCTCACCTTGCGAGGGCATGCGACTGCCGGTGAAGCCTCGTACACGAGAGCGCGTGCTTGAGTCCGAAGAGATTGCAAAAATCTTCAACGCTGCAAAGATCTATCCGTATCCCTACGGCAGCATTGTCCTGCTACTTCTTCTGACGGCACAGCGGCGCCAGGAGATTGTTGGTCTCCAGTTGTCAATGGGCCATGAACTTTCCTCGTATGTGGGCTTTCAATTTTCCCTAGGTGGCGGTTGAGGGTGTTCGGGGATCAGCCGTTTTCAAGATCCGCGGGCTTCTTTCCTGGTGGGCGCCCGCGCCGTTTGGTTTGCTGCGGCGGGTTGACGGACGGTCTTGCGCGGATGTTTTCCGGCACGAGATCGGCGTGTTGGCGAAGGCGATAGCTGGAGCCTTCGATCTGGATAACGATCGCGTGGTGGAGGAGGCTGTCGAGAAGGGCCGTGGCGACAACATGGTCGCCGAACACTTCTCCCCATTCGGCGAAGCCGCGGTTCGATGTCAGGATCATGACGTGGCGTAGACAGCCGGCGCGATAGCTTTGATCCTGAAGGAGGCGGGGGAGGGAGAGCAACGTGCCGCCGGGAATATCCATGAGAAGGCGCAGGGCATGCGCGAGGATGTGTTCGAGCCTCGGCCCCCAGAAATCCGGCCAGATGGCGTGAAAGGCGGCGACGACGTTTTCGACTACGAGCAGTCGATCGTCTTCGGGCAATTGGGCGAGGGGATTGAAACCGATCGGCCGGGCAAGATGAGCTGGATCGAAGTAGACGAGATCATCGGCGCGCGAGGTCGGTAGTAGTGACACGGCGGCAGTAGCGAGATCGCCGTGCGGGTCGAGGACGGCGCAGCCGGCACCTGATGCAAGGTCTTGGACAACAAATTTCGCTCATTGAGTCTTTTTCTCCGATCAGTCGACGAAGATCGTCGCTGTCGCGAGTAACACGCGGTCTATCTCTGATCGTAAATAGCAAGGTCGTAACGTCAGCCAATTAGCCGCCTTTCGGTGTTCTCGTTTTTGTGCTTTGCCTTGCGACCGAATGCAATTCGCCATCCTTCCGCAAGTTCGGGTAGGCGCGATAAGGACAGTGCCATCGCTGTCTTAAGGTACGGATCGAACCGCGCGAGTATGACGCGTTCCAATGGCCATTCCGGTTGCGGTCTATCAACCAGTTCAATCAAATCGCCTTCCGCAACCACTCCCGCTTGCAAAACGCGGTAGTACCAGCCTACCCGGCCGGTCTTTTGAAATCTGGCGGCAAGCGTTTTTTCATCAAGGTGAGCGTTCAGCTTCCAGCACGGCTGGCGGCCCTGACTGACCTGTATACGTGCTGTTCCCATTGTAAGCACATCACCAATGCAGAAGTCTGTTTCGGTCAGCCCCAGCGTTGCCAAATTTTCCCCGAAAGCTCCGGGCCTGAAACGATTGGCGAGGTGGGGTAGATCATCGGCCCAGGCGTCGTAGTGATCGCTGGCATAGTGATGTACGGCTTTGTCCGGTCCGCCATGAACGCTCAAGTCTGCTTGCCGGTCGCTTTCGAACCCGTGTAGACCAAGACGCAAGGGACCGGATACACGTTGCTTAGCAATCGCGCTTGGTGGGCGCCCTTCCCAAAGTTGCTGCACATGTCCAACAAACAGTCCGGTGATTGTGGCGCTTTGATCGGTCATGCTGCTTCGACGTGTTCGTGACACAGTTGACTGGTTTCCGCCGGATCAAGATCGACATCCAGAAGCGCGCACCATCCACCGGCTTCATGCGGGCGATGATGTTGGCATGTCTTGCAGATGCCAAAAGATTTTCCACCCCGCCGGGCTAACGTCGCGCGCACCAGCGATGACAATTCCTCGGTCAGGCTGTCCGCAACCTCATCAGGAAGAGCATTCAGAACATCGTCGATGGCACTTGCGCTATTGACCAGAACTTCGCCGCGCCGAGTGACTTCGTAGGCAATCGAACGCCGGTCTGTCTCCGACCTCACTTCGTTGACGAGTTCCTTTCGCGCAAGCGCCTTGAGCGTTTGTGAGACTGTGCCGCGAGTGGCGCAGAGATAGTCGGCGACGTGAGACGGCGACCGAGAAAAGCGGTTGGCGCGCGCAAGATAGCTCAGTGCCGCACGTTGCGTCGGGTTGAGATCGTCCGACCAGGCGTCGGATGAGATGATGCGGGCGAGCCTATCGAGAAGGTCGTGCAATATCGAATGTCTATATGCCATACCCATTGATAGCGATTCGCTATCAGCTTGACAACTATATCGACTCGCTATTAGTAAAGGGGTGTCTTTCAACGGAGTCTCGATCATGACCAAAACACGCTTGACCCTTGGTGCCTCCTTTATCGCGTTGGCATCGCTATCCTGTATTCCGGCTTTTGCCGATGGCAATCACGACAGTCACGCCGTCAATCAGGACGGTGCAGTGACATCACCCACAGACGCATCCAAGGTTGCAGCCTTCGACATCGTCGCGGCCCATGTCCACCGTGACGGCCGTGTGGCGACCTTTCACATGACAATGGCGGGTGAAGCAGGCTCTGAGACGCCAGAACCTGCTGGGTCACTGGGCGGCGCACCGGTGCTCTCTTATGTCTGGCCAACCTCACTTGATCCGGCGACGGTCGGCTTCGAGGGTGGCACAGGTATCTTGGCTCTAGCCGCTACTTCACATCCTGACTTCGACGACACGCCGCTCTACGACGAAGATGGCGATGGCAACCTGACCAATGACGGCGCAAAATGGCATTCGCACTGGGTTGTGCTGACGCCGACAGAAGAGTGCGGCGAGGGAGCTCTGGGTGTGCGGGACATCCCTGAGGGTGAAACGCCCGCGATGCCCGCAACTTGGCCTGGCTTGCCAATCTTTATCGACTCGCCTGGCTTTACGCCGGTATTCGATGGCCCCGAAGTAACAATCAATGTCGGTTTCTCTGATGCGGCGGCGCTAGACGGAGCATCTTACGATGGCGTTACCTCGGCACTCAGAGTGAGTGCCAATGTGCACGCCCCCCTCTTGTGTGTCGTAGACGTGTTCGATGTCGCGTCGGGCGATCTGAGTCTCCCTGGCAAAGTGGAATGACCTAGCGATCAGGGCGACGGTCGCTTGTCGACCGTCGCCAATTTCTCAGTTTATCATCATGGAGACCAATATGGCCGAACCAGAACGCTGGCTTCCAACACTCGTCACACCTGATGCTCAATCGGGCTATGAATTGGCCGTAAAGCTCTCGCGGATGGCAGTGAAATTGACGCAGCCAGATGGCGAGGTGCGCGAGGGCATAATCGATCAACTCCCGGTGATGCTGCAAATGATTGCCTCCTACTGGCAAGAACCAGGAGACCGATTTGCGCGTGGGGAGCCGGTGCGCTCAGCCAAGATAGGACGCAACCAGCTCTGCCTTTGCGGGTCAGGCAAGAAGTACAACAAATGCTGTGGAGATCACTCACGCCTCCAGTGATGGATATCTGGGAGTGGTTTGCGGCAGGGCTGGCTGCAGCGCGAAGCCTCATATGCCCAGGCCGCTTGGTGTCGACGGTCGAAGTAATCCAAAAGCCTCCGTCAACTGTCCAACGTTTCGGGCCACGAACGAACCCGCTCACGCGAAGAGCGCTGCGCGCCGGTTGGCGGCTGTGTCGAGCGGCGGGGCCAGATAACGGGGCCACGGTAACGAAATGAGAAGTGCCCGGTCTTGAGGATCGAGGGGTCAAGCACTCCAACTTATCCCTTAATGTTGGGCGGGTGGACGCAGTCCAAAACCGTTGGGGACGGCGTCAACCGCGCCGAATGCGTCGGAGGGCCACTCGGTCACTCCGAGCGTTTCCAGCCAGTTATCATGGCAATCGCGAGGTTTTCGCCGGTTTGGAAACTGGAGATCGCCACTCCAGCAATATGCAAGACGACAAGCACAAGCATGGCGTTGGCAATGACCTCGTGAAGTTCCTCGAAGAACTCACTCCCTAGCGGGCCGCCGGTCGAAAGAAGATAACCCGTCGCACCGAGTGACAGCATGCCGGCCAACATGGCGAGTATCATCCAGGCACCCGCCGGATTATGTCCCAGATACCGACGCTCACGCCCGCTCACGATATCGCCGAGATATCGCAGCGTTTCAGACGGACCGCGTACGAAGTCAGAAAAGCGCGCATGTCGCGTGCCGATAAAGCCCCAGAGCAAGCGCCCCACGACGAGCGCGGCGACGACGTAGCCAGCCCATTCATGCAAACGGTCAAATTCCTGAGCACTCAAGAATGCGACAGCAAAGCCAATGACGAGGCTCCAGTGGAAGATCCTGACAAAGGAACCCCACACAGGGACCGAAGCCGCAGGCGTAAGGCCTGCGGCACGGTTTGGCCTGTCACAATGACGAAAGCTCACGACCGGCTCTTGGTGCGAACGATATCGAGCGTGCGCGGATTGATGTAGAGCTCGACACGTTCGCCGTTCTCTCTGCGAGCTTCGACTTCGAAACAGCCGTCGTCCGCTTCAATTTCGCGGACCTGATAGCCCTTGGCCTCAACGGCTGAGGCGACTTCGGAAATGGATTTCCATTCCGAGCGGGGGATGTTGCCACAGTAGTCGTCGTCGTCGGCGAACGCGGGTCCGGCGATTGCGACAAAACCTGCGAGGAGCCCGGCAAAAATCGACAGTTCTTGATTTCGGGATTTCATGGTTTTCTCCTTGTTCATGTGCCTTGCCGGAGTTGGCAATGACGCGAAACAAGGACTAGCTCAGAACTGCTGACATGCCGCTGAGACGGTTGGTCAGCGTTTTGCAAGTTGGTTGTAAGCGATCTGTCAGGTCAGGAGGAATAGGATATCCGATTGCATTCGTAGTGCCCGGCAGGGCAAGGAGCAGATGGTGGCTCATGACGATGAGACAATTGGTCGGCGCGCCTTCCTCGCAGGCTTGATTGCCGCGATGGGTGGTAGCCTTGCCTCGCCCTTGGCGTTCGCCGACCGCAAGCGACGCGGCAGCGATGACGATGACGACGACGATAACGATGATGACGACCCGGATCATGAAGCAGCCAGACGAGCCCGTGCGGCCGGCGAGATCGCACCGCTAACGCAGATAATCGAGCACGTTCGGAAAAAACATGCTGGCGAGATCGTCGGGATAGAACTGGATCGTGAGGCTGGTCGATGGGTGTATGAGGTCAAGCTCATTACGCCACGAAATCGCTACCTTGAGATCTACGTGGATGCGCGTGGAGGGGATATACTGAAGGTCGAGGGTGAGTAATGCGCATCCTGCTCATCGAAGATGAAGAAGGCATCGCAAAACGGGTCGGACGGGCGTTGGAGGGTGCTGGTTACATTGTTGAGCGCTCGTCTGACGGTGAAGACGGATGGTTTCGCGGCGATACAGAAGAGTTCGACGCAGTCGTGCTTGACCTGGGCCTTCCGCAGATGGACGGACTGCAAGTGCTCAAGCGCTGGCGGCAGAACAGTCGGCTGATGCCGGTTCTGGTCCTGACCGCGCGGGGAAGCTGGATGGAGCGCGTGGAAGGTATCGACGCGGGCGCCGATGACTACCTTCCAAAACCATTTCAGATGGAAGAACTGATTGCCCGCGTGCGAGCGCTTCTGCGACGTTCGGCTGGTGCCGCCGATAGCGTTTTACGCGCTGGAGCTGTTCGGCTTGACACTCTGAGGATGACGGTCTCGGTCGATGGAGCACAGATCGATGTCACGCAACTCGAGTTTCGGCTGTTGAGCTATCTGATGCACCATCGCGAACGGGTGATTTCGCAATTGGAATTGACCGAACACGTTTACGGGGAGGACATCGAGCGCGATAGTAATGCATTGGAAGTCCTTGTCGCGCGCGTGCGCCGCAAGCTTGGCGTTGATCTCATCCGCACGCGGCGGGGCTTCGGCTACACCATTCCCGGCGACGTTCAATTGTTGCCCGATGACTGAACTCACCCGTTCGATCCGGCTGCGCTTGGGCATTACGGCGATCGTGACGTTACTTGCCGCGATGACGGCTGCAGGATGGGGGTTGCTCGTTTTGTTCGAGCACCACGTCGAACGCCGCGTCGTGAGCACCCTGCAGGATGACGTCGGGGAGCTGATTGCCGGGGTCACCGTTGCCGACAATGGAACGGTTCAGCTCGCCCGCCGGCCGACCGATCCGCGATACCTCAAACCACTCAGTGGAAACTACTGGCAAGTAATGGTGGAAAACGTTGTCGTCGGACGCTCTCGTTCCTTGTGGGACGAGGCGCTTCCCATGCCGCGTGACGAGCCGCGTGACGAGCCAAGGGGTGGCCAGCACGAGCACATCGTGCCCGGTCCGGAAGGACAGACCCTGATAGCGGTTGAACGGGCGGTCAGGGTGTCTCGGGCGACAGGTGACATACAGGTCCGGTTTGTTGCCGCTCAGGATCGTGCCGAAACGCTGGTTGCAGTCGCCGGGTTTCGCGGCGAACTTGTTGTTATGCTCGTCGTTTTGGGGGTAGCGCTGCTTGCCGCCTTCTTCCTGGCGATTGCTGTCGGATTGGCGCCGTTCAAGCGCCTGCGGATCGATTTGTCCGCGCTAAGGTCGGGTGCAGCAAACAGGCTGGCAGCGACGTATCCAAGCGAGGTCGCTTTGCTGGTCTGCGACCTCAACGCTCTGCTTGATGAGCGAGACAAGGACGCCGAGCGCAAGCGGCAGCGGGCCGCCGACCTGGCTCATGGTCTCAAGACTCCGCTTACTGCGATCATCGGGATTTCCGAGGATTTGAGGGCGCATGGTCTCGGCGAGTTGGCTGACGAAACAGAGGATAACGCAGCAAGTATGCTGCGCCATGTCGAACGGGAATTGGCGCTCGCGCGGTCCGTTCATACTGGGCCGGGCACGTCTCCGACATCAATTCGGCCAGTCGTCGAGGCCTTGGTGCGGAGCCTGTCTCGCGTTGCTGGTGGACGCGATCTGGACTGGAAGATCGATGTCCCGGAGACCCTGTCGATTCGGATTGATCCCATTGCGCTCGCGGAAATCCTCGGAGGGCCACTTGATAATGCGAGGAAGTTTGCGAAGTCTCGCGTTTCCATCGGAGCAAGGGCCGTGCCGGACAGGATTTTGATTGAGATCGCTGACGATGGACCTGGCGTCAGCGAGGAGCAGCTTCCAACTCTGACCGAAAGGGGGCAGCGGCTCGACAGGCGCAAACCCGGATCCGGGCTTGGTCTGGCCATCGTGTCGGACATCGTTGCCGAGATTGGCGGCACCCTGAGGCTCTCTCACACGCCCGAAGGCGGCTTCCTGGTGACCCTCGCACTACCGACGGATCGGTAGTCAGCCCCCTAAAATTTCGCTTCGCGTCAACGAACGAACCCGCTCACGCAGGAAAGCGCTGCGCGCAAGGGGCGGCGGCTGGTGCGGGCGTCGTGGCGAGATAACGGGGCCACGGTAACGGAATGAGAAGTGCCCGGTCTTGAGGATCGAGGGGTCAAGCACTCCAACCTCAAGACCAGGAGCACCTTAGATGACTTTCACGATCCCTCGTAAAGCCATCAGCCCGCTGCGCCAGCACATGATCAACGATATGAGCGTGCGCAACTTCGTGCCCGATACTCAACGCGAGTACATCCGCGCCGTCAAGAAGCTGGCGGCGTTTCTCGAGCGCTCACCCGACACCGCAACAGCAGAGGATCTTCGCGCCTTCCAGCTGCACCTGACCGAGACCGTCACCAACCCGCCGACCATCAACGCCACGGTGACGGCGCTGCGTTTCTTCTTCAAGGTGACCGTCGATCAGCCGGAGACGACGCGGCATCTGGTGTTCGTCTACGAGCCGCGCAAGCTGCCACGCGTGCTGTCGCCCGAGGACGTGTTGCGGATGCTGGAGGCGGCACCCAACCCGAAGTTGAAGGCGGCATTGAGCGTTGCCTACGGCGCCGGCCTGCGCGCAATGGAGGCGGTCGCGCTCAAAGTCACGGACATCGACAGCCAGCGCATGCTGATCCGGGTCGAGATGGGTACCAGCCGAGCCATCGGCCAACAGTGACGCCAGTCGTAACGAGGATCGATACCTCATGAGCGAGATTGCATCGGCCACAAGCAATGCTGGGATGCCTGTGTGCTGGTTCTAGACCGGCAGTGATGGCGCTTGGCCGAAACGCGATTCCGAATGGGGTTCGGGCACGGCAATATGAGCTATGATCGGAAGTTGGTGACGGCGGGAATCGGGAAGGCGGCATATCGTGGGGTTGCTTGACGACCTCACTTCTCCACCGAAGGAGCGATATGCCGTGCCGCACGATAATGTCACCCGACTGATTCAGCCAGAAACTTTCGACGACCAACTCACGCAAGTCTTACGCAACGGTGCGAAAGCCCTGCTCGCCAAGGCGGTATCTCCTAGTGAGGGCGCATTGGGGAGCAGATCAAGAGGCGCAAAACTCTACCGCCAAATGAGGGCGCGTTGGGAAGCGGTCCACCGGGCGACAGACTCTAGCTCAGATCGAGGACCTTTGAAGTGGCAGGATCAAACGTTCAGAGTTCGGAGCTATTTCTTCGTGTAGCACCGAACCCCGAACGTCCAACTCTCACCTGACTGCTTACTCTTTCTCTCCAACTATGATGACAATGATGTCATTGACGTTTGTCATGCTGACAAATTGAATGGAATCTCCTAAGCTATCAAAGAAGATTTCCGCATCATGTTTATCCAGGTAATGCCTGGGGTCGAGCGTTGCTCGGGAAACGGTGTTACCATCGGCAATTGCACCGGACTTGCCATCGCCATCAACGCCATCGGAGTCACAACCAGCAACAACAATGTTTTTTCGTCCTTGAATTTCAAGTGCGGAACTCAGAACGAACTCGCGAGTGGGGCCAAAGCCGTTACGATCTTCCCAATTGAAAGTCACAATCATCTCACCACCGACGATCAAGCATGCAGGTGCTTTCATCGGGTTTTGTGAATCCTGGATTTCCTTTGCGATCCCCATAAAAGCTTTGGCAATAATTTTTGCCTCTCCAGTATTTTGACTCGTCAGGATTATGGTATCCAGGCCTTCTTTAACTGCAATAGCCTTAGCGGCCTCCAACGCAGCAAGGTTGTTCCCGATCAGATAGTTATAAACGCCAGCCGGAACTTCTCTCGGTGGCTCCAAAGAAGCATCCTGCAATCCTCTTTCCATGTGATCCCGAACTGATTGCGGTGCTTCCTCCCAGATTGCATATTGCTTCATCAAGCGAACGGCATCTTCAAAAGTGCTATCGTCTTTATAGCTCGGTCCGGAAGCAATTGCGCTGAGATCATCACCGACAACATCGGAAAGAATCAGTGAAACCAAAGTTCCACCTTTGCGAGCCACCCGTTGTCCGAACTTGCCGCCTTTGATATCAGAGCAGTGCTTGCGAATTGTATTAATATCGTGAATGTTCGCTCCGCATTTCATCAGCAATTGGTTCAACATGAACTTATCTTCTATACTCACCGTTTCAGGAGCACAGGAGAACAGAGCCGACCCTCCACCCGATACCATAAGGAAGACCAGAACCTTTTCACCCTCACCGACGCCGTCAATCATATTCAAGATTTCTCTGGAGTATTCGGCATTTTCGGCCCGAGGTTCAGGATGATAAGCGCGTCTAACCGGGACCGATTTTACATCGGCGATACAAATCTCCTCACCGATTTTTGTAATGACTAGGCCGTCGTCCGGTTTCAAGATATCTTCAAACGCCTGACACATTGGGGTAGAAGCTTTTCCCACTCCAAAAAGCAAAACTCTATCGTAATCTTTTAATGAAAAAGTGTCCCCCCGAACGGTCAGTGTATCTCCGTCGACTTTCACGCTATCTTTGATCGACTGACGTGGGTCTGCAGCAATCACGCCTGCCATAATCATCTCGTTGGCAAGTTTTCTGTAAGTGGCTTCGTTGCTCATATTTTTTCCTCTCCTTCAGGGTGAGCGTCCGGCAGCTTTCAGCTGTTCAGCTCTGCTGAGCATATCGCCGGGAAAGCCGCCCGTCGATCAGGTTGATCTTGTGGTCGGCGATGCGGGCGAGAAGATTCGCCAACCGGGCTTGCGGGTCGATGCCCTGGCGCGGCTCGAGCTTTCCTCGCTACACAGTAAAGCCCGCTCAAATGGAGCGCCGCGCCTCTGAGATCAAGCTTACAGGAGAGAGGCCCCCCTCGTATGGTGATGATAAGTTACCCACCAGACACACATCCCCCGTCAAGGAAGCGCCGCCACTCACCCCCCCCCCCCCCC
>Ga0209347_1005934_pt1 | contig 11216 bp, 12 predicted proteins | sample AutmiccommuBRH23_FD_187382 | JGI IMG/M metagenome (GOLD analysis project Ga0209347, IMG submission 187382) | Deep subsurface microbial communities from Mt. Terri, Switzerland - Autotrophic microbial communities BRH/23 (SPAdes) (version 2) | ecosystem: Environmental > Aquatic > Deep subsurface >...
AAGACATTACAGTTCTCGACATATCAGCAGCTGCCATTGACAGGGCAAAACAGCGACTTGGAGAAAAAGCGAATAATGTGAAATTGATAGTAGCAGATGCAGCAACATTTAAGCCGAAAGAGAAATATGTCTTTTTGCATGACCGAGCAGCATTTCACTTTTTAACAGACGAGCAAGAAATTTCAAACTACTTAGAAACAGCTGAACAGCATATAAATCCGAAAGGCATTTTGGTAATTGGGACGTTTTCAGAACAAAGACCGAAAAAATGGAGTGGAATAGAAATCAAACAATATTCGGAAACGTCAATGTCTGACCGACTGAAAAATCTTTTTGAGAAAATTAAATGTATAACAGTTGACCACCAGACACCTTTCGAAACTATTCAGAACTTTGTGTTTTGTAGCTTTAAAAAACGACAATTAATTTAAAAGACTTTGATGAAAGGTTGGCATTATTTCAAATTATCAATCCTTTGCATTATGACGTACACACTGTTAGGAGCAAGTTGTTTGCCCAAAGAGATATTAAAGGCAAATGGCTTTTTTACAGGACAGCAATTTAATTCCACTGTTGACCACCCTTTAGCCAAAGACATTATTGAGAACCCCAATTCACAAGGAGTAAAGGATTTTATTACAAAATATCAGGAACAAAAACTCAATACTTCTACTCTGGCCATAATCAGCAAAGAATATTCTAACGATGTTGCTACTTTCTATTTCCTTCAAGAACTTTACAAAGACAGGTTGAATAGATTTTGTCAAGACCTTTATCACAAGATCGTTTCTAGTCTTGACAGTTCAATTTATAAAAGCTTTGAAAGCTTTCATTTCGTGTTCGTTCCAGGACTTGGATACAAAGAAGATACTACTACAGGAGCAGACTTTTCGAGACAGCGAAAATTATTAGACCAAAATGGTGTGTCTAACGAACTGATTGAAACCGAAGAATGGGGACTCTCCGATGACAATGCCTTGATTATTGCAGAAAGATTAAAGCTTATAAACGCAAAGTACAGCAACATTCTGGTTGTAAGTGCAAGTAAAGGTGGGTTGGAAACTGCTCTTGCTTTAAGTGAACTATTAAACACTAACGAAATATCCAATTTAATATCTTGGGTTAACGTAGGTGGCATACTAAAGGGAAGCCCAATTGCAGACAATTATCTGAAGGCTCCAAAATGTTGGTTTGCACAATTCATGCTTTGGACAAAAGGGAAAAACATTGAAATTGTAAAGGACTTGAGCTATAAAAAGCGCTCTCTAGAATTTGAAAAATTGAATATTCCCAAGACTATTAATGTAATTAATTTCTTGGGCATTCCTTTAGCCACTCAAATAAACAAGGAAATAAAAAGTCGATACTGTTCAATGCTTGAACTTGGACCTAATGATGGTCTAACTCCTATCGCTGACGAGATAACGAAAAATGGTTACGTAATATCGGAACTAGGACTTGACCATTATTACAGAGACGAATTGATTGACAAGAAAACCTTGGCTTTAGCTTATGTCGCAATAAAACTAGAAGAAAAAAAGAGAGAAAAATAAAAGTCAGCTGCCAACAAAACCTATAAGCAATAGCGCCCTGCGGGACGCTACTGCTCATAGCCAAACCGTTAGCGGGCATTGTACGACATAGAACCTGGTTGAGCAGGTTTTGGCGGATTTCCCGGAAGAATTTAATCATGTATTTTTCAATTTTGTTGGTACCCATTATTGGTCTATTTCTTTAGAAAGCATCTTGAGCACCAAATTATTTTGTTCTATGGCCTTCGTTCTCGTTTCAATGCCCACTATCCTTGAGTGGCGCCACCAGCTTAAAAAGCCAATATAACTTTGAGATTTTACTAGTGCGTCATAATCGAATGGGGAAAGTTTTAAACTTTCAAAAGGCTGATTTGGCACAGATCGATGTGTTTCAAATAATGCCGTAAACATGGGCCACATAGTTGCTGCCGCATTATTCTCCGATGTTCTAACTACTTCGGCAGCCTGTTCATATTTGCTTTCATACAAATCTATAATTGCCTTTCTCAAGGTAGTAGATTTAATGATTTCTACACCCTGGGACTTCAAGTTTTCATACCCAGATGATTTCTTCACGAAAGTGGGCCAATAGGCCACATTTAAATAGTGAAAACCAAGGCTATCATGCTCGCCTTGGTTCAGCTTTAAATTTTCCAGTACAATATCAATGGAATGAATGACGGATTGCTCTTCTTTAATTTCCTTAGTGAATTCCTCATTATTAAATTCCAAGTTTTCCTTGATTTCTTTCATGATCTCATACCCTTTACCCAAATCCTTTCTGTCTTCATTCCAGTTATTGATCTGTAAAGCAATCAAAATACCGATGACCACAAGGATAATTTCACCAATGGCATAAATAAGATACTTCGAGAATTTACTCTCAGTGAGCAACCGTTGACGAATTTTTCTGAAGAATTTTAGCATGGGAGTTTCATTTTAATCTTTTTCAATAGGGTACATAGGGTTTTGCTTGTATGTCAGGATATTTTGAGACTATCAACGAATCTATTTGGTCAACATCCTTCTCGATACGGGCATAGCTGCCCATAATTCGCTTGGTAAAAAATAAAAGGTCAATCAAAAGATTGGCAAATTCCCGGTTATGCAATAATTCTCCTTTTGAAGGTGGAAAAATTGACTTATGTAGGGTGGTGATCAACTCTGCCGATTCCATTCTCGAACGCACTTTGGTCCTGTCAACGTTTTTATTCAAGAAGGGCCGAAGCTGATTGTCCACAAAACGGTTCTGTAGCGCTTCATATTGTAGAAACAATTCTTGGTTGGTTTTTAGATCGGTAAGTTTTTTCCGCAAAACAGGCGATGTGATGAGGTTAAAATCTCCCGAACCACTGAGAACATCGTACATGGTCGTTGGTCTTCCAGACGCCCATACCCTGGTGAGCTTGTTCACCGCATGATTAAAATCTTCCTCGTTGAAAGGAGCTCCAGTATTATCCATAAGGGTAAGTATGCGTTCTGCCTCCGTTACTACTTCCCCCATGGTATTGCGGCCATATCCTAAAAGAAATTTGTTGAACTCTAATTCTTCCGCGAGGTCCATAAAAATCCGCCTCTCTTCTTTGGCATTGATTCGCCCTTGGTTCCAAGTATTTATTTGCAAAGCAATTAGGATTCCAATGACCACAAGGATTATTTCACCAATGGCATATTTAAAATATTTGGTGGTTTTACCTTTGGCAAGCAGATTTTTACGGATTTTCCGAAAGAGTTTTATCATTGGTTCGTTGTTGGCTTTCCATTAGCGGATTTAATTTTCCTGTTTTTTCTTCAATTCCTCCTTAATTAATTCAACCATTGCCTCGGTATCCGCTAAAGCTTTTGTTTTCCAATCCAGTGCTAATTTTCTAAAATGAGCTCTATGGACTACCATATTTTTATACGTAACATCATCCATTAAAGCAGCATAATTTGTAGGTTTTAGTTCTTTACGGCCCATCTTCTGTCTAAAATGTTTATGTATCATTGGTAATACCCCAGCTGGCCAAAATTGATTTTCTAGGCGAACGGTCTCAGCAATTAAATTAGAGTACACGACATCAAATAGATTGACAATGCCTTTTCGAAGTGCTTCACTTTGAATAATATCAATTCCCTTAAATTTTAAGGATTCATAGCTTGATATTGAAAGAACAATATCCGGAGTATAGATGGCTTCAGCGAAAATGGCATCTAAAGAAGGGTCATATGGTTTTCTGTCATCAAGGTATGCAATAATTTTGTGGGCCTGATCTATTGTATTTTGCTCTAGCAAAATATCCCTTTTAAGGCGTTCAATGTTTATCAATAAATCTTCTTGTAGGGCAGTAAGCATTTTTTGTTCGGTGGCATTATCTTTTCGTTGCTCGTTCCAATTGTTAACCTGGAGTGCCAACAAAATACCTATCATGACCAGTGCTATTTCGCCAATGGCATACAGTAGGTATTTTGAAAATTTGTTTTCGGAAAGTAATTTTTGGCGTAAACGACGGAAGAGATTAATCATAGCTTGTTTTTCAAATCATTTTGTAGCGTTTCGTTTATGTCCTTTAACGAGTTAAGTGAAATTATGGCCATTCCCGTATTCAATTTGAGCGTTATTAGTAGCCCTTTAAATTCTGTTTCCTTAAAATGTTGCGATAAAAGATTAAAGTCAAAAGAAGGCCTGATGACTTTATTGTAATTTCTATTGGGAACAAAAACGCTCTCGATTTCCACAACATTTATGCTATGGAAATAGTCCCGTACCCGAGTTTTGATTATGTTTTCGAGCTTACTTAAATCTTCCATGGCTGAATTTTCATGCGTAATATAATCGTTGATGTCTTTTCTAATTTGAAGGTTTTTAAAGCTTGCCAAGTCAGTCAACTGATTTTTGCCCGTAACCAGGTGGAGCTCCGGTGCACTGTTCACACTGGTGAGGTCTTTCAAGTTATCAGGTGTCTTAGCGTTTTGGGAAATCTCATATAGGTCATAGTGTAGATCTTGCTTTTGAATAAGTTCGCCGATCATCTTATTGATACTTACTTTATCCTTTTTTAAATCAGTGATCAAATTTTGATACCTCTGTTTCTCAAGCTGTATTTCTTTGTGTTCTTCCTTCCAATTATTGATCTGAAGGGCAATCAATATTCCAATGACCACAAGTATAATTTCTCCAAGGGCATATAGCAGGTACTTTGAAAATTTATTTTCAGTGAGGAGGCGTTGTCTGATTTTTCGAAAGAATTTGATCATGGGTTGGTTGGCGAGATTAAAGTTTAAGAGGATATTGCAATTATCTAATATAGAGATAATTAGTCAATGATTACATTATACTTTTGAGGTCTTCTAAAACGGCCGTTTTATGATACAGTTTCTTGAAAGGATAAAACTTTTTACTAGGTGTGCCAAACGTGGTCTCTTTTAGTAGTATTGTTAATTGACCTTTTATGGGACTGATATAATTAAATTTTTAGTGCTTAGTTACGTATTGCCAACACCTCTAGCATTTATCTTTTCCTTCATTCCGCAGGCTACATTTACTCAAAAATAAGAGCTTCCGGTTCCGCAATACCGGTTGTGGTTATTGACCCCTTATACCGGATTTTTACAAAATCAACCACAACCCGATGGCGCGGATTTATAATCCGTGCCTGTTTTGACCCCAATTAGTATCATAACGACTTTAATCATATAGGTCTTGGGTCCCTTCCGGATTCTGCTGGCCTGTAGACCGCCAGTTTACCGGAAATAATTATCGGATCATACTGATTTTATTGATTTTCTGATAGAGTAAATAGTAATGGAATGCAGACTGCCGGCGGTAAGACACCACTTAAAGGTAACCGGGAAGGCATCTGCAAACTTTCCTTATAAACGGCAATGCAGGGGATACTTTTTTCCCGCTTCAATCATCATAACGGGGATTTAATGGCAGTTATAAAACCCTGTGGGGGCGGTTTTGTTATAGTGCAGAAGGCTTATAACCCGATGGCGCGGATTTATAATCCGTGCCCGTTTTGACCCCGAATGTTATCACAACACCGGAATGTCGATAAAATATCCCGATGGCGCGGATTTGAAATCCGTGCCTGTTTTGACCCCATATATTATCACAACACCTTCATCCATATATGTAACGTTCCCAGGATAATCTATAAAATATGCCCTCAAAACCAAGTCAAAAGAAAATCAAACAAAGCTTTTTTAAGGGGGCAGACCATCCACTTCTTTAAGCAGGTCCTGTAAGCCTCAAGGAGAGGGACATGGAAATATTTCGGTTTTGATTAAATTAGCTTATGGATGATATAGCCCGTTACATAGCGACTTTTCCACCCGAAGTTCAGGATATTTTAAACCAATTAAGGGCATTAATCCTGAAGACCGCGCCCGGGGCCGCAGAATCCATGGCATATGGAATGCCTGCATACAAGACCCATGGAAAACCCCTGGTATACTTCGCGGGCTATAAAAACCATATTGGCTTTTATGCCACCCCTACCGGGCACGGGAAATTTGCAAAGGAACTTTCCAAATACAAACAGGGGAAAGGTTCCGTTCAGTTTCCGCTGGACGAACCCATCCCATACAGCCTGATAGAGCGAATTGTAGCTTTCAGGGTGACTGAAAATTTATCGAAGGTAAAGAAATGATTAAGCTGCAACCTTTTCTGAAATCCGTTCAGACAGAACCTAATTAAATCAGCAATTATTCTACATCATAAAACGGTGAAGTGAGCTTGCTCTACTGCACCGTATCACGCTTTGAGAGGATCTCCTGCAGTTTCTCCTGGTTCACCCCAAAAATGCCGTCTTTGGAAACATCGTCGAGGAAGGTGTTTATATATTGCTGACTCAGCTCCTCACTGTCTCCATACTTTTCCCGCATTTGTTCCAGGCGCGCGTGCAGGTCTTCCCTGATTTCCGCATAGGCGGGATCGTCATATACATTGTTCAGCTCGTGGGGGTCTTTGGCCCGGTCGTACAACTCCCAGTAATCCAGGTCAAAATAATAATGGATCAGCTTATACTCCTCGCTCACCAGGGCGTAATGCCGGTTTACCATGTGTTCGGCAGGGTACTCATAGTAATGGTAATACACCGCATCCCGTGTCCATTGGCCGGTGTTGCCTGTAAGTAAGGGTACCAGGCTTTCCCCCTGCATATCAGAAGGGGCTTCTACTCCTGCAACCTCCAGGAAGGTCTGTGCAAAATCGAGGTTCTGTACCATTTCGCTTGATCTACTCCCGGGGGCTACTTTCCCAGGCCAGGAAACCAGCAAAGGGGTTTTAAAGGATTCATCATACACAAACCGTTTGTCGAACCAGCCGTGTTCCCCCAGGTAAAATCCCTGATCGGATGTATAGACGATGATGGTGTTCTCCATCAGGTTGTTGGCTTCCAGGTAATCGAGCAACCTGCCCACGTTTTCGTCAACCGCGCGGATTGTGCCCAGGTAATCCTGCATATAGCGCTGGTACCGCCATTTCATTTTATCCTCCTCCGTCATCCCGGGGTAATCCTCCTTAAATTTTTCATTCAGCGGGGTGTATGCCTTTATAAATGCCGCCAGCTGCGCGGAATCCAGCCGGCCGGTCTCAAATTCGTAGCGCCGCTTGTCAATGCCAATTTCAGGGATCCCCAACTCGTCCATTACTTCCGGGAAAATTTTCGAATCCCCTGCCCAGCTCATATGCTTCAGGATATTCATTTCGGCCTCTGCTGCCGCCGGGCGGCCTTCATAATCGTCGAACAAAGTTTCGGGCTCGGGAAAAGTTTTGTTGGTAAACTCCTCCATATGGCGTTCGGCCACCAGCCAGGATCGGTGGGGGGCTTTGTGCAGGTACATCAGCATAAAGGGCTGATCCGGTTTCCGTTCCTTTTCCAGCCAGTCGAGGGTCATATCCGTTATAATATCGGTTACATACCCTTTTACCTGGATTTCGCCTTCATTTTTGGTGATAAAATCCGGGTTGTAATAGGCCCCCTGTCCGGGCAGGATCTTAAACTGATCGAACCCTTTTGGGTTATTCCCGAAGTGCAGCTTGCCAAACATGGCGGTTTGATAGCCTCCTTTTTGCAGCAATTGCGGAAAGGTGATATTCGTTGTGTCGAACGGGAAATGGTTGTCTATTTTCCCGTTGAGGTGCGAATGCTTGCCCGTGAGGATGGTGGCGCGGGATGGCGCACAGATCGAATTGGTTACGCTGGCATTGGTAAAAAGCATCCCCATCTTAGCGATGCGGTCTATATTGGGGGTTTCAAGCAGGCGGTCATCATAGGCTGAAATAGCCTGGTAGGCATGGTCGTCAGACATGATAAAAATAATATTCGGGCGTTTCGGGGGCTCCTTTTCCGTTGTCTTACAACTTATTGAGAACGCACATGCGGCAAGGAACAGGAGGAGGACGCGTGAAGGCTTCATAGGATGTGGATGGGTTAGTTTATCGGATTCAAGATACGGTAATTTTTTTTGATTCGAGTCCGGGCCGATCGCTACTGTGATTGGCGTTTTTAAGAAAGATCCTGCCATGCTGTACTGAAAAAGCCCCCGCGTTTGCGAAGGCTTTTTCTGGTCAGGGGCGTATTGGTTGGACAATACCCTGAAATTAGCGCATGCTTCAGATTACCATTCCCCGAGCAGTATCCTCAGGCCGGTACTGACCAGCTTCACCCCTCCATGGCTGTCAAGGCTGGCCATATATTCATCCCAGGCTTTGTTGCGGGCATCCAGGGCCGCCCCGCTTAACATTTTGGTAGCCCCTCCAAGGGCAGACTTGAAATCCTTGAACCCCAGAACCACCCAATGGTTAGCTCCATCGGGGGCGTGACCTATGTCGATCACCCCGGTTGCGATGGTCATATCAGCAGGCCGGTGACTGCTGTTGAACTTGTTGAACCCCTCGAGGAAATTCGCCTCGTCCTCCACGTCGAGCAGCACAACGCGCTGTATGGGATGCGGCTGACTGGCATCACCATGTGCGGACAGGGTATGTCCGCTGACAGAAGCCCCGCTTTCCGAAATATGGCCATTCAAGCGGGTAAGGAACAGTTCAAATGATTCGGAAGGGTCACCTGTATACATGCCACCCACCGCATCCAGGGTCCCGGAAAAGACAATGGTATGTGTGGTCTGGTTCCCCGCGTTAGACAAATGATTCTCATAGAGTGAAACAGTTACACCTGCCGGTTTGTTCTTGGAGTAGAAGTCGTGGACGAGTTGATAAACGGTTCCATGATCTTTGGGATTCGCTGTAAAACTGTACAGCGTAAAGTACCTTTCCTGCCCGTGCACCATGAAGGCCACGAGACATACGAGCAAAGCAAATAATTTCTTCATAATTGATTGGTTATTAAGTTGTTAATTTCTATTAATTTACAATTTAAAATGATACGCAAACCCTTTTTGCAAACAAAAAATTCCGGGTAAACTGAATTCACAATATGAGGGCTTGAACTGTTTTTAAAAGGAAAAATCCGGGATACTAAAATGAATATTGCGAAATAATGCGGCTACCCGTGAAGCTGCCGTTTTTTACCCCAGATCCTGGTACTTCTGTCCTGTAAATCATGACCGGGGAAGTGGTAGGTGCAAAAAGGGCCACAATATATCCACTAAACTTGTTTATGGCTCCGAATGGAATTACTGTCCCGGCGGGAATAAGGGTTTCCGGAACAGCAGCGGGAAATTGGTTGCCGGCCTGAACAGCCGGGAACCCGGTTTGTTGATGATCAAAAATATGGACGACCATTGGATTGGGAAACCCCTGAAATACGAATAAAGCCCCGATTTCCACCCCCTGGTATCTGACCGGCAGATTCTGCCGGCAGCCACATTATACCAGGGGTGAAAAAGAGTCATTTGCGGCCGTTTAAAGGGAGTTGACCACAATAGTTAGAATGCTATAGCCCACACTTACGATTAAAAGGTTAAAGGTTAGCTTCGGCTTAAGTTGTGCCAGCACGGCGGCATTGAAGCCCATTGCCAGGATGGTAACCATGAAGAGCTGCAGCAATACGGCAAAAGGCGGCAGCTCGTTCATTAGAATAAACATGGCGGCAGCGGAGGCGATACAGCTTTGCCCTATAGTGGCAATGGCTGCGTAACCTATCTGGTCTTTCTCAAATTGATTGAACAGGTTATTATAAAGTTCCATCTATCGCGATTTTGTAGTTTTTACTTTTACCGGCGACTATAGCAACCCGGCCTTCCGGGGATTAACCGGCCGTTTCCAGTTTTTTTTCGAGGCTGACGGCTTTTGGAAAGAGGATGTTATTTTCCAGGTGGATATGCCTGTGCAGGTCTGCCTCGAATTCTTTCAATAGGGAAAATGCAACCCTGTAGGTACTGCAGGCATCCTCCGGGGGGCTGTAATTATCGCTAAGCCTTTGGATTTCCCTGAAGCGGTCGCCTTCGGTTTCATGTTCGTCCATCATTTGCTTAATCGGATTGTTGACGGAACCAAAATGGGGCGTTTTCATAGCTGCCCCCGAAATTGTTGCCGCCACCATTTTCCGGACTGCAGGGAAAAGTACCAGCTCTTCCTTTTTCATATGCATGGCAAGGGCTGCCGAGGCCTGGTTGAAATGGCTGGCAATTTCATGGAGTTCGGGATGCCTTCCCCCGTGCACACGACAAAGTTTATCGAGGTATTGCTTCAGCACAACGGTCTTTTCCTCCACATAGCGGTGGTGCTTTTTTTCTATATAGTCTGCAAGCAGATCAAGCGGCCATGAATTAAAGTCGATCTGGTCCGAATGATCCTGTAGTTTGATTGCTTCTATTTCTTCAATAAGGACATCCGGATCCAGCGAATGCTTATGGGCCACTTCCGTGATGTCCCGGTTTCCCTTGCAGCAGAAATCAATCCCGTGATCCCGGAATACCTGGGCTGTGCGATAATCTTCAGCCACGATGCGGCCGATGCTTTTTGTCTTTATAGTTTCCATAGTTGAAACGGATTTAAATTAATAGTTCTGATCTTTTTAAACAGGACAAAAATGTCCTGTTTTATCTCAAATTTTTTTATCTCCTTAAATAGGTCTGCCCTGTTTCCAGGCCTGCGGTCATGGCATACAGGCTGGTGTTTTCCAGCATTTCCTGCAACTCATTGCGGATGGACACAAAGCGGTCGTGCACCGGACAGGGCTTGTCTGCATTGCACTCCTTTAATCCCAGTCCGCAGCCCACATAGACGGCGTTCCCATCTATGGCCGCAACGATATGGCTAAGCCTTATTTTTTCCATATTCGCCCTCTCTATTTCAAAACCCCCAGCCGCGCCTTTTACCGATTCCACGATATTGTTTTTCGATAACTGCTGGAGGATTTTTGCCGTGAAAGCTTCCGGGGAATCAATGTTCCTGGCAATATCCCTTAAGCTTACCCGCCTGCCGCCAAGGGATTGCAAAGCAATGTAGGTAGCTGCCCTTATACCGTATTCACAGGCTTTTGAAAACATTAAAACTGACTTTTAAGTTCGGGTTAAAGGTAAGGATATTTTTAATAAGGACAAAATTGTCCGAATTAAATTTTACGCTTTTGTAAATCCGTAAACACATTAATAAAGAGGATAAAGGATGATGCTTTCAGGGTTTAGGGGTCCTCTTTGTCTTTCGTTGTCCCGCCAATTCTTATGGGTCTGTGAGCAGGATGGTATAACAGTTTAGTTAAGAATATTCTATTCATAACGAATTAACCTGAC
>Ga0209347_1005935_pt1 | contig 11213 bp, 12 predicted proteins | sample AutmiccommuBRH23_FD_187382 | JGI IMG/M metagenome (GOLD analysis project Ga0209347, IMG submission 187382) | Deep subsurface microbial communities from Mt. Terri, Switzerland - Autotrophic microbial communities BRH/23 (SPAdes) (version 2) | ecosystem: Environmental > Aquatic > Deep subsurface >...
GGATGATCGGCGTATCCGGTTGCCGCAGGATTGTCTGCCACAGGTGCCTGCACTGGAAGCTGCGGTGATCCGGGCGGGGATCAGGGTGGAGCGTCACCCTTTCTCGCTGCTCTGAGCGATGTGCAGCCCGGCGGGCCGCGCCTTGGGGCGGACCGCGGAAAGCGGGCGGCAATAACTTTGGCTTTTCAGCCAGTTTTGCATCTGTGCGCGCTTGTCCGCGCTGCGGATCGGCCCCCAGTCGGCCGCCACCCCGCGCCAGCGACCGGCTTGCACGGCGATGACCCCGTCGCGGGCCACGGTGCGCGCCATGATCCGCAAGCCGCAGGAAAGGTTCGCGGCCCCGTTCTGCAAGGCGGCCCCGCTGCGTGCGTCGCAGCCATAGCCCGCCGCCGTGGCGGGCAGGATCTGCAACAAGCCGTGATACAGCCCGCCACCTCCGACAGCGGCCGCGCGATGGCCGCTTTCATACCGCGCCAGAGCCGAGGCGAGCCCCACCCAGAAGGCGCGCCGTTGCGCCGCATCGGCTTGTGGGTAGGCCGGGCACCAGTCGGCGATGTCGCCCGGCACGGTCTGCGCCAGCGGGGCGGCATGCCCCTGAAGCGCCGAAAGGGCCGCGCGCGTCCAGAGCGCCGTGCCCGACGTCCGGCCCCATGCCATGCGTGGCAATGCCTCGCTGCGCGCACGCGGGCGCGTCACGGTGGGGACGAGGGTGCCGGATGTGGCGATGGTGGCCTGTGACAGGGCCGCTTGCTCGGCCGTGACAGGCAGGGCAAGGCACAGGCAGATCAGCAAGGGCAGCAGGCGTGGCAGCATCGGTGCAGGTTGCCCTGCGCGGTCGAGTCGCGAAAGCCCGGTTTTTCGTCATAGGCGCCGCTTTGCCCATCAGGGGCGGTTGCGGCGGGGCCTCTGCCCTCTTGCCCCGCCCCTGCCCCTGTCCTAGAACGCTGCCATTCCAGACCAAAGGACCGGACCGATGCTTGATCTGACCTACGAGACCCCGAAACCCCGCGTGATCGCCGGGGCCAAGCAGGATTGGGAGCTTGTGATCGGGATGGAGGTCCATGCGCAGGTGTCCTCGAACGCCAAGCTGTTCTCGGGCGCGTCCACGAAATTCGGCAATGAACCCAATGCCAATGTGGCCTTTGTCGATGCCGCCATGCCGGGGATGCTGCCGGTGATCAACGAATTCTGCGTCGAACAGGCGGTGCGCACGGGGCTGGGCCTGAAGGCCCAGATCAACCTGTGGTCGGCCTTTGACCGCAAGAACTATTTCTACCCCGATCTGCCGCAGGGCTATCAGATCAGCCAGCTCTATCATCCCATCGTGGGTGAGGGCGAGATTCTGGTCGAGATGGGCCCCGGTGTCGCGCGTCTGGTGCGGGTCGAGCGGATTCATCTGGAGCAGGATGCGGGCAAGTCGATCCATGACATGGACCCGAACATGTCCTTTGTGGACCTGAACCGCACGGGCGTGGCGCTGATGGAGATTGTCAGCCGCCCCGATATTCGCGGCCCCGAAGAAGCCGCCGCTTATGTGACCAAACTGCGCCAGATTCTGCGTTACTTGGGCACTTGTGACGGGAACATGCAGAACGGCAACCTGCGTGCCGATGTGAACGTGTCGATCTGCGCGCCCGGCCAGTATGAGAAATATCAGGCGACAGGCGATTTCAGCCATCTAGGCACGCGCTGCGAGATCAAGAACATGAACTCGATGCGGTTCATCCAGATGGCCATCGAGGTCGAGGCGCGGCGCCAGATCGCCATCGTCGAGGCGGGCGGTCAGGTCGTGCAGGAAACGCGGCTTTACGATGTGGAGAAGAACGAGACGCGGTCGATGCGCTCCAAGGAAGAGGCGCATGATTACCGTTACTTCCCCGATCCCGATCTGCTGCCGCTGGAGATCGAGCAGGCTTGGGTTGACGATATCAAGGCGCGTCTGCCTGAATTGCCCGACGCCAAGAAGGCGCGCTTCATGGGTGATTTCGGCCTGACCGACTATGACGCAAGCGTGTTGACGGCGGAACTGGACGCGGCGGGGTATTTCGAGGCCGTGGCGCAGGGGCGTGATGGCAAGATGGCAGCGAACTGGGTGATCAACGAGCTGTTCGGGCGCCTGAAGAAGGACAGTCTGGATATCTCGGGCAGCCCGGTCAGCCCGGCGCAACTGGGCGGGATCATTGATCTGATCGCCTCTGGGGCGATTTCGGGCAAGATCGCCAAGGACCTGTTCGAGATCGTCTATACCGAAGGCGGTGATCCGGCGCAGATCGTGGACGCGCGCGGGATGAAGCAGGTGACGGATACCGGTGCCATCGAGGCGGCGGTCGATCAGATCATCGCCGAGAACCCGGCGCAGGTGGAAAAAGCCAAGCAGAACCCGAAACTGGCAGGCTGGTTCGTGGGTCAGGTGATGAAGGCCACGGGTGGCAAGGCCAATCCGGCGACCGTCAACCAGTTGGTGATGGACAAGCTGGGTCTTTGACCGCCCCGGCGACAGGAGAGACCGATGAGTATTCCCGCGCCTTTCACATCATCCGTGATGGAGGTCGAGCCGCAATGGATCGACCATAACGGCCATATGAACATGGCCTATTACAACGTGTTGTTCGACCGTTGCGCGGATGAAGCCTATGCCCTGATGGGGTTCGGGCCGGATTACATCAAGACGCGGGGTCATTCGACTTTCACGGCGGAATTCCACATCTGCTATGTGCGCGAGCTGCATCTGGGCGCGAAGGTGCGCTGCACCTTTCAGCTGATCGCCCATGACGAGAAGCGGTTTCAAACCTATCAGGAGCTGTGGCACGAGGATGGCTGGCTGGCCGCAACGGGCGAGGCGTTGGGGCTGAATATCGACATGTCCGGCCCGCGCGTGGCGGTGATGCCAGACGACATCCGCGCCAAGCTGGCGGCGTTGCAGGCGGCGCATGACACCCTGCCCCGGCCGGAACGCGTGGGGCGCGGCATCGCGTTGAAGCGCAAATAGCTGCGCGCGGGGCGCCGGACGGTGGCGTTGCGAAGAACCGCCCATGGGGCGAGATTGCTGTGCATCGCGCTGGAACCTGCGGCCTTTGGCTGCTACAAGCCCTCGATCCAGATGTCAGGACCCCGCCCATGAGCTATGAATACCGCGTCATTCCCGCCCCGACCAAGGGTACCAAGGCCAAGGGGGCCAAGACGGTCGAGGAGCGGTTCGCCCTGACCCTGCAAGAGGCGATGAACAGCATGGCCCAGGACGGATGGGAGTTTCAGCGCGCCGAGACGCTGCCATCCGAGGAACGCGCCGGGCTGACCGGGCGCAAGACCGTCTATCACAACATGCTTGTGTTCCGGCGCAAGACGGAAACCGCGCTTGAGGCGTTCCAGCCGCGCGACGTTCAGCCTGTCGCGGCACCCGAGCAGGCGGGGGACGCGCCCGTGCGCTTCATCCGCCCTGCCCTGTCCGCAGTGTCGGAACCGTCACCCAAGGCCCCGCCGGTGCCCTCGCCCAGGACCCTGTCGGGCAGTCTGGTCAAGGACGGCAGCGACACCTCGCGCGACTGAGGGGCGCGGCGGCATCGCCCCATGCCGGGATGGACCGGATCAGCCCGTCACATCCAGCGCCAGCGCATGAATCCGCCCGATCAATTGCGGCCCCAAGGCCGCGTGAATGGCGCGGTGACGCTGCAAGCGGGTCATGGGGGCGAACTGGTGTGACCGGATGATGACCCGGAAATGGCTCTCGCCGCCGTCGCTATAGCCTGCATGACCACGATGCTGCTCGCTTTCGTCAATGACTTCAAGACGTTGCGGCGAAAACACCGTCTCAAGCGCCGATCTGATCTCTTCCGTCCTGCTCATAAATTTACCCCGTGCCCCCTTCAATCCTTGTGCAAACAGTCTAAACTCTGTGCTCCGAGTCGAAAAGGTGAACCTATGTCCAAGCCAGATCCCTTCGGGTTCGACATGTCCGTGTCGTCGGCCAAGAAGAAGAATCCTCGTGGTCGGCGAGGCATGTCGGGTGCTGTCGAAACCTCAAGCCGCATCTGCGATCACGACGGCTGTCAGGAGGCCGGGAAGTTCCGCGCGCCCAAGGCGCCGGATGTGCTGGATGACTATTTCTGGTTCTGCAAGGACCATGTGCGCGAGTATAATCTGAAGTGGAACTTCTTTGACGGCACCACCGAGGCCGAGATCAACGCGCAACTGTCCAAGGACAAGGTCTGGGAGCGCGCGACGAAGCCCCTGGGTGACCCCGAGGCGCGCGCCTGGGCGCGGCTGGGGATCGAGGACGCGCATCAGGTGCTGGGCAACAATGCCACGCGCAATCCCGGAAAGTCGATCACGGGCGGCACCCGCAAGCTGCCACCGACGGAGCGGCGCGCCATCGAGATCCTTGAGGCCAAGGACCATTGGACCAAGGCCGAGGTGCGCAAATCCTACAAGGCGCTGATCAAGGTGCTGCATCCCGACATGAATGGCGGGGATCGCAGTCAGGAAGAGCAGCTGCAAGAGGTGGTCTGGGCCTGGGATCAGATCAAGGACAGCCGCAACTTCAAGTGATCACCGTCACCTGAACGGCAAGGCGGGCAAGGTCCGGCGGCGTTCAGCCGTGCTCTTCTGACAGGTCGGGCATGTCTTCGGTCCCGCTGTCGCGCGCGGCCAGTCTGGCGCGCAGGTCCAGAAGCATGTCCGAGCATTGGCGCACCTGATCCAGATCGAGCCCGAGTTCGGCCACGATCTGCCACGGAATTTCGGCGCAGCGTGCCGCGACCGTCCTTCCCTTTTCCGTCAGGAAAAGATCAACCCTCCGCTCGTCCTCGCTGCTGCGGGCGCGGCGGACAAGGCCCATCACCTCGATCCGCTTGAGCAGGGGCGAGAGCGTATTCGTTTCAAGGCACAGATCGCGCGCAAGGCTGCCCACGTGCTGCCCATCCGCCTCGTGCAGGCGCAGCATGACCAAGTATTGCGGATAGGTCAGCCCGAGAGGCGACAGGAGCCGCTTGTAGTAGCGCGTGAAGGCATGGCTGGCCGCATAGAGGTTGAAGCACAGCATCGCGTCGGGCTGAGGAGCTTTCGCCATTGTCGCCGGTCCAGTCTGGCAGGTCTGATATCGGTCCGACGACTATATCGCCCGCGACCAGTTCCACAAGCGATTGTCGCAAAGGCCGTTCAAAGACCTGCCGGATCGGACCCGTCAGGCGGGTTTGAACACCAGCGACACACCGTTCAGGCAATGACGCTTGCCCGTGGGCTGCGGGCCATCATCGAAGATATGGCCCAGATGGCTGCCACAGCGGCGGCAATGGCATTCGGTGCGCAGCATGAAAAGCTTGCGGTCCTGACTGGTGCCGATCGCATCCGGCAGCGCCTGAAAGAAACTGGGCCATCCGGTGCCGCTGTCATATTTGGTGCTTGCATCATATAGCGGCAGGTCGCAGCCCCGGCAGTGGTACACACCGGGATCATAGACCTTGTCGAGCGGCGAGGAACCAGCACGTTCCGTCCCCTCTTCGCGCATCACGCGATATTCGGCGGGGGTGAGCATGGCGCGCCATTCGGCCTCGGTGCGGGTCACCTCGAACTGCGCTGCCTGCGCCGATCCGCGCCCGGCGCCGAACAGGCCATAGGTCAGGCCCGCGCTTGTCAGGATGGTAAAGCTGCGTCTGTTCATGGGTTTTCCTTCCCTGTGGGGTTCAAGATGCGTGCACCGCCCGCCGTTCCGCAAGGGCGGACGGTGCACGTTCACGTGACCGGGAGGCACGCGAACATGGCCCCAAGGCTTGCGGACCACAGGGAAGACACGCTGCGGTGGGGGGCATAGTTTCAATCACATGCGCCAGTCGGGCAGATGTGCCACCGCCTCTGTCCGGTCCTGTCAAAGGGCACCGACGGGCCGGTCAGGGCCGTGACGGAAAACAGCAGCCCCCCTTGCCCTTGCCCGCATTATGTTGCACCAAACCTGTAAGCGAAATCACGCAGATGGATGAGGGCCAGGGGCCCGACACGGGAAGGACAGTTCCATGGCCGATGGCATGATCGATATCAACGCAAAACCCACCGAAGACATCTCGGTCCGCGAGGTCTTTGGCATCGACACCGACATGATCGTCAAGGGTTTCCCCGAGCGCACCGAACGCGTGCCCGAGAATGACAGCACCTACAAGTTCGATCCCGACACCACGCTGGCGATCCTTGCGGGCTTCAGCCACAACCGCCGCGTGATGATCCAGGGCTATCACGGCACGGGCAAATCCACCCATATCGAACAGGTGGCCAGCCGGTTGAACTGGCCCTGCGTGCGGGTGAACCTTGACAGCCACATCAGCCGGATTGACCTGATCGGCAAGGATGCGATCAAACTGAAGGACGGGGTGCAGGTCACCGAGTTCCACGAGGGCATCCTGCCCTGGGCGCTGCGCAACCCGACCGCGATCGTGTTCGACGAATATGATGCGGGCCGCGCCGATGTGATGTTCGTGATCCAGCGCGTGCTGGAAGTGGATGGCAAGCTGACGCTGCTGGACCAGAACGAGGTCATCACGCCGCATAAATATTTCCGCCTCTTCGCCACCGCCAACACCGTGGGTCTGGGCGATACGACGGGGCTTTATCACGGTACGCAGCAGATCAACCAGGGCCAGATGGACCGCTGGTCTCTGGTCGCCACGCTCAACTATCTGAGCATCGAGGCCGAGACGAATATCGTTCTGGCCAAGAACCCGCATTACAACACCGAGAAGGGTCGCAAGGTCATCAAGCAGATGGTCACGGTGGCCGATCTGACGCGGACGGCGTTCATGAATGGTGATCTGTCCACCGTGATGAGCCCGCGGACGGTGATCGCATGGGCGCAGAATGCCGAGATTTTCCGCAATGTCGGCTATGCGTTCCGGCTGTCCTTCCTGAATAAATGCGACGAGCTTGAGCGGCAGACCGTGGCCGAGTTCTACCAGCGTCTGTTCGACGAGGAACTGCCGGAATCGGCGGCCTCGATGTCGATGAAGTGATCGCGGCACGCTCGGTCCATCCCTGCGGGTTGTCCTCGCGACGCGGGCCAGCAGGGCGGAGGAGCAGCGCCGTTGGCCCAAGGGCCGCCCCGCGACCGGAGAGGTGAGATGAGCAAACCGACCGACAACCCCGCTGATCCGTTCAAGAAAGCCTTGGCCGAGGCCACCAAGGTCATGGCGCATGACCCTGATCTGACGGTCAGCTATTCGGTCGATCCCTCGGGCCTGTCGGGTGATGCGATGCGTCTGCCGCAGGTCAGCCGCCGCATGACGCGGGACGAGGTGATGCTGGCGCGTGGCACGGCCGATGCGCTGGCGCTACACCGCCGTTACCACAATGACGCGCTGCATGCGCGCTATGCGCCGCCCGGTGCGATGGCGCGGGACCTTTATGAGGCGATGGAGACCGCGCGCTGCGAGGCGATGGGCGCGCGCGACATGCCCGGCACCGCTGGCAATATCGACGCCAAGATCGCGCATGAGGCGGCGCGGGCGGGGTATGAGCAGATCACCCAAGCCTCGGACGCGCCATTGGCGACGGCGGCGGGCTATATGATCCGGCATCTGGCGACGGGGCGGCAGCTTCCGGCGGGCGCGCAGAACGTCATGGAGTTGTGGCGCGGGTTCATCGAGGATCAGGCGGGCGGCACGCTGGACGGTTTGCAGGACAAGCTGCACGATCAGGCGGCCTTTGCACGGTTCGCCCGCAAGGTGATCGAAGATCTGGGTTACGGCGATCAGCTGGGCGATGATCCCGACCAGCCTGATGACGATCAGGACGATGCCGAGGACAGCGCCGAGCAGCAGGAAGACCCCGACAGCAGCGGTCAGGACGACCAGCAGCAGGAAGAGGCCGAGGCCAGCCCCGAACAGTCTCAGGAGGACAGCCAGGACGCGTCACAGGCGCAGGTCAGCATGGACGAGTTGGCCGATCAGGAGATGGGCGAGGATACTGAACTGCCCGATGGCGAGGCCCCGCTGGAGCCGCCCGCGCCACAGCCCGTGTCGGATGCGGACCCGAACTATGCCGTCTATGTCACCGATTTCGATGAGGAAATTCCCGCCGAAGAATTGGCGGACCCGGTCGAGTTGGAACGGTTGCGCGCCTATCTGGATCAGCAGTTGGAGCCGTTGAAAGGCGCTGTGGGCCGTCTGGCCAACAAACTGCAACGCCGCCTTCAGGCGCAGCAGAACCGCTCGTGGTTGTTCGACATGGAAGAAGGCATCCTTGATGCGGGCCGTCTGGCGCGTGTCGTGGCGAACCCGACGACGCCGCTGTCCTTCAAGGTCGAGAAGGACACGGAATTCCGCGATACGGTGGTGACGCTGCTTCTGGACAATTCCGGCTCGATGCGGGGGCGGCCGATTTCCATCGCGGCCATCTGCGCCGATGTGCTGGCGCGGACGCTGGAGCGGTGCTCGGTCAAGGTGGAAATCCTGGGCTTCACCACCCGCGCGTGGAAAGGTGGCCAAAGCCGCGAGAAATGGCTGGCCGAGGGGCGCCCGCAGCAACCGGGGCGTCTGAACGATCTGCGGCACATCATCTATAAATCCGCCGATGCGCCATGGCGGCGGACGCGGCCCAATCTGGGGCTGATGATGAAGGAAGGCTTGCTGAAGGAAAACATCGACGGCGAGGCGCTGGAATGGGCGCATCGGCGCATGATGGCCCGGCCCGAGGCGCGCAAGATCATGATGGTAATCTCGGATGGCGCGCCCGTGGACGATTCCACCCTCTCGGTGAATCCTGCGAACTATCTGGAAAAGCACCTGCGCGACGTGATTGCCATGGTGGAAAAACGCAAGGCTGTGGAACTGATCGCCATCGGTATCGGCCATGACGTGACGCGCTATTACCAGCATGCGGTCACGATCACCGATGTGGACCAGCTGGCCGGGGCCATGACCGAGCAGCTGGCGGGGCTGTTCGACAGCGACCCGCGCGCCCGTGCCCGGATGATCGGCATGAAGAGGGCGATGTAGCATGTTCCAGAGTTTCGAGGACAGTGCCCGCCCCGAGCAGGGCCCGCCCCGGCTGGCCGCGCTGCGCGATCTGTTGCCGCGCGAGGGGCTGACCGGATTTCTGGTGCCGCGCGCCGATGCGCATCAGGGGGAATACGTGGCCCCGCACGATGCGCGGCTAGCCTGGCTAACGGGATTCACCGGCTCGGCCGGGTTTGCCTGCGTGCTGCCCCATGTGGCGGGCGTTTTCATCGACGGACGCTACCGCACGCAGGTGAAAGGTCAGGTGGATCTGGCGCATTTCACGCCCGTGCCCTGGCCCGAGACGGGGCTGGCCGACTGGCTGCGCGCGCAGTTGCCCAATGGCGGGGTGATCGGGTTTGATCCCTGGCTGCACACCGCGGACGAGATCGGAAAGCTGGAGGAGGCGCTGGCTGGCACGGCCATCACGCTGCGGCCCGGCCCCAATGCCCTGGACCGGATCTGGACCGACCAGCCTGCCCCCCCTGCGGGGCTGATCACGCCCTATCCTGATGATCTGGCAGGCGAGACCAGCGCCGCCAAGCGGGCGCGGCTGGCCGAAGGCTTGCGCAAGGCCGGGCAGAGCGCGGCCGTCCTGACCCTGGCCGATTCCCTTGCCTGGCTCCTGAACGTGCGGGGCTCGGATATTCCGCGCAACCCGGTGCCGCATGGCTTTGCCGTGCTGCATGACAACGGCCATCTGACGCTGTTCGCCGATCCCGCCAAATGCGATGACGCCCTGCGCGCGCATCTGGGCACGGATGTGACCTTGCGCCCGGTGACGGCCTTTGGCGCGGGCCTGCGCAGTCTGACTGGCCCGGTGCGGGTGGACCGGGCGACGGCCCCTCTCTGGGTGTCGATGGAACTGGCCGAGGCGGGGGTTCCCTGCGTCTGGGGGCAAGATCCCTGCATCCTGCCCAAGGCGACCAAGACCCCGGCCGAGATCGCCGCCACGACCGAGGCGCATCTGCGCGATGCCGCCGCCATGGTGGAATTCCTGTGCTGGTTCGACGCACAGCCGGCGGGGTCGCTGACCGAGATCGAGGTGGCCACCGCGCTGGAAGGTTTCCGCCGCGCGACCAATGCCCTGCGCGACATCAGTTTCGAGACGATCGCAGGGACCGGTCCCAATGGCGCGATCATGCATTACCGCGTCTCGAACAGCAGCAATGCGCGGCTGGAACCGGGACATCTGATCGTGGTGGACAGCGGCGGGCAATATCTGGACGGGACCACCGATATCACCCGCACCCTGCCCGTGGGCGAGGTTGGCGATACGGAAAAAGCCTGTTTCACCCGCGTGTTGCAGGGGATGATCGGGATCTCGCGCCTGCGCTTTCCCAAGGGGCTGGCGGGGCGCGACATCGACGCCATTGCCCGCGCGCCGCTTTGGGCGGCGGGGCTGGATTTCAACCACGGGACCGGGCATGGTGTGGGCGTCTATCTTTGCGTGCATGAAGGCCCGCAGCGGATCAGCCGCGTCTCGGACGTGCCCTTGCAGCCCGGCATGATCCTGTCCAACGAGCCGGGATATTACCGCGAAGGGTCCTTTGGCATCCGGATCGAGAACCTGATCGTGGTGCGCGAGGCCCCTGCCCTTGCCGGCGCCGATGATCGGGCCATGTTCAGCTTCGACACGCTGACATGGGTGCCGATCGACCGGCGGCTGGTGCTGCCCGGCCTGATGACCGCCGAGGAGCGGGCCTGGCTGAACGCCTATCACGCGGCATGTCACGACAAGATAGCACCGCGCCTGTCCGAATCGGCGCGCATCTGGCTGGCCGGGGCGACCGCTCCGCTGTGACGCTGACATGACAGCGTCACACAGGCAGGGCACAGAAGATTGAAAACGGGGGAAGACCATGACCGATCACATCACGATCCGCAAAGCCGAAGGAACCTGGGTGGTCCGCGCCGGTGGCGCGGTCCTGGGCGAGTCCAATGACGCGCTGGAATTGACCGAAGGCGCGATGCCCTTCGTGATCTATTTCCCGCGCGGCGACATCGCCATGGCCTTTCTGGACCGCACCGACCACAAGACACATTGCCCGCACAAGGGCGATGCCAGCTATTTCTCGATCGTGACGAAAAGCACGACCTTGCAGAACGCGGCATGGTCCTATGAGGACCCCAAGCCGGGGATGGAACGGATCAAGGACCATCTGGCCTTCTATGCCTCGGATACGGTGACGGTCGAGCAGGTCTGACAAGATCCCTGTCCTTGCCCGTCACGCGATA
>Ga0209347_1005938_pt1 | contig 11210 bp, 8 predicted proteins | sample AutmiccommuBRH23_FD_187382 | JGI IMG/M metagenome (GOLD analysis project Ga0209347, IMG submission 187382) | Deep subsurface microbial communities from Mt. Terri, Switzerland - Autotrophic microbial communities BRH/23 (SPAdes) (version 2) | ecosystem: Environmental > Aquatic > Deep subsurface >...
CCGGCGGCCTCAAGCCGGTGACCCTGTGGATCTCCACGTCGTACGCGCGCGCCGGCGCCGGCGGCACGGGCGCCGCCAAGTGCGGCGGGAACTACGCATCCTCCCTCGCCGGGCAGCTCGAGGGCGCCGAGCGCGGCTGTGACCAGGCGGTGTTCCTCGACTCGTCGACGCACACCTACATCGAGGAGCTCGGCGGGATGAACCTCTTCTTCGTCACCAAGGACCGCAAGATCGTCACACCCGAGCTGACCGGGACGATCCTCGAGGGCGTCACCCGGGCCTCGATCCTCGAGCTCGCCAAGGAGCTCGACCTCGAGCCCGAGGAGCGGCGGATCCGGATCGACGAGTGGAAGGAAGGCGCTGCCTCCGGAGACATCGTCGAGATCTTCGCCTGTGGTACCGCTGCCGTCGTGACGCCTGTCGGTGAGCTGCGGTGGGACGGCGGCTCGGTCGACCACCGCCGCGACGGCCACGAGGACACGGTGGCCACGGCGCTCCGCAGCAGGCTCCTCGACATCCAGTACGGCCGGGCCGAGGACTCCCACGGGTGGATGACACGCCTCGTCTGATCGCGACCGACCTCGACGGCACGCTGCTCCGGTCCGACGGGACACTCTCCCACCGGACCGCGGCAGTTCTCGCCGCGGTCGAGGAGGCCGGCATCGAGGTCGTCTTCGTCACCGCCCGCCCGCCACGCTGGCTCGACGAGCTTGCGTCTGCTGTGGGTGGGCACGGCACCGCCATCTGCGCCAACGGAGCGTTCGTCTACGACGTGGCCGCGCGGCGGGTGCTGAGCAGCTCGGGCTTCGAGCACGCGCTCGTTCGCGACATCGTGGCCGACCTGCGCCAGGCGGTCCCGGACGTCGCCTTCGCCGCCGAGCGGGGGAGCGGTCTGTGGTTCGAGTCGGACTTTCCCCTCGACCCGTCGCACGTCGTGCCCGGCGACGCGGTGGAGGCGCCGATCGAGGACCTCGATGGCGAAGCGGTGGGCAAGCTCCTCGCGAAGTCGGCCTCGCTCGGGGACGAGGAGTTCCTGGAACGGGCGACCTCAGTCGTCGGCGACCGGGCTCACCTCGCCTTCTCCGGGGCAGGCGGGCTGGCCGAGGTCACGGCCGCGGGCGTGACCAAGGCCGCGGCGCTCGAGCGGTGGTCGGCCCGGCTGGGGATCGGGGCAGAGCGCGTGTGGGCCTTCGGCGACATGCCCAACGACGTGCCGATGATCCGCTGGGCCGGAGTCGGCTGGGCGGTCGCCAACGCCCACGCGGACGTGCGGGCGGTGGCCGACCGGGTCTGCCCGTCGAACGACGACGACGGGGTCGCGGTGACGCTCGAGCGACTCCTGCAACAAATGGTTTGATCAGGAACCATTGACGGGTGGACTTCCGCAGGTATTGGATGCGTCACATCATTCGACGCGGTGGGCGAAGGTCCGCTGCCTGATGTTTGTGAGGTAGTGCATGAGCGTTCCTCCTTCATCCGATCAGGAGCTGGCCAACCGGGCGGCTGCTGACCTCCACGACGACGAAGCCCTGCTCGCGGAACTCGGCTACAAGCAGGAGCTGCACCGGGGCATGAGCGGCTTCTCGAACTTTGCCGTCTCGTTCTCGATCATCTCCATCCTTGCCGGGTGCATCACGACCTACTACCTGGCCATGGACGCTGGTGGCCCGATCGCCATCTCGATCGGCTGGCCCGTCGTCGGCATCTTCGTCCTCTGCGTGGCCCTTGCGATGGCCGAGATCTGCTCGGTCTACCCGACGGCCGGTGGTCTCTACTACTGGGCCGGGCGGCTCGCCCGCCGGAACAAGCGCGTCTGGGCGTGGTACGTCGGCTGGTTCAACTTCCTCGGAGAGATCGCCGTCACCGCGGCCATCGACTACGGCGCGGCCATCACCTGGATGGCCCTGCTCAACCTGACGATCGGCCTCGAGGTCACCGCGACGAGCACCTTCGTCGCGTTCCTCGTCATCATCGCGTTGCACGGGCTGCTCAACACCTTCGGGGTCAATCTGGTCAAGGTGCTGTCCAACGTCAGCGCGTGGTGGCACCTCATCGGTGTCGCCGTCATCGTCGGCATCCTCTGGCTCGTGCCCGACCAGCACCAGTCGCTCTCGTGGACCTTCACCGAGTTCCGCAACGAGACCGGCTTCGATGTGACGATCCTGGGCTTCCTGCCCTACGCGTTCCTCGTCGGCCTGCTCATGGCCCAGTACACCTACACGGGCTATGACGCCTCGGCCCACGTCGCGGAGGAGACCAAGGGTGCCGCCATCGAGGCGCCCAAGGGGATCGTCCGTTCGGTCTGGGTGTCCATCCTCGCCGGCTGGGTCCTGCTCGTCTCCGTCACGGCCGCGATCCAGGACTACGATGCCCAGCGCGCCACCGCGACCGGGCTGCCTCCTGCCCAGATCTTCATCGACGCGGCGGGGGCCGGGCTCGGCAAGTTCATGCTCCTCATCGCGGCGGTCGCCCAGTTCTTCTGCGGGATGGCCTCGGTGACGGCCAACTCGCGGATGTCGTTCGCCTTCGCGCGCGACAATGCGCTGCCGGGCTCGCGCTGGTGGTCGAAGGTCAACCCCCGGACCGGGACTCCGACCAACTCCATCTGGCTGTGCGTCGCCGGCTCCATCGTCGTCGCCCTACCGGCGCTGTGGAGCATCGTCGCCTACGCGGCGGTGACGTCGATCGCCGTCATCGGGCTCTACATCGCCTATGTCGTCCCGGTCTTCCTGCGTCGCACTCACCCGGAGTTCCGGCCCGGGCGCTGGAACCTCGGGCGCTGGAGCGCGCCGATCGGCTGGATCGCGATCGGCTGGGTGGCGATCATCGTCGTCCTGTTCATGCTGCCCGCCTACGCCCCGGGCACGTGGGGGGACGACACGTTCAACTACGCGCCGATCGCCGTCGGAGTCGTCATCGTCTTCGCGACGGTCATGTGGTTCGCCGTGGGGCGAAACCACTTCATGCGGGACGTCCCCGAGGGCCATGACACGAAGGCCCCCGCGGAGCTGCTGGGCTGAGACATGGTGCGGGACAAGCCAGCGGGGGAGCTCGCGACGACGGCGTTGCCGGATGCGGTCCTGCGTCCGGCGTCCGGCAACGCCTTCGAGCACGCCGTCGAGCAGCTGGCGCGCGCGATCCGTCTCGGCGTGCTCCGCGACGGAGAGCAGCTCCCTCCGGAGCGCGAGCTCGCCGAGCGGCTCGGGATCAGCCGCAACACCCTGCGCGATGCCATCGCAGCCCTTCGCGACTCCGGCCTCGTGACGACGCGGCGCGGGCGCGGAGGTGGCAGCAGGGTCACGTATGCCGCTGAGCACCCTTCCGCGGTGAACGGTTCGTATGTCCGCAGCGGAGCTGACATGCAGGACGCGTTCGCCTTCCGTCGTGTGGTCGAGCCCGGTGCCGCTTGGGTCGCAGCCACCCGTTCGCTCGCGGCGGACCAGCGGGCCTGGCTGGTGGACAGCCTGGAGAAGGTGGATCAGGCCGCTGAGCCGGCGGCCCACCGGGTTGCCGACTCGAGACTGCACCTGGCCATCGCCACGCTCTCCGGGTCGCCCATGCTCGTGGACGCCGTGACCCGGGCCCAGGCGGCGCTGCACGAGATGCTGACCGCGATCCCCGTGCTGCGACGCAACATCGAGCACTCGAACGAACAGCACCACCAGATCGTGACGGCGATCCTCGCCGGCGACCCCGAGCGCGCACGGGCGGTGATGGAGGAGCACTGTGACGCGACCTCCGCACTGCTGCGCGGGCTCATCGGCTAGACGCACCAGGAAGGCGCAGCATGGCAGCAGCACCGAAGCTCACGCTCGACCAGCTCCGCTCGGAGATCGACGACGGGACGATCGACACGGTCGTCGTCGCCTTCACGGACATGCAGGGTCGGCTCCAGGGCAAGCGACTGCACGGCCACTTCTTCCTCGACCACGTCCTCGAGCAGGGGACGGAGGGCTGCAACTACCTGCTCGCCGTGGACGTCGAGATGAACACCGTCGACGGCTTCGCGATCTCCTCGTGGGAGCGCGGCTACGGTGACATGTTCTTCGACCTCGACCTGACCACCCTGTGCCGCACACCGGGCGCCCCCCACTCGGCGACGATCCAGTGCGACCTGACCTGGCTCGACGGCAGTGGTGCGGTCGCCCAGGCGCCCCGATCGGTGCTCAAGGCCCAGGCGGGCCGGGCCGCGGCGCTGGGCCTGACCGCCTACTGCGGGACCGAGCTCGAGTTCATCGTCTTCGAGGACTCCTTCGACGCCGCCTGGGACCGCGGCTACACCGGGCTCACCCCGGCGAACCGCTACAACGTCGACTACTCGATCCTCGGCGGTGACCGTGTCGAGCCGTTGCTGCGCGAGATCCGCAACGAGATGTACCGGGCCGGCGTGGTGGTCGAGGGGGCGAAGGGGGAGTGTAACCTCGGCCAGCACGAGATCGCCTTCCTCTACGACGAGGTGGTGCGCACCTGCGACAACCACGTCATCTACCGGAACGCGGCCAAGGAGATCGCCGCACGACGGGGCCAGTCGCTGACCTTCATGGCCAAGTTCGACGAGCGCGAGGGCAGCTCGTGCCACATCCACCTGTCCCTGCGCGGCTCCGACGGGACGATCTCGTTTGCCGACGAGGCAGGCTCGCACGGGCACAGCGAGCTCTTCGACCACTTCCTCGCGGGGATCCTCGCCACGATGCGGGAGTTCTCCTACTTCTATGCGCCGAACGTCAACTCCTACAAGCGGTTCCAGCCCGGATCGTTCGCCCCCACGACCATCGCCTGGGGCCACGACAACCGGACGTGCGCCCTGCGGGTGGTCGGCCACGGGTCGGCGCTCCGGGTCGAGAACCGCGTCCCCGGCGGTGACGTCAACCCCTACCTGGCGGTCGCGGCGATGCTCGCGGGCGGTCTCCACGGGATTGCGGAGGGGCTCGAGCTCGAGCCGGCCTTCGAGGGCAACGCCTACACGTCGGGCCGGCAGCAGGTGCCCACCACCCTCCAGGAGGCGCGTGACCTGCTCGACGCGTCGACGCTCGCACGGCGCCTGTTCACGGACGAGGTGGTCGACCACTACGTCAATGCGGCCGACGTGGAGCTCCGCGCCTTCAACGCCGCCGTGACGGACTGGGAGCGCCGGAGAGGCTTCGAGCGGCTCTGAGCCCAGCGGCATACGACCCCATCTCTCGTTCGAGGTATCGGGAGACTCCCAGTGGTCGATGGTTACCTCGAACGGAGAGCGAGTGGAGAGGCAAGGACCATGAGCACCACCCACGACGTCATCAACCCAGCGACCGAGGCACTCGTCCGCACGGTCGCGCTCACGTCGGTCGAGGAGACGGACGTCATCATCGCCAGGGCTGTCGCTGCCGGGCCCGCATGGCGGGCCGTCGCACCCGGTGACCGCGGCAGGCTGCTCAGGCGCTTCTCCGACCTCGTCGGGGAGCACCAGGAGGAGCTCGCGCAGCTCGAGGTGGCCAACTCGGGGCACACGATCGGCAACGCACGCTGGGAGGCCGGCAACGTGCGCGACGTGCTCGCCTACTACTCGGCGGCGCCCGAGCGGAACTTCGGCAAGCAGATCCCCGTCCCGGGCGGCATCGACATCACGTTCAAGGAGCCGCTCGGCGTCGTCGGGATCATCGTCCCCTGGAACTTCCCCATGCCGATCGCCGGGTGGGGCTTCGCGCCGGCGCTCGCGGCCGGCAACACGGTCGTGCTCAAGCCGGCCGAGCTGACCCCGCTGACGGCGATGCGGATCGGTGAGCTCGCCCTCGAGGCGGGCATTCCCGAAGGCGTCTTCACCGTCGTCCCGGGCAAGGGCTCGGTGGTGGGGGAGCGGTTCGTCACCCACGCCGACGTGCGCAAGATCTGCTTCACCGGCTCCACGGAGGTGGGGCAGCGGATCATGCGCGGCGCTGCCGACCAGGTCAAGCGGATCACCCTCGAGCTCGGCGGCAAGAGCGCCAACATCGTCTTCGCCGACGCAGACATCGAGAAGGCGGCTGCGCAGGCACCCTACGGTGTCTTCGACAACGCCGGCCAGGACTGCTGCGCCCGGAGCCGGATCCTCGTGCAGCGCAGCGCCTTCGACGAGTTCATGGAGCGCTTCGAGACGGCCGTGAAGAACGTCGTCGTCGCTGATCCCCGCGACGAGGCGACGGAGATGGGACCGCTCATCAGCGCCGACCAGCACGCGACGGTGTCGTCCTACGTGGAGGCCTCCGACGAGCCGGTGGACGTGGCCTTCCGCGGCACGGCGCCTGAGGGTCAGGGCTTCTGGTACCCGGCGACGGTCGTCCTGCCGCGCTCCACGTCGGACCGGGTCTGGCAGGAGGAGGTCTTCGGGCCGGTCGTGGCCGTCATGCCCTTCGACGACGAGGCCGACGCGATCGCCAAGGCCAACGACACGGCCTACGGGCTGTCCGGCTCGATCTGGACGCGTGACCTCGGCACCGGCCTGCGTGTCGCTCGCGGCGTCGAGGCGGGCAACCTCTCGGTGAACTCCCACAGCAGCGTCCGCTACTGGACGCCGTTCGGTGGCTTCAAGCAGAGCGGGATCGGACGGGAGCTCGGCCCCGATGCCTTGGACGCGTTCACGGACGTCAAGAACGTCTTCATCAGCACTGAGTGACGGAACCTGAAGAGCAGCAAGGAAAGAGGAGAGATGGCAGGCAGGGTCGAGGGCAGGGTCGCGGTCGTCACGGGCGGGTGCTCGGGGATCGGGCTCGCGACGGTCCGACGGTTGGCGGAGGAGGGCGCCAAGGTCGTCATCGGCGACGTCGACGAGGTCAACGGGCCGCGGATCGCCGACGAGGTCGGGGGCACGTTCGTCATGGTCGACGTGACGAGCAAGGATGAGGTCGACGAGCTCTTCAGGGTCGCGAAGGACACCTATGGCTCCGTTGACATTGCGTTCAACAACGCGGGCATCAGTCCGCCCGAGGACGACTCGATCCTCGACACGGACCTCGATGCGTGGCGTCGGGTGCAGGAGGTCAACCTCACCTCGGTCTACCTGTGCTGCAAGGCGGCCCTGCCCTACATGCTCGAGCAGAAGCGCGGCTCCATCATCAACACGGCATCGTTCGTGGCCGTGATGGGCGCGGCGACGTCGCAGATCTCCTACAGCGCGAGCAAGGGCGGGGTCCTGTCGATGTCGCGTGAGCTCGGCGTGCAGTTCGCGCGTGAGGGGGTCCGCGTCAACGCCCTGTGCCCCGGGCCGGTCAACACCCCGTTGCTCCAGGAGCTCTTCGCCAAGGATGAAGAACGTGCCGCGCGTCGCCTGGTCCACGTGCCGATGGGCCGCTTCGGCGAGCCGGAGGAGATGGCGAACGCCGTCCTCTTCCTCGCCTCGGACGAGTCGAGCTTCATCACTGCCTCGACCTTCCTCGTCGACGGCGGGATCTCCGGCGCGTACGTCACGCCGCTCTGATCGGGGGCGAGGTGTCGGACACGCCGATCATCGGGATCACCTCGTACGTCGAGCGGGCGACCCGGGGAGACTGGGTCGACGTGCCGTCGGCACTCGTCCCGCACTCCTACGTGCGCAAGGTCGAGCAGGCTGGTGGCATCGCGGTGCTCATTCCTCCTCGGCTCGACTCGGCCGACGACGACCATCGGCTGGTGCGTGAGCTGCTGCGGCGGCTCGACGGCGTCATCATCTCGGGCGGTGCCGACGTGGCTCCGGAGCTCTACGAGGCTGAGGGCCACCCCACGGTGCAGGCCTCCCGGCCAGACCGCGACACGACCGAGATGGCCATCGCGGACGTCTCCGGAGAGCTCGACCTGCCGGTCCTCGGCATCTGCCGTGGCATGCAGGTGATGGCGGTCGCCGTGGGCGGGACGCTCGAGCAGCACGTTCCCGAGCGGGTGGGCCACGACGACCACTCGCCCGCCCCGGCGACCTACGGCAGCCACCCGGTCCACCCGGTGCCGGGCACCCGGCTCGCCGGCTTGCTCGGGACCGAGGTCGACGTCCCGAGCTACCACCACCAGTCCGTCGTCACCCACCCCGGCTACGTCGCGGCGGCGTGGGCACCGGACGGGACGCTGGAGGCGATGGAGCACCCGGCCGCGCTCTTCCGCCTGGCGGTCCAGTGGCACCCCGAAGAGGGGGAGGACCCACGGCTCTTCGAGGCGCTGGTGGCCGCCGCCAGGTCGTATGCCGCTGGGCGGGCCGAGCCGCCCACCTGACCCCAGCGCGCCCACCCACCGTCGAGTGTGCACTTCGTGCCGGCAGGAAGTCCACACTCGGGCGGGCCCTCGGGGCGGAAGTGCACACTCGACGGATCTGCGCGGCAAGGTCTCGTGGCCGGGCGCCATCGGTCCAGCATGCGGACGCGCGGTTTCGGGCGACGGAGCGGGCTGCCACGATGACTTCGTGACGCACCTCCTCAGGCCTGCCACCAGCACGCTCATTATCACGTAGCGCGACGAGAGACCCTCGTCGCGCAGACCTCCCTACCCGGGGGGTCTTTTTGTTTCCCCGGCCACCAGCGGGGGAGAGCCGCAGAGCACACCCAGCCCAGCGGCATACGGATCAGTGAGAAGGACCGAGGAGCGAACGGCCACGCCGACCCCACCGAGTTCAAGGACAATGAAGGCCATGGAAGCGCTCCACGTCTACGACACCACCCTGCGCGACGGCGCCCAGCAGGAGGGGCTCAACCTCTCGGTGTCGGACAAGCTCGCCATTGCCGGTCTGCTCGACGACCTGGGGGTCGACTTCATCGAAGGCGGATGGCCCGGCGCGAACCCGAAGGACACGGAGTTCTTCGAGCGCGCCAGGACCGAGCTGCACCTGCGTCACGCGACGCTGGCCGCCTTCGGGGCAACGCGACGTGCGGGTTCTTCGGCCGGAGAGGACCCGCTCGTCGCCGCTCTCATCGACGCTGGCACGTCCGTCGTCTGCCTCGTCGCCAAGTCCCACGTCCGCCACGTCGAACAGGCCCTGCGCACCACGCTCGACGAGAACCTCGCGATGGTCCGGGACACGGTGACCCACCTGGTGGCCGCGGGCAAGCGCGTCTTCCTCGACGCCGAGCACTTCTTCGACGGGTGGCACCTCGACCGGGACTACGCGCTCTCGGTCGTCCGGACTGCCCACGAGGCTGGCGCGGAGGTCGTCGTCCTCTGCGACACCAACGGCGGGATGCTCCCGCACGTCGTCGAGGCGGTCGTCGCGGACGTCATCGCCGCGACCGGCGCCCGCGTCGGGGCGCACTGTCACAACGACACCGGCTGCGCCGTCGCCAACTCGGTGGCCGCCGTGCGAGCCGGCGCGACCCACGTGCAGGGCACGCTCAACGGCTACGGCGAGCGCACCGGCAACGCCGACCTCGTCACCGTCGCGGCCAACCTCCAGTTCAAGCTCGGCCTCGACACGATGACCCCGGAGTCCTTCCACAAGGCGATGCATGTCGCCCACGCCATCAGCGAGATCACCAACGTGCCCGCCTACAGCCGGCAGCCCTACGTCGGCGCGAGCGCCTTCGCGCACAAGGCGGGGCTGCACGCGAGCGCGCTCAAGGTCGACCCTGACCTCTACCAGCACATGGACCCGGCGCTCGTCGGCAACGGGATGCGCACACTCGTCTCCGACATGGCCGGCCGGGCGAGCATCGAGCTGAAGGCCAAGGAGTCCGGGCTCGACCTGTCCCACCGACCCGACGTCGTCGCCTCCGTGCTGCAGGAGGTCAAGGCCCTCGAGCAGCGCGGCTGGACCTTCGACGCGGCCGACGCGACGGTCGAGCTGATGGTCCGCGAGGCGCTCGAGCCGGGCAGCACGAGCTACTTCGAGGTCGAGTCGTGGCGGGTCATGACCGACTCGTCGGCGCTGGGCGACGCGACGTCCGAGGCGACGGTCAAGATCGTCGCGGACGGTGCCCGCCACCTCGCCGTGGGGGAGGGCAACGGCCCGGTCAACGCCCTCGACCACGCCATCCGCGAGGGGCTCACCAAGGCCTACCCCGAGATCGAGAAGCTCGAGCTGATCGACTTCAAGGTCCGCATCCTCGACGCCTCGCACGGCACGGACGCGGTGACTCGCGTGCTCATCGAGATGTCCGACGGCGAGACGTCGTGGGACACGATCGGCGTCGCCGGCTCGATCCTCGCGGCGTCCTGGCGAGCCCTGACCGACGGGATCGTCTACGGCCTGATCCGTCAGGGCGTGCCGAGGCGCTGACCCAACCCGGGGAGCCACGTCGGCGCCGCGTCGCGGAACAGGCCCGGCTCGCGGTTCGGAGCGCCGTGGGGGAGTGCCCCGAGGAGGCCCCCCGGCTGGTCGGCCAGCTGGTCGCGGTTGGTCTGCTCGAGGTGGCTGGGGTTGGCCGGCCACGCGCCGATGACGGTGCCGAGGTTCTCGATCCCCCTAGCGCGCAAGGCTTCCCGCGTCAGCATCGTGTGATTCAGGGTGCCGAGGGAGCTGCGGGCGACGACGATCGCGGCGGCATCCGGGAGGGCCAGGGCGAGGTCGGCGAGCGTCTCGCCGGCCTCGGTGAGCTCGACGAGCAGGCCGCCGGCGCCCTCGACGAGAACGTGGTCGTGGCTTGCGGTGAGGGCGGTGATCTCGGCGACGTGGTCGGCGAGGGTGGGCAGGGTGGTGCCCTCGAGCGCGGCCGCCGGACGGGGGGCCATCGGCTCGCGGAGCCGGGGGCCCTCCCGAGTGGGGATGCCCGCCAGTCGCTCGACCTCGCCCATGTCGCCGGGCTCGCCGGGTGCCACGCCGGTCTGGACGGGCTTGTATGCCGCTGGGCTCAGTCCCGCTGCGACCAGCGCTGCCGCCGTGGCTGCGGTGACGACGGTCTTGCCCACGTCGGTGTCGGTGCCGGTGACGATGAGCACGCGCGGCAGCAGCGGCAGGTTCTGCACACTCGAGTGGGGGTTGGGTCGAGTGTGCACTTCGTGCCGGGCTGAGGGCGGCAGGTTCTGCACACTCGAGTGGGGGTTGGGTCGAGTGTGCACTTCGTGCCGGGATGAGGGCGGCAGGTTCTGCACACTCGAGTGGGGGTTGGGTCGAGTGTGCACTTCGTGCCGGGATGAGGGCGGCAGGTTCTGCACACCGGAGTGGGGGTTGGGTCGAGTGTGCACTTCGTGCCGGGATGAGGGCGGCAGGTTCTGCACACTCGAGTGGGGGTTGGGTCGAGTGTGCACTTCGTGCCGCGTGGCGACCTCGGCGACGAGGCGGGCTGCGGCCTCGACCTGGGCGGGGG
>Ga0209347_1005940_pt1 | contig 11208 bp, 10 predicted proteins | sample AutmiccommuBRH23_FD_187382 | JGI IMG/M metagenome (GOLD analysis project Ga0209347, IMG submission 187382) | Deep subsurface microbial communities from Mt. Terri, Switzerland - Autotrophic microbial communities BRH/23 (SPAdes) (version 2) | ecosystem: Environmental > Aquatic > Deep subsurface >...
ATCGTAATAATTAACTTCTAAATTTACCATTATGGCAGACATCAACATATATGTAAGCAGAATTGGCCAGTCCAACAACCTAAGCCTGAGGGATGCCTCAAGTGATCCGGGCGACGACACCCTGACGACCACCGTGGATGTAAACCAAACGATCCAATGGTCTCTGGACCCGACTCCGGACCCGGGGCGTAATACGGATATTGCACTTGTAAGCATTACAAAAGCCGATTCGACCTTACCTAAATACGCCAATTCGCAACAGTTGTTGCAGGCAGATCCAACGGTGTCTAATGGTGTTGGTACAGGAACGGTGGTGTCCGCTTCCCCGGGATCGGGAAAATTTGAAAACTATACCATTGGCTTTACCATAAATTCAGACAGTAGCCACACGGTACAATACGACGATCCCAAACTTATAATGAAATAAGAGCTTGTGCCGCTCCGGGAACTTTGCGCAGGCAGCCTGTTATTTGCTAATAGGCTGTTTCCATGTTTTCCATAATCCGCTGCAGGCACAGGACCAGAAATTGGCGGATAGCCTTATTCTGCTGTACGAATCCGGGGAGTACCCCGGCAGCGAGTTGGAGCTATTGCTGCAGATAGCCAATGAGGAAACGCAGCCTGAAGAAAAACTGGCCTGGTCCGAAGCCTTAATCCTGAAGGCATCCGAAGATTCGGTATTGAATTATTTGTACCGGGGATACCTCCAGAAGGGCAACGCCCTGCAATCTATAGGAGATAATGTTCCGGCACTCACATCTTTCCTGGAAAGCCTCCGGTTTGCACAACGCATGGATGACCAGAGGGGCATTGGTTCCCTGATGGTCGCGATAGCAGATACCTATTCGGCCATGGGCAATTCGGCCAACGCCATGACCTATTACAACCGTGGCATAGCCATTCTAAGGACCGTAAATGATTCGGTAAAAATAGCCACCAGCTTACTTAACGCAGGCGATGAATATATTAAAGCGGGCGACCTTGCAACCGCCCTTACCCACACCCTCGAGTCGGAACGGATATTTAATGATCTGAAAGTACCCCAGGGACAGGCCTATAGCCTGGGGAACCTTGGGATGGTCTATGCGCTGCAGGGAGACGATGAGCGGGCAATAGCAAATATCAACAAGGCAGTTTCCATGCTGGAGGAAATGCAGGACTACTATCCCATTTCGGTTTATCTTACCTATATGTCTGATATTTACCGCGACAAAGGCGATGTGGCTACCGCCCTCGATTATTCCGGGAGGAGCCTGAAACTTGCCATGGCGTATGGGCTGAAGGAACAGATCAGTGCCGCAAGCCTGTCACTCTCCGAATTGTACGGGACGCTGGGGGATACCGATGCCTCCTACCGATTTTACCGGAACCATATTGCCTATAGGGATAGCGTGAGGAACATCGCTTCGGTAGAGCAAATGGCTGACCTCCGTACGGACTACGAGGTCTCCCGCAAACAGGTGGAGGTAGACCTATTAAATCAACAGAGAAAAACCCAAAGGATTATTGTGATTGCAACAGCTATTGCATTATTCCTGATTGCCATTCTTGCCGTAGGCCTTTACCGGCGAAATAAGTTTATTCAAAAAACCAAACGCATTATCGAGGAGGAAAAAAATCGTTCCGATACGCTTTTGCTCAATATCCTTCCGGAAGAAACGGCAATGGAGCTCAGGGAAAAGGGGAGGGTGGAAGCCAAAAAATTTGATTCGGTCACTGTGCTCTTCACCGATTTTAAGGATTTTACCAAATCTGCCGGGGCGGTGGCTCCGGAAAAGCTGGTGGAAAGCATCGACTTTTATTTTAAGGAGTTCGACGCGATAACCAGCAAATACGACCTGGAAAAAATCAAGACCATCGGCGATTCGTATATGTGTGCCGGTGGCTTGCCAACGATTAATGCTGACCATGCAAAAAGGGTGGCTATGGCTGCCAGGGAAATGATACAGGTAGTACACCAGGAGTCGTTGGCGCAAAATGACCGGCTTCACTTTGAGGTGCGGATAGGCATCCACACGGGTCCTGTAGTAGCAGGCATAGTTGGAAACAAGAAGTGGCAGTACGATATATGGGGCGACACGGTGAACATCGCCTCCAGGATGGAGTCTAATTCGCTTCCCGGTCAAATAAACCTATCCGAAACCACTTACCAGGAGATTAAATCGGAGTTCGACTGCGACTATCGCGGAGCTATCGATGTAAAAAACCGGGGGGCGTTGAAAATGTATTTTCTGGCCAACCCGCCGCCAGCGTAGCCGGGGTCCGGGTGATGGAAATTAATTTATTTGATGGCTTGATCAGGCCTGAACACCATGGCTCCCTTGCCATCTACGGCAAAAGGCAAAACAATATTAATGAATGGTGCCAGTATTGATGAGATTACTTCACTTCGGTCGTAATGACGGTGCTACTGCAACCAATTTACCAACTATTCATCCGGTTTTTCAAAAACCATATAACTTTTTATAGCCTTGATTTTTCCGTGCTGCAGGCCATAAACATCGCAGAAAAAGCTTTTTCTGATGCTGCCGTCCTTGTGCCTGGAAAGGACGGAACCGGTGGCTGCCACCTGGTCGCCATCCGCTATAAGGTCTTCAATCCCATCGGAGGTCATCTCCGGTACGTCTTTCATGAATTCCCTGATGGCCTTTTTCCCGGGGGCCAGGTTAAAAAATCCGGGCCACCCCATTTCCACATCCTCCGTCATATACGATAATGCCTTTTCTATATCGGAATCGACAAATGCCGCAACTGCTTCCTTTACTATCTCTTTATTTGTCATCGCGGTTAGAATTAGCTGTTAATGGTTTTATCCATTTTCTCGGCATAAACCTTAAAGTTATCAAGGATGGCCTGCCAGCCTTCCCTTTGCATGGCAATGGGGTTTTGATCCTCGGCATCAAAGGTTTCTTCAATTTCAGTTCCTGGCCCTTCCTGCCTGAAGTGGATCGTTACTTTACGGCCATCGGCAAGGGTATAGGCGAGATACTTATGTGCCACGACCTCGTCATAAGTACCTTCAAAGTCAAAGCCAAAGCTGCCGTCTTTGGCTTCCATACGGATGTTGAAGTCCCCGCCGGGCCGGAGGTCGTTTTCTGCCATTGGCGAATGCCATTCGGGCGTAGCAGTATTCCATTGAACAATATGTTCCGGATTGTTCCATAATTCCCACACCTTTTCGGCCGGGGCATGCACCTTTGTCTTTACGGTGATCTTTTCCATGACGGGATATTTTAAATGGTTTATAAAGCAAAAATGTAACAAATTTCCCGGGATCCCGGGGTGTGATCGCGGCGGTTACGGGCGTGGATCGCGACAATTGAAACTGATGGCTATACTTCCACCGGCAAGGGTGTATTTCCAGGCTGTAAAGGGGAGAACTGAAAGCAGCGAAGTGGCGACCGACTTAACTGTCTTACGGATATTCCGGAAACATACCCGGCCAGCCCGAACATGGGGGCATACAAAAGCAGGGAAAGCCAGTTTCATGCCAGGATTGGAACGGCGGGGATTCCCTCTTCTGAAGTTTAGAAATAATGGAAAAGGACGGATGGCTGATTCAAAGGAATGTGTACCTTATATCACTTAATATCCTGATCCATGCAAATCCATCGAATCCACATCGCCAATTCGCTTCGCTCAGTACGTAACATATTTACGACAACCTCTTTCGTGGGCATTTTAGGGATCCTGCTAATCCTTCCCCAACTTGCTCACAACCAGGAAATAGCACAGAATACTGCTGTCGTTTCCCCCGAACTGTCGGATAACAATACGGTGATCTTCCGAATCAACGCGCCCCTGGCGGAAGCGGTAAAACTTACGGGCAACTGGATGCCCTCGCTCCCTGACGGGAACGGCGGGTTTACCCAGGAGATGACTTCGCTGGAGAAAGGTGAAGATGGGATATGGACTACTACCATCACCGCTATGGAGCCGGAGCTATACGCTTATGCCTTTATGGTAGACGGGGTCCGGACCCTGGACCCGGCCAACAAACACATTGTTCGCGACGGACGGTTCAGTACGGCAAGCGTTCTCTATGTTCCCGGGCAGGGCTCCGACCTTTATTGGGCCAGGACAGGCCCCAAAGGTGGCTTGCACGAGGTTTGGTACGCATCGCCCACCCTGGGGTTGACCCGTCGGATGTTTGTCTATACTCCGCCGGGATACCAGGAAAGCAATACGGATTTCCCGGTGCTCTACCTGCTCCATGGGGGCGGGGGCGATGAAGAAGCCTGGCCTACGCTCGGAGCTGCCAGGAACATCATGGACAATCTTATCAATGCCGGGAAGGCCAAACCAATGCTGGTGGTCATGACAAATGGCAACCCCAGCCAGGCCGCAGCCTTTACCGTGAGTCCGCCCATAGAGGCACCGAATGCCGGGGTGGGGGACATGGCCAGTATGCAGTTTGAAAAGAGCCTGGTGCAGGATGTCATCCCTTACATCGAAGCCAATTACCGCGTTAAGGAAGGCAAGGAAAACCGGGCCCTGACCGGATTGAGCATGGGCGGGCTTCAGACCATGAACACTTCTTTTGAAAACCCGGAGCTTTTCGATTACCTGGGGGTGATGAGTATGGGATTTGCAGACCTAAGCCGGTTCGGGATAAATATAGACCATTCAAAACGCCAGGAACAGATCCTGTCCCTGAAAGCAGCGGCCCCCAAATTGTACTGGATCGCCTGCGGCAAGGACGATTTCCTCTACGAAAGCGTGGTGACCATGCGCAACAAGCTTGATGAACTGGGCTTCCCTTATGAATATCGCGAAAGCCCCGGTGGACATACCTGGACAAACTGGCGGATCTACCTTTCAGAATTCGCGCCTATGCTGTTTAAATAATATGGGGCGGTAGTCGACTTCAGCGATCTGCTATCCACCTGAATAAGATTACACAAAATTTTGCTGATCGGTACCCTTACGGAATACTTCAGAAGATAAAGGTATGCACGTACTTCAGTAAAACGGAGCGGTTGTCTGTAGCGGGCAGGGCGGGGGTGACGCCAAAGCGGTCTGTGTTAAGTCCGGAGTTGAAGACCACCCAAAGATCCTGGCCCTCCCTCCAGTTATAGCGGAAGCGGATGTTGGCTGAAAAGAGGTCCTGGGCGCCGTTGTATTGTACCAGGGCATTGGTGGAGAGTTTGCGGTTAAGGGCCGTCCCTATGCGGAGGCGGGCGATATGGAAATTGAGGAGGTCGTCTCTTTCATCAAATTCCCCGTAGGTATAGGCATATTCCAGGTTAAGCTGGAAGTATCGCGACTGGTACCAGGATGGGGTGAGGGTAAGGGTATGGAGCCAGCCGTCGTAAAAAGGCCCGGTTTCCACAATGAGCCCTGTGCGTACCGTACGGTCTACAGCCATGGTATAGGTGCCGGAAAGCCTGTAGAAATCATAGGTCCCGGGCGGAATAATAACATTGCCGGCAAGGGAAAAATCGTCCAGGATATTTTCGTACACCTTTTTAACAAAAAAGCTGCCGTTATCCAGGTTCCGCCGTGAAAATGACCATTCAGCCCCGTATTCGGACGATAACACTTCATGTTCCTGATTATCAAGATAGGCATTTCCCATCCCTTCAATCTTATGCCAGATAAAAGCCCCGCCTTCATTGAGCCAGGTATTGGAAAGGGCTGCGGTTCCGTATTTAAAATCATTTCGGTCTACAAACCCAACCCCGGGGTTATAATTGGGCCCCGATAAAATGGTACCCAGGGTATAGCCAAAGCCTCTGCGGCGGCGGCGGTTGAGTTCCAGGGCCAGGCGGGCGCTCCTGAAATCACTGGAGGAGGCATCCTCGGCCCGGCTGTCGAATGTCTGGGCCCACTGGAGGGTTAGGTAATCGTCGGCAACCACACGGATAAGGCCGTCCACTCCATAGGCGAGGTTGCTGTTGCCATCGGCGTCGAGCCTGCTGGTAAACATGCCGCCTATGTAACTGTTCCTGTTAAACACCCGTTTACGTACCCGCAGCACCCCGAAGTTTTCCGAAGGAATGGTATCCAGGCTTTGGGTCTGCATATCGAGGATCCCAAGGTCCCAGGTTTTCATGCGCCCTATCAGCCGCAGGCCGCCATAGATGGGTACCTGTTCCCCCTCGTTGGTAAGGCCGATCCTGCGGCTGAAGAAGAGCCGGCTAAGGCCCCCTGTCCGGAAATCGAAAATGGAAGCCCGCTCCTGGAAGAATTGTCGTTTTTCAGGGAAGAAGAGCGAAAACCGCGAGAGGTTTACCAACTGGTCATCGGCCTCGGCCTGGGCGAAATCGGTGTTTACAGTGAAATCTGCCGTAAGGTTGTTGGTGATGGAGAACTTCACATCGCCCCCTACATCGCCTTGCAGTTCATTACTGGCGCTATAGCCGCTGCCATCGTTGTTCAAGGTATTGGTATGTTCATGCCCGGCGAGCAGGTAGGGGGTAACATAGATGGTTTTGATGGGTTTTACGCCCTCGAGTACTATTTTCTGCGCCAGGGAGGGCCGGAGGAAGGCGTAGTCGGTTTTAGGGGGCACAGCCGGGAAAACCAGGCGTTCCAGTTTGCGTGCAATCTTGCGCTGCACGGTAAGCCCCATTACCACCCTGCCATCGGTTTCCTGGAAACGGAGGCTGCTGAAGGGGATACGGATTTCGGTAAACCATCCTTCTTCAGTTATAATGCTCTCGGCATCCCAGTACGTATTAAAATCGCGGTTCAGCCAGTTCCCGGAAGAAATGGTGCCCCCGGTGGCATCATTGGAGATCTCCAGGTCGTTCCGGATCCCCGAGGGAGTAGTGGTAAACACATAGGCGGTTTCATTGTCGTTATAGGTATCCAGCAAGATCTCCAGGTGGTCGGAGCCCGAGATACGGTCGCGGTAGAGGGAGGTGGCTCTCACGCCTCCCGGCTCGCTGTCGTAAGCCCGCATGGAGACGTAGAAATAGGTATCGTCATAAGCCAGGCGGATCTCGGTGCGTTCGGTAGGGGCTTCGCCTGCGTTGGGTTCGTATTGTACCATGGGCAGGGGCGGAATCGCGTTCCATTCAGAATCCTCCACGCGCCCGTCGAAGTTAATCCCCGAAATTCGGGCTATGGGCAGGGGGGAGTCGGTCTGGCCCAGGCCGAACTGCCAGAAAAGGGCAAAAAAGATTAGAAGGAATGGATAGGTTCTCATGATGTTTAGCTAAAACTAAGGTAAACATTTTGGCGGCAGGGTCAAGGGGAAGCGGTAGAATTAGGCTTTGATCAAAAGTTAAAACCCGATTAACCATATTTTGTTCCTTAAACAGGGTGGAAAGAGCATTTGGTAAAGGGAAACATCCAATATAGCCCTAAAAAGCAGAATGTTCCACCCAAACCATATGCAGGTTCGATCTAAAGCAATATCTTTGGGGACTATTTACCAATTTTGGTATAAAATATCAAATATATCTATGGCGAGATCGCAACAAACTTTTAGTAAGATTGAAAAGGAAAAGAAGCGTTTAAAGAAACGCGAGGAGAAGAAAAAGAAAATGGATGCCCGCAAAGCTGAGGCTAAAGTAAGCGGGCCCAAGGGGATAGAATACGCCTATGTAGACCACCTTGGAAATTTAACGGATACGCCACCGGATCCCTCGAAGAAAATCCAGGTAACCGCCCAGGATATAGAGATAAGCATCCCTAAAACCCTGGAAAGCGACAAAGAGAAAATTAACCCGGTTAGAAAGGGAACCGTCACCTTTTTTGATTCTTCCAAAGGGTTTGGCTTCATAGTGGATTCCGAAACCCAGGAGAAATACTTTACGCATGTCAGCGGCCTGATTGATGAAATTGGCGAAAATGACAAGGTTACCTTCGAGCTTCAAAAAGGCATGAAAGGGATGAATGCCGTGAAAGTTACCCTGCAGGGGTAAAGGCAACATCAGTTTTTATCATTTAGTCCGCGGCAAAGTCCCTGAGTTTGCTTTCAGGGTAGTCGACATCTGCCAATCCGAAACTTTCCTTTCCTGTGCCTCCCAAAGCTGCGGAATTAACTTCCTTATTGCCTTGCTCATTAATCGCCTGCTGCCCCGGGTAGTGTGTGGTTGAAGATTCATATTGAAAGGGGATACATTTATCCCATCTGCTTATCCTGGCTGCATGGATGATGACGTTATTTACGGGTTAAATTATTCGCAAATACCATGCACCGGAGGTAAATTCTTTTTGTAGGTTAGCCGTTAGGAGTTTATCAGATACGCAGGGGCAGGAGGGCCTTTAGCGGATAAAGGTTTATAACAGCTCATGAAAAGAACCCTGGTAAGGTTTAGGAACAGCGGCTTGCGAAAATTCATCCGGAGGCATGAAAAATATGCCCCGGTCATATTTTTTATGGGTGGGTTTATCTTTGATACGCTTACCCTGGGGAGGATTGACCGGCTCTACGACCTGATCGTGCTCTGCCTGCATATGACCTCGCTTACCATAACCCTTTACCTTTACAACCTGGCAGACGACGGCAGGTGGAAAAATACATTTTTAGAACGGTATCAGGAATATTTGCCGCTGGCTATCCAGTTTTTCTTCGGAGGGCTTTCGAGTGCCTATGTGGTCTACTTCTCCAGGAGTGTTTCCCTCTCAAAAACCGTTTCGTTCTTTATCATCCTGGTCGCGCTCCTACTTGCCAATGAATTACTTAAAAAGCGGATCTCCAATAAATACCTGCAATTCAGTGTCTACTTTTTTATAAGCTTCACCTTCTTCACCTTTATGATCCCGGTTTTCATCAAAGAGATGAATACCGATATCTACATTTATTCAGGGCTGGTAAGCCTGATTTGCACCCTCGTGCTTATAGGGGTTATTTATGCGATAAGCCCCAGCACCAGGGCCGAGATCAAGCTGGGCAAACTGCTCGGGATGATCTTCGGTATCTACCTGACGGTTAACGCCTTTTATCTTTTACGGCTGATCCCCCCCGTACCGCTCGCACTGGAGGAGGGGATTGCCGCCCATTCCGTAAGTGTGGTAAACAACGACTATGTGGTTAGCTATGAAAGCGATGAATGGTTTATTTTCTGGAGGGACCACAAACTAAAATTTACCTATGAAGCCGGGCAGGATGTATATGTGTTTTCCTCCATATTTGCCCCCACCGGCCTGGAGAAAACCATGATCCACAGGTGGACGTGGTACAACGACCAGACTGCCGAATGGGAACTGGCGGAGGATATCGATTTTGAAATCACCGGTGGCAGGAGCGGGGGTTTTCGGGGCTATACCTATAAGAACAGTGTAAAGCCGGGCCAGTGGAAGGTACAGGTACTTACCAGGGAAGAATTGTTACTGGGCGTGATCGATTTTGAACTCACCCCCGGGAAGGCTTTGGACACTAAAACGCTGGCGCAAAAGAGATTCTAACAGGGCAGGGGCAGGGGTGAAGGGAACAGGATTTATCTTCATTCTGCCCAAATAACCGCCGGATGCCCAAAATACCGTATCTTTGCGCCTTATTTTGTAATATGACATTTAAAGAACTCGGCATAGCCGACCCCATACTAAGAGCACTTCAGGCAGAAGGCTACGAAAATCCCACCCCCATTCAGGAACAGGCAATCCCCATCTTACTTAAAGGCAAAGACCTTTTGGGGGTGGCACAAACCGGAACGGGAAAAACCGCGGCCTTCGCGATCCCCATCCTCCATCATTTGAATAAACTGCAAAACGGGCAACAGGGAAAACGGCGCCTGAAAGCGCTGATTGTTACCCCCACACGGGAACTGGCCATACAGATTGGCGAAAGTTTCACCGCTTACGGTAAATTCACCGGCTTGCGAAACACGGTCATTTTCGGGGGTGTTAAACAAGGCGCACAGGTAAACATGCTGAGAACCGGCGTTGATATCCTCGTGGCCACCCCCGGGCGCTTACTCGATCTGATGGACCAGGGGTTTATAACATTTCGCGACCTGGAATTTGTGGTGCTCGATGAAGCCGACCAGATGCTGGATATGGGCTTTATTCACGACATCAAAAAGATCATCGCAAAACTCCCCCCTAAACGGCAGTCGCTTTTCTTTTCGGCAACCATGCCCAAAGATATTGTGGAACTTTCACGAAAAATCCTGGGGGATTTTGAACGGGTGACCATCAAACCGGATCAGCCTACCGCCGAGAAAGTCGAGCAGGGGGTTTATTTTGTAAGCAAAGACAACAAGCCCAGGCTCCTGGTACAGCTTTTACAGGACCGGCCTAATGATTCCGTGCTGGTATTTTCCAGGACCAAACACGGGGCTGATAAAATCGTTAAAAAATTAAACCAGGCCGACATCACGTCCGCGGCCATTCACGGCAATAAATCACAACCCGCCAGGCAGAAGGCCCTCGGGAATTTCAAGGATGGAAAACTGAAGGTACTGGTTGCAACCGATATCGCTGCAAGGGGTATCGACGTTGAGGAACTTTCACTCGTAATCAACTATGACCTGCCCAATGTATCGGAAACCTATGTACACCGGATTGGGAGAACGGGGAGGGCGAGTGCCAGCGGGATCGCATTCTCTTTTTGCGACGAGGAAGAACGGGCTTTTTTGCGGGATATTGAAAAACTTATCAAACAGGAGGTCCCCCGCATGCCGGCACAGCAGTTTGCGGAAGTGCTGAGCGATGCCATAAACACTTCGGAACAAAGTCCGGCACGGCCCCCCAGGCAGCAGTACAATGGCAACCGCAACCAGAATCGAAACCGAAACCGGAATTCAAACGGCAGCGGCTCTCAGAATCAAAGCAGGAACAGGAGGAAAAGGTATTAATGCTGGCTGATAGGTTGGGGAAGACAAGTGCAAGTACAAGTGCAAGTTCAAGATCAAATCCTTCGAATCAATCCTACAGAAGCAAGCCGGCGCTGTAGGGCACACACTTCATCCCGACGTCTTTACGAGGAATCCCGTGCAAGCGGGAAGACGAAGTAATCTCATAGATCACGGCAACATTTATGAGATGGCTTCGTCGCCCCGAAGCTTCGGGGCTCCTCGCCATGGCGGACGCCGAACGAAATAAGGAAAATAAGATCAAGTGCAAGCCTGCCGGCCGAAGGCGGGTTCAAGTGCAAGCCCATCAAATCAGCCCTGGGGGAAATTCCTAATTCCAAATAACAAACCTGTCCGGGTCCCCGATCTGGCGGGCAGCAGGTGGATTCCATACTCCAGACATGTCATTTCGAACCGAACGAAGTGAGCGTGAGAAATCTCATTAATGTAGCACCCTCCG
>Ga0209347_1005941_pt1 | contig 11207 bp, 8 predicted proteins | sample AutmiccommuBRH23_FD_187382 | JGI IMG/M metagenome (GOLD analysis project Ga0209347, IMG submission 187382) | Deep subsurface microbial communities from Mt. Terri, Switzerland - Autotrophic microbial communities BRH/23 (SPAdes) (version 2) | ecosystem: Environmental > Aquatic > Deep subsurface >...
GGATAGCTGGCGTGACCGGACAGCAGATCGCCGCGAAAATCCAGAAAGACCTCTGCACAATTGAGGATTCGCGTTGTCTTGTAGATTTTGTATCTTGTTCCTGAGTTTTTGGGGGCTTGATGATGGAGGTAATCTCCCCGTTTTTAACGGGGTGCGTCCGTAGAATTCACCTGGCCATTTTCTGTTTCATGGCTGGTGTTGTGCCGCCATCGACGAAGAAATAAATGCAGGCCGCCCAGCATTCGGCTGCAAGCCGAATTACGGTAGCCTTGGACAATCCACCGATCACCTTTTGTTTACACAAAAGGTTACACAACACACTGTTCAGGAAACTTGAGAAAATTATAATAGCCTGATTTTGAAAGATATTTATTTCATATGACAAGCTGGCTGGGCTTCCTACCACCCCAGCCAAGCCCCATAAAATGATATTTTTCAATCACTTAGGCGGGCGTTGAATTTCGACTCCGGAACACTTCTTCGAACCACCACTCCGTCCCGTTTGGGCCTCTTGTTGAGCTGGCGAGTCGATCAGACCAGATCATCCCAGCGAATGATCGCTCGAACGCTCCACCCCGGACAGCGCAACCTGATCCTTGCCCTCCTCTGCAGCTTGTAGAATCGGCTCGGAGCCCGTCATCGTCTGCATATGTGTGGACGTTTCATAGACCCCAACCTGCGCGGCACCGAGTTCGAGTTCGCCGAGCTCAAGATCACGCCCTTCCCGCGCCGGTTCAACATCAAGCCGACCCAGGAGGTCTATGTGCTCCTGGACAAGGAGCTGACCTGCGCCCGATGGGGCCTGATCCCAAGCTGGCACAAGGGTGAGCTGAAGGACTGGCGCGCGAGCACGCTCAACGCAAGGATCGAGGAGGCCGCGTCCAAGCCCAGCTATCGCGGCGCATGGCGATATGGCCGCTGCCTGATCCCGGCTGGCGGCTACTACGAGTGGACCGGAGCCAAGAGTCCCAAGCAGCCGCATTTCTTCGCCAGCGCCGGCAACGAGGAGACGCTATGGTTCGCGGGCCTGCTGTCAGTCTGGAACGATCTGCGCACCTGCGCGATCCTGACCAGGGCGGCGAATGACACCGTCACGCCGATCCATGACAGAATGCCGGTGATCCTCGACGCGACCGAGCGCGACGACTGGCTGAACGGGTCCGACCGGACCGACCTCGGGGCTGCTTACCGTGTTAGGCATCATGAGGTCGCTCGGTTTGGCATCGGGGACGAGGGAGAGGAGTTGGTCGAGGCAAAGGATAACTTGAGCGGCAGGCGTTCTTGAACGGTTTAAATCCATCAAGCGAATTCACGCGCGAGAACTTCGGCTTGCTGGACCACCTTCTTGATCGCGTCGGCCTGAAGGTCGGGTGGAAAGCCACGGGCCCTCAGCACGGCTCCCAGACCCTTACGCACGGCGTGGAACTGGTGATACCCGGCGGCCTTTTTGATCGGGCCTGAGCCTTCGTCCTCGAAGACAGTGCAGTAACGTATCAGGTCCAGAATGGTGCGCGGGGCCAGCAGGCCGCGGATCATCGTCTCCAGCGCAAGGTCGCTGCCTTCCGGGACCAGGCTCTCGCCGTCCACCGTGCGCCAGCGCATGAACCGGTCGAGGTTGGCCGATAGGGTGCCATAGCGGGCCGTCACCCCCTCCGAGATCACGTTGAACGCGTTGGTGCGGAAGAGATCAGGCACCTGCGCCTTGTAGGTCTCCACCTGGTTATAGGCGCCCTTGAGCGTGCCGCTCTCGGTGCCCTTCAACTCGATCACGACGAGCGGCATGCCGTTGAGGAAGATCACCACATCAGGGCGACGCGCGGTCTGGCCCACCACCTCGAACTGGTTCGTGACGAGCCAATCGTTCCCGGCCCCTTCCCAGTCCACCAGCCGGGCGATGGCGTCGCGCTCTGATCCGTCCTCCATCCAGGAGACCGGAACGCCATGCACCAGCAGGTCATGCAGGCGGCGGTTCTCCTGCATCAGGTCGCCGGCGAATTCGCGGTCGCGCACGCGGTTGATCACGGTCTCGACTGCCGCGCGCGGCAGGTTCGGATTCAGTGCAGTGATTGCAGCGCGCACCCGGTCGAGCAGCAGCACCTCGCGAAAACTCTCGCGCGCGGGGTCATCGATCTCGGGTGACAGGGCCGAGCCGTGCAGATAGGCAAATCCCATCCCCCGCAGCTCGCCCATCCACCTGCCATTTCTCCGGCCGCTCCTGCGCCTCAAGCCATTCTTTCGCAAGCTCGAATGCCGCAGCCATCGCTTCGCCGTGACGCCATCCGGTGATTCCATAACTCGTGGCAAGATGGCCTGCCAAGCCGACCAGGACAAAATGACCAAGAACCCGTGAGGCAATTCCATCAGTCGAGACATCCAATTTCGATCTCCAGCTGGCAACGAGCTTGTTCAGAGTGTTTGGCGCCATTTCCCGAAGCTCTGGAATCTGGATCAATTTCTCAACGAAGGCCGGACCAGCCACTCCGAAATACTTCATAGTCGCCGACTTCACAGATGTCGCAAAGATGTCGCCGTCCGCCTCTCCATGCAGATCATCGAATGCCTTGAACCGCCGCATATCAGCCGCGATATCGATCAGGCGCACATTCTGTCCCGCCATCGGTGTCTTCCCGACTTCAGCCATCTTGTCCGCCAGGGAGATCTCTCCGGTGGACAGGATCGTCAAGGACCACTGAGACGCAGGACGTGTTTCCCCCGTCGGTGTCGCGCGCCCCTTCCCCTCACCGTTGCCAAGCATGTAGGCAGCCTTGTCCACATCGCGCCCGGAGACCTCGGCGATTTCATCCAACATGAGCAAAGACCCATTGCAGCTTGCAGCCGTCCCCTCCAGGGCGTTTGCGGTCGTGCGCCAACTGTGCATGAAGTTCGGGCTGCCCCAGACGGATACAGCGGCCTTCGAACATGTCGTCTTACCGCTTGAGGAATCGCCTCTCAGGTGCAGACCAAAAGATTCCCGACCGAGAAATCCGACCAGCGGGCCGGCAAAGGCGAGTGACACTGCGACCAGCATGATCTGGTTTCCCGTGCATCGCTGAGCAACATTGGTGCGCCAATCCTCCAGGGTGCCGCTCGGTCGCATCTCCGACGACCGGCTCGACGCTGTATCATTGAGAAACACCATCTCCTTGTCACCCAGCACCCGCTTGTTGCCCAGGACAAAATTCGTGCAGTTGCTGCCTACCCATCCCAGCCGGTCGACCGTTTCGTAGCGACGAGCGGGCCTCCATTTCATCAGCAACTCGCTCAGTGACTTGCGTGCGGTTGTCCCGCCCGCGCAGGTGAAGCCGCGATCACACAAGCTCGCCAGAACCTTGGTAAAAGAACCTCTGAGCTCCCTTTCGAGCACGTGCATCTCGTGAACAACATCATCTGCGTCGGTAAATTCGACCCAACGACACCAACGTTCGTTATTGGTATTCCGACCTAGGGCCTTGACGGCAATGGGCGAGCACAACCAGTCGAGCGTGACCTCGTCGTCCTTTCCGATACGCTCCACGTAGATGCCATCAATTTCCGCGACGAACCCAGCCGGCGGGATGTGTGAGATAATGGGGTCCATGCCCTGTGAGAAATTGCCGTCCATGATTTTCTCCTATTGATCACGTTTTCCTAGTCCGGCGGCACGAGGGGGTGCGCCGGCATGATTTCTGCGTTTTCGGAAGCACCACGTGTTTCCGACTGCGTCAGTCCAATTTTGACGATTGGTTTACCGTCGAGAGAGAAGGCGGAAGGCGCTCAAACGCGCCTTACTTTCCACTGTGCCACGCGAAAGCGGGCCTCCTTGTTGAGCTGCTCAAGCATCTTGTTGAGCCGCACGGCCTGTTTCATAGCCGTGGCCCTGTCTGCCTCATCCGAGTTTTCAAGCTCTTCGAGGCGGGCTTCAATTTCTCCACGCTTATAGTTGTTAATTGCCGCTGCTATGCAACTTGCTGCACCAATCAGATGGTCCACCATTGCCTCTGCGCGGCCAATCGACTTCTCATAACCGCGATAAAGCTCGGGGAGCATATCCCCATGCGCATCGTCAAGAGGTCTGGGACCGCCATCGTCTTCAATCAAGGGCAATTCTATCGAAGACAAATTCAGCTCGCACTCAGCCGCTGTCCAGTCACCGCCACCGTCAGTTCTTTCGAGCCATAGATAAAATGGCTCCCTCAAAAATGGATAGGTAGCATCGCCGGCGGCTTGCTCGGCTTCCTTCTTCCTCTCTCGATAAGCTTTTTGAATCTCTGCAGGGGTCCGCGCCATCTCAAACTCCATAACTGATGTCACTATAAGTCCCATAACGCGTTAGTGTTATTTCTACAAGTCCTATTTGCGATGGTTAGTGATAAACGTGGCGTTGCTTGTCGGTCAGACAACACTGCGAGTCACCTGAGACCAAATGTTCTTGCCGTTAGATGCGAGTAAGACTTGAATTTCGTGCCCGGCAAACGACGAGCCTCTATGCTCCATCCTCAAGAAACAGCGCGACGAGCGGCACATTGATGTAGTAGTTGCTGCGGCCCGACTGATGCTTTTCCACGAAGCCGTGCTCGGCGAGTGCCTCCAGGTATTTCGAGGCGGTCTGCCGTGTGACCTTGAGATCATTCACGACAAACTCAATCCTGGTATAAGGGTGCCGGAACAGGTTATTCAGCAGATCCTGGCTGTAGATCTTCGGCAACTCGCTCCTCAGACGGTGCTTGGCCTCGGCCATCTGCCGGCGAATGGCTTCGACCAGTGAGAGCGTCGTCTGCGAGGTCTCCGCGACACCCTCAAGCATGTAGAGCAGCCATCCTTCCCAGTCTTCACCATCACGAACCGCTTGAAGGTGGCGATAGTAATCCGCCTTGTTCCAGGTGATGTATCGGCTGAGATAAAGGATCGGGATATCCAGCAAGCCGGTGCGTGTCAGATAGAGCACGTTCAGGATGCGCCCGACGCGCCCATTCCCATCGGGAAAGGGATGGATACTCTCGAATTGATGATGGATGAGCGCCATCTTGATGAGCGGATCGAGATCGCAAAGCGCGTCGTCGTTCACGAACCACTCCAGCGCCGACATCTGGTCTTCGATTTCACGGAAGTCCTGCGGCGGCACACAGACCATGTCATGCGTCACCTCGTTTCGCAGGGCGGTGCCGGGCGTGGATCGAAACCCGCCCGAACGACCCTTCAACAGCTGGAACATCTCTATCAACGTGCGGTTGGTGATGAGTCCGTCGCTGTCGACCAGGTGCTGGAACCCGAGCTTTACGGCGTCGCGGTAGAGCGCAACCTCCTTGGCCGCCCCGGATCGCGGCCCCTCCGGAAACAGGTCAGCCTGAAAGAGCTCGTCCTGCGTCGTGACAATGTTCTCGATCTCCGAGGAGGCCTTGGCCTCCTGCAGAGCCAAGGTGTCGATCAGGATGCCCTGGTTCGGGATGGTCGCCGCACGCCCCTTGAGCTCCGCGAGGGCACGGTTCGCGCGCGCCAGGGCTTTCAGGACCGCGATCGTCTCCAACTCTACAGGCGGCGGTAGCACGGGTATCGTGTAGGTCGGCGTTAACATGACGCGCACCACATGTTAAGAAAATCCAGTTTTGATAACACGTATCAACAGACATGTGAAGAAAAGCTGATCTTCTTAACAGATAGCCCCCAGGCTGGCTGAGCCGCTCGCTGAGCAAGGTTAACGTCTTCTAGCAGTGATGACAGCGCAAGACCGGAACGTGCACCCTGGACTTTCCCAGCGGCTCTGGCCAGTTTGACATGATCGTCTTCGTCTATGGGAGGATAGGCCACGGGGCAGTGCCGGCGCCAGAACGCATCCCCTTCGTGTTTTATGGAAAAACCTAGGACTTCGTGGTCGGTCCCATGGATTTTGGCTGGTGTCTATACCCGGAAGTCGAGCCATTCCTCATTTTCGCAAATTTCTCGGACCGAACCGCCTTCTGAAGATACCAACGGCTAGTCAGTCAACCGATTGCCCGGGCTGCCATGACCCCGCCCCAGGCCGACAGCGCAGTGATTGCCGCGCCCCAGGCCATTTCGGCGACAACCATCGAGGGATGCCAGTTGCGCATCACCGTCCAGCTGGTCAGCTCGTAGGTGCCATAGGCGACAAGACCTAGGATCGCACCGTTGACGAGCGCGGTGATCCTCGACAGCGCGGAGCGCGACGACTGGCTGACTGAGTGTGACCGGACCGACCTGAGTGCCGCTTACCGCGTCAGGCACCATCCGGTTGCGCGCTTCGGGATCGGTGACGAGGGACGGTCGCTGATCGAGCCAATGGATATAGACGCGGTGAGATGATCGAGAGCTGGGCTCCGTTCATATTGGGTCAAGTGGTTGAAGATGGCTTTGCTATATAGGAGAAACGTGCTGGCACGGCATGTTCTAATATACGAGTAAGAAGTTACCGGCGCCGCCGGTCCTTGTCCGTCTCACCTCAGACAAAGCTCACATCATCGAGGATGGCACCGGTATTGGTGATGCCGGTGAAGGTGAGCGTGTCGCCGCCCCCGAAATCGAGCAGCAGGAAGCCGTCCGCGTCGCGGGTCGCGAAGGGAATGAGATCCGCCGGGTCGGGGCTGCCGCCGCCCAGCAGCGCCGCCTCGAGTTCGAGCGCATCCACATTACCGAAATCCACCACCCGATCATTGCCCGAGCCCGCGCGGAACACGAAAGTATCCGCCCCCAGCCCGCCGCGCAGCACGTCATTTCCCGCGCCGCCGTCAAGCGTATCGCTGCCCGCGTTGCCTTCCAGAAGGTCATCGCCATCGCCGCCATTCAGCAGATCAAAGCCGTTACCGCCCTGCAGCATGTCATTGCCAGCCCCGCCTTCAAGCGTGTCAGAGGCGATGCCGCCGATCAGCAGGTCGTCATCCTCGCCACCCGACAGGCTGTCACTACCGGCATTGCCCTGTAGCGTGTCCTGACCGGTGCCGCCCTCCAGCGTGTCGAACCCGTTGCGCCCGACCAGCAGGTCATTGCCGGCATCGCCGCGCAGCAGGTCTGCGCCCTGACCGCCCTGCAACTCGTCATCGCCATCGCCGCCATTGAGCACGTCACTGCCGGAATTGCCCTCGAGCGTGTCATTGCCAGTGCCGCCATTCAGCGTGTCGAAGCCACCCAGACCTTCCAGCAGATTATCATCCACGTCGCCGCGCAGGAGGTCGTGACCTGTTCCCCCTTGCGGTGCCGACGCGTCACCTCCATCGGAGACAAGTTTTCCTGGTTCAGAAGCGATTGCATTGGGAAAGGGCCTGATCTCGTTCGCACCCCGAAAAACGAAGTCCGTAGCAGCGAACTGCTCGATATTGCTTTTTAAGAGCCCCTCCAGGAACAGAAAAGTTCCGTAGTCGTCTTGAATGAAAACACGACCATTTGTCCAAAGTATCAATAAATCTTCGAAAGAATCTGCGGGTGTTTCAGAAAGATCAATGAGGTCTTCGCCAAGTGTGAAATCCTTGAGAGTATCTCCCGACCTGCTTGCAGGATCAATGATAAACCGGTCCGAGCCTGATCCGCCATATAAGGTGTCATGGCCGTCGCCACCAATCAGGACGTCATTTCCCTCGCCGCCGAACAAAAGATCTGCATGATCGCCACCGTTTAAGATATCGTTTCCAGCCCCACCTTCCAGCCGATCTGCCCCCTTCCCCCCGAATAGTTGATCGTGACCAACCTCCCCAACCAGCGTATCGTCACCGCCCTCACCGTTGACAGTGTCATTTCCCCAAACACCGCTCAAATGGTTGTTTCCCGCATTGCCGAGAATGCTGTTGTCAAGTGAGTTTCCGAGGCCGATCAGATCATCGGTGCCGACGAAGCGAAGGTCTTCCAAGTCTCGGCCATTCCCCGCATCACGTAGAGAAAAGGTCACTGTGCTCTGGACTGTATCGCGACCTTCCCCGCCTTCTAGAATTGCATCATCCTCATGGTTGATGCGAAACAGATCATCTCCATCTGTGCCGACCAATACATCGACCAATTCACGATCAAGTGTGACCCGGATGACTTCGAAATCCTGTCGAAATGTCACATCGAGAGAGCTTCCCGTATTTGTTGCTTCCAGCGGGAGCCCATGTTCATGGCTTATGGTGCCAAAATGACCGATAAGATCGCCTGTTGTGGGGTTAAAAAGTTGCTCAGCGGTATCGCGAAGACGTGTGATATCGACATTCTCAAACGTCTCATCAAAATGGAGCGTATAGTCCAGCGTCTCTTCTTCAAAGTCCTTTGCGACCAGAAATATTACAATCAGGTCTTCGTTTTCGAAAACGTAGGTGTTGATGCTGTCATCCACGCGTAGAAATTCGTCAACAACACTTCCGTTTTCCCAAACAGTTTCGACTGGCGATGTATTATTCTGAAAACCATCGAGGATTTTCATACCCGGCAGACTTTCCACCATCAGGCTGTAGAGTTGCCCGCCCAAGACCAACGAACTTCTGAATCCTAACGAGCCATCTGTCTTAAATCCCAACCCGAAGATCGTGCCGTGATCCATACCTTCTGCCAGCAAGCCGGTTGTCAGTTGCAGTATATTCGTCAGCCCAGGGGCGTTGAATTCAATATCCTCGTCGCCTTGCGCGGCCGGTGACAAATGCCCACCAACCAGACCAAGGTCGCGTCCTGCGGCTTGCTCCCAATCATCAATAACTGAAGAGAGGGTGAGACCGCCATTCGCCGGTTCCCATAAACCGCGTTCGATCCCCCAGAAGTTCGGCACATACCGATGCCATATCAACGAGTCGACAGCATCAAGCGCACCGGCATCCCGTAGAGCATCAATGAAATCCAGGTTGTCGGCGTGTTCTCCCCAACCTCCGTTGATATCCCCGTTTCTATCAAAACCGAGACTGGGATTATCGTCACGTGACAACGAGCGTCCGAGCTGAACGGCAATATTTATATCATATCCTGTGGGATTGAGTTCCGGATCTTGCAAAACCTCGTCAAGCTCCGCCACCATGGCTGCAAATACATCACCAGCAATGCGCGCAATATCCAGATCCGGATTTTGAAAGTTGTCCCGCCATATCGGGAGCGCATAGTATTCCGAGCCGATTTCGAGAACAAATTCCTTGGGTAATGCACCAAACTCCCCACCCAGAAGACGAACAGCAAAATCGCGAATATCAGCGCGCGCCTGTTCAACGCCTGCATCGTGATCTTCAAACGCCGTCTCAATATAGCGCATCGTTGGTGCAATCATGGCGAAGCTTGCATTGTTCTCGACCGCAAATTCCAACATCTCGCGAATGCCTTCACGCGGCACAGGATCATTCGAGTATCCGTTTGAGATCTCACGATCCCAATCGACAATATTCTCGAAGGTCAGATCAAAGACCAACTCGCGTGAACCGTCCGGACTATTGTCGATGTTGATACCTTCCTCGACAGGTATGCCACCTGCCCATCGAACGTGATCAAATTGCACCTGTTCATGTCTGGATTCAAAATTAGAAAAAAACTCCCACCCTAGGAATTCGGCACCAAGCGCCGCGGATGAAATTGGCTCTGCTTCGGGGATCAACTGATCAGGCCCGAGAGGAACGAAGAGGTCGTGTGGCATGCCCGAACTCCCACTCAAATCCAATGCCCGATGGGCAATCCAAACTCGGGGGAGCTACGAGACGTCGCTAGCTGACCAATAGTTGTCAGCTAACTGCGCCGAGCGTCTGTCGCCTTGCTTCTGACAGACAACATTTCAGGCTGTTACATCCCAACCAGCAGCGAATTTCGTCACTCACCCGTGGCAAGGCTCACTGAACCGGGTTACTTGCGAGTTAACATAAGGCTATTAAGTAACTGTAAATTAACAGTTATTTTAATTAATTGCAGCGTTGATGCCGATATCCAAAGGGTTGGCATAGTAGATACCCCCGGAGACGTTCGACTTTGTCAGGTGCACGATTGTGCTGCTTATGAAGGAAAAGCGGCTCGAGAGCGCTGTTTGGGCCAGGACAGAAAAGACAGCGGTGCCGGAAAGGGTGCAACCTTGCCCATTGGACAGGACGAGCCGTCACGTCCGAGCGCCAACGCCAGATCTGCTTGGGGTAACGGGTTCACCTATGTTACGATATGGCAATTCTTTCGCGGTGTGGCGTTCGTGTTCGACGCCCTCGCACGCTGCCCCGTCGACTGGCACGTGAGTCGCACGGCCCATGTCGGATTGGTTCTCAACGCCTTGGAGCCGCCCGTTAATGATCAGCGCCTGGGCGCGAGGCTAGCTAGCCCATCATTGGGATCGTGGGCTGCAAAGCGCTAGATCAAATGCGCCAAACTCTTGACTTAAGGAGGCATCGACCCGTCAACTTGTCTGACGGCAGCACTCGTGGGACAGAATTGAGGCTTGCCAGCGCGTCGTTGACGATCCGACGGATCAAACGTAGCGGGCGCCGTGTCGGAACGCGCTCCTCAAGATCGACATAGCTGAACAGCGATCCCGCCGCCTCGTCCGTCCCGCGCATCATCACCCCCGCCGCCGCCGTGTGCCAAGAGTGAATCATGTTCTCGAAGCCGCGTCGAGCCCGGTGTTTTTCAGCAACCTGTTAAACCATGACCGGGTAATTACCTGAATAAAGCCACCGATAAAATCAGTCGCTTCTCAGTGCAATCATCCTATTTCTAACAGATTACGTTGAAACTTCCGTCAGATCAGTTGTATGGATATAGACGGTTCGTTGGAAGATCACGAATAACGATCTGTTGTATTGGTTCGACTCGCATCTAAAAATGATTCGAGAATGATCTCAGAAACCATTATGGTATGCGCTTCGAGTAGAATAGATCTGCTTCTGTCCAAACCGTTCAATCTACAATACGTGATCATGTCCTCCAAAGTTGCGGTCAGCCAGACGTTCTTTTCTTGCTTAATCATGTGCCTTCCCCCGGAATAAGCATCGAGCGTATGTTTGCGCTCTTCTTCTACCTAAAATTGTATTTACTAACATTGAGTTAACATTGGATGAGGCCGTTCCGATTTCAGTCGAAATCGATCTTTTATTGAAAAATCATTACGTTAACTTTGAATTAGAAGTCCTGCTTCAAAATCGTTCTAGTTGAGGCATGCTTTGTGTGTGTAATAGAGTTATGCCCGAAAGTTGGTGATGGGCTGAAGTAGGCGGCATATCATGGCGGTGATGAAGACGCCGTCATTCTCAGAGAGAAAGGATATGCCACCATGGCCAAATCTACCGTTATACCGTTCGAAC
>Ga0209347_1005942_pt1 | contig 11204 bp, 7 predicted proteins | sample AutmiccommuBRH23_FD_187382 | JGI IMG/M metagenome (GOLD analysis project Ga0209347, IMG submission 187382) | Deep subsurface microbial communities from Mt. Terri, Switzerland - Autotrophic microbial communities BRH/23 (SPAdes) (version 2) | ecosystem: Environmental > Aquatic > Deep subsurface >...
GCTTATAATAATAATTAAAATAGGGTCCAGTCTTGGTTTTTGGTCCACCTTTGCCCTGATAGCAGTTCCGGGCCTGTTGGGGGCCACCATGGCCCGATCTCAGGGAATTGCCGTCATTTCGCGAATAAAAAATGAAATTGCCATGGGAAGACTCCCAGGAAACCAGATTATCGACGGCCTGCTTATTTTCACCGGGGGGTTGCTTTTAATCACACCGGGGATACTTACCGACATATTGGGACTGACTGTTTTGCTGCCCGGCGCACGGAAAGTGTACCGGGGTTTGCTGGTAGGTGGTCTGTGGAAGTTGGTGTCATCCCGAAGTTTAAAATTCTACATAAAAAGATAGCCGGGTGTGAAAATTCCCTGGCTTCTTTTTATTCCGTTATGCTATAATAATCAAATATATAAAAGAGTATATAGTATTAAAACCTTGAAGGGCTTTAAAAATGGGTTTTTTAGATTGTTTTGCCTGACAGGGTATATTTATTTAACGGGGAAATTAATCACATTAAAAAGGTGCAAATAATTATATGGCTGAGTGGAGGTTGGTGCAAATGTTCCCGGAAAGATTTGCCAGGGTTGGCCTTACATTTGACGATGTTCTGCTGGTTCCTGCCGCTTCGGAGATACTTCCCAGGGATGTGGACACATCCACCCGCCTCACCAGGAATATCAAATTGAGTATTCCCCTGATGAGCGCCGGGATGGATACCGTTACCGAATCACGCCTGGCAGTGGCTGTAGCCAGGGAGGGCGGCATTGGGGTCATTCACAAAAACATGACCATTGAAAAGCAAGCCCTGGAGGTTGATCGGGTAAAACGTTCAGAGCACGGTGTTATATCTGATCCCATCTATTTGTCTCCGGAAAGCCCCATCAGTGAGGCGCTGCTTCTGATGGAGAGATATAGGATTTCAGGTGTACCGGTTACCGAAAATGGCCGGCTGGTTGGTATTTTAACTAACAGAGACCTCAGGTTTGAAAAAGATTTTGTTAAAACGGTGGGAATGGCCATGACCAAGGAAAATCTTATCACTGCCCCTGTGGGAACAAATCTTGTTCAGGCCAAGGAAATACTGCAGAATTACAAGGTGGAAAAACTTCCAATAGTGGATGATGACTTTAATCTTTGTGGTTTGATAACCATCAAGGATATAGAAAAAGCCAGGCAGTATCCAAACTCAGCCAAGGACTCCAAGGGGCGTTTACTGGTTGCCGCAGCGGTTGGGGTGAGCAACGACACCAGGGACCGGGTGGATGCACTTATCAGCGCCAATGTTGATGTGATTGTGGTGGATACCGCCCACGGACACAGCAGGGGTGTTTTGAAAACGGTGGAAAATATAAAGTCGAAGTATCCGAACATTGAACTGGTAGCAGGGAATGTGGGTACTTCGGGTGGGGTGCGGGATCTGGCACTGGCAGGGGCAGACTGCGTGAAGGTGGGAATAGGGCCTGGTTCCATTTGCACCACCAGGGTGGTGGCAGGGGCCGGCGTTCCTCAGATTACCGCCATTTATGATTGCGCTAACGAGGCAGCCAGGTATGGTGTGCCGATCATTGGAGACGGAGGCATTAAATATTCCGGTGACATCACCAAGGCCCTTGCAGCGGGAGCTGATGTGGTAATGATTGGCAGCCTTTTTGCGGGGACCGAGGAGAGCCCGGGAGACATAGAAATCTATCAGGGCAGAAGCTACAAGGTGTATCGTGGAATGGGCTCCCTGGGGGCTATGAAAGAGGGTAGCAAGGACAGATACTTCCAGGAGGATCAAAAGAAACTGGTTCCTGAGGGAGTAGAGGGCAGAGTTCCGTACAAAGGGCCTGTGGCCGATACCGTTTACCAGTTAATGGGGGGCATAAGGGCAGGCATGGGCTACTGCGGATGCGGAAATATAGAAGAACTTAAGACAAGGACAGAGTTTATAAGAATAACCCCGGCCGGGCTGAGGGAAAGTCACCCCCACGACGTTGTAATTACCAAGGAAGCTCCGAACTACAGCCTTAAGTAAATAAAAAAAGCATCTTCAAAGATGCTTTTTTTATTTACTTAAGTAGATTCTACTCTGAAAACAGCTGTAGGCTGTAAGCGATAAGCTACTAAAACAAAGAGGCCTGAGAGTAATACTCTGTTTTAATCCTTTGCTGGCGCCGCTGGAGGCATGTAATTCTGTTCCTGACTTATAGTCGCCCGGGGCGACCAGGTTTCTACTTTTCTTTTAGTCTCATCCGGTCAAACTTTTCGATATATTCCTGCTCCACGTCTTCTCCTATTCGCGCCATGAGAACATTTGCAGGGTGCTCCAATATTTCCGGGTCGTCAGTATCCACCTTCCGCAGGCCAGCGGACCCGAATAGCCTGGTAAGCATTATCTGGTACTGCCAAATGCTCATCCTGCAGTTTTCCAGGTCCCAGTGCCAGCAGTATTCCATGGTAATAACAATGCGGTTTCTCATCAGGGGATTGCTAAAGGCCTGTTGCAGCAAGTGCCGGCCCACTTTATATTTTCTCCACTTAGTACTTACCTCTATGGCGCCCAACTCCAGGATCAGGGGATGCTTATGCCACCGTGTATAGGGGTCCGGGCAGTGGAAAGTAACATAGCCTACAACGGTATTATCAGCTCTGGCAATATAAATAAACCCGTCAGTAGAACCGGCTATTTGGCAAAGGCATTGCTTTTGTCTGTCTGCCGTACGAAAATTGCGTAAATTTTCGTCAAAATTCAGACTAATTAAATACTCGGCTGAGACAGGGCCTTCTATGAAAATTGTTCCTTTTTCGTTCTCAATCTCACTTGGGATAAGTTCTCCGTAAAATGAATTCATATAATACCACTTCCTATAAAAACCATATCCATTGAGGTGTAGATATTGCCAATCAACCCAAAAAAACAACCACTTACATGTATTATAAACCACGAGCGGCACTGTCACAATATTGACGGAGAATTATATTGAATTTTAATAAACCCTGTATCTTGGTGTAGGAATATTTTGGCAAAAATATTTACCAGTTCAAGAGGAATATGGTAATATATGGTGAAGAATTAAGGGTGAACATTAATAGAGCATTTAAAAGGATGGTGTGACGATTTGGGTGGCAAGCTTCATTCACTTACAGATGTATTGAAGAAAACCCTTTTTTTCTTTGAAGAATTTTCAGTGGCAGAGATGGTCCCTCACGTTCACAGAAAAATGCTGAGAGATTATACTCAGGGTCAGGTTGAGGAAAAGGTTCTGCTGTGTCTTCGACAGAACCAGTGTTTCAGCTTCAGTCAGAAAGGCTGGAGTTTAAATCTTGAGGGTAATAGGGATAATGACCATTTTTACTCTGTTTTGCTTAAGCGCCAGCAGCCGGTAAGTGTTAGGGAGATAATGAAAGAAGGATTGAATTCCAGAAATAAAAAGAAAACAAAGCCGCTGGTGGCTGGTGAGGCAAGCCTTATTTCTGACGGCAGATTCATACAGCTGGAGAATGGGCACTGGGGTCTTACCGAGTGGGAGGTGGAGGCAGAGCAGTATTCTTTGAAAGAACTGGTCATAAAGGTGCATAAGACACATCCCGGCGGTCTGTCGGTACAACAGGTGTTTGATATAGTGAACCCCTGGAGGGCTACCTCAATTACATCTGTGGAAGGTATGCTGAAAAAATTCCCCTTTTTTGAGGAAATAGGGGATGGCATATGGGTCTATAACGCCTACATTAATATTTCCTATGATCAGATGATGAAAAAATTCCTATCTGCTATGAACAGGCAAAGGGACAGGTGGATAAGTGACCGCGCCCGCTGGAAGAAGAAATACGAAGGGCTGGAAAGGCAGCTTCAGGAAGTCAGCTGCACTCACAGGGAAGTAGCCGCCGCCCTGGCCGCAAAGATTGAAGAAACAGGACAATATGACCATCTGGTCACCCAGATGGCTGAAAAGGATCTTCTGCTATCATTGAGAAAAAAGGAGATATACAGGTACAGGGAACATCTTGCCAAGCTGGAATCCAAGGCCAATAGCATATTGCACCAGTGCCGCCTGTGGGTTAAAAGAACCAGGGATTCTGAAGATGAAAGGGAGAAACTTAAAGAGGCCCTGAACAAAAACCAGTCCAGCCTGGAAGCTTTATTTACAAAACTACAGCAGTACAAGGAAAAAGACCGGGAGAATAAAGGCAGAATGGCAGAAATGAAGGAAATAAGCGCGGTTAAAACAGCTGAGCTGCATTCAGAAATAGTAGAGCTGAAACTAAAGTTGGAGAAGGTCATCGAAAGTCATAGGCAGGAGGATAAAAGATACCGGGAAGAAATAAATATATTGAGCAATGATCTTAAAGAAGCCCTGGAAAGTAGCGAAGAGGCCAAAAGGTCCATGCGGTTCCTACAGCAGGAACTTGCCAGATCCCGGTCTGATTTTAAAAAAATTGAGGAGAATATAAGGAGTCCCCTGGTAAGGGCATTGATTAAAATATTAAGCTTTTTTTTCGGATCGGGAAAGAGATCAGTATCATAAAAAGCGCAGCCATTTCAGCCATATAAAGAGTATCCCCCAGGCCAAAGCTATAAAAGTAAAATATATAACTATAACGGCTTCAGTGCGGGGATGAGGAAGTGGTTAGGGCGGCAGCCCTTTTTTTTTATTCAAAATATGATATTATTTTTAATATGATTTTTATGGGAGAATGTTATGAAAAAAGTTAGTCTGCTTATTGTGGATGATGAGGCTAAAATAAGAGAGCTTGTCAAGACCTACCTGCAAAAAGAGGGCTTCCAGGTAGATGAGGCCGAAAATGGGAACGTGGCTATGGAAAAATTCAGAGTCGGGCAATATGACGCCATTATATTGGACCTGATGATGCCGGACATGGATGGTCTTGAGCTATGCAGGGAGATAAGAAAAATATCGGATGTTCCTGTGGTGATGCTCACTGCCAGGGGGGAGGAAATAGACCGTGTACTGGGGCTGGAGCTGGGGGCAGATGATTATGTTGTAAAGCCCTTTAGCCCCAGGGAACTGGTGGCCAGGGTAAAGGCAATACTGAGAAGAGTAAGAAAAGGTGATTCCGCGCCCAATGGACAGGTGTTTTTTGAAGGCGGTGGAATGATTATTAACGACGAAACAAGGCGGGTAACCGTGGTTGGGGAGTTGATAAATCTGACCCCCAAGGAATATGATCTGCTTTCGTGCCTGGCCAGGCACCCCGGACGGGTATTTACCAGAGAACAGCTGTTAAAGCAGGTATGGGGATATGATTTTTACGGAGAAGCCAGAACGGTTGACACACACATTACCAGGCTGAGGGAGAAAATTTCCAGGGTAAACGGAGATCAGCAATACGTTTCTACGGTCTGGGGGATGGGATATAAATTTGAGGTGAAAAGTTGATTAAATTGGGACTGGTATCCAAAATATGGATCGGAATGTTTGTTCTGGTGGTTCTGGTGCTGGGGATTTCGGCTGTTTTTCAGTCGGGGATGATAGAGAGGATATATATCAACCAGCAGGCCGACCGAGTTCTGGAGATAGGGCAGGATTTTGCCGGGGAAATTGATATGCGCGGCAACAGACAGGATATAGACCGTAATGTATCGGCTCTGGCCGGAGCCCTTAACGCCAGTGTGCTGGTGATTGATTCCGGGTCCATCATTGTAAGCTGGTCCGCCAACAGGGGAATGGGCGGTATGGGTAGAAGGGGAATGATGGGGGGGAGAGCGCAGGGGTTGTCCTTTCCCTTTGATGAAGGGGACGTAAAAGAAGTATTGGGGGGTAAAACGGTAGTCCGGAAAGGTAATAGCCAGCTATGGGGATTTGATGTAATTGGTGTGGGCATACCCGTCATCAACGGAGATAAAGTGGTTGGAGCGGTGATGATACATTCGCCTCTGGCGCCAATACAGTCTAATTTGCGGGCAATACAGCTGGCTGTTTTATATTCTTTTCTTATTGGAATTGCGTTGACTTCCCTGCTGGCATTCATATTTTCCCGGCAGGTTACCGGCCCGATTCTTAAGATTAACAATGTTGCCAGGGCAATAGCCGGGGGGGATTTCAGCCAGAAAATAATTTTTAAGCCGGGTGACGAACTGGGTATGCTTGCAGAATCCATTAATGAGCTGTCCCAGCAGATCAGGGAAAAGATATTTACCATAGAGAAAATTGATTCCACCAGAAGGGGCTTTGTGGCCAGTATCTCCCATGAGCTTAGAACCCCCCTGACCATAATTCAGGGTTACACCGAGGCCCTAATGGACGGTATGGCCGGGGATGATCTGCAAAGAGATAAATACTTAATGAATATATATGAGGAAACCTTGCGGCTGCGAAGGCTGGTGGACGACCTTCTGGATTTGAGAAGGCTTGAAACCGGTAACCTCAGTATTAATTTGGAACGGGTAGACCTGTCAGAAATAATTCAGTCAGTCTCAAATCTGTTTTTAGAAACAATCAGCCAGCGGGACGTTAAAATAAAAGTGAATATTTCAATGGTGCCGCTGCTTGCCAGGGGTGATCGGGACAGGTTAAAGCAGGTGGTTATAAATCTGGTGGACAATGCGGTGAGATTCAACCCTGACGGTGGAACGGTGGATATTAAAGGAGAAAGGTTGGCCGGGGGTATAAAGGTATCCGTAAGGGACCAGGGGCCTGGAGTGAAGGAAGAGGAAAGGGAGCTTATATGGGAGCGTTTCTATAAGTCAGACAGCTCCAGAACCCGGGGTAGGTCCGGTAGCGGGCTGGGGCTGGCCATAGCAAAGCAAATTATTGACATGCACGGGGGGCAGGTGGGTATTGAGAGCGTCCCCGGACAAGGATCAATCTTCTGGTTCACAGTGGGTGCTGAATCGGATTAGTTAAATAACTGCCAGCGGCATCACGCAGAATGAAAACAGAATAGTCCTCTCTATGCCCTCCCGGGGTTAAATGAAGCGTATAGCTTATAGCTTATAGCTTAACGCTTACCGCTATTTTCAGAGATCGGGGTGTAACATGACAGATAAAGGCAATTCAGTATTAATATTGCGGGAAACAATATCAACCGTGGTAGAGCCGGACCCAATAACAAAAAAAATATTTTTATCACTGCCCGAGCCCGGGCTTACCGATAACAGGGCTGATATAGACAGGCTGCGCCAGGAATTGGGCAGGATTATTGGCCCTGTAGAAATTGATTTGGATTTAATGAACAGGGTGTCCGGCGTTCTGAAAGAGTCCGGATGGCGGGCTACGGCGACGGTGGCTATCTGTAACCGGGGCTGGAGCCTGATTTCATTAGAAAAAGGAGACACCTCCGGGCGCAATTTTGGCCTGGCAATAGACATCGGAACCACTACGTTGGTTGCCTATCTGGTGGGTATGAACACCGGGGATGTTATTGACGTGGAGGCCTGTTACAACGGCCAGGTTGCCTTCGGCGATGATATATTGACCAGGATATTCCGGGCTCAGGACCCCGAGGGTGGGGCATTATTGCAGGGCGCTGTAATTGATTCCCTGAACGGACTGATAAGGATACTTTCAGAAAGGAACTCCCTCATCGCCGGTGTTGATATTTCAGCGGTTTCAATAGGCGCCAACACAACCATGGTCCACCTTCTTCTGGGGCTCTATACAGGCAATATATGTGTAGCACCTTATATACCGGTGGTTAATGATCCCGGCATAATTATTGCCGATCAACTGGGCCTCAAAGTACTTAAAAAAGCTCCTGTATACATCTTCCCCAGTGTTGGCAGCTATCTGGGAGGTGATATTGTTGCCGGGGTACTGGCCAGCGGTATGCATAAAAGAGATGAGCTGGCCCTTCTGGTAGACATAGGCACCAATGGAGAGATCGTAATGGGGAACGCCCACTGGTTGGTGGCCTGCGCCGGGGCTGCCGGCCCTGCCCTGGAGGGCGGCGTTGCGGCAAGCGGAATGAGGGCGGAGCAGGGGGCCATCAGTGAAATACAAATAGAACAGCATACCGGGAAGGTCCAATACCATACCATCGGCGGTCGGGAGCCTATGGGTATATGCGGTTCCGGACTGGTGGACGGGATTGCGGAGATGTTCCTGGCCGGGCTTATAGATAGGAGCGGAAGGTTTCGGGAAGGCAGGGATTACCTGGTGGTGGTTCCCTCCCGGCAATCCGGCACCGGAAAAGATATAGTAATAAGCCAGCAAGATATAAGCAATTTAATGCGCACCAAGGGGGCGGTCAATGCGGCCCTTGAACTTCTTCTGGAAAGCGTGGGCTGCGGCCTGAATGATTTGGAAAGATTTTATGCTGCCGGCGCCTTCGGGCATCATCTGGATTTTGAGTCAGCCGTAACCCTGGGACTTTATCCCGATCTACCCAGGGAAAGGATGGTAAAGATAGGGAACAGCTCGGGGGAAGGCGCCAGACTGGCCCTTATGTCCCGTAAATGCATAGAGGAGGCCAGGCATATAGCGGCAAACATAACGTATTTTGAACTAAACGCCAACCAGGAATTTATGAATAAATTTGTCAGCAGCAAATTCATTCCCCATACCAATATGGACTTTTACCCTTCTGTAAAAAAGAGGCTGCGGGAGCGAGGCCATTTGGTTGACTAACCTTTTTTGTTAAGCAAGGCTAAACCGGCTCATTCAGGGGCAAGGGGGTCCAGCCTTTTAGGAAGGGATTCAAAAAGGTCGTAGTTATCTATAATTCTTTTTACCACATGGGAGTCCAGGGCTCCTGAAGACATGCTGCAAAGTATTTCCACCACACTTTGTCTGGGTAATCCCTTCCGGTATGGCCTGTTTTCGGTTAAAGCTGAAAAAACGTCACTGACAGCCATAATTCTGGAGCCGGTGGAAATTTGTTCCTCATTTAGTTTAAACGGGTATCCCGAGCCATCCAGCTTTTCATGGTGAAAGGAAGCCCATCGGTTTATTTCATCAAATCCTGGTATGTTATCAAGAATTCTATAAGTGTAATAGGTATGTTTTTTTACTATCCTGAATTCTCCAGGACTCAGACCGCTGGGTTTTTCCAGTATTTCCTCGGGCACACTGAGCTTGCCCAGATCGTGCAATAATCCCGCCACCAACATGCTATCGGTAGCCTCCCTGGAAAAACCTGATATTTGGGCCAGTTTTCTGGCCGCCGCCGCAACCAGCCGGGAGTGTTTGTGGGTAAAAACACTTTTACTGTCTATTACCAGGGCAAAAAGCGCCGATACTTCAAATACGAAATTATCACTTACATCGAAATCATGATCCAACAGGAGCCTTTCCAGGAGATCGGTCAAAAACTGATCATTCAGATCCAGCCAGAAGCTTTCGGCTGAAGCCAGGTCCGACAGCTCGGCAAATATATACGGATCGATGATTCTTCCCGCCAAATTCCCCAGGCGGGCGATAGCTTCCTCAGACTGTTCCAGTAAACAGCCGGCGTTTTTGTTTAAAAGCACATCCAGCCTGTCAACAGCATTAATTATACGGCTCTCCAGAGGAATATCATTACCCCTCAGACCGGTTGGATTATCGCCCTTCCAGGTGTCGTGGTGACTTTTTATTATGTGGCTTACCGGCTCAAGAAACTGTATATTCTTAACCATACTGTATCCCATTTCTGCGTGGGTAAAGGGGTCGTCAATCTCCAGGTGGGACAGAAGTTTCTTTTCTCGAAGTGTTATAGCTCCAATATCATGAATAATTGATGAAATATATAATTTTTTTATTCTCTCGTCCGGTAGCCTTAATTTTTTTGCCAGCCTGACCGCCATGTATGCCACCCGCCTATGGTGCCCCGACAGTCCCGTATACGTAAAGTCAAGAGCCATGGAGAGCGAATTAAAAAGCTCCTTGAGTTTTATATTTTTTTTCAGTGTAAACACCTCCGATAAAAAATAAGTTCTTTTTATCCCGCCAGGATTCCTTTGTTAATGTTAACTCTCAAATAAAATCAACGATTAACCAGAGATATAGCAACAAAAAAACCGCAGGATAATAACCGGCGGCTTTAATAATTTATTAGAATTAATCAGTTCAATGATTAATGTTTAAATTTGGAGGTTGTCTGTTCCATTGTTTCGGCCATTGCAGCCAGTTCCTCCGACAAGGCTGAGACCTCCTGAATGGAACTGCTTTGATCCCTGGTAAACTCGGTTACTGTCTGAACACTTGCAGACATTTGCTGGGCCGCTGCGGCCATACTCTGTATTTGTTCTCCCAGATCCCTAACCTTTCCGGTAATGCTTCTGAAATAAGTACCCACTTCATTCACAACTTTCATTCCGCTTAAGAATTCTTCCTCGCTGCGGCCCATCACCGATATAGCTTTGCCCGATTCCGACTGCACTCCCTTAATAAGACGGTATATCTCCTTGGCAGAGTCGGCGGATTGCTCGGCCAGTTTGCGGACCTCTTCGGCCACAACCGCAAAGCCTCTGCCGGCATCACCGGCCCTGGCCGCTTCAATGGCAGCGTTTAAGGCCAGAAGGTTAGTCTGGTCGGCTATACTTCTAATAATATCCACGATCCGTGTTATTTCTCCTGTGGAGTTATTAAGTCCGGCAATTACTGTCGAAACTTCTCCTGTTATCTTGCCCAGGCTGTCCATTTGATTTGTCACCATGTCGATTCCCCGGTTCCCCTGCTCGGCCAGTTCCGAGGTTTCCCTGGAGGCAGCGGCAACCTTCTGAGCGCTGTCTGCCACCTGATCCACCGCTAAAGACATTTGTACTGCAGTCTCTAAGGCCGTTTCCGTTTTTATACTGTTTATCTGGGACGAGGCGGCCATTTGCTGCACCGATGATGAAAGGTTTTTGGCCATATCGGTGATTTCTGACACCAGATTATTAAGGTTTTGGCGCATAGAGTTGAATGATCCTGTTAGCATTCCTACTTCATCACGGGTTTGAACTTTCAGTTCTTCTCCAGTCAAATCGCCGCTGGAGATTTTTTTCGACTCCAGAGCCACCTTGATCAATGGACGGGAAATACTGTTTGACTGGAATACAGCCACCAAAATGCTAAAAAAAGTAACAATCACAAGAATAATTATCACCGTTTGTATAATCGAGGCGACTTTTCCCGTATTTCTTATGGCATCCTCTTTCATCATCTTTTGCTGAAAATCCGCCAAATCATTACCCGACTGTATTATAGTGTTAATGGTGCCTTTTTTGTTCAGGGTGTAATCGATAACATCCTGAATATTAGGTGAGTTTTTCTTGAGTGTTAATACTTCATTTGAATAGGCG
>Ga0209347_1005943_pt1 | contig 11200 bp, 8 predicted proteins | sample AutmiccommuBRH23_FD_187382 | JGI IMG/M metagenome (GOLD analysis project Ga0209347, IMG submission 187382) | Deep subsurface microbial communities from Mt. Terri, Switzerland - Autotrophic microbial communities BRH/23 (SPAdes) (version 2) | ecosystem: Environmental > Aquatic > Deep subsurface >...
GGCAATTTTCAGCTACCTCAATCACCGATTCATCAAGCTCCCGGTGACGATCGGCGTGATGCTGATCGCCCTCGTCATGTCGCTCGGCCTTCTCGCGATCGGGACCGTCGAGCCGGAGCTGGTGGATGACCTCGAGCTGATGCTGGTGAGCATCGACTTCGACGAGACAGTGCTGCACGGGCTGCTCAGCTTCCTCCTGTTCGCCGGAGCGCTCCACATCAACCTGAACGACCTCGCTCAGCAGAAGCTTCCGATCGCGATCATGGCGAGCTTCGGGCTTCTGCTCTCGGCGGTCATCATCGGCATCGGAAGCTGGTGGCTCCTCGGTCTTCTCGGCGTCTCGCTGCCTCTGATCTTCTGTTTTCTGTTCGGAGCTCTCATCTCCCCGACCGATCCGATCGCCGTGATCGGGATCCTCAAGCAGGCCGGCGCGCCGAAGTCGCTCGAGACGAAGATCGCAGGCGAATCGCTGTTCAACGACGGCGTGGGGGTCGTCGCATTTCTCGTGCTTCTCGAGATCGCAACCGGGAGAGCCGAGCCCACTGCGGGACACATCCTCGCGCTACTGGGCCAGGAGGTCGTCGGGGGCGCTCTGTTCGGACTCGCTGCCGGCTGGGTCGCCTACCGAATGCTGCGGAGCGTGGACAACTACCAGGTCGAGGTTCTCATCACCCTCGCTCTGGTCAGCGGCGGATACGCCCTGGCCATGCGTCTCCACCTCAGTGCCCCGATCGCGATCGTGGTTGCCGGCCTGTTGATCGGAAATCAGGGGAGACGCCTGGCGATGTCCGACCGCACCCGCGAGCACCTCGACACCTTCTGGGAGCTGATAGACGAAGTTCTGAACGCGGTGCTGTTCGTGCTTCTCGGTCTGGAGGTCCTCGTTCTGACTTTCACCGGACGATACCTCCTCGCCGGCCTGGTGATGATCCCGCTCGTGGTGCTCGCCCGCTTCGTTGCCGTCGGAATCCCGGTGACTCTAATGAAGCGTTTCCGCACGTTCACGCCGGGCGCCGTGAAGCTGCTGACGTGGGGCGGGCTTCGCGGAGGAATCTCGGTCGCGCTGGCGCTTTCTCTCCCGGCGGGACCCCAACGCGACGTGATCATTGCGATCACATACGCCGTCGTGGTGTTCTCGATCCTCGTTCAGGGCCTCACCGTGGGACCACTCATCCGCCGAAGCCTTGCGGCAGATCAATCGACGCCCTGATCCGGATGCTCCCTCTCCTGGCGCGCGACTGGAGGTCACAGGGGGTGGTGTCGCAGGGTCGCTCGCCCGGAGCCACGGCGGAGTAGAATCGGGGCTCACCGGCGACACTTCGCCTTGGGAGGGACCGCATGAACCGAACCCTTCGCTTCCAGCTCAACGGCAAGCCCGTGGAGCTGAAAACCGATGACGAAAGAACGCTGCTCTGGGTGCTTCGCGGCGACCTCGAGGCGACCGGGACCAAGTACGGATGCGGCGAGGGCATTTGCGGATCGTGCACCGTCGTCGTAGACGGCGAAGCCGTTCGATCGTGCGCGGCCACCGTCGGCAGCATCGACGGGAAGGACGTTCTGACGATCGAGGGGCTGGCGACCGACGGCCGGCTGCATCCCCTCCAGCAGGCATTCGTCGATCACGGCGCTCTCCAGTGCGGATACTGCACGCCGGGGATGATCATGAATGCCTACGCCATGCTTCGCGCGAACGCCAAGCCCGACGCCGCGGCGATCGCCAGCGGAATGGAGGACAACCTCTGCCGCTGTGGCGCCCATCCCAGAATCGTGGCCGCGATTGAAGATGCTTCCCGGAAGATGGGAGGTGCGCAATGACCGCGATCTTTCCCTCGAAGGACGGCGTACGGGCGGGAGTCGACCGCCGTTCCTTCTGCAAGCTTCTCGGGGGCGGAATCCTCGTCCTCGTCACCTCCAAACCGTCGGATCTCTTCGCCCAGCGGCGCTCCTATCCCGAGGACCTGAACGCCTATCTCCGAATCGACGAGAACGGGCACGTAACGGTCTTCTCCGGGAAGATCGAGATGGGGCAGGGGGTGATCACGTCCCAGGCCCAGATGGCCGCGGAAGAGCTCGGGGTCTCGCTCGACGCGATCACCATGGTTCTGGGCGACACCGACCAGTGCCCGTGGGACGCGGGGACGTGGGGTTCGCTCACCACGCGCGTATTCGGCCCGGCACTCCGCGCAGCGGCGGCCGAGGCGCGGACGGTGATGATCAAGCTGGCAGCCGGAAAACTCGGTGTCGCCCGCAATCAGCTCACTGTCGAGAACGGGGTCGTGTTCGTTGCCGGCGATCCGGCGCGCAAAGTGACCTACGGCGCGCTCGCGAAGGGGAAGGCGATCACTCGTCTCGTCGACGAGAAGGCGATCCTTCGCTCGGTCAAAGAGTTCAAGGTGATGGGGAAGTCGCCGAAGCGGCTCGACGGAGTCGACAAGGTGAGCGGGCGCGCGCAGTACGCGGGAGACATTCGCCGTCCTGGAATGCTCCACGCCCGCATTCTTCGCCCTCCGGTGCATGGAGCGAAGGCGAAGTCGGTCGATATTTCGAGGGCCAAAGCCCTCACTGGTGTGACAGTCGTCGAGGAGGGCGACCTGATCGCCGCCCTTCATTCCGATCCCGAGACCGCCGAGCGCGCTCTCGGCCTGATCCGCGCCGAGTGGGACACGCCCGAGGCGGCGTTCGACACGGAGAGCGTGCACGAGTATTTCCAGAAGGTGGCGAAGGAAGGAGACGTGCGCTTCTCACGCGGAGACGTGGCAGCGCGGCGCGATGGAGAGAAGCTTTTCGAAGCGACGTATCGAACTCCCTACAAAGCGCACGCTCCGATCGAACCGCACACCGCGGTGGCCGAGTGGAACGATGGCAAGGTGACCGTGTGGGCGGGGACGCAGAGCCCGTTCGGCCTGCGCGACCAGCTGGTGCGCGAGCTCGGTCTCGACGAGTCCCGCGCGCGCGTCATCACTCCCTTTCTCGGTGGAGGGTTCGGCGGAAAGGGCGTGGCCAGGCAGGGGATAGAAGCCGCGCGCCTGTCGAAGCTCGCCGGCCGTCCGGTCATGGTCGCCTGGACCCGGGGCGAGGAGTTCTTCTACGACACGTTCGATCCTGCCGGCGTGGTGAAGATCATTTCCGCGATCGACGCCGGGGGAAAGATGACCCTGTGGGACTACCGGGTCTGGGCCTCGGGCGACCGCGCTGCGGAGCTCTTCTACGACGCACCGCACGCGTCCATCACGACCGTGATGTCGCGCGGTACTCCGGGAGCCGCTGCCCATCCGTTCGGCGTCGGTGCGTGGCGCGCGCCCGGCGCGGGGACGAACGTCTTCGCCCGTGAGTCGCAGATCGACATCATGGCGGCGGCCGCGAAGATCGATCCGCTCGAGTTCCGGCTTCGCAATACGTCGGACGAGCGGGTTGTGAACACGCTCAAGGCTGCGGCGAACGCCTTCGGATGGAAGAGCGCGGCCGGCCCGTCGGGGCAGGGGCGCGGGATCGCCATCGGCTATGACTCCGGAACGTACGCCGCAATCGCGGCCTCCGTCACCGTCGACCGGAAAACGGGAGAGGTCCACGTCGACCGCCTCGTCTGCTCGCAGGACATGGGGATCGTCGTCAATCCCGACGGCGCCAGGATGCAGATGGAAGGTTGCATGATGATGGGCCTCGGATACGTGTTCAGTGAAGAGCTGCAGTTCCGCGGCGGAGACGTCATCGATCGGAATTTCGACTCGTACGACCTGCCGCGGTTTTCCTGGATGCCTCGGAAAATCGAGACGATTCTCGTGTCGAACGACGAGCTCGCCCCCCAGGGAGGTGGCGAGCCCGCGATCGTTCCGATGGGGGCTGCCATCGCAAATGCCATCTACGACGCCACCGGCGCCCGACTGTTCCGGCTGCCGATGACGCGGGAAAGAGTCCTGGCAGCCTTGAAAGAGGCGTAAACGGTACGCTCCGTCTGAGCGGTTGGTAGCAGGTCGCCGCGGGTGTCCCGCGGTGAACGACCTCACACTTCGGCCGTCGAGGCCGGGACCGCAGCCGGCGCGAACGCGTCTGCCACGATCTCGTAGGAGCGAAGTCGCGCCGCGTGATCGTAGATCGCCGAGGCGATGATGATTTCGTCCACGCGCGTGCGCGCCGCGAAATCGCTGAGATCGCGGCGAACCGTCTCAGGCGAGCCGACGAAGGAATACTCGAGCATGGAAGAGGCCTGAGCCTTCTCCACGGGGTTCCAGTAGCTCTCGATGTCGTCGATGGGAGGCGAGAGCCGGCCCGGCGTTCCGCGGAAGAGATTCGTGAACTGCTGCTGCACCGAAGTGAAGAGGCGGCGCGCCTCCGCATCGGTTTCAGCCGCGAAGACATTCACCCCCGCCATCGCATACGGCCGGTCGAGCTGTTTCGACGGCTTGAAGAAAGCTCGGTACGTCTCGAGCGCCGGCAGCAGCGCAGCCGGTGCAAAGTGCGAGGCGAAAGCGTAGGGAAGCCCGAGCTCGGCGGCCAGGCGAGCGCCGAAGAGACTCGAGCCGAGAATCCAGAGAGGCACTTCGAGGCCTCCCCCGGGGACGGCCCGGACTGGCTGTCCCTTCTGGACCGGCGCGAAGAAGGCCTGCAGCTCGAGCACGTCCTGCGGAAAGGAGTCAGAGGCCGCCGGCGAGCGCCGAAGCGCGCGGAGCGTTCGCTGGTCCGTGCCGGGGGCGCGTCCGAGGCCGAGATCGATTCGTCCGGGGTAGAGGGACTCGAGAGTGCCGAACTGCTCCGCGATGACCAGCGGAGCATGGTTCGGCAGCATGATGCCGCCGGCGCCGACCCGGATCGTGCTCGTGCCGCCCGCGACGTATCCGATCACCACCGAGGTGGCGGCGCTGGCGATGCCGCTCATGTTGTGATGCTCCGCCAGCCAGAAGCGACGGAAGCCCCAGCGCTCGGCGTGCCGGGCCAGGTCGAGCGTGTTGTGCAACGCCTGGGCGGGGGTGGAGCCGGCAGGGACGAACGCCAGGTCCAGAACGGAAAGGGGAGGGGTGGGCGTGGTGACCATCTGAAAAAGGGGAACGCGCGGCCGGGTCCGATGTTTCCAAATCCGCGGTGGCCGGGCTCTCCAGAGCCCGGGGGGGAAGGTCCGGAGGGGGGGCACGTCCGGACTCTGGAGAGTCCGGCCACCTCCCGATTTCTATTGCTGGTGGGATAGCAATGTGATATCACTATGACATCAGGAGGCAAGCCATGATCAAAGAGCTCCCCCGTAATCCCATGAACGGCATCCCGCTGCTGATTCTTCTGCCGCTCGCGCTGATCGGCTCCATTGCCGCGACCATCTGGGCGTTCGAACGAGGTTGGATTCTCGGTGGAATCGCGTTTCTCATCCTGTCCCTCGTGGTATTCGTTCTTCTCTTCGGTTTCTTCATGGTCGCGCCCAACAACGGAGTGGTCCTCCAGCTGTTCGGCGCCTATCGGGGAACCGCCCGCGAGCCGGGGCTGCGGTGGGCGAATCCCTTCTATTCGAAGCGGAAGGTCTCGCTGCGCGTCCGCAATTTCGAGACCGGCAAGCTCAAGGTGAACGACGTCCGAGGAAACCCGGTCGAGATCGGGGCGGTCGTCGTCTGGCAGGTCGTCGACACGGCGGAAGCGGTGTTTCAGGTGGACGACTACGAGAATTTCGTGCACGTGCAGAGCGAGTCGGCGCTGCGGAACCTCGCCAGCGGCTACGCCTACGACAGCTACGATGACGAGGAGAAATGCCTGGTCGGTCATACCGCCGAGGTTTCCGGGAAGTTGAAGAACGAGATCCAGGAGCGGCTCGAAAAGGCGGGCGTAGAGGTGCTCGAAGCTCGGATCAGTCACCTCGCCTACGCGCAGGAGATCGCGGCCGCGATGCTGCAGCGCCAGCAGGCTGGGGCGGTGGTCGCGGCGAGGCAGCGAATCGTCGAGGGCGCCGTCGGCATGGTCGAGACCGCGCTCGAGATGCTGGCCGAAAAGCACGTCGTCGAGCTCGATGAAGAGCGTCGCGCGGCGATGGTCAGCAACCTTCTCGTCGTCCTCTGCAGCGACCGGCACACGCAGCCCGTCGTCAACACGGGCTCGCTCTATTAGTAATGGCCGAGCGCAAGGCATTCCTGGTCCGTCTCGACCCGAAGCTGCACGAAGCGCTGCAGCGATGGGCGGACGACGAGCTGCGCAGCCTCAACGCGCAGGTCGAGTTCCTTCTCCGGCGGTCGCTCTCCGAGGCGGGGCGGCTGCCGGAGAAGAAGGGGAAGGGCTAGTCAGGCAAGGCAGAAGGCAGAAGGCAGAAGGCAGAAGTAAAGGCAAGAGCAGGAGCGGTCGAGAGGTTCGCTTCGGCTTCTGACTTGAACGTTCGGGATGTTCCTTTCCACTTGTGTCCGGGATGATTCTTTCCAGTTCGGCGGTGGCGGGAGCTGTGGGAAAGCGGTAAAGGCGGTGGTTGGGAGGGTGCCTTTTCCGCTTTTCCATCAGCTCAGACAAACGCGTTTTCCTCCTCGTCCAAGGTGGCGATCGCGAACCCGTGGAAGAAGACTCGCCAGATCTGATCGTCGACCGGCTCGAGTGCGACAGTCTCCCCTTTGAGTCCGTGAGCCAGGTAGATCAACTCGTTTTTCCACCTTAGGCATCCGTTGTTTTTGATCGTCCGCTTTTCGAAGTGCCCCGGGTAGTCGGGCTTGGGGATGCGCTTCGGGTACGGCCGCGGCGATGAGCGGTGCAGAGTCGCGGGACGCTCCTGACCGATCCCCTCATGGGGTCGTTCGAAGTTGTAGAAGTGGCGGAAGCTGTCGCAGCTGAGCTGCTGAGACGCACAGTCTCGCTCTGGTGGCCGCGTGGTCCGGGCCTTGAGATCTCGATGCATCCTTTCGTGGCTGCCGTTGTCCTGAGGCTTGCCTGGACGGCTGAACACCGGCTGGATCCCGAGCTTCATCAACCTCACGCTCAAGGTTGAAACGCGGCTATGGGGCGTTCCGAACGGTGAACCGTTGTCGCTATGCACGGCTCGGGGAAGCCCGTGCTCCTTGAAGACTCTCACGATCACGGGCCACGCCTCGTCCAGCGAGGTCGACTCGAGCGCTTCACAAGCCAGCAGAAAGCGACTGAACGCATCCACCATGGTCAGAGGGTAACAACGCTTCCCGTTCCCCATCTGGAAGTCACCCTTATGGTCGATCGTGTGGACATCCCCAGGTGCCTCGGCCGGAAAAGGGCGGCTAAATGGAGAACGGGTCTTGGGCCGCCTTTTCTGCGGCTTTACACAACCGTTCCGCTTGAGAATCTCATCGACCGTGCTCCGGGCTGGCCGAACCAGGTCGGGGTAATCATCCTCCAGGCGACGACAGATCTTCTTGGATCCGAACCGCCACTTTCGGTGCAGCTTCAGCACGAGCTCCTCGACCTCGGGCGTGACCCGATGCGGGCAGCTGTGCGGTGCATGAGAACGGTCCCCCAGACCAGCGCGGCCCTCCGCTAAGTATCGGTCTCGCCACAGCCTCACGGTCGGGCGGGTCACCCCGTAGAATCGCGCTCCCTCGCTCACGCTCATTCGTCCTCGGATCACGGCCAGGGCCATCTGCTCTCTCCAGTCCACGATGGTTGTCTCCTTCAGCGGCACGGCTTCCTCCCTACAGCCATGCTTAATCACCTGGAAAGGATCAACCCAGAACTTTCTGGAAAGGATCTACCCGGAACGAACCACTTTACTTCTGCCTTCTGCCTTCTGCCTTCTGACTTGCCTTTCCGAGATGACATCCGTCATTGCCGCATCTCTCCTCACCCCTCAGAGTGAAGTCGCAGTCAACTCTGTGGAGGTGTTCCGTGTTCGTTCGCTGTGCCATCGTTCTGCTTTCTTCCATCGTTCTTTTTTCGACCGCCGCGTTTCCTCATTGCGACCGAGAGGACGGCCCCGTAGTCGCTGACGGGCGTTCGGCCCTCGCCAGCGGATCGGTCGATGCTGCGCTCAAGTGGGTTGGCCCCGAGCAGGAGGGTGAACTGAGAAAAGCCTTCGAACTGGCGGCCTCGGTGCGGGGAGCCGGTCCTGACGCGAAGAAGCTGGCCGATCAGTGGTTTCTCGAGTCCCTGGTACGCCTCCATCGGGAGACAGAGGGGGAGACGTACGCGGGAATCAAGTCGTCGGCGAACCCGCTTCCCGCGGCGATCGTCCATGCCGACCAGGCACTCGATGAGGGCAAACTCGGAAATCTCGCGCAGCACATCGGCGGCGCCGCGAGCTCCGGTGTCCAGGCGCGATTCCAGCGCGCGCTCGACGCGAAGTCGCGGATGGGAGAGAGCGTCGAAGCTGGAAGAGCCTACACCGCCGCCTACGCCGAGTACGTCCGCTATGTCGAGATCCTCGATGCGGCGATCCGGGCCGACGCGCACGCGCACTGACGAGGGAAGCCGCCATCCGGACGACTCGCGCGGGGTGGCGGCGGATTCGGCGCACCGGGGGGCAGATCTACACCGGCCCCCCTCTCGCTCGCCAGATGCGGACCCTCGACCGGGAAAGTGGCGCCACCGAGCGAAATTGCCGTAAGCTTTCCCGAACCAGCGCCGGGAGCGTGTGATGCCCAGCACCCTCATGTCCCGGGGCTTTCACGGTATAACGGCCCGATCAGTCACATGCACAGTGTGCAAAATGCCGATGCGAAGTCAGCCGCACGCCGCACAGTTCCGTTTCGCGCTCGACCGTTGGTCGGAGCCGGCCACGGCAGGGTGCGGCGAAGGCGAGACCATCGGGCGCTTGTGCCGATCCATGGAACGACAATCCATTTCCTGGTTGGAAACTGAATCGAACATCCCGTTGATCTGAGAAAGTTGGAGGAAGTTCATGAGAAGAGCTGCAGGAGACGGTGGAATTCATGGGGGGCTCGGGCGATGGCTGGCGGTAGCGATCGTCATCGTGGCATGCGCCCTCCCGGTCGAGGCGATTGACCTCTCGACGGATCGCTATACGCTCAAACTTGATACGGCACTCTCCTGGGGTGGAAGGTATCGAGTCGAGGATCCGGATCTGCGTCTGATCGGACTGGAGAACGGCGGAACGGCGTTCTCGGTCAACGGCGACGACGGGAACCTGAACTTCAGCGACGGGATGGTGAGCAGCGCCGCCCGCGCGACAGTCGATCTCGATTTCTCTTACGGGAACTTCGGCGCGTTCGTGCGCGGAACGGGTTTCTACGATTACATCGTTGAGGAGAGCGGGACGGACCGCACGCCGCTCCATCCCGACGCCGAGGATTGGGTCGGCAGTCGCGCTGAGCTGCTCGACGCGTTCGTCTGGGCGAAATTCGGCGGAGGCCAGGTCCGGCTCGGCCGGCAGGTCCTGAACTGGGGCGAGAGCACCTTCACCCAGGGCGGGCTCAACTCGATCAACCCGGTCGACGTCGGCATGCTCCGGATTCCGGGCACCGAGCTTCGCGAGGCTTTCCGGCCGAGCGGTTACCTCTCGGGGTCGTTCGACTTCAATGACGAGCTCTCGGTGGAGGCGTTTTATCAGTATGAGTGGGAAAAGACGGTCATCGATCCCGCTGGAACGTACTTTTCAACCTCGGACTTGGCGGGGCTTGGCGGGGAGTACGTATTTCTCGGATTCGGTTCCTCCAGCGACATCATGAATCCGTTCTTCGCGTCGCCGAACCTTGGACGTCCGTTCCTGGGAGTCCCGAGGGCCGAGGAAGACCGCACGCCGAGCGATGACGGTCAGTACGGGGTGGCCTTGCGATGGTTCGCGCCGCAGCTCGGCGGAACGGAGATCGGTTTCTACTACATGAACTACCACAGCCGTCTACCCCTCGTGAATGCCCTGACCGGAACCGTGCAGGGAGCCATGGGCGCGGCGGCGGCGGGGCAGGCCGCGGCCCTTCGCGTCTACGGCCAGTTCGGAGTGCCCCCGGGCGCCAATCCGATGGTCGACGCGATTGCCCAGGCGGCGGGAACCGCGGCGGGAACCGATGCATACGGGGCGACGGCCCGCTACTTCTTCGAGTATCCCGAAGACATCCAGATGTTCGGTATCGGCTGGAATGCTCAGCTCGGCACCACGGGCATCGCCTTCCAGGGGGAGATCTCGCACCAGCAGGACAAGCCGTTCCAGGTGGACGACGTCGAGCTGCTGCTGGCCGCGCTCACGCCGATCTCGGCCCCTCTCCGTCAGCTCCAGCAGGTAGCTCCGGGGGGAGTGGGGTTCTCGACCGAGATTCCGGGATACCGCCGGCTCGACGCCACGCAGGTCCAGTTCACGCTGACCAAGGTACTGGGCCCGCTGTTCGGTGCCGACCAGGGAGTGGTCGTCTTCGAACCGGCAGTAACCCATGTGGCGGGTATGCCGTCCAAAGACGTGTTGAGGTTCGATGGTCCGGGCACGTACACGACCGGAAATCCGATTCATTCTGGTCCGGGCGGCGTTCACGAAGGGAAGGCTTTCGAGCCGGCCGAAGCGTTTGCCGACCCGACTTCGTGGGGTTATCAGCTCGCAGGCCGGCTGGACTACAACAACGCGATCGGCCCGATCAACCTCGCGCCGCGATTCGCCTGGCAGCACGACGTGGACGGAGTCACGCCGGGGCCGGGAGGGAACTTCATCGAAGGTCGTCACGCTCTGACGGGCGGGGTGGCCGCGGGTTATCTGCAGAGCTGGGAGTTCGATCTCAGCTACACAACGTACGGCGGCGCGGGTCGCTATAACCTCATCAACGACCGTGACTTCGTTGCGGCCGTGGTCAAGTACTCATTTTAGGGAGACGCCCCAATGCAAGGAAAAATGATGATTCGCCTGGCGTGCGCGACGGCCATTACCCTCGGTCTGTCGGCATCGCTGTTCGCAACCGCCACGCCTCAGGAAGCGGCGCGGCTCGGTAAGGACCTCACGCCCCTCGGTGCCGAGAAGGCTGGAAACGCCGACGGCACCATCCCGGCCTGGGATGGGGGGATCAAGACCCCGCCCGCCGGCTGGAAGAAGGGTCAGCACTATGTCGACCCGTATGCGGCCGACCGGCCACTTTTCACGATCAACGCTTCGAACGTGGCAAAGTACGCCAGCAAGCTGACCCCGGGCCAGCAGGCGCTGATCAAGGCGTATCCCACGTACAAGATGAACGTCTACCCGACGCGGAGGAGCGCATCCTACCCGCAGCGGATTTACGACAAGACGCGCGAGCACGCCACCACCGCCCGCACGGTGGAGAACGGCTACGGCGTGACCGGTTCGATC
>Ga0209347_1005944_pt1 | contig 11199 bp, 8 predicted proteins | sample AutmiccommuBRH23_FD_187382 | JGI IMG/M metagenome (GOLD analysis project Ga0209347, IMG submission 187382) | Deep subsurface microbial communities from Mt. Terri, Switzerland - Autotrophic microbial communities BRH/23 (SPAdes) (version 2) | ecosystem: Environmental > Aquatic > Deep subsurface >...
ATTCACAGTGTATCACCGAGAAAAAACCGTCCCCTGGTTAGGATAAACTGCACCTCTATACCGGAGGATCTGCTGGAGTCCGAGCTTTTCGGCTACGAGGAGGGGTCCTTCACCGGGGCTAAAAAGGGCGGCAAGGTGGGCAAGTTCGAGCTGGCCCAGGGGGGCACCATACTCCTGGATGAGATCGCCGACATGAACCAGTCCATGCAGGCCAAGCTGCTTCGGGTTTTACAGGAAAGGGAGATTGAGCGTATAGGCGGCAGCAGGCCCATACCGGTGGATGTACGGGTGATAGCCTCGACCAACAGGAACCTGGAGGAGATGACCGGGGCGGGCCTGTTCCGGCTGGACCTGTATTACCGGCTGAATGTTGTGCTGCTTTATTCGCCTCCGCTGCGCAGCAGGAGGGAAGATATTTCCCTTCTGACAGAATACCTTATCGGCGATTTGAATAAAAACCTGGGTACCGCTACCAGGGGGGTTACTTCCGAGACTTTTCAGCTTTTTGATAAGTACGACTGGCCGGGAAACATAAGGGAGCTGAAAAACCTCCTGGAGCAGGCCATAAACTTGAGTGATGCCCAGTACCTCACCCCGGAGGATTTTCCCATCCTAATCAAAAGGCTGAACAGGCAAAGCGCCAGGGCAGGGGTGAAATACCTTTCACTGGCCATGGAGGAAGCAGAAAGAGAGATACTGTCGGCGGCATTGGAAAAATCAGGAAACAACAAGACTGAAGCTGCAAAGCTTCTTAATATTCACAGGTCTGTTTTATATAGAAAGCTGGAAAAACATAAAATAAGATAATTCATGCTCTAACCCGGAGCCTGGGATGTCCCGAAAGGACAACGTGTTGCTGAAATGGGACAGTCGGAAACAGCTGAAATAAGGCTATATATGTCTGAAAAATAAGACAAAAAGTCAAAAGGGCTTGGGGCTGCCATTTAAAGGAAGGTTGAGAAGCCATGCTTTTAGTGGCTTTTTTCTTTTAATGAATTTTAACTCTTGGCACTGTTCTTGCGTAATTGCGTTAATATATAAATTTCAGACTTTTATGTTATTTTCCGGAGGAGGGGACAGAATGAATTACACCGAGGAGTACCAGAAAAAGGTTGTTAAAGCGGAGGAAGCGGTAAAGGTTATCAAATCGGGGGACTGGGTTGACTACGGTACTTTCCAGAACCAGGTGGTTCTACTGGACATGGCTCTGGCGGGAAGAAAGGACGATCTAAAGGATGTTAAAATAAGGTCGGCCTGCAGGGTTTCGGGACCGCCGGCAGCTGCCATGGCGGACCCCAGCAATGAGAGCTTTACATTCAACAGCGGTCACTACAGCCCTATCGACCGCAAGGTCAGCGATTTTGGGATGTGCTATTACTACCCCCTGCTTTTCAGGGAGGTGCCCAGCTATTACCAGTATGCCACCGTGGACGTGGCCATGGTAGTGGTTACTCCCATGAACAGGCACGGTTATTTTAATTTCGGGCCCACCAATGTGTACAGCAAGAAGACCTGTGATCTGGCCAAACACGTAATTCTGGAGGTTAACCCCAATATCCCCTGGGTTATGGGTGGAAACCAGGAGTGCATCCATATATCCGAGGTTGACTACATTGTTGAGGCCGACTGGCCGCTAATGCAGCTTCCGGAGATGCCCGTCAGGTATGAGGACGAAAAAATAGCCAGCCTGATTCTGAAAGAGATAGAGGATGGCAGCTGTATACAGCTGGGCATAGGCGCTCTTCCCAACGCCCTGGGGAGTCTTATTGCCAAATCCGACTTAAAGGATCTGGGAGTGCACAGTGAGATGATGTGCGATGCCTTTTTGGAGATGTGGGAGGCCGGAAGGATTACCGGCATGAATAAGAACATAGACCAGGGCAAGATGGTGTTTACCTTTGCTCTGGGCAGCCACCGGCTGTATGAATTTCTTGATCAAAATCCCGGCGTTGCCTCATATCCGGTGGACTATGTGAACTACCCGCATATGATTGCGGCTAACGATAAAGTGGTTTCCATTAACAACGCCCTGGAGGTGGACCTTTTTAGCCAGGTAGCCGCTGAATCTTCAGGCCCCCGCCATATCAGCGGGACCGGGGGACAGGTGGACTTCGTGGAGGGCGCCTACATGTCCAAGGGAGGAAAATCCTTCATAGCCCTAAGCTCAACCTACACCGACAAGGAAGGCAACCTGCAGAGCCGCATCAGCCCCACCCTGAGCCCGGGCACAATAGTGACCACCACCCGGTCCACCGTCATGTATATTGCCACTGAGTTCGGCATTGCCTGCATGAAGGCCAAGAGCACCTGGGAAAGGGCGGAGGCCCTCATTGAGCTGGCCCATCCCAAGTTCAGGGAGGATCTTATCAAGGAGGCCGAAAAGATGAATATATGGAGAAAGTGCAACAAGAGGCCCAATTTGGCCCAGTGTGTGGGGTAATAAGCTAAAGGGTTGGTTTAGAGGGTCAGGAGACAGGAGACAGGAGACAGAAATCTTGTAATGTAGAAACATTTGGTCGTAATTTGCTTAAAAGGATGGCATATAAACTCCTGTCTCCTGTCTCCCGACCTAAGGTAATACTATTGAGCAGTCTCCTGTCTCCCGCCGTCTGCAAGACGGCACCGCCGGAAACGGCGGTTTTTTTCTTGGCGGCCGGGGGATTTGAAGGAAATTGACCCTGGTTGGCTAATTATTGTTATAATAAGGTGCGGGAGATGTTGACTGAATTGACTGAAAAAAAATACAGGATCTGGGACGCCCACGTTCATCTTTTCCCACCCAGGCTGTTCGGGGCTATCTGGCAGTGGTTTGAGAGATATTCCATCAGCCTGCCCTACAGGGGCATAAGCAGCACTGAAGCCGCTGACCACCTCAAAAATATGAGTGTGGAAAGGGCTTTCCTGCTTGTATATGCCCACCGGCCGGATGTATCGGCGGGGATAAACAGGTGGCTGTACAATTTTTGCCTGAATAACCCCATGTTCCTCCCTTTTGGGTGTATTCATCCCGGCGATAGGATGCTTAACGGCATTATTGAAGAGGCTCTGGATGTGTTTGGCTTTTGCGGGTTTAAGATTCACTGCATGGTTTCTCAAATGAGAGCCGACGACCCCTCATTGACCCCGGTATACAGGGAAATTGAAAAAAGGGGCAGAATGCTGGTGATACACGCGGGCACCGCGCCAATGCCGTCGCCGTGGCTGGGGCTGGATAACCTTGAAAGAATACTCTATGCCCACCCCGATATGGTGGTTCAGGTGGCCCACCTGGGACATTTTGAAATAGAAAAAGCAGCCAGGCTGCTGGAGAATTACCCCCGGCTATACCTGGACACCGCCTGGGCGCTGGGCAACAGCTATATGAAAGTGGACCCGGGGGCGACCTGCAATCTTATTACAGCCTTTCCGGGCAGGGTAATGTACGGTTCTGATTTTCCCATCATTCCGGAGGATCCCGGGACGGGGGTTGAAAAGCTTGTAAATCTACCTCTTACGGAAAGTATTGTTCAAGATGTGCTCTGCTGTAATGCTGAAAGAATTATTAACGGGTTATTAAGTCGGCCCGCCTCCGGGAAGTTATCCTGGTGATGCCAGCCGGCCGGCTTTAGGGCAGTGTATACATAAAAATAAACACCGTAAAGGAGAAGTGAACAGTATGGAAGTTTTTGAAGCTATCAATTCCAGAAAAAGCATCAGGCGCTATAAGGAAGATCAGGTTTCCATGGACCTGCTGGAATACGTGCTTGATGCCGCGAGACTGGCGCCCTCCTGGCACAACAAGCAGGGCTGGTTTTTTATTGTGCTCACGGATGAGAGCAGAAAACTCATGGCAGGGGCGCTTGATGACACCAACCCGTGCAAAAACGCTCTGGCCCAGGCGCCTGTCATCATAATCCTCTGCGCAGACCCTGAGCAGTCCGGTAACTGCGAAGGAAAGGCCTATTACCTGGTGGACGCCGCCTGCGCCATGGAAAACCTGATGCTGGCGGCCATAGAGAAAGGTCTGGGTACATGCTGGGTGGCCGGAGACCTGAATGAGGGGTTAGTCAAAAAGACCTATGGTATACCGGATAATATAAGGGTGGTGGCCATTTCCCCCATGGGCTATCCGGCCTATCAGCCCAAGCCCCGTCCCAGAAAGTCCATTCAGGAAATAGCTTTTTTAAATGGCTGGGGGAAGCAATTCTGATCTTATCAGAATCCAGACATGCATGCCAAAAAGGGCACCACAGAGGTATTAAAATAACCTTTTGCATGTCATCCTTGCAAGTCATATTTAAACCACAGAGCACACAGAGGACACAGAGGTTTTTAAGCCCTGCTTGAATGCTTTAAAAGGTTTTTTATATATTTGGAGAAGGCAAACTCCTCTAATTTACTACATAGGTTTCAGACCTGAGAGTAATGCCTGAGAGCAAATTCTCTGTGATCTCTGTGTCCTCTGTGGTTCAAAAAAAGACATTCATCACCTTCAGGGTAGAATGGTTAAGCGCAGTTATCTGTCTTTGGGCAGGTTTTAGGGTTATAGTGGCTAAAAAGCCGAAGCCCCGGCAGTATTTACCGGGGCTTGGCTGTTTAGCGAGTCAGTTCGATTTTCTCTCTGAATAAGTATGGGATCATATAAAGTCCGCCTAACCCAACCAGGGTGTAGATAACTCTGCTGAACATGGTAGAGGGTCTGTATGCAGACGCTCCCGAAAGAGCCTGAACCAGATCCCACTGGAACAATCCTACCAGCAGCCAGTTAATCGCCCCTATAATGGTCAGGGCGAGAGCTGTTCTAAACAGCCAAACCATTTTCCTCACCTCCTTGAATAGTTTTTTTGCTGAAATTTATAATGACAAGAAAACATCACTATCTATTATTGGTTTTTTGGCTGACCGATATACATTTAAACAAAAAGCAGCCGATGACGGCTGCAGTTTAATCTTAATCAAATGGGAGAGTATTTTATTATGAAATACCATGAGCCTCTGGCTGTACTTGAAATACTTGATATGGATGAGCAGCAGCTCCTCCTGACCTGCCTTTTAATGACCATAGGCACTGAAAAAACGCATGAGATTGCCATGCAGACCGTAGCCATGCTGAAGGAGAATAACCGGGAAGAGGTTGCCGTCATGCTGGAAAGGGCCGCCGGGAAAATGACCGCTTAAATCAAACAGCCGCTATTTCTGGCACCTGGGGCAGTAATACGAGCTGCGTCCCCCCAGCCTTGTCCGTACAATGGGCTTTCCGCAGGAAAGACACGGCTTATCCTCCCGGTCATAGACCCTGAGGGCTTCTTTATTCGATCCGGTCTGACCCATGCCGTCCACATAATCCCTGAAGGTGGTGCCCCTGTTGGCGATTCCCTCCTCCAGCACGTCCCGGATGGCCCGGTAAAGAAGGGCTATTTCCCTGGCAGTAAGGTTGACCGCTGTTTTTTCCGGGTTTATCCTGGCCCTGTGCAGGGACTCGTCCGCGTATATATTTCCCAGCCCGGCTATAAAGGTCTGGTCCAGCAGGAGGGGCTTTATCTTGACGCGCCTTCTTTTTAGCTGCTTTTTCAGAAACTCCCTGGTGAACTCCTCACTTAAGGGCTCCACGCCCAGATCTTTCAGGCCTGCCAGGGTGTCCAGCCGGTCTGTTTCCAAAAGGGCCATTCTCCCGAATTGGCGCATGTCTGAAAAGTGCAGCTCATGACCGTTGCTGAGCCTGAAAACAGCGTGGGTATGCTTCCCGGGGGAGGTCCCCGGTGGTGAGTATACCAGACGCCCGGTCATTCTGAAGTGAATCACCAGGGTATGTTTGTCACTCAGGTGAATAAGAAGGTATTTGCCCCTGCGGCCCAGCTTCTTTATTGTCTTGCCGGCCAGGGTTTCAGTAAAGGATTGAGGTGAAGGTAATTTTACAATTTTAGGCATGAAGAGGTCGACATCTTTAATGATAAGGCCTGTAATCAAACCTTCAAGGCTTTTTTTAACAGTTTCCACTTCCGGGAGCTCAGGCATCAGCTACATCTCCTTGCTCATTATGCTAAAGGGTAATACCTCAGGTCGGGAGGAGCTAAAGGGTAGTACCTGTTGGTCGGAGGAGCTAACGGGTAGAACCTCCGGTCGGAGGTTCTACTGGGTAGTACCCGCGGTCGGAGGTTCTACTGGGTAGTACCCGCGGTCGGGGGGGCTAACGGGTAATACCTACTGTCTCCGACCAACCGGGAATGCGTCTTCGGCCCCTCCGACCAACCGGGAATGCGTCTTCGGCCCCTCCGACAGGAGTCATTTTCAGGATAAGCGTACAACATCATACCAGTTGGGGCCGGATTTCATATCCACCTTCAGCGGAACATCCAGCTGGAGGGCATTTTCCATGCAGTCCTTGACCAGTGCCTTTACCTCACAAACCTCATCGGGAGGAACGTCAAATATAAGCTCGTCGTGCACCTGCAGTATCATCAGTGTTTTAAGCCTGCGCTTTTTTAGCTCGTTCCATATTCTTACCATGGCCAGCTTTATTATATCAGCGGCGCTGCCCTGGATGGGGGTGTTTATGGCTGTGCGCTCTCCGAAGCTTCTAATGGTCTTATTGGGACTGAAAAGGTCCGGCAGGTAGCGGCGGCGGTTTAGTATGGTGGTCACATAGCCCCTGTCCCTGGCCTCGCTTATGGTCCTGTCAATAAAGGACCTGGTGCCGCTGTACCTTTCAAAATAGTTTTTGATGTACAGAGCCGCCTCCTTCCGGGAGACCTTTATGTCCTTGGCCAGCCCAAAATCGCTTATCCCGTATACGATTCCGAAATTTACAGCCTTTGCCCGTCCCCTCATGTCGGAGGTTACCTCCTGCAGGGAGACCCCGAAAACCTCCGATGCGGTTCTTGTATGTATGTCCTGCTCCTCCCGGAAGGCCTCCAGCAGTACAGGGTCCCCGGCCATGTGGGCCAGTATGCGCAGCTCTATCTGGGAGTAGTCGGCGGTCAGTATAGTGTTGTTTTCTTCCCGGGCCCGGAATACCTTTCTTATCTTCCGGCCCTCTTCAAGCCTGATGGGTATGTTCTGAAGATTGGGCTCGGCGCTGGAAAGCCTGCCGGTGGCCGTTATATTCTGGTGGAAGGTTGTGTGTACAAGGCCGGTGGATGGTTCAATAAGGGGTATCAGCCCGTCTATGTAGGTGGACTTCAGCTTGACCAGCTGCCGCCGCAGTATTATGTAATTAATAATATCATGGGTCCCCGCCAGTTCCTCAAGCACTTCCGCATCGGTAGAGTATCCGGTCTTGGTTTTCTTTATTACCGGCAGCTGCAGTTTTTCGAAAAGTATGTGTCCCAGCTGGCGGGTTGAATTTATATTGAATTCTTCCCCGGCCAGGCCGTATATAAGCCCGTCCAGTTCCTCTATGCGGCCGCCCAGGTCCGCCGACATCTCCCCAAGAATCTTCGAGTCCACTTTCACTCCCGCCATTTCCATATCCGCCAGTATGCCCACCAGGGGAAGCTCCACCTCATAGTACAGCCTCTCCATTTGGGCTTCCTTAAGCTGGCCCTCCAGCAGCCCGGCCAGCCTTGCCGCGGCATCTGCCCGGGCGCAGAGGGAGACCTCCCCCCAGGGGGGAAGCACTACTTCCAGGTGTTTTAGCGCCAGTTCGGGTAAATCCCTGCCTGCGGCGCCGGGGTTAAGCAGGTAGGCGGCTATTATTATGTCAAAGGATACTCCCAAAAGTCGGGCCCCGTGCCTGGAAAGCATCCACATGTCTGACTTGGCGTCAAAACAGATTTTACTTATACCCGGGTTCTCGGCCAATTTGACTATAAAATCAAGGGCCTCCGGGGAAGATGCCGGAATGTAATAGTTTCTCCCTCCGGAGATGCTTAAGGCTGCTGCTAAAAGGTCTTCCCCGCTGTCTTCCGAAAGTGCCAGCCCCACCCGGGAGCCTCTTATATCCGCCAGCAGAGCTTCAAAATCTTTACTGCTAACTGCCTCGACATACTCAATACTGTACGTCTTTAGCCCGGGAGAGGCCTCTTCCCCGGAGCCACCGCTTTTTCCCGGTACGGTAAGCTGATCCAACTGCCTGTTTATGCTTTTTATGAGGCTGCGGAATTCCAGCCTGCTGAACAGGGGCAGCAGAGTGTTATAGTCAGGCCCTTCCCAGCGGCACTTTTCCGGACCTATATCCAGTGGAATATTCCTTTCAATGGTGCCGATCCTTTTAGAAAGCCTGGCCTGGTCGGAAAACTGGCTTAGTTTTCCCGCCAGTCTGGGCCCGGCCCCGGAGGAGTTGTCCAGCAGGTTTTCCAGGCTGTTAAATTCTTTGATAAGCTTTATGCCGGTTTTTTCACCTATCCCGGGAACCCCCGGAATGTTATCGGAGGTGTCTCCGGCCAGCCCCTTTAAGTCCAGCAGCTGCCCGGGGCTCAGCCCGTATCTTTCCCATACCCTGCCCTCATCATATTCCTCAAGCTCACTGATCCCCTTTTTAGTGAGGAGAACTGTGGTCAGAGGGGAAACCAGCTGGAGGGCGTCCCTGTCCCCGGTAACTATTACGCTTTGGATGCCTTCTTTTTCGGCCAGGGAGGTAAGGGTGCCGATCAGGTCATCGGCCTCGTAGCCTTCCATTTCCAGTACCTTAATATCCATGGCTGCCAGAACCTCTTTAAGAAGGGGGAACTGGGGCCTCAATTCATCCGGAGTGGCCTTGCGGGTGCCCTTGTAAGTTTCCAGCTGGTCATGCCGAAAGGTGATTCTACCCTTGTCAAAGCAAACGGCAACCATGCGGGGCTTTCTTTCGGACAGTATTCTCAAAAGCATGGTGGTAAAGCCGTATACTGCGTTGGTAAAGGCCCCCTCACTGGTGGTAAGCAGCGGGATGGCATGAAAAGCCCTGTGGGCCAGGCTGTTTCCGTCAATAACCATGAAAATTTCCGGTGCCAAGTCAATACACCTCTTTACTTATTGATAGCTAGTATTTTCACCGCTATGGCATTAAATACCTCCTGCTTCCTGACTAAAGGTCCAGGCAGGAAAATAGAGAGAGGGGGCGAATCAAGATATAAATATTAATGGGAGTTGATTATTTGTCCAGAAAAATATTTGTTGCACTGCTTATTTTTTTGTTCACCCTTGCCGGAAACGGGTGGGCCCTGGCAGCTGATCCGGATCAGAGCCGTAAGACCGTTGATGAGGTTTTTGAATATATTCTTAAGTATCACAAGGATAACCCAGAGGTGCAGCAGCTGGTGGAGGGCGCCATATGGGGCATGATAGACAGCCTGGAGGACCCCTATACCGTTTATTTTGCCGAGGATGAGGTAGACCAGTTTGTCGACTCCATCAATGGCAGTTACCAGGGTGTGGGCATATACCTGGAGACCCAGCCCGACTATCCCAGGGTGCTGGAGGTGTTCCCCGATTCCCCGGCCAGGGAGGGGGGAGTGCTGCCCGGCGACATCATTACAGGGGTGGATGGCAAAAACATAAAGGGGCTGCCTTTAAATGAAATAGTGAATTCCATTAAGGGTACCGAGGGAACCCCGGTGGAGCTTATCATAGACCGGGACGGCAAAGAGATTGTTCTTAAGCTTAAAAGGGCGGCCCTGAGCGTTTCCTCGGTTAGTTCCAGGGTAATGGGAAACAGCACCGGGTATATAGCTGTAAAAACTTTCGGGGAAAAAACCGCTGAAGAATTCAAAGAGGCTCTGGATGGGCTGGCCGAACAGAATATTACCGGGCTGGTAGTGGACTTAAGGGACAACCCGGGAGGCTACCTGGATGCAGCCGCACAAATGGCCGAGCTGTTTTTAAAGCCGGGTGATTTGATAGTCAGAACAATATACAATGACGAAACCGGGGAAGATTATGTGGCTGAAAAGAATGACGATAAGGTGCAATTTCCGGTGGTGCTGCTGGTCAACTCATTCAGCGCCAGCGCCTCGGAGGTTTTTGCCGGTGCGCTTCAGGACCACGGCGCCGCCAGGCTGGTGGGGGATAACACCTTTGGCAAGGGAGTGGTGCAGAAAGTGATTCCCCTGGAGCAAGGGGGCGCCCTGAAGCTGACCATGGCCGAGTATACCACCCCCAGCGGCAGGCACCTCAATAAAACCGGCATCAAGCCCGACTACACCGTTACCACCGGGGAACTGCAGCTTCCTTTTGCCCTGCTTGTTTTACAGCCCGGGCAGCACCGGGTAGTGAGTATTTCTCCCGGAAGCAGAGAGGCTTTAGTTGACGGGGAGAAAATACTGATGAAGAATGAGGCTTTTGCCAGGGAGGGCACTGTGTACCTCCCCCTGCGCTTCATTTTTGAGGCACTAGGCTGTGAGGTCTCATGGGACGCGGGGTCAGGGAGCATTGCCGTCAAAAAAGAGGGAAAAAGCATTTTGATTCCCGCCGGAGGCCAACCCCTTTTAAACGGAAATAAAATAGAGTCCGGCGGGAAGCTGCTGGTTGAAAACGACGTTTCCTATGTGCCGGCTGAAATGTTGAGGGCACTGGGCTTTTCCTGCACCTTTGACGGGCAGGAGGCTGTTGTGGAGGTTAAATAGCCCCGCCCGGGCGAGGCAGGGTATAACCATTTGGCGTTATTTAGCCAGGGAGGTGATGGGGATGGCAGACAACAGTGACAGTCTATTCCACTCCCGAAAAGGGAGTAAAAAAAGCGGCCCGGCCAGTATTATATCTCTGGACCAGTTTCGCTGGAGAAAAACCGGCCAGATACTGCGCCGCAAGCTGGGTGAGTTTGCGGGTGATCCGGTTTTTTCAGAGGAAATATCCAAAGCCCAGCAGCTGTATCTTGTTGGTGTTGATCCCGATATAGTGGATGAAAATGAAGATATGATCATGGAGAGATGTTTTGAGTGGTTTATATTTGACTATGTGGTTGATGGCGGGGTCACACCCATAGAAATTTTTGCCTCCCGGAACACCCTTTCAGGTATGGAAAGAAAACTGCTGGACGACTGGACCGGCTCCAGGCTGTCGGTTTTCGAGGTGAAGGAAGTGGATCCGGGCAGCGGCCTTAGCATTGAGGACGTTTTGTTAAGCCGCCGGGTGATGGTTAATAATTTTGACGTGGCCGGAAATATTGAAAAGGGTTCAATAGTTTACATGCGTATTCTAAGGGTGGGAGACGAGTATGAGTTTTCCACCGGAGGCTTCGGCCTTCCACCGGCCTGCGCCGGGCCCCTGCTGGAAAAAATACGGATGGATGCCGGGAAATATGCT
>Ga0209347_1005946_pt1 | contig 11196 bp, 8 predicted proteins | sample AutmiccommuBRH23_FD_187382 | JGI IMG/M metagenome (GOLD analysis project Ga0209347, IMG submission 187382) | Deep subsurface microbial communities from Mt. Terri, Switzerland - Autotrophic microbial communities BRH/23 (SPAdes) (version 2) | ecosystem: Environmental > Aquatic > Deep subsurface >...
AGGTCCTTTTGTATCAACAAGAATTGCTATTTTATCAGATACTTCCCTGATGCTGTCGATTATTTTTTTAGTCTTTTCAAGGTTGAGGTGTGCCGAATTCAAGCGAGCCACATTCATGCCTGCTTCAAACAAAATTCTGATGAAGGAGGGGTCAGAATTCATATCTGATAAGGTAGCTACTATTTTTGTATGTCTCATATTCAAGATGCTTTTACGGGTGCTTATTCCCCTGAGTTAAACCCATATTGCTATACAATAGTTTAGCCCATCGAAGTAAAACTAAGTACAGCCAGTTTATATGAATTCAGGCCAAAACCCATGATGCAGCCTTTGCACACCGGACCGATAAGCGATTTATGCCTGAAGTCTTCCCTTGTAAGTGTATTTGAAATATGAACTTCTACCACCGGAGACCTGATTCCTGCAACTGCATCCCTTAATGCAACAGAAGTATGTGTATAGGCACCTGCGTTAAAAATGATCCCATCAGCAGTAAAACCTTCCTCATGCAGTTTATCCACTAATTCACCTTCAATGTTCGACTGATAATAACTGAAAGTTACATCGGAGAATTGAATTTTCAATTTTTCCAGATATTGTTCAAAGGTTTCAGAACCATAAATATTTTGTTCCCTTCTGCCCAGCAGATTTAAATTTGGTCCGTTGATTATCAATAATTTCATCTTATTTTTTTTTTAATATTTTTTATAGTAACTTTATGGTTAATAAAACGTAATAAACATCATAATTAGAGAAATAATCCGGGTTTCTTTATCAAAAGTATTTAAATCAACTGATTTAAAAAAAAAATAAGATTATGAAATGGGAGGAAAGTAAAAAAGGGTATGAGAATTACCTGAAACTGGAAAAATCATTGTCGTCGAATTCTATCGCAGCCTATATCAACGACATCAACAAACTAACTGAATTTTTGGGAAACAACTTCAAAAAAACAGGTCCTGATAAAGTTAAACTTCAGCACCTGAAGAAGTTTTTAGAGTGGCTGAATGAACGAGGGGTAAGCCCAAGGACACAGGCACGCACAATATCAGGCATAAAATCATTTTACAAGTACCTGCTAATTGAGGGTAAAATCTCAAATGATCCCACTGCATTGCTTGAGTCACCTAAGATTGGGCGAAAACTTCCTGATATACTTTCCATGGATGAAATCGATTCACTGATTGAGGCAGTTGATTTAGATAAGCCTGAAGGTCAGCGCAATAAAGCAATGCTTGAAACTCTATACAGTTGTGGTTTAAGGGTCTCCGAGCTGGTAAATCTGAAATTGACCAACCTTTTCTTCTTGCAGGGATATCTGAAAGTTGAAGGAAAAGCGGAGAAGGAAAGGCTTGTACCCGTTAGCAGCAGGGCAGTTGAGGAAATTGAGAAATATGTTGAAGGTTATCGTGAGAATTTAAGAATCCAGAAAGACAGCCAGAATGTACTTTTCCTGAACAGGAGGGGCAAGAAACTTAGCAGGGTAATGGTGTTCACCATCATTAAAAACCTGGCGGAAAAAATCAGTCTTGATAAGAAAATCAGCCCTCATACTTTCAGGCATTCTTTTGCCACACATCTCATTAATGGAGGCGCTGACTTAAGGGCTGTTCAGGAAATGCTTGGCCATGAATCTATCCTTACCACCGAAATATATACCCATTTGGACAGGGAATATCTTAAAAGTACAATTCATCAGTTTCATCCGCGATCATAATTTTTGAACATAATAGCAAAGGAGGCAGAAGCCTCTTTTTTTTTGCTCTTTTTATTGAATAAAATCACCATTATAATTGTTAAGATTTTGTTTAATCATCTGTTATATATGGACGCAGGTGGTAACAGTTATAAAATAAAGTTAAATTTGTAATAATCGTTAGGAAAAGGAATATCAGTTTATAAAGTTAATTGTTAAGTAGTTATGAGAAAATTAAATTTATCAGAGTACGGGATACTTCATGTCCCGGAAATTCTTTACAACCCTTCGTATGAACAGCTTTTCAGGGAAGAAATGCGTCCTGACCTGGAAGGCTTTGAGAAAGGGCAGCTAACAGAACTTGGTGCTGTGAATGTTATGACCGGTGTTTTTACCGGACGTTCACCTAAAGACAAGTTTATTGTTAAAGATGATACTACACGTGATACCATCTGGTGGACTACTCCAGAATCTCCAAATGACAATAAACCCACCACTCCGGAAGTGTGGGCAGATTTAAAGAAGCTTGTGACAAATCAACTATCAGGTAAAAGGCTTTTTGTGATGGATACTTTCCTGGGTGCAAATGAGAATTCACGCCTGAAAGTACGTTTCATTATGGAAGTTGCCTGGCAGGCGCATTTTGTAAAGAACATGTTTCTGAGGCCAACAGAAGAAGAACTTGAAAGTTACGGAGAACCCGATTTTGTAGTTATGAACGGTTCAAAAGCTGTTAATGACAAATGGAAGGAACATGGACTGAACTCAGAAGTCTTTACTGTATTTAATCTTTCGGAAAGGATGCAGGTTATCGGAGGCTCATGGTATGGCGGTGAAATGAAAAAAGGAATGTTTGCCATGATGAATTACTACCTTCCACTGCAGGGAATGGCATCGATGCATTGTTCTGCCAATGTTGGGGAAAAAGGTGATGTAGCAATTTTCTTCGGATTATCGGGAACCGGCAAAACAACCCTTTCAACGGATCCCAAACGTAAACTGATTGGTGACGATGAACATGGCTGGGATGATGATGGCATATTCAATTTCGAGGGTGGCTGCTATGCCAAAACAATCAATCTTGACCCTGAAGCAGAACCTGATATCTACCATGCTATCAAACGCGATGCTTTGCTTGAAAATGTAACAGTTGATGAAAACGGAAAAATCGACTTCAATGATGGTTCTGTAACGCAAAATACACGCGTTTCATATCCGATCTACCATATAGATAACATCGTAAAACCTGTTTCAAAAGCAGGGCATGCAAGTAAAGTCATTTTCCTTACTGCCGATGCTTTTGGTGTTATGCCTCCTGTATCAAAGCTTACACCGGAACAGACCAAGTACCATTTCCTTTCAGGTTTTACTGCTAAACTTGCAGGCACCGAAAGAGGTGTTACAACTCCGCAGCCAACCTTTTCGGCTTGTTTCGGTGCTGCCTTCCTTTCACTGCATCCTACAAAATATGGTGAAGAACTTGTAAAAAAGATGGAAGAACACGGTGCTGAAGCTTATCTTGTTAACACAGGCTGGAACGGAACAGGGAAACGTATATCAATTAAAGACACCCGTGCAATTATTGATGCCATCCTGGATGGTTCAATAGAAAAAGCTAAAACTAAAACCATCCCGGTGTTTAACCTTAAAGTACCTGTGGCACTGCATGACGTTGATCCGGGAATTCTTGATCCGCGCGATACCTATGCAGATCCAAAACAGTGGGAAGAAAAAGCCCTTGACCTTGGAAGCCGCTTTATCAAAAACTTCACGAAATATACCGATAATGAAGAAGGTAAAGCACTTATAGCAGCTGGTCCCCAGCTCAACAAAAAAGAAGCAACTGCAATATAAAGTATAAAAGCCCCGCATGTCGCGGGGCTTTTATACCCATAATATAGTTTATGTATGTCTGTTGTTGCTCCCTGATTAAATCTTCATTGAACATCCGGCTCTTTCAGTTATCTCTGTTTATCCTCCCGCGATTGTAGGAGAAATAAATGCCAACAACGCCCAGCATAAAAAAGCTTATAAAGGCCCACTTCATTGCTTTCAAAAAAAGATGATCGGAAACTGTTTCAATAGCCTGATTTCCTATAAAACCTGCAAAAAATAATGTAGCAACTGTCATACTGGTTATTTGACCTACCACCCTCATGGTGGCTGCTGATCCTGATGCAAGCCCCAACTGGTGTTTGCCGACTGAACTCATGATGGTGTTCATATTGGGTGAGGAAAAGAAGGCAAAACCAAGTCCCACCCAGATGAGTACCGACAGGATCATCCAAACAGCAGTGGCATTGGTGAGGAAAGCAAATGCCAACAACCCGATGGTGCACATCGACATCCCTATTGTAGCCAGGTACCGTGGCTGTATGCGGTCGGACAGCCGGCCTGCAACAGGCGAGAACAATGCCATCATTGCTGGTTGAGCTACAAGAACAGACCCTGCATACCTTGGCGACATTCCCTGAATCTTCTGAAGATACAGACTCAGCATAAATACGATTGCAAAAGTTGCACTGTAATTAATCAATGCAGCCAGGTTTGAAAAGGCAAATAACCGGTTGTGCGTAAACAGCCTGGTTTCAAGTACAGGCATGGCTGAACGGTTTTCAATCTGCCAGAATACAACAAGGGCAACTGCACCTGTCCCCATCATGAACCAGCCGGGGAGGGAAGGGATCTGTGATGATCCATATACAAGAAGCACCAGCCCAAGCATATAAAAAACGGTTCCCTTTAAATCTATTTTTTTAGCAACTCCCTCTTTAACCTGGTCCTTCCCGAGGAAAAGAAAAGCAACTGTTGTGGTAAACAATCCAAATGCCGATGCAATGAAAAATATAGACCTCCATCCAAAATACTGCGTTAAAAAGCCTCCTGCAAAAGGGCCAAATGCCAGGCCAAGGTATACTGCCGACACAGAAAATCCCAGCACCCTGCCCCTGTGTTGAGGCAGAAATGCCGAAACCAGGATGGCTGCTCCTGTTGTACTTGTAAATGCTGCACCAATCCCTTGTATAAACCTGAAAATGATAAGCCATGTGCCCGAAACTGCAAAACCGCAGATAAGCGATGCAAAGGTAAAAATAACCACTCCTGTTTTAAATATCCTCCTGATTCCTGTTAAATCGCCCCAGCGGCCTACCGGTAATAAAAACATGGCAGTGGCAAGCAGGAAGGCAGTTATCACCCAACTCAGCTTTACTGCATCAAGTCCGAAGCTTTTTTCAATGGACGGAAGGGCAATGTTTACGGATGAAATAAGAAAAGTTCCCATAAAGGAGGTAATGGCCACAACTGCAAGTATGGAAATCTGCTTTTTTGTCCAGTTCATTTTGCATTTGATTGATCCACCAAAAATAGTGTTTGTTGACAATATACGGGATTTTAAACCCGGGAGGTTTTAAACAAAAAAAATCCCGGCCTTATTTTAAACTACAGGCCAGGATTCAATATCATCTTTTATGTAAGCGTATTTCAATTATAAGCATTGCGACCCCTCTTATCCTCCCCTAAGGGGAGGCGTAAGACGCTATTTAGAAGCATACTACCTAACTTGCATAGTCCTAAAGTACCCCTTTGGAGGATTGAGGGGGTCGTATCTCAAAGATATTTATTATAATTCTCCAACTACTTTTCAATGGACCATATCACTACTTAAAGAGGGACTTGTATATCACCTGACTTACTTCAGGTATGTATCCAGGAAAGTCAGAATCTGGCCATAACCCTTTATCTCATTTTCTTTTTTCATGAAACCATGCCCTTCATCCGGGAAAACAATATATTCCACCGGAACATTGTTCTCCTTCACTGCCTCCACAATTTCATCCGACTCCACCTGTAACACCCTCGGATCATTTGCCCCCTGTAATACCATTACCGGATTTTTGACCTGATGTGCATGGAAAAGCGGAGAAATCTTGTAAAGTCTTAAAGAATCATCTGTATATGGATCGCCTAACTCATCATACAGAGCTTTTCTGTTTGCCTCCCAGTAGGGTGGAATTGATTTAAGGGTGCGCAGCCAGTTGGTAACTCCAAAGATGTTAACACCCACCTTAAACTCATCGGGTTCAAATGCCATGGCTGCCATGGTCATATATCCTCCATAGCTTCCTCCTATAATGCCGATTTTATCTCCATCGATGTAATTTTGTTCCTGCAGCCAGTTTTTACCCGAGATACAATCCTGCAGATCACCACCACCATGATCCCTGTCGTCCATTTGATAAAAGGTTTTTCCATAACCACTGCTGCCCCTGTTGTTAACTGCAAGCACTGCATACCCGTTATTCACAAGGAACTGGATAAGGGGTGAATACCCTGTTCTTGATTGGCCTCCCGGGCCGCCATGAACCCATACCAGTGCAGGTACTTTATTTTGAACTGAGGCATTCAAAGGTTTATAATAAATAGCAGGAATTTCAAGGCTATCGAATGATGGGTACCTGATGACTTCTGCCGATACAAGATGTGCAGGATTTATTTCCTGGTTCAGGGTTTCAGTAAGTTTCTTCAGCTCTTTTGATTCAAAATTGTATACATAAATATTGGAAGGAGCCTTTGAACTTCCCACTGTCAGCCGCATGTTCTTTTCAGAATCAGAAATCTCAATCGCTAAAACGTCAGCATCAGGAATATCCGGAAAATCAACCTTCTGTCCTGTTTTGTTATCCAAAAGAATCACCTGGTTCCTGCCATCTTCATTTACAAGAATAACCCTGTATTTTTCATTCTCACTGAGCGAACTATACACAACATCCCAATTGGTTTCAAAAACGGTTTTCTTCGATTTGGAAGAAATATCATACTCCACCAGATAAGTGAACTCCTTATCAGCATTGGTTGTATAATAAAACTTGCTTCCGTCGTTGCTGAATCCTGATGCACTATATGACCCCGGTTGTTCTTCCTGCGAAATTTCAACCGTTTCGCCCGTAGACGTGTTTTTCAGGAAGAGCTGGTTGCTGCTTGTGGTAACCGGCCGGACAAGTGCAAGTATCTTTTCATCATCTGAAATTCCTGCAACCTGCATACCATCATCATTCTGATAAATCATGCTTTCTTCCCATTCGCCTGCCGGCATTTTGTACAGATCAAAAAACCGGGGATCCCGTTTGTTTGACAGATAATATAAATGTGTTTTTTCTTTGTTCCACCCGGCAAACTGAGCTTTCTCTTTTTCACCGGGAGTCAGATCTGTCACTTCTCCATTTTCCCCTAACAGGAAAATATGGTTGTTTTCATCACCACCTTTATCAGCACTATACAGGATTTCACCTGTTACAGGTACATACCCAACTGCGAAGAATGACTCTTCCCCGGAATTTGTAACCTGTTTCTTATCTCCGGATGAAATATCAATCTCATATACATTGAAAATTCCTGATTCATCACTGCTGACAAGCAACTTTGATTCATCAGGTGAAAAATAACCGCCTCCTATGCGGGTATTGCCATAAAATTGTTCTATTGTATAAGTGGGCACAGCTTCAGGTAACTGACGCACACAGGCAAACAGCAGAAAGGGAAAAATAAGGAATACCAATCTTTTCATGTTTAATTCAAATTAGTTGTTAATCTATAAAATTTGCAACAGAAAGTTAATAAAAACCCGGTTAATAAACAACTGATATTTAATCAGAATTAAATGATTTCCCTTTCCTGTGGAATAAACAGCAAGGCACTGAATATGAACAACAACTTTTCCCACTGAAGTGGCTTATATTTTATGTTCTATTAAACTTCTATCCTGCATTACCAGCCATGCGTATTGAAGAACCATCAAAACCATCAGGTACACCAGCGACAATCTAATCCCTGCTCTTCTCAAGCCTCACAACAAGTGCTTCATCTCCGCCAATGCTGATGTTGTGCTCCACTGGCTGTCCTTCCAGATCGGGAGAAGTTGAAAGCTCAATTTTCCCCCTGAAGTGTATGTTATGCGGGTTGAAATAACATGGGCGATGACTGAGATTTAAAACTATTATAAATTCATCTTCGCCTTCTGCCTTCCTTGAGTATGCCAACATTTGCCTGTCGGAATGTACAGGGGCATATTTCCCTGCAATCAGGGAAGGTTCGCTCTGGCGCAGTTGGATTAACCTTTTGTAGAGCGAAAGCATGGAATGCGGGTCATGTTTTTGGGCCTGTACATTTTCACGTGTGTAATCTTTACCAACAGGAAGCCATGTTTCGGCATACGAAAAGCCTGAATTGCGGTCGTTGCTCCACTGCATTGGGGTACGGCAGGGATCGCGGCTCAAATTCTTACCCGGCAGGTTTAACCCCTGAGGATCCTGTATCATATAATATGGAATGGGAACATCGCGCATGCCGATTTCTTCACCGTAATAAATAGTAGGTGTCCCGCGGAGAGTCAGAAGCAGTACCGCAGCCACCATTGCCTGCTGTAATCCGACACGACTGGCAATACGAGGTTGGTCATGATTACCGAGCACCCAGTTTGGCCATCCTTTTTCTGGAAGCGCTCCTTCGTATTCGTCGATGGCAGCGGCAATCTGCTGTGCATCCCACGGGCGGGTGAGCAACTGGAAATTAAAGGGAAGGTTTGCACCCTTGTTGTCTGCCCCATAATACTGCATCAGCTTTGAAACGGGAAGGTAAATTTCACCAATCATCATCCGTTCCTCGTATGAGTCAAGCACCTTTCGCATTTTACCGATGATGCCGTGTACCTCAGGCTGGTCGGTTGAATATACAGGCAGCAATTGCTCGTAGGTGTTCATGTGCTGCTGGTAACCGGGATTGGGAGGATTGTCCCTGAACTGATCATCCTTGATCATATGCCACATTACATCGACACGGAAGCCATCAACACCCCGGTCGAGCCAGAAGCGCATCACAGCGAACATGGCTTCCTGCACTTCAGGGTTCCTCCAGTTTAAATCGGGCTGTTCCTTCAGGAACGCATGATAATAATACTGCTGTGTATTTTCATCCCATTCCCATGCCGGACCCCCGAATGCACCCAGCCAGTTGTTGGGGCATCCTCCTTTTCGTGCCGGATCTTTCCAGATGTACCAGTCGCGTTTGGGATTATCGCGCGAAGACCGGGACTCCAGGAACCATGGATGCTGATCGGAACTGTGATTGGGCACAAGGTCCAGAATCAGCTTCATGCCCCTGCTATGCACTTCCCTGACCAGCCTGTCAAAATCTTCCATCGTACCAAACATGGGATGGATATTGGTATAATCTGAAATATCATATCCAAAATCGGCCATAGGGGAAGGATATATGGGCGATATCCATACTGCTCCGATGCCCAGCCATTTCAGGTGATCCAGGCGCCTGATGATACCCTGCAGATCGCCGATGCCATCGCCATTGCTGTCCTGGAACGAACGCGGGTATATCTGGTAAATAATCTCCTTATGCCACCAAATGTAATTACTGTCGGGTTCTTTCATCCTGTAATGCTTGTGGTTCAACAAAAATAAACAGGTTAATGCAACAAATGTTTTATTGAATTGAACCTTCAGATCAGCCTTCAATCGAGCCTGACAGGATGTTTTAACCTTACAGGCTGGCACCATGAATTTATTCCGTCGAACACCGAAGTCAGCAGGTAGGTTATCCTGTTATCTTCTATCAGCAACTGCGGCCTTTCCCTACGCACGCAATGGATGGTGCTGTCGTTATCAAGTGCAATATCATGGTCGTAAACGACTACGGGAGAATACTCAAGCCAGTTGCTGATACCATTATCTGAAAACAGGTGAACACCCCAGCGCACATGCCCGCTGATGCCTCCAACGTTATCTTCACAAATGTTATGATAACCTTCAGCAGACTTAAAAGATAAAAGTCCTCGATTTTCATATCAGGCCATACATTATGGTTTTTAACAATATAAGGCCCCTGGTAGGTATCAGCTGTGGCCATAAAAGTCTGCAGTTTTTCATCCCTGTAGATGAGCAAAACCCTCTGTTTTTCAACCAGAAGGGCAGGATTATTTGATTCTGCGTCAATAACAGGAACTGCTGTCCGTTCCCATGGTCCATAAACCGATTTTGCACGCGCATAGCCAACCCTGCGGAGCAACTGCTGTGAACCCGGAAGCAGCGAATTGAAATCACTGGCTATATAAAAAAGAACATATTCATCCCCAATTTTATGGATTGTGGGATTATGAGCCATATTGGAATCCCAGAAACTGCTGTCACGTTCACCAATCACAACTTCTTCAAATGTAAAAGGCCCCAGCGGACTGGAAGAAGTGGCACGTACTATCTCTGACCGGTTTCTGTAACCATCAGGGAAAACCGCTTCCTTTGGCCACCTTGATGCAAAAAGGTGGTACACCGAGTCAACTTTCATCATGGAACCTCCCCATACCCAATATCCTTCCATTTTAAAACCGCTGTTCACAGGAACGGGTTCATAACTGAAAGAAATACCTTGTGCGGAAATGAAATTCAGTGCCGGCAAACCGGGCAGTATATAAAGCAGAAGTAAAAGTTTCTTTATCATCAGCTAAACTTTACGGTTGCTAAAAATAACGAAATTTGTACTTCCGGTGTTTACTTACACTTTTACAAGATTACAGGGATGGGATTCTAATGAATGACCGGGACTGAAGACGTCATTTCAGTTTAAAAAGACATTCTTCATATCTGCCTGTGATTTCAAACCCTGCATTTTTATAAAGTTTAATGGCTGCAGCATTGTCCGATCTTACGTTCAGGCCAGTTGTGCAGGTGGTTTGCACAAGGTCATGACAAAGCACGGAAGTTAGCCTGAATCCGATTTGCCTGCCACGGAAGGCCGGAAGTACAGCAATATTTCCCAGCGCAGCAACGCTGTACTTTGCGGAATATACATGCACGCCTGCAACCCCTGCCAGCGTTTCACCTGCGAAATACCCGAAATATTTACCCGTTTCCAGCATCCGTTTATCGAACCAGTTGTGTGGGTAGGCAGTGCGGTAGAAATCAGTGACAACTTTCAAATCATCAGGTGAAAGCTTCCTGATATTTGGGTCATTGATTTTAAGAGGAAGCACTTTGAGCGTCATTTTGTAATTCATCCCGTAATGCTCCATAATGTTGTTTGTTCCCAGTACCTCTGTAAGGTCCGGACTCAGGTGAGCGTAAAACTGCTGTGGCAGCAATGGCTTCAGCAGGTGCAAAAGCTGACCTGCAAATGTGTTGTCGCCTTCATGAAAGAGCAGAAGGGTAGGGATGTCCATCGCGGTGTAAAGCAATGCCAGCGATTTGATCTGTCCATTATCAGAAAGTCCATACCAGGTTGTATAAGGAAAGAAGAAATCGTCGAGGTCGCCTATGCAATAGATCTGCAGCGCCGGATTCAGTCCCAGGTATGCATAAATTTCATCCTTGCCGGTTAATAATTTTAGATTCATTCGCAGCCATTAAATTATATCATTAGTGTCAGGTTAAATATTTGAGATTTCTCCCTACGGTCGAAATGACGGTGTTTTCAGAGCTTTTGTTTTGGGAGGGGCA
>Ga0209347_1005947_pt1 | contig 11189 bp, 8 predicted proteins | sample AutmiccommuBRH23_FD_187382 | JGI IMG/M metagenome (GOLD analysis project Ga0209347, IMG submission 187382) | Deep subsurface microbial communities from Mt. Terri, Switzerland - Autotrophic microbial communities BRH/23 (SPAdes) (version 2) | ecosystem: Environmental > Aquatic > Deep subsurface >...
CCTCCGTCTGAAATTTGTGTTTCCACTCATACGGCTTGCAAGCATCAATGACTACGCGCGAATTCCATCCTTTATCCTCAACAGGAATGGCCGGATCAAAAGGACCGCTGCGACAGCGCCGTATGATTTCTAACGAACGGGCCGGGTCGCTGCGGGTTGCCATCGCCCAAATAACATCATTCATGAAAAACAGCGTATATTTAATAACAAATATACACTGTCAATAAAACATTGCGGACCGGTTATGACCCGCCCTCTTTTATTTTTTTGGAATACCAATAGCAAAAGCCTTAATCAAATTCAGCTGCCCATCTGTGTATCATTGAATGCAATTGTTCATGAACCCCATGTCCAACTATTCTTGAACAAGGTCATAACCGGCTTGATAGACCTCTCTAAGGACATCCTGGCGACTTAACACAGCACCTTTTTCGTCAATTTGTTGAAAACAATGGCTGCCGGCGTACTCAGCCTCCAGCATAAGAAAAAAGTATTTGGCTACCTGAACAGCCCCGTCAAAAACATTTTTATGGTTGGAACCGGCTGCACAAAGAAGCATTCCCCTTCGGGTTGGACGCCTGCCTTTATCCCCTATAACAGGCTTTTTCAGGATATACTTGGTAGCCCAAAACCGTTGGGTCCGATCTACCATAGCCTTAGCCTGGGCACACATACCCATGGAAAAAATGGGGGCCGCCAGAATGATTCTGTCTGTGTTAAGAAGTTTTTCATAGATTAGCTGCATATCGTCCTTGACCACACATTTACCCTCTGACATGCAGCCATTACATGCAATACACGGCGAGAACCGGAAATTGTTGAGAGATATCAGTTCTGTTTTAGCTCCCCCATTTGCAGCACCTTCTAAGGCCATGTCTAACATAATTGATGTATTTCCTCCAACCCTTGGGCTGGCAGCTATGCCAAGACAGGACAGCTTCTTTTGCCTTATTTGTTTTTCCATAAACCGTGAATATTACAGTATGCCCTTACTTCGATATTATCACCGGCCAAGGAAAACTCGGCTAATGGTTCATCTCCGGATTTTAAATACTTTCGGGCTGTTCTTCCGTCTGTAATGACTTCAATCCATTCAATATAGTGCTTATCCTCCATCGGGTGCGAAGCACTGCCCACCGAAACTTTGACCCCATCAGCAGTGGTTTCAACCACCGGAACATGTTTTTCCGTGCTGGCGTCCTGGTCATTAGCTGTTTTTAGCTCCATCGGCTTGCCACAGCATACCAGCTGCCCTTTTCCGGAGTGAACCATCTCCACTATGTTCCCGCATACATTACATTTATAAATCTGGTTTAACTCTGTCATGCAAAATACCTCCTTGTCATTATAAATTAATTTGAACGCTCACAATCAGGGGTATAACAATTATTGTCAATGAATTCACATTTTTGTTGGCATGAAGGGCATACCTCCGGTGGAGTTTCAGCCTCCAAAAGGTAGCCACATGCACTACATTTCCATTTATTGACCATTTTGTCCGATTACCTCCTTCTGCAGCCTAGACAGCTTGACCAGGTGAATCTGTTCCTCCATGATCAGGTCGTCAATAACTGCCTGCTGACCTTTAAGAACCACGTTACGAAACCCGTTAAAAAAGAGGATGGTGTCTCTTTCAAACTGCATAGCTAACTTAATAAGATCAGAACCGGACTGAGCATTTTCCACCAATTGCTCGAATTTATCCGATTGATTAAAAAGATGTGAATCAACTGTGAATCCAAGGTATTCAAAATATTCACCCTCATACGACTCTGGCGCATTAACCGGGGTTAGATCTTGTCCGAGTTCTTCGAATTTGGTCTGATGCTTCTCCTCTTCCAAAGCCAGATATAGAAGCAGGTCTTTGGTTTTCTCATCGGGAGCCTTCTCTGCAAGTTTCCTGTAAAACTTACCGCCTGTTTTTTCGATTTGCACTGCCAAGTCTATTATTTCTCCTGCTTGGTATTTTGAAACAGACCACATATTAATCACTCCTTAGTAATTCTCGTTAACTATTTCAAAATGAGCCTTAGGGTGAGCGCAGACCGGACAGACCTCAGGCGCTTCCGAAGCTTCATGAATGTACCCGCAGTTACGACATTTCCAAAGTACAGTCCCGTCCTTGTTAAATACTGTATCGTTTTCTATGTTCTGGAGCAGCTTTCTATAGCGCTCTTCATGTTCTTTTTCTATTTTAGCCACACCTTCAAAAAGTTTGGCAATATCTTCAAAACCTTCTTCGTGGGCTTCTGCAGCCATTTTAGGATACATTCCTGTCCACTCATCGTTTTCCCCAGAAGCAGCAGCTTTTAAGTTCTCAATGGTGTTTCCCACGCCGTTAAGCTTTTTAAACCAAATCTTTGCATGTTCTTTTTCATTGTCAGCTGTTTCCAGGAATAAGGCAGCTATTTGCTCATATCCTTCCTTTTTCGCTACTGACGCATAATAAGTGTATTTATTACGGGCCTGTGATTCTCCAGCAAAAGCCTCCAGTAAATTCTTTTCTGTTTTGGTTCCTTTAATATCTTTCAAAGTTACATCCCCTTTCAATTTTTGTGATAATTATTTTGCCAACGGGTTGGGTGTTTTTACTACAAGTATTTCAAAATCCTCCCCTTCGGATGCATAAACCGCATGCGGAATACCTTTTGGGCTGATAATTATGTCTGTTGGTTCAACAATTCCCGCTTCATCACCTATTGCAATTTTCCCTTTGCCTCTGACCACGTAGAAAAAAACGTCCACAGCTGTAGTATGTGTGTCAACTACATCACCTGATTTTAACAGCAGATTCATAACATTTACATGGTCAGACACAAACACCTTTCTTGCAGTTACTCCTCTGGGATTAATAGCTTTTGGAAGTGAATCAAGTTTTATTACATTCATTTAATGAGCCTCCTTTTCTCTTAAATAGTCTCTCGGAAATTCGAGATTTTTTTATGTTCAAGGCTTCTCGCCAGGGACTTTTTTGTTTTCTTTTTTCATGCCACCAGAGCCCTCGGAGATGTCCGGGAATCTGGTGAGGTGTTGCGGAAGATTTCCTTGCGCCGGAATCGTGAGGAGTCTTACCGAAGTCTCCGCTAAGCGATGACGCGGACCGGAGCCAGGATGGCGGAGCCGCCACTGAGTCACGGACGGCGAATTGGCGGTTTAGTCCGCGGCTTCGCCAGGAGCAAGGTTAGAATCCTCCGGCGACGGCGCGGAAAATCTGGAGCAATACCTTGCCAGATTCCCCGGCCTCATTTCCGAGAGCCTACTTTAACCCATTGTACCTCATTTTTCCAATCGGTTAAGTGATGTGTATCACTTGTAATTATTATGTTTATCTCTCTCCATTGATCGCTCCTGACAAACGATATTTAGGGGGCAGGCAATGTGTTTGATTAGACAGGCAGCATCATTTGGGAACCATCACCGGAAGCAGTATCAATGCGGTAAAAACCACTCTCCATCAAATCGGTCCAAATTATTTCTTTGCCATATGCACTTCTCAGATGTAGGCTGTAAACAACCGGGAACCTTTTTAATATATCTTCCTGTTTATGGGCAGTCAGACAAAGAAGTTGAATTTTATTGGCCGAGGCAATCTGAAAAACAGTTTCCAATATATGAGGAGAAGATGCCTTACCAAAGGGATTATCGGCCACTAAGACTTTCCACAAATTCCTGCGTCCCTCAGACTGCTGCCGTATGTGGGTCAGCATAATCATAAACATGGTGATGTATACAGCGTATTCTTCTCCTCCCGACCACCGCGACACTTCATCCCAGGGGAAGTAATCTATTCTACCATGCCGGATGATGGATTCCTGACGAGGCTTAAACACCGTTATCCGACAATGTTCAAACGGAGCTATAACCTGAATCAGGTGACGGGTTTTCAGTTTTTCCTCAATCCGGCGGTTGATTTCATCATCATCCTTGCCTTCCTCTTTCCATAACTGCATATCTTCCAAAACCTGTTCAAAATATGAGTTCATTTTTTGATTAATTTCCGTCTCGTCAAGCACAGGCCAGTCTATACGAATTACCTGGACATCCCGGCTGTAAACATTGATGCGGGAATTTTTGGGGATTTCCATCACACTGTCATAAACTGCTTTAGCGCGCCTCAGACACAGATTGATGAGATGGGTTTTATTAACTTCACATTCTGCGAGTGTAATTTGATATTGTTTTTCATACTGTTCAAGTCCTTCAAAAATACGGATAAACTGATTTTGCACAAAATCATAATCATATAAACGGTTGTCATCCATAATAGCCTTAACATCCCGGATAAACTGCCTGACCTTAACATTGTTCGTAGTCCGGAGGTCGTGCAGGTACCGTTCGAACGCTATATTCACCTTATTCTGCTGCCGAACAATACCATTTTGGATTTTATTGCGTTCATCTTCGCTCTGGGTAATAATTTTGCGGGGTTTAGCTTTAAATTCTTCCCATTCACCGGGCATATATGGAGCAACCTCTGCCCAAAACTGTTTCATTTCTATGGGCATTTTCTCCTCAAGAGTTTCATATGCGTCAAAAGCTTCTGTCTGCCGATTGCCGGTCTTTTCAATCCTTCTGGTCAGTTCCTGCAGCAGTCGGCCAACATCCTCCGAGCTTTTTGTGAGGCTCTCCATGTGCAGCAAATGGTCTGCTTCAGAAAACCCATCATAGGGACTCCGTCCAGAAAAATCAGCAGCAATCCGAGCCTCAGCGTCTTTTAGCAGGGCTTCAGTTTTAGCTAATCCTTGTTTTGCCTCATCAAAGATTTCCTTTGCTCTATCAAATGAGCTTTGGCGTTCTTTAATAACACGCCCTGCATTTTGTATCTCGTCCCTCGTTACCGGACGGCAGTTTTCCTTCAGCCACGCCTCACCAACTTCAGTGCTTTCCACCTCATACAGGGCTTCTCTCTTTCGTTCTCCGGCCTTTCCCAATAATTTTTGGATATTTTCTCTTTCACCCTGTTTTTGGGAGAGCTGCTGAATTACACTCTTTACCTCAATTTCAGCTTCGTCATAAGATAATTTGAGTTCCGTGACAGGTTCCACACCATCCAGATTATAATTCACAAAACCCTGCTGATGGCCGTTTATCAATCTCTCGGTATCTCTAATGCTGTTTTTCTTGTCTGCTTCTTTTTCAGCTATCTCGACGAGTTTTGCCTGAAGTCCGTCAATTTTATTATTTAACTGAGTCAGCTGGTTGGTAAGCTCTGCCTTGGCCTTCTCCTGCCGGGGATATTCCCTGTGCAGTTCATGATATCCCTGAAGCTTTTCTATTATTCTATTTAACTGCCGTATTTCATTGGCAATATCCTGAAGCTGCTTTTCCAAATGGCTTACTTCACTCTTATATTGTAACTTTTGTTGCTCCTCTGTGGTGATTTGTTTCCCTAATTCCTGGGCATCAGCCATCAACCTTGCTTTAGCTTCAGCCCACTCATCTATTTCTTTTTGGGAGAAGGTTCTATAGAAGATACTGGCCTCGTTTTGCAGGCCGAGCAAGATATTCTCCTGTTCAACCGCTTCCTTTAGCTGATCATTTTTCAATGTAACCCCTTCTTCAAAACGGTCCTTTAGCTCCTGGAAAGCCTCGGGGGAAGCGTAAACACCGCATGAATCCGGGAGATAAATAAACAATTCATCATGCCAAAAGGGCATAAAAGTTTCCATCGAGTCTGCTGTCTTCAGTATATCTGCGCTTTTCACCAAAAACAGCAGGGGAATATCACGAGTCCATTCCCTGACCTGTTTCATAATATTTTTTACAGCATTAACCTGATTAGATTCAATCAAAACAGCATAAGGTAAACCCGGCTGGGCGCGGATAACGGCTTCTTTCTCCTGTTTTGACAACTGCTGCTCAGCCAGCCATTCACTGCCCAACACCGCATAAATCCCGGCTTTCTCAAGGCGGTTTTTTATTTTCAGCAGATCATGGTGAGGCACGTAATAATCTCGGCCTTCCAGGAGTGCCCATTTTTCCTGCAGGTTAGCCAGTTCTGCCTGAATGCCCAACCGACGCTGCTGCACCCGTCCTAACCTGTCTCTTAGTCTTAACAAAACCTCTTCTTTTTCCGGAAGCATTGATTTTACGAATAAATTGTGTTCGCCAAGCAAACCACGAATGTTTTGTTCCGCCTCGGAAAACCCGGCTATTTTCACCCCGTATTGCTCTGCTTCCGTCTCAGCCCTGTGTTTATCTCCGCGCAATGCCAGGGTTTCTTCGTTCAGCGCCTCCATCCGAAACTTTATCCCCTGTATGCACTCATTGGTATCTATCTCCTGCTTTTCATAGGAAGCAAGGGCTGCTTGCCGATTTGCCAGCCCCTGAGCAGGGTTAATTACCTCCTCCGGGTCAAGATGTTCCAGTAAACTTCCTCTCGCTTTGGCGTATCTATCAAGCCATGCTTCAACGTCAGCTAACTCCCGGCTTGTTTTTCTATCCAGATTTCTGGCCTCGGCTTGTTCTCGGGATATGCTCCCTTTTTCCCCGGCCAGTTGAGTAAGCTCAGCTTTTCTTTGAGCGCCCTGCTCCTCTAACATCAATTTCTTTTGGTCCCAGGCTGCCCGCAGAATCCCCTTTTTCTCTGTCAGCAGGCTTAATAATTCCGGCTGTTCCCGATCCATCAACTCCAACGCTGTGCGATATTCTAATTCTTCTTTTTCGGCCTTATCAGCGTCATTAAAATAATAAATGGCTTTGAGAATGTTTTCCCTGGCTCTGGCATCATCTAAGACCTGTTTTTCTCCTATATAATCCTTCTCTGCCATTTGCCCTGCAGCCAAAGCCGCCCGGTAGTCCAATTGTTTTAGGAATACCTCGTGGCTTCTGCTTTTCCAGGATAGTTCAATTTGCCGTGTCAGAGCCTCATCCTTCTGCTGATCCAGGTCAGTTATCTCTTGTTTCGCCTCTTCGGCCAAAGCATAAAAAGTCCTGGCCAGCTTTATCATCTCTTTGGTTTTAGCGTCGTAATCCCTCTGCAGGTTGTCGAGTTCAGCTACTACATCAACCACACCCTGAGCATGGTCACGAATTATGGCAAAGTCTTTTAAATTTTGCTTTATCAACGGGATTTCCAAAAGCATTTCCCGATGCTGGGCAAAAGCATGGAAAAGTTCTTTTTTGCGTGCTTCGTTCTGAAATATGATTTGTTCCACGGTAGGGATAAGAAGGTTGTCCAACAGCTGCATGGTAGTGCGGCTTTTTTCAAAAAACTTGTCCACGCCTCCTTCAGAACCGTTGGTATCCCTAATGTTTTTCCATTCTTCGGCGAGAATTTGATAAATTTTCAGGCGCTCCCGATAAAGTCCAGGTGAATCAATGATTTGAATACCGTTTTCCCTGAGCCAGTCCTTGAGTTTTTGGTACTGGGCAGGACGTTTCATGCCCCCGTTTTCATCAGTTTCTACCAATGGCAGGGAGGCGATATCCAAGGCTGCATTATTTTCATATTCAAATAAATAATTAAAATAGCGAATCGGCACTTCACTGCTTTGGCCATTGCTGAAGCAAAACCCCGTGCATAAATACTGCCGGCGATTTCCGATATTGTCCAATAGCCATTCTACCGCCACATGGCCGGTGTAATGAGCATGATTAAATAAATCAGCTACCCTCCGCTCACCCATTTTGGTATTAGGCAGCACTGTCTGCAGAATGAGCTGAATTAAAAGAGACTTCCCTCCGCCATTGGCCAGGACCAGCAAACTATCAAGACCCTTGGCGTCAAAAACGATATCAGGCATATGTTTTTTTCCGTTATCAAATTGAATGTTGGTTACTCTAATTCGGCTGATGCGCGGCATAATATCGCTCCTTTTTATGAAATATCATTGGACTGCAGGGGCAGAGGTGCCGACAGCATCTGCAGAAGATAATCCTTACGATGGCTATTAAAGTAATACTTAACTACCAAATGCTCCATTTTGGGCAAAAGCCTGACTTCCCGGTCCTCCAAGACCTGGGCCAGGCCTTCCTCCTCGAGAAACCTGATGACTCTTAGGATAAAGCTTATCCGGTTGTTAACTGCGCGTTTGAGATTGGTTATCTTATCATCAAATGCCGGGATATCAAGCCATACCTCCGATACACTGCGCAGATTAATGCCAAAATTTTCTTCCTGTACCTCCACATCTTCCGGGTCAGCCTCCATAATGGTATTGACATGCAAAGATACAGTTTCCTCCAGTTCCTCTAGGGGAACAAACTGGCGGGAAGCTAAGGACTGGTCATCACTGTTATAAAATTTGGCCAGTAAATTTAAGATGACGAAGTAAGCCAAATAAAGCTCGCTGTTGTTTCTAAGGTTCATCTTCTGCCTTAATTCAGCGTTCTTGTAGCCAAAAATCCGGTTGCCCACTCCAGGGGAAAGGTATAATCTGTCCCCGGCAGAAAATGTTTTCACATCGGCTTCTTTTTCAATTATTTCTTCCAGAATGCTGCGTACCTCGGGACGACTGTAGTTATACAGATATTCCCGCTGATTCTCATCTATAATGCCGTCATCCAATAACTTCATAAATATCCGGAATGCCCAGCGGACATCATCTTCATGCCACTCCATCGGGGTTAACCCTCCTTACTGTAAAATCTGACATCACATATCCATTGGCTAAATTAATAACATCATCTTCAGCCAGCAGTTCGAAAACCTTTATTTTATAGATATCAGTGTGCTGGGCTGCCATCCTTACCAACACCCTGGGCAGGTCATCAAGAATCATTGTTTCTGTTTCCCAGCTTGCCAGTATAGGGATAGAACCCATCTGATGCAGCTGCACGATAAAAGGGTAGAACTCCATCTGGTTAATTATTTCATCATAGGTCTCTGGTTCGTTTTCTCTCACCTGACGGAGAACAGCGCTAACCCTTATTTCTTCCTGGTCTACAAGAGGCGTAAGCAGCAGCAAAAAGTATTTCTCCAACTTTTTTTCTTTTTCGGCCTGCCGTTCCCGTTCCCTTTCCTCCTCCAGTCGTTCTAACTCTTCTGCTATTTCCGGCAGTTCTTGCTCATCCCGTTCTTCCGCCTCACTTTTCAGCCTCTGCTCCTCAAAAACTCTGCCGGGATTGAATGTACGAGGTTTTCTGATTGGGAGAACGGGATCTAAAAGCTGCTTTAGTAAATCTATGCCTACATTTCTTTGCACAATAGGAAACAAAAATTCCGTTTCAAAGTTCACTTTGGGATTAAAGGCAGTCAGAATCATGGACTCAATAGAATGATTCATCAGGTTTTGCACCCTGACTTTATCAGTAAAAAGAGATTCATGCAGGTGGATAACATCCATCAGCCTGCGTTTTATTCCGGCGATTTTTTCGATGGCCGCTTCTTCTTTGACCGTTAGCCTTCCGGCATGATACTCATCCATAGTGTAATCGATAAGCTCCTGCAGTTCATTGAACACAGCCTTTTCCCTGCTTAGCTGCTCATTGATGCGTTCAAGCTGTTTTTCCAGTTGTTGTTCCTTGGCCACCTGGAGTACATCGCGAATAATTTTTTCCTGGAGCTGTCTGATCTTTTCCTTTTCGCTCCGGACAGCCAGGGCCAGTTCCTCAACAGACCGCAGAGCCCCGTCAAAGACTCCCTTCTGAATTTGCTGCCTTAAATAAAGCTGGGTAATGGATACTTGCAGTTCATTATATACTTCCTTGGTTTTAAAGAGCATCTCCAGGCCCGCGGTGGAAAGTCTTAAGCGGACAATTTTGTCCCTGATGTCATAGTCATCTAGCTCGACCAGATGGAACTTATGGCTTTTTTCGCTCCGGCTTTCCAGGTCCGTATAAGTATATGAATGAGGCCGCCCACTGTTCATAAGCCCTTCCCGGACTATAAAGTTGGTTAGTTCCATGGCCTCTTCGCGATTCAGTTCCTCGCCATACTGCCTTTGTACAATATGCTGAAGAAAAAAAGCGATTGATTCGTAAGTGCAATTCTTTTCAACCCGCAGCATGTTTTCCAGAATAAAAAGCATCACCGCAACTCCCAAGGCAGGAAGGTTATAGTGGTATTTTGTTCTTTGGCTCAGGGCAATAACAGGGGTAAAAACCGCTATATTATTCATCCGTTCGCCAAAACCGTTCAGCATTTCATCGAGCCATTCTTTCATCTTTATTTAAACACCACCTTAGTATTGACGGTTCTGGGCCAATTCCCGCATAGAGGCATAATCAAGCCCCTCCTGTGGCAGATAACACCCGTTGGCGAGCAATTTTTTGATTGTTCTCGTGAAATCCGCGGGAAAATGGGTCGCAAATGCCTCCACTGCATCTGGCGAAAACCGTTGGTTTCTCTTGATCACAGGTGCATCCTGGCCATATTTCGCCACCAAAGCCCGATAAAACAGGCCAAAAGGTTTGACAGACCATCTGCCGGCGAGGGCATGCCATATGCTGATCCCCTCAGGGTCAAGGTCCCCGAAATAGTAAAATTCCGCGGGTATATCCCGATATTCATCAATTTCATCAAAAAAAGAAATACTCCTCTCGATCTTACGTCCCTCACCGTATATCAAGACAGAAAATGTAATACCGTCCCATGTATTAATGCCCTCATGAAAAAGGTTTTTAAGGGAAAAGAAGGTATCTTTATTTTCGACGATGAGCACTTTTAGCTCAGTTTGGTCAGTATTCCTTTTAGCATAATAAAAAAATGGCTCATAAGTAACATAACAACACATATCCTCAAGGCTCAGTCCAATGCGTTGCAAAAAGTTCTGACCCTGGACAGAAAGCAGCCACTTCTCATCCCGGAAAACCTGAAAAGACCGTTCATTGGCAGTTATAGGAACCGTCTTTGACCTATCAGGATTTGCTTTGAGAAAACCGTCCAGTAAAGCCAAATATCTTTCATCCTGTCGAAATTCTCTGGAATGTTTAAGATAAAAAGAGGTGTTTATCATTGGATGATAGTAGGTTAAAAGCTGTTTAATCTTGCTTTGTTCCGGCTTTTCAGCTTTAGGCAGAACTCTGTAAAAATAATATAGGGACGGGTTTTTGCCGTTCATGCCTCTAGCTTTAACAGGGGTAATAATGCCCTCATCAGCCAGGTTCCGGATTATGGCAGCCAATAACGGGTATCCGCCGGCCTGCCAGTAAGCATCCGGCCCCAAAGACTTCGCTGCATGTTGTTCTATAAGTTTTAATTCAATAGTTTTTTTCTTTTGTTCCAACAAGAAATTCCTTATTACTTC
>Ga0209347_1005948_pt1 | contig 11188 bp, 6 predicted proteins | sample AutmiccommuBRH23_FD_187382 | JGI IMG/M metagenome (GOLD analysis project Ga0209347, IMG submission 187382) | Deep subsurface microbial communities from Mt. Terri, Switzerland - Autotrophic microbial communities BRH/23 (SPAdes) (version 2) | ecosystem: Environmental > Aquatic > Deep subsurface >...
GAAGGAGAGTCCGAGGAAGGTCGAGCGGGTCACGCAGTTCTTCGTGCGCGTGGTGCGGTGACGCACGGTGGCGAAGGTCGACTCGATCGGGTTGGTCGTGCGCAAATGAACCCAGTGTTCGGCAGGAAAGTCGTAGAAGGCGAGCAAGGCGTCCCGGTCCTTGAGGAGCTTCTCAGCCGCCTTCGGGTATTTCGCCTGGTAGCTCTCGACGAACTGCTTGAAGGCATGGTCGGCCGTCGCGCGGGTGGGCGCCATCCAGATTTCGTGCAGCGCCGCTTTGGCTTTGGCCTGGAGCGACTTCGGCAACGCGTTCAGGACGTTGGCGGTCTTGTGCACCCAGCAACGCTGCCGGCGCGTCGCGGGATAGGTCTCGTCGAGCGCGCCCCAGAACCCCAGTGCGCCATCGCCCACGGCCAGCCGAGGCCCCACACCGAGCCCACGGTTCTTCAGGTCGCGCAGCAGCTCGAGCCAGGATGCCTTGGATTCACGCAGTCCATCGCCGATCGTGACCAACTCCTTGGTGCCGTCGAGTTTGACGCCGATGATCACCAGCAGACACTGGCGGGCGTCATCTTCTGCCCGCAGGCTTGTGTGCACGCCGTCGGCCCACCAATACACATAACGGGCGCCGGACAGATCCCGTTTCATCCAGCCGGCGTAGTCGGTTGCCCATTCGGACTTCAGGCGGCTCACCACGTTCGGCGACAGCCCGCGTGCCTCCTCGCCCAGCAGCACCGTCAGCGCCTCGCGCATGTCGCCGGTCGAGATGCCCTTCAGGTACAACCACGGCAGCGCAGCCGACACCCGCGCCGAGCGCCGGACATACGGCGGCACCAGGGCGGAATTGAATTTCACCCCGCTGCCCGAGCGATCCCGGACCTTGGGCACCTGCACTTCCACATTGCCCACTGCCGTGAGCACTTCGCGCGCCGGCAGGTAACCGTTCCGCACCACCGCCTGCCGGCCGCCCAGCATCTTCACGTTCTCGGCCAGCAACTGCTGCACCATCGACCACGATGGCCTTCTGGATCAGATCGCGCCCCCCGCCGGATTAGCTCCTCCAGCGACAGCCCCACCTCCGATTGCTCAACCGACTGCCCACTCGTATCCTTCTTCATGGTGTGACCTCCGTAGTTGCTGAAAATCGTTCTCGACAAACCATTCTCAGCAGAGGCACGCCACCTCATCAAGTCACTGCTTCAGTGACGTCGCCCTTGAGCTGGAGCATGTTCGAAGCCGCAGCGTCCCGCTGCGCCATGCGAACCTAGTGGGCACCCTGCGCACCGCCATCGAGGACCTAGGCGGCACCGTCGGAGGCGTGGGGCTGAAGCGCTCGGTACTCTTGAAGTTGCCGTCAGGCAATCCGCTCGTGGCCTATCCAGTGGTCGGCGTCCCTCTTGACAAAATCGGTGTCGGATTGTTGGAAGCGCGTGCGATTGAAACTGCGGTGACTCAATGTAGCTATCGTAGATCTTGTCCTCTGTCTGATCGTCAGGGAGTCAGCAGCGTCCCGCTCTCACCACACACCGATCGACAGGCGCAAGAAATTCCTCGGTGTAAGCAGTTCGAGGATGGAGGCAAGCCGATTACATTCCAGCACTGCCGTCAAAGTCTGCGCATCAAGAACCTTGAAACGTTTGTCGCTGAATTCGAGATACGGTCGCTCATCGGGACCATTGACGAGAACTACGGTGGGAATTCGTTGAAGGCATTGACGCAGAAATGACACATTCTCCTGCATTTCGGCGCAGGCGTCGGACGAATGGACTTCGATGCGCGAACGCGCGTGAATGTTGATTTTCTGGTAGCGCTCGATATCGACCATTCCTTCCAGATCGTATATCTCCAACCGGTCACGGTTCCCGGCAGCGATCAGCGTCGGGAAGCTGCCCTTCGGCACCCGGTTGTCCATAAAGTAGTAGCGGTAGTCAACATCTCGACAGCCGAGCCATCGGAATAGGATTCTTGGCATACCCCGATATGCTTCGACGCAGTGAGCCAGGAAATCCTCCACGGCCTTGTAGCGCCCGCGCTCAAGTGCGCGCAGCCAGCCACGCTCCACCGTCTCTTCGGGAGGAGTAACGAGGAAATACATGTGGATGGTCGACACGTACCGCGTATAGGTGTCCCGGAGAATCCGGCCGACCTCATCGCTCGAAAAGCTATCGAAGCGAAATCGGTCGACCAGCAGGTGCGGAAGGGCCTGTGCGCGATTCGCCTTGTCACGGATGTAGCGATCTAGCTTGCCGTCGATCACCATTACCTCGCGGCTCGTCAGGTGCCCTGCATACTTATAGGCATCGCCGAGAGACTCGTAGTCGAGCAACAGGCGGCGCCATACGTCCGGGCTGATGGTTGCGTAGCCATCCTGCTCGATGCCGCAGTCGGTCATCAAGCGCTTGATCATCGGCCGGATCGAACTCTTGCCTGCGGCCGATGCACCCTTGAGGCTTATCAACACCGGTTGCATGCGGTTGCTAACACGCTGGTAGCCTTCCTTCTTGACCGCGATGTCAATCCACTCCGTAATCGCCTCACCGATCATCCGGCTGCCGAAGTGGTTGCATACATACCGCGTGACGATTTCGGCGAGCATCTGTAGATCCGGCCCTAGGGCGCCACGTGTGGCCAAGATGGCTCCCAGGATCCGATGCAGCCCCTTGAAGATCGCACGTTCGAGCGGATCGCTTGCAGCCAGTCCGTCGGACTTGAATCCCGAAACGACCGAATGTTCGCGCTCGCCCGGCATCTCGGCAGGAGACCAAGCTGACCTGCACCGTGCCAGAAGGCGCGACGGAAAGGTGCGCAAGGCGGATGGCGCAGCCACTGGACCGAGACGGACACCGAGGATGGCGCGAACTCGATCGGTCACGCGCTCGCGCAGATCCATGTGCACGCGCTCGATCTCCCGAATTCGGGGAAAGATATGATGCGACAGGATCCTGCGGGCGATCCGGCGAAAGTTGTGCCCGAACACCTCCTCGGATTCGCCCTCCGACACCACGATGTCCGCGGTCACGCGTACGATGACTTCATGCAGCGCCAGCCGCGCCGGCCGGAACATGACGAGTTCCTCGCTCTGTAGTCCCGTCATGCATGCAAAATCTTCAACCAGTTCCGGAGAAGGAAAGACGTTCTCGGTGTGATGGATGGTCTCGAGCAAACGGAATTCCGTCGGAATCCTGCTCAACACGCACGGATTCCAGGCAGACTGTTCGACGACAAGGGGTGAAGGAGTGGTCATCGTCAATCGGGGCCGTCACTTCATACTGAAGTCCCCGGGCTCCGGCGGCCGGATTCGGGCGCGCCATCGGCCGCAAGGCTGGCGAAGCTGTTCTTTGCCCGGTGAAGCCCAAGCCAAGTCAGTGCGGCGATGAATGGTATTGCAGCGCCCAGTACGATATTGACGTCGAAGTCGAGTCCCAGCCCGAGTCCGTGCAAGGCTTTCAAGGGATAGGCGGCAAGTCCGGTGACGTAATAGGTCAGGACCCATACTGACAGTCCCTCCACCATCTCCTGCAGGCGGACCTGCAGCTCGCCGTTCTTTGCCGTACGGGCGAGCAGCGCGCGATTGAGTTCCTGATGGCGGGCTTCCTGACGTGCCCGCAGCAAGGCGGCTGCGCGTTCGATACGTGCGGCAAGGTTCTCCTGCCTGCGCTCGACGGCTCGGCAAGTCGCCATGGCGGGCGTCAGCCGTCTCAGGATGAAGTCGCGAACGTATTCCACGCCTTCGCGGCGCGGCGCCGGGAGTTCGGACAGACGCACATCGACGAGTTCGTAATAGGCGCAGGATGCGGAAAAGCGATATTGGCTGATGGCAATCAGACGTTCCAAATCGGCCGCAAGCTTTTCGAGCCTTGCGAGCAATCCATACTCGCCCTGCGCCGCATCGCCAAGCGCGACCACGAGCTCGCGGAGGTCGATGCCGATCCTGTCGAGCTCGGGGACCTGAGCGTGAGCGATGGGCAGTGACAACAGCGCTAACGCAAGATAGGTGTCGATCTCCACGAGACGCTGAACAGCGCGCCCGGCCTGTTCCGGCCCCATCCGCGCCGTCCCGATCCGATACACGACGAAACCGGGCTCGCAGCCGTCCGCGTATTGCAGCCGCATGTCCGTTTCGACCGACCCACCCTCATCTTCCAGTCCTGCGCCGACGCATGCTTCTCCTCCGGAAGCAGCCACATTTGAAGAACTGCCATCGTCCGAAGCGAGTATCAACAAGGATGCAGTCAATAAAATGCCATCGAGATCCTCCAGCCAATCCCGGGCCGACGCTTCGCAGAAGCTTCCGGAACCCATCTCCCGGACGAGGTCGGGCGAGGTCACTATGGTGTACCTGGCAAACTCGGTGTGAAGAGACCAGTGCAACGACATGGCAGAGGCATGGCCAGCATAAGAGCGCATGGTCGCGGACGGGGCCGGGAGCCCGAATCGCTCCGTCAGCCGGAGAAGATTGCGAAGCTGCTGCCCGGTGTCGTTGTCGAAGAAGACCGTTACCGAATAGACGTGGGCTGGAGATGCGATGTCGATAAATGGGCGAGCGTGAAGTTCGTCATAGGTGGACTTCTGAAGACCGAGAGCGAGGTTGAGCGGCATGGGCAGACCATTCGTTCAAAAAAAACGCTCTGGAATCCGTTCGGAAACCAGAGCGATTGGAAAGTCGGCTGACGATGAGGAGAGAACCGGGAGGGATTCGTCCGCCGACGGGAGAGACGTAAAGTCCGGCTCAGACGGCCAGGGCCCTCAGGTCCTGTGCGCAGGCCACCGCCGCCATCAATCCGGGCTCGGGTTGTTCGACGTAAACCTCCACGACCGATGCAAATCTCGTCGCCCGGGGTTCCAGCTGGAGCAGCCGCTCTACCGCGTCGAGCGGTTGTTGCATCAAGGCGCGTGCAACGAAATCGCGAAGTGTGACACGGACATCTTCGCGCACGCCTGCAAGCACCCGGCCCTCGAGCGCGTCCTGCGGACGCACTTGATCGAGGCGACCCAGCAAGCGCGCAACCCCGAGGCGTTCGTCTGCCGCCAGCAAATAGCGGCACACGAAATCGAAGTCGATCTTTGTCGCGTCGGATATTCGGGCGATGTCGAGTGCGGTCGCAAGCCGCGGCAACGCCACCACGTGGATGCGCAAGGCCGTATCAGCGTCGAAGTCGCTGGACAGCGGTGTATGCTCGGCTTGTGTCGCCTCGGCGAGCAATTCCCGGAAGCGTTTAACAGAGGGCATGAACCGGCCCACCGTGTCCGAAACGTTGATCGGCAACTTGACGTTGCGCAACAGCCAGCACGCCGTTTCCTCGACCGCGTCGCGCGTCTGCGCGAGAACCTCGATTCGCGTTGCGGCATCCGGCAGCGCGCGTGCTCCGGCCATCGCGTCCCAGATGTCATTGGCACTACTCAGATCGCGCGCCACCGCATAGGCACGGGCAACGTCGGCATCCGAGGCGCCTGTGCGATCCTGTATTTCGTTAACGACACCGCTGCCAATACGATTGACCATGCTGTTGACGACAACGGTGGTGATGATCTCGCGCCGCAAGGGATGAGCGAGGATCTCCTCGCGGAATCGCTCCTGCATCGCGCACGGGAAGTAACGCAGCAGGTCCGCTTCGAACAGCGGATCGTCCGGAAGATCGGATTTGATGATTTCCGCATACAGCGAAATCTTTGTGTGCGCCAGCAGGACGGCCAGTTCCGGTCGGCACAGCCCCAACCCGCGCACAGCCCGTTCGGCCAACATCTCCTCGTCGGGAAGGCCGGCGACTGCGCGGTTGAGCTGACCTTCACGCTCGAACCGACGGATGAGGCGCACGTGTCGGGCGAGTGTCTGCGGCGCCCGCGCGACGGCCAGCGATAGGGCGAGCGCCTGCATCCGATTGTCGGCAAGAACGAGAGTAGCCACCTCGTCCGTCATGTCCTTCAGCAAGGCGTTCCGCGCGGCGCGGTCGAGTCCGCCCGCCGCTTCGACCCGATTGAGGAGAATCTTGATGTTCACCTCGTGGTCGGAACAATTGACTCCACCGGCATTGTCAATCGCATCGGTATTGATACGTCCACCGGCAAGGGCATATTCAGTCCGGCCTGCTTGCGTGAAACCGAGATTCGCGCCTTCGCCGACGATTCGGCACCGTAGTTCGCAGCCGTCAACCCGAACAGCGTCATTGGCACGGTCTCCTGCGCTTTCCTGCGACTCCCTGCTGCCCTTGACATAGGTCCCGATCCCGCCCAGCCAGAGCAGATCGACCTCGGCACGCAGGATCGCCCGGATCAGATCCTCAGGCGCGATCTCGCACGCTTCCAGGCCGAGCCGCGCTCGCACCGCTCCGCTGACGGTAATGGAGCGGGCGCTGCGGGAAAAGACACCACCTCCCGCGGACAGGGCCTGAGCGCTGTAATCCATCCACGACGACCCGCGCAAGCCGAACAGACGCTTGCGCTCCACGTAGCTCGCCAGGGGATCCGGATCGGGATCGACGAAGATGTGCCGGTGGTCGAACGCTGCAAGCAGCCGGATGCGATTCGACAAGAGCATGCCGTTACCGAAGACGTCACCCGACATGTCGCCGACGCCCACCGCCGTGACGCCATCGGCTTCGAGGTCGATGCCGAGTTCATCGAAGTGACGCCGCACTGATTCCCAGGCGCCACGAGCCGTGATTCCCATGGCCTTGTGGTCATAGCCGGCGGATCCACCCGAGGCGAATGCGTCCCCCAGCCAGAAACCGCGGCGAACGGCCTCCTCGTTGGCGATGTCCGAGAATGTCGCCGTTCCCTTATCCGCCGCGACGACGAGGTAGGGATCGTCCGCATCGTGGCGGACCACGTCCGCGGGGGGAACGATAACGCCGTCGGCCAAGTTGTCGGTCAGATCGAGCAAGGCGCCGATGAACAGCCGGTAGCAGGCGACTGCCTCGTCCCGCACCGCTTCGGGGGGGACGAGGGCCTGTCTGCGCAAGACGAAACCGCCCTTAGAGCCCTGCGGCACGATGACGACGTTCTTGACCATCTGTGCTTTCAGGAGACCCAGGATTTCAGTGCGGAAGTCCTGGGCGCGATCAGACCAGCGCAAACCGCCGCGCGCCACGCGCCCCCCGCGCAGGTGTATTCCCTCCATGCGCGCGCCCGACACGAAGATTTCGAACATCGGCCGCGGCAGAGGCAGGCCGTCGAGCTGCGAGGACGCGATCTTCAGTGCAAGGCAGGGGGGGGTGCGGCCGTCCTTGTCCTTTCGGAAATAGCTGACGCGCACGGTCGCTTTTATCACCGCCCCCAGCCGGCGTAATACCCGTGTATCTTCGTTTGTCAGGGCCGTCGCGGCACTCTCGTCGAGCGCCGCCTCCGCTCGCTGCATCCCGAGGTCCCGGCCTTCGGAGCGCCGTGGATCGAAGCGGACGTTAAAATAGTCGACCAGTGCGCGCGCCTGTTCGGGATTGTTCGCCAAACATTCGGCGATGCCGGCGGGGCCGATCGGATACCCCGTCTGGTGCAGGTACCGGGCGTACGTACGCAGCATGCCGGCCTCCTGACGCGACAGATCGGTGCGAACGACCAGGCGGCTGAAGCCATCGACCTCGTCCTCGCCGCTCCATGCGATCCGCAGGGCGTCCTCGACTGCGGCCGCACCCGAAGCGACGGTGATGAGCTGGCCGGCGGCATGGTCAAGCACGAAGTCGCGTATCCGGGTTCGGCCGCCGCCCGTTTCCGACGTGCGGATATCGGCAATCGGCAGGCCGAAACCGTCCAGCAGGGACAGCAGGCGCGCGAGCGGCGCGGAGTCCTTGTGCGACAGCACACGGATCGCCACCTCACCGTCCCAGTCTGGAGTAGTCACACGAAAAACCGGAGCCGCATCGGCAGCCATCTCGACGAGCGCCGGATCGATATCGGCGGAAGGAAACCGAATTCTCGGCGCCACCATCATCGCTTCCGACCCGTTTTGAACATCTCTTTCAGACATGGTTTTCCCCGTTTGTCAGGTTCCGGGTCATGCACCCGTATAAGCCGTCTTCACCACCGTGAAGAACTCCGCCGCGTACCGACCCTGTTCCCGCGGCCCGAAGCTCGACGCCTTGCGGCCGCCGAAGGGCACGTGATAATCGACGCCCGCCGTCGGGACGTTGACCATGACCATCCCTGCCTCGACGTTGCGCTTGAAATGCGTGGCGTGCTTTAGCGACGTCGTGCAGATTCCCGCGGATAGACCGAACTCCGTGTCGTTGGCCAGGGCCAGCGCGTGCTCGTAGTTGTCGGCCGGTATCACGCACGCCACAGGGCCGAAAATTTCCTCGCGTGCGATACGCATTTCGGGGGACGCGTCCGCAAACAGCGCGGGAGCAAGGTAATGTCCGCTGGTGCGCCGCGAAAGGCGCTCCCCGCCGCGCACGAGGCGAGCCCCCTCGGCGCGTCCGATATCGATGTACTCCAGGTCCTGCGCGAGTTGTGACTCATCAACCACGGGCCCGATATCGGTTCCCGGTTCGAGCGCATGATCCACCCTGAGGGCTGCGAGGCCGTTGTGCACCGCCTCGACGAAGGCCGGGTAGATGCCCTTTTCGACGATGAAGCGGCTGCTTGCGGTGCAACGCTGCCCGGTCGAGTAGTAGCTGCCCTGGATCGCGCAAAAGCTTGCCTGGGCGAGGTCGGCGTCGTTCAGCACGACCAGGGGGTTCTTTCCGCCCATTTCAAGTTGCATGCGGGCAAAACGCTGTCCGGCTGCGCTCATGACGCGGGCACCGGTCAAAGTCGAACCGGTGAAGGTGATGCCGTCGATACGGCGATCGTCCAGCAATGTCTGTCCAACCTGACTGCCCGGCCCCATCACAAGGTTGAACACGCCAGGAGGCAGGCCCGCGCGGCTGATGATCTCAGCCAGCGCCCACGCAGAGCCTGGTACGAGATCGGCAGGCTTGAACACCACGCAGTTTCCATAGGCGAGCGCTGGCGCGATCTTCCACGCAGGAATTGCGATGGGGAAATTCCACGGCGTGATGATGCCGATTACGCCAAGTGCTTCCCGCGTGATTTCGACATCCACGCCCGGACGGACTGAGGGCAGGCGCTCCCCGCTGCAACGCAAGGCCTCCCCCGCAAAGAACTTGAAGATCTGTCCGGCTCGCGCCGCCTCGGCGACTCCTTCCGGCAGGGTCTTGCCTTCCTCGCGCGAAAGCAGCCTGCCGAGTTCCTCCTTCCGGGCAAGCAGTTCGCTGCCAATGCGGTCGAGCGCGTCGGCGCGCACCTGCGGGGTCGACCTGCTCCACCCGCCAAACGCCGCGCGCGCCGAGCCGATCGCCGCTTCAGTCAACGCTCGGTCGGCCTGGGCGTAATCCCCGACGATATCCGTCGTATCCGATGGATTGACATTGGCGCGAGCGGCAACGCCATCACACCATTCACCCGCAATATAGAGCTGTTTCATTTCTTGTCCTCAGGTCACGCACCGCGTTACCAGCAATCCGAACCGAACCGCGTCGAGTTCCGTCGCGATCCCCGCGCCCGCCGTCGCATCGGAGCGCTGCAGCCCCCCCTGCCTCAAGTCACTGGCGTCCGGACGGCCGCAACCGGTTTTGCTCAACCCGGACTGGTCGCAGCCGTTTCCACTCTCGTCTTGCGGCACGTCGCTGCCTTCAGCGCCCCACATGGCTCCCGCCTCCTTCAATTGCCGTTCTGAAGCTCGCTCAGCACCGCTTCGATGGTTGCGATACCTTCATCGAGCACGGCATCGGATATGGTCAGCGGGACCATTACGCGAATGACGTTGCCGTAGCTGCCGCAGGTCAGGAGCAAAAGTCCGCGATTGAACGCCTCGGCCTTCAGGCGGTTCGCGATGTCTGCAGAGGGTGCACCCGTGGCAGGATCGATCAGCTCGATGGCGGTCATCGCCCCCAGGCCGCGCACGTCACCGATGCACTTGCAGTCCTTCGCCATGCGCTTGAAACCGATGCGCAGCCGCTCGCCGATGGCTGCGCTGCGATCGCACAACCCCTCCTTCTCGACGACGTCGAGCACCGCCAGTGCAGCGGCACATGCCATGGGGTGTCCGGCGTAGGTGCTGCCGAGGCCTCCCGGGGCAACGGCGTCCATGACATCCGCACGACCGACGACTGCGGAAATCGGCATCCCGCCGCCCAGCCCCTTCGCAAGCGTCGTCAGATCGGGTACGACCCCGAAGTGCTCCATCGCGAAGAGCTTGCCGGTACGTCCGATACCGGTCTGGATCTCGTCCGCGACCATGAGAATGCCATGAGCGTCGCACAGCGCACGCAGGCGCTGGAAGAATTCGGCGCTTCCCGGGATGTATCCGCCTTCGCCCTGCACCGGCTCGACAAAGATGGCGCCGACGCGGGCGGGCTCGATATCGTTCTTGAAGAGCTTTTCGATGCCTTCGATCGCGTCATCGACGGTTACGCCGTGATAGGGCGACGGATAGGGCGCGTGGTAGACCTCACCGGCCATCGGGCCGAATCCCGCCTTGTAAGGCACGACCTTGCCAGTTAGCGCGAGTGCGAACATGGTGCGCCCGTGAAATGCGCCGTTGAACGCAATGACGCCCGGGCGGCCGGTATAGGCGCGTACGATCTTGACCGCGTTCTCGATCGCCTCGGCACCCGTGCTCATGAACATCGCCTTCTTTGGCGTGTCGCCGGGCGCAAGCTTCACCAGTCGTTCGGCGAGGTCGACATAGGACTCGTAGGCAGCGACCTGGAAGCAGGTATGGGAATGCTTCTCCAGCTGCGCCGACACCGCCTCGACGATCCGCGGGTGGTTGTGGCCCGTGTTGACCACCGCGATGCCCGAGCAAAAATCAATGTAGCGCTTGCCTTCGACATCCCACAGTTCGGCGTTCTCGGCGCGGGCGGCAAAGACGGGATGGGCGTTGCCAATGCCGCGCGCTACGGCTGCAGCACGGCGAGTCATCAATGAAGCATTGGTCGTGGTCGGGTTGCTCATGGTTCTTGTCCTCTGTCTGGTTGATCACGTGTAGGGTCAATTTACGAAGCCCGCGCCCATACAGCCAGACACATCCCTGACTGATTCAGGCGTCACTGTATTGCTCTGTTCGGCAATACACTGAGGGCGAAAATGCACGCGGCCGCCGATCCCGCCCAGGCGAAATCGCAGCGGCCGCTTTGATGAAGAGATTGGGTATACGGCTGCAGGGAAGGCGGGCGGGCGTCTCCGCGCGGAG
>Ga0209347_1005951_pt1 | contig 11184 bp, 15 predicted proteins | sample AutmiccommuBRH23_FD_187382 | JGI IMG/M metagenome (GOLD analysis project Ga0209347, IMG submission 187382) | Deep subsurface microbial communities from Mt. Terri, Switzerland - Autotrophic microbial communities BRH/23 (SPAdes) (version 2) | ecosystem: Environmental > Aquatic > Deep subsurface >...
TGTACCGATTAACGGCCGGAAAACGGTTACAAAGGGGATAGCCCCGGTTGCTGCCACTGCCCTTATTCCTGCAATGGTAGTCTCGGTGGGTTCCAAGCCTGCAATAAGCCACGATGCTACCTGAGCCCTGCCAAATACAACTGTTGCATATTTTAGGGCTTCAAGGTAATGACTTACACTGACCTGTGATTTTCCCGGGCAGATTTCCTTCCGGGTTGTTTCATCAAATATCTCCATATTAAAACTTATGGTTGTGAGTCCGGCTTCCTTAAGCCTGTCAATGTAAAGAAAATCTTCCGGGGGGCAAATCTGGGCGGCGATGGGAATGTTACTTACCCTTCGAACTTCTTTAATGACAGCTATATAAAGTTCTGCGCTTCGGTCTACCCCCGGCAGGGTACCTGCGTTCAAATTAAGCTCCATAAAGTTAAGACCTTTGTCTTCCAGGTGTTTTACCGCAGCGGCGATCTGGGTCGGGTCTTTCTTAAATACTCCGGTGGCGGAGTCAAGGGCGCAGTACTTGCAGCCGTTGCCATTCTCTTTAAAGTGACAGTAGTTGATCAGGGAAGTGGCAATGGCATTTGAAGCGTGCAGCTGGAATATGTCGGCCATCAGTGTTCCATCAGGAAGCTTGTCCAGCAGCCAGTCCGGATCTTCTATGAGGTGGGCCTCAATAACCGGAATACCGTCTTTAAGTATTTGGTGGTGTTCTTCGTCATATTCGAAAGGCGAATTCTTAATGAATTCTTCGTGGACGGCCACATTGACCGGAATCTTCTGACCGCCATGGTAAAGGTTGAGGCACCGTCCCTCGGATAGGGAAGCCCGTTTACTTGCCCGGTACCCGTTTGGTTTCAACTTTTCATTCATCCTGAGGCCGCTGCATAACAGCTCTACTTTTAGTCGTAACAAGTCCATCGATTAACCTGCCTTTCTTATCTTGTGTATTTTCACCTTACAACAGGCTTTAACCCTGCTTCGCGGATAGCTTTTTCAAGAATAACATACTGCACGTTACCAACGGCGGGAACCGCCAGTGTTTTTCCTTTAAGGTCGGCCACTGAATCGATGTCGAGTCCGTTCCTGACCACCAACCCGGAATCCTGGCCCTCAACCCCAGCTATAACACGTACATCGACTCCATCATTAATCCGCTTAAGGGTCACCGGAGCCACTCCAACATAAGCGACATCTATCTCGTTAGTTTTAAATTTCTGCATAATGGCAATTCCGTTCGGGTAATCCTGTATAACGAGGTTTTTTCCAGGAACGAGACCTACCTCTTCATAAAAGCCTTCTTTTTCAGAAATATAACTTGCCAGATGAAATAAGCCAGGAACAATCCGGGCAAACCGGATAGTTTTTTTAGTTCTTACAGGCTCGGGATGCCATTCGGGGTCTTTTTCCAACTTCTCCCTGACATACTCATACTCTTTTCTGTCTAAGAAATCTTTAAAGAAATCACTGTCGGAGGTGTACCCTAAATCTGTCACTGTTTTGGACAGAACGGGGCTTTTGGTAAGTTGCTGATAGTATTTTTTAAACTCTTTTTCATCGGGGAACTCTTCCCAGCGGATATTTGACAGTGATGCTTCCACTATCCGGCGGTCTTTCCCCGTAAACTCCATAGCATATTTGATTACCTGCTGACTGTTTTTGGGGTCATTTATAAAACGTGTGGATTTCACATGAGTCCAGACGAAAGCTTGTATCACAGAACGGTCTACGCGCTGGTTAGAGGCGGCAATAACACAGTCGGGGTGGTTAGGCCAAAGTTCGGAGGATTTCTTAAGCATGAAGCCGTATTTTTTTAAGACTGCCTCCTGGGGGTAAGGTTCCCACATCAGGAATCCATCAATTTCACTATTGTTTAACTTGGTCAGCATTGTTTCGGGATTGGCAACCTGGGTAATGTAGACAGTTTTGCTGTCCGGTTTTTTGCCACTGCAGGACAAGGTAAAAATAATGATAAAGATTGCTGTAAATAACAGGGCAGTTTTTCTGAATAACTGCAGTTTTATCACCTCCCAAAAAAGGGCATATGTTTACCATTATTTTAAAGACATGGCACAAAATTACTATGCGGTGTAATACACTTACAATGAGTATACTTAACAGCCACCATACAGTCAATCCTAAATGTTGATTAACGGTGACCACAACTCTAACAATTGAGTAAAAAAAGGGACACGGTCATCACCATGTCCCTTCGTCGATAACCAACGTTGATTTCACTTATGTACTACATTCCCATATGTGACCCCATACCTGACATGTGCTTGCCGGAGTCCCTCATGTGACGGTTCATATCATTAGGCATATTTGTCTGCATGCCGGTATCGTTCGTGTCAGCCATATGCTCATCCATTTGCTGAGCCATCTGTTCCATATAAACATAGTGGGCGGTACTTTCGTTTTTTGCAGTGTCAAGATTATTTGTTGTTTTCTCAGCTTTAGTTTCAGTGCTTGATTCAACAGGATTTATGGTAACCAATTCCTTTGAAGTGGTGGTCATTTTCGGGCTTGCCTTCTGCGGCGTATCCGCCTGCAGTAGGTTTGACATAACCGCCATTGGGTGCTTTAAGTCCACGGGTACTGCGGCATTTGCGACCGCAACAGAACCCACGACCAGAATCAATGTGGTGGTCAATGATGTAACCTTGTTTTTCAGATTCACTTTAATTACCTCCTGAGTTATTTTTCGGAGCGCTCCTGTAAGGATATCCGCATTGAAGAATTAATTTAGGGGGGTAAAAATGTTATGGATAAGAAAAAAAGACATTGCTTTTTGGCCTTGTTACAGAACAGCAGCTGGGGTAAAATGAAACTACTAAATAATATAGTACTACAAAAAACAGGGGGAGCAGCTGACCAGTTAATAAAAAACAGCTAGCCCACCCAAAATTTATTGCTGTTACGGATATAGTTATAAGCGGAGTGATAACTATGGATGAAGATAAGCTGCAGCAGCTGGTTAGGTCGTCGCAGCAAGGTGACCAGTCGGCTCTGGAAATATTAATTGAGCACTTCCGGCCTTTTGTGCGGCAAACAGCGCACGGGATATGTAGGAGGCCGCTTGAATGGGAGAACAGTGATGAACTGAGCGTTGCCCTCATTGCTTTTAACGAAGCAGTGGCCGTTTTTGACCCATCCAGGGGAGCCGGTTTCGCCACCTTTGCCCGCAGGGTCATAAGTCAAAGGCTGATTGACTATTTCCGTAAAGAAAAGAGGCATTTTTATGTGCCCCTGGATACTGAGGAATGGGACGCTAAACACAACAGAGTAGCTCTGAGTCTCGAAGAATATCAGCGTAGAACCGAGCGGGAACAACTTGCAGAAACTATGCTTGAATTTGACCGGCTGCTCACAGAATACGGTACTTCCCTTGATCAGCTTGCCGATATATGCCCCAAACACAGAGACACACGGGAGAGACTGGTCTACCTGGCCCAAATGTTATGTGCAGATGAACAGCTTCTGTCCTCGTTTTACCGCACCAAGCGCCTACCTGCCATCGAGTTGTCGAGGAAATTCGGGGTCAGCAAACGTATTTTGGAAAAAGGGCGAAAGTACCTGGCGGCAATGGTTATTATTCTGTCTGACGAAAGGTTCTCCGAGTTAAGGTCATTTGTCGAATTAGACTGACTTGAAAGAGGCGGCTAAATATGAAAATGAAGGCTATAGTCACGAAACTTGATATTGACCGCGGGTTTATGGTGGTGCTGACAAAAGACAGGCAGTTTAAGCGTTTGCAGGTTTCTGATCCGCTTCCGCATTTGGGTGATACAGTTGACATTGATACAACAAATCGGAGCCCACACTGGTTCAGGCTGATGAAAAGTGGGTGGATAGCTGCGGCGGTAGCAGCGATTGTTTTGTTTACCGGGATTTTAGGATACACCCAGGTATCTTCGGCTTCCACATATATAACACTGGATATGAAGTCCAGCCTGCAGGTGGCTATTGATGGAAAAGGAAGGGTAAAGAGTGTCAGGCCGCTAAACAAATCCGGTCAGGAACTGGTAAAGAAATTGAATCTGGACAAAAAAGACGTTTACACGGCGATAAAAGAAATTGTGTTCAGGGCTTCCCAGTCAGGGGATCTCCGCAGTAAGCAGGATAATCTGGTGATGGCTGGGATAGCCAGAGGCAATGGGGACAATCAGTTTAATATTGACATTAAGAAACTTCGCGCTATTATTTATGAGGAAATGAGTGCAAATCACAACCCTGGTTACATAGTGATAAATGATTTAAAAACAACGGTGCGGGATTCCGGAGAATCGGAATTGTCAGTAAATAAACTGATGTTATTGGAGAAAGCCGGGCAAAGTGGTGTTAGACTGAAACCGGAAACGATAAAAGAGATGGATGTAATGGAGATTGTTAAGCAGTGTAATTCTTCTGTACCAAAATTATTCCCCGAAAATAGCTACCAAGTATCATGGCAGGATGAAACAGGCAATACAGGTGGTAGTGATAGTAAGTCAACAGGTATTGGGGGTAGCCCCCCAGCCCTTAATAACGAGCCAGGTACCGGTGGAATGCACCGGGATGCCGGCTCAGGGACACCCGGAAATACCGGAGGTATGGGCATGCCAGAGCCCGATTCATCACACATGCCGAGGCCCACACAGGAAAGTGAGTCAGTTAACGAAGGCGGAGGCATGATGCAGGATATGCCCTAATGTTTTTCAGTCCTCAAAATTAGATTCTCTTCAAGTTCTACCTGAGTTCGGTATGAGATATTTTTATAGGTTCCCAAAATATAGCCGTGCATAAAAGGCGGGTGTGGGGGTCCAGGACGTTCAGGGTTGAGCTCCAGAAGGTAATTTTTCACAGGGAGAGGGACGTAGTCGCGTTCAACCAACAAGAGTGGGGTGTGTTTGCCCATATGGGCGTTAAGGAGGCCTGCTACCGCTTTTTGCCATGCGTGTATGGTACCATAGGAGAAAGCATCTCCCATCCCCGGTTTGTTGCGGCCCCAGCCTGCCTGGTTTTCAGTTTCCGGCTGGCGGGCAAAATTAACAGCTAATTCCACAGGGTCTTTTCCGCTGGAGCGGCTGACGTGTACGGCCATTCTCCTGATTTCTTCTTCAACTTTACGGCTGATGGTGTTTTCTGTACCAAATATCGTAAATGCCAAATTTGCGTACCTTGCAATAGCCCATCTGGTGGCCGGGGGTATAAAGTCTCTGGTTACAAACAGGATAGGCGCTCCGTGGTGAGCTGAGTAATAGGTTGCAGGCAGGGCCTCAATACCTGTATCTGCGGAAACAATAAATAAGTGATGTCTTTGGCCGTCTGACTGGGGAGGGATTACCTCTAGCCGGAAATAGGCCGCTTTAGCCGCAGTATCAAATACATCCGGAGAACCTATTTGATAAGTTGTAAGACCGTTAGCCACGAGGGTTTCCCTGGAATTTTCACTAAAGGGTCCAATCAGGAACACTTTGGCTGGAACGCCTCTTCCGGTGGGAGCAAGGCGTTTAATCTCGTCCAGCACTTCATTTGTCATCACATCATTCCTTGAAAATAGGAATGAAGCATTAATGGGGAAATGGATGATGCTTGCTCCGATAAAACTGAAGTGGTAGGGATTGAGGGGGACCAAAATCACAGAGGTGGGACGCCAGAATACAGTCGGTGAGGGGAAAACCATTTGGGAGATATGGGTGGAAAACATGATGGGGTCTTCGGCGAAAATTCTTGTGGTATCCATTGTGTTGGGATTATAGGACATTTTAATCACCTTGCTTGTGTTTTTCTACATATTATGAAAATCTGAAGTATAATGTCATCTGGGTACTGAGAATATCTATGTAGATTTTGTGAAGTTGGTGAAATCATGTTGAAAGCGGCATTCAAGTGGCTTACAATTATTACATACCGTAGTAAAAATAGCGGGGGTGGCACCGGTGAGCCAGAAAAAACAAACAATCCTTGTAGTTGATGACGAGCTAAAAATACTGGATGTGGTTAAGTCGTTTTTAGAGGCAGAGGGCTACCGGGTAGTTACGGCCAAAAACGGTGAAACTGGCCTTAAATTATTTGAGTCGACCAACCCCGATTTGCTTATATTGGATATTATGTTACCCGATATTGACGGTGTAGAATTATGTAAAATAATCCGGAAGAAGTCGAAAGTACCTATAATTATGCTTACTGCCCGGGTCGGTGATGAAGATACTGTAAGGTGCCTGGATCTGGGCGCCGATGATTATGTAACCAAACCTTTCAGCCCCCGGGCCTTGATGGGCAGGGTCAGGGCGGTACTCCGCCGCTATGCCGGTGATGACCAGGTATTGGCAGACAGCCTGAGTTTTGACGGAGGGGGTATGGAAATTAACTGTACCAGTCATGAGGTTAGGGTCAACGGGGACCCGGTAAATCTCACTCCCGTAGAGTTTAAAATTCTGCAGGTTTTGGCCAAAAACACCAAGAAAGTATTTACAAGAGAAGAACTGATCCGGGTTGTTTACGGATATGACTATGAGGGCAGTGACAGGTCAATAGATACCCATATCAAAAACCTGAGGCACAAAATTGAAGCCGATCCCCGGAACCCAGGGTATGTCCTGACAGTTCACGGAGTCGGTTACAGGTTTGGGGGCGATTAGTTTTGAGAAGGATAGGCAGAAGCACCGTAATTTCATATACGGTAAACATGCTGCTTGTTTCTTTTCTGTTCCTTTTAGCCATGTACTTTTTTATTGGCAGGAATCTTGGGTATATGGCCCTCACCCAGGAAGAGGCTAACGCTGATCTAATAGCTTTAATCAGTCAGACTCCCACGGACGGAGAGCAAAAAGGGGAAACAAACAGGATTACAGAGGCAGCCAGGAAATATAATATTGGTCTAACTTATATAGACAAATCAGGAGAGAAGATGGTCAACGCCCTTGACAGAAATGAGCTAATCTTAAGGTTGGAATTCGGAGGGAGCGTTGTAACTAGAGAAGTTGATATCGATAATGACAGAAAAGCTATACTGGCTTATTTCAGGTCCTTCCCGGCCAATGATTATACAGTGAAGTTTTTCCCTGCTTTTCTTCGTCTGTCACTTATTTTTGGCTTGTTTGCCCTGATATTTTCCGCCATTACAGCTGCTGCCAACGCCGGTTTAATGAAAAACGACGTCAGAAAAGTAAGGAGTTTCACCGGTAATCTGGTGAAGGGTTCTTTTCAGGGATTCGGTGAGAAAGCTCATTACAGTGAGTTTGCTGAGATATTAAATGAACTTAATGCTTTAAGGGATATCCTCCTTAACAAGGAGCACCTGAAGAAACGAATGACTTCAGATCTGGCCCACGAGTTAAGAACTCCTCTGACAACCCTGCAGACCCATCTGGAAGCGCTCATTGACGGAGTCTGGCAGCCTACTGCCGAGAGGTTTGTTTCATGCCATGATGAAATTTTGCGTTTAATCAGGTTGGTAGGCGACATGGAAAAACTCTCAAAGATTGAAGATGAGAATATTGTCCTGAAGAAGACAACCTTTAATCTTACAGAATTGGTCAGGAGTATCGCCATGAACTTCCAGGGCCAAATGACTGCAGGCAGTATCAGTTTTAATCTTACCGGCAGTGATGAAACGGTTTATGCCGACAGGGATAAAATCAGTCAGGTTGTTGTTAATCTATTATCTAACAGCGTTAAGTATACCCCGGGGAATGGCAAACTGCTAGTGGATATACGGGGTGATAAAAAACATGTGTATTTGGTTGTAAATGACAGCGGTATGGGCATTCCTTATCAAGATATACCAAACGTATTCAACCGGCTGTACCGCAGTGACGTCTCCCGGGCCAGGGAGACGGGAGGTGCTGGAATCGGGCTGACCATTGCTAAATCGATTATTGAAGCCCACCGGGGTTCTGTTGAAATAGTCAGTCAGGAGGGACTTGGTACAGAAGTAACGGTAATAATACCCCGTGATTGATTCGGAAACAGTTGTATAAATTTACGGTTCTCCATAAAATCTTCACAAAGAATTTGTAGACTAAGGAAGAAGGTAGAAGTAATATGGAGGTGTTGTCACCATGAATGGTTGGTTAAAGATTGCGCTGTACTCATTTATTGGGATAATTATCGGCAGTTTTATCCTAGGCCTTATTGCTCCCAATGGCGGGGCCGGGATGTACCAGGGGCGGACGAATACACCTAATGGAGGCTATTATAACCATGGTAACGGAATGGGCAGCATGATGGAAGGAATGCCTCGCTGGAACGGTCGGTAGTCCGGCTGAATATTTGCCGAGGGGGGTAAACCATGTCGAACAACAACCGGGATATGGCACTGAGGTCGACAATTGTCATCGTTTTATTCGTAATTGTGTTGGTCCTATTTTACAATATCTTTTCAGGTGGCTTGTACTATGCAGGCAGGGGAAGTTTTAATGATATAGTGGCCACTACCCTGGTGCTGGCCGTAAAAATACTGTGGATTATATTTATTGTCAGTCTTGCGGTCGGGTTTGTTTTGGCATTAAAGAAATATCTGCTTCAGGATAAAAGGAACGGATCTAAAACGGCGGCTGGAATGAACGGAAGCGGATATTGCTGCCCCTGCTGCGGGGCCGGACTCACAGCGGAGTTCAAATTTTGCCCTAACTGTAAGGCCAGCCTGAAGGATATTTGTGCCAAATGTGGAAAAGAGCTGCAGCTTGGCTGGAACAGCTGTCCGTGGTGCGGCCAACACAGAAATAATGCTTAAATAATATTACGATATAAAACAAGCGGTCCGGGTTAACCCAGACCGCTTGTTTTATTCAGATAGCATTTTTGGTTCAGCATGTTAGTTACCTTCCTTATGCGTATTGAACTGACTCCAGGCAGTAAGAAGTCTTTACTGTATTGGCGTTTTTCCATGCTCCAATGGCATTGCAAGAGAGAGCCTCCACCACAGAGAATCATCAGACCGATATCGGGTAGTTGGATACCGGCGGCGGCAGCTTTGGAACAGAATTCATCTACCAACTGCCGGCCTTCCTGCACAAAGAAATCTGAACAGATATATTTTAATTTAGGAATTTCCTCACCATAAATAAGCAGCTTATCTTCGTTAACCACAGAATTGACCAGTTTCTGTCTTGGGATGGTAACTTTGTGTTCAGTTTTAATGTAATCAATAATTCGGTTTAGGGGGTCGATAGAGGGCAGCTGAAGTTAGCATGACAATCAGGGTATAAAAAAGTGTGCAGATTTTGTGAAGTTCAGATTGATTAATTGATGGCCTGCAATAGTGAGCTTAAAATGAAAATGTAAAGCAAATCAAATTTTTGAAGAAGATAAAAGTCTTTGGGAAAAGAGGTGACGAAAATGAGCCCAACAACAGTTAAGGTCTTTATCGCTGTTGTCGGCCTAGCTATTGTAGGTGCGGCCGGCTACCTGATTCACCACCTGACAACAGGACAAATGGGTATGTAATTATTAGAGGGCCGGACAATGAGCTCTCAAAAGCTGCCCGGCATTAAGCCGGGCGTCTTTTTTCGCAAAGTCCATAAAATCTACATAAACGAACCGTACAATGAATGTAAAAGTGGAGGTGATAAAGATGCAGGGTACTGGAAGAAACGATAAGTTACTGAAAACTGTCGGCATTGTCGCGCTGGTTCTGATAGGCTTGGCTCTACTTAATAGCCTTTTATCAGGCGGTCGTGCCGGAATGGGTTATCAGTATGGTATGGGCTATGGAGGGCATTACGGCTACCAAACCGGTATTAGCCTTGATGGGCTCATTGTCTTAATCCTGGCATTGGCTCTGAAAATTTTATGGTTGGCATTAATCGTGGGTCTGGTTATCGGTGTAGTAATTTTCATTAGGAAATACCTTGATGAGCAAAACATAAGCTTTAACTTCCTGCAAAATGCTGCTCCGGTCCAAAGCACCTGCCCGGAGTGTGGGGCAAAACTGAAAAAAGATTACAGTTTTTGTCCGGAATGCGGAACTCCAAAGAAAACCTGGGAAGGGGAGAGGATAGGTGAATAAATGGTTCAGGTTGGCGTTAAATTCGTTCATAGGCATTGTGGTCCTGCAGCTGCTGTATAGCTTATTGTTTGGCGGCGGCCTCTGGGTTGGCGGTCTGGGTGCCCTCTTCGTCCTTGGCGTTAAAATACTGTACGTTTTGCTGGTTGTGGGCTTAATCGCCGGTATTTTTACGGCTGTTAAAGAATTTGTATTGAACAAAGAGTGAGGAAAGGTGGGAGAGCATGAACAATAAGTGGTTTAAACTGGCGATTGTATCCTTCGTTGGGATTATCGTAAGCTTAGTTGGACTCTATTTTGTACAGTTATCCGGGGGGCAGGGTAACCAAATAGGAGCTAATCACCAGATGGGTACCGCCCAAGTTTCCGGTCAGGGCCCCATTAATCAGTCTATGAGCGGTTACAATATGACCGGTCAAAACCAACAGATGCAGGGCGGTTATCAGGCTCAATATCCCGGCCCCGGTTATGGACCAGGATTTGCCTGGGGTTATTACAATCAGAATAACAATGGCCAATGGCCCGGTGAATTGAACATGATGAGACAGCAGGTTGAACAGATGAGATATCAGCTGAATTACATGATGAACAACATGAACAATATAAACGGCATTAATAACATGAACAACATGAACAACTTGAATAACTTGAATAACATGAATGCCGGCGGTATTACGGGTACGAACAACAACATGGGCAGTATGCCAATGATGTAATTTATGCCCTGATATACGACAGCAAATAGTAAGACTCACCAAATGAAGGAGGAATGACTTATGATGATGGGTGGAATGGGAGGTTCCGGCGGTTCCATGGGCATGGATATGATGAACATGGGCGGCGGCTCCAGCGCAATGAACATGGGCGGCATGGGAAGTATGCCTGGGATGGATCCTAGTACTATGAGTGGAATGGGCTATCCCGGTGCCGTGAATGGAATGGGGTATCCCGGTGCCATGAATGGAATGGGTTATCCCGGTGCCGTGAATGGAATGGGTTATCCCAACGCTGTAAACGGTATGGCCAATCAAGGGGCTATGCCCGGAATGACTGATCCCAACGCCATAGCTGGCATGGCCGGTCATGGAACAACCGGTGGAACCGGTGGATTAATAGGTTTTGGCAACCTAGATTTCAATACCCTGATTAACGGTTTGCTAAATCTGGCTATCGACATTTTCGCTATTCTGTTAGTG
>Ga0209347_1005953_pt1 | contig 11181 bp, 9 predicted proteins | sample AutmiccommuBRH23_FD_187382 | JGI IMG/M metagenome (GOLD analysis project Ga0209347, IMG submission 187382) | Deep subsurface microbial communities from Mt. Terri, Switzerland - Autotrophic microbial communities BRH/23 (SPAdes) (version 2) | ecosystem: Environmental > Aquatic > Deep subsurface >...
CCGTGACCCGTGGCCCGTGGTCCGTGGCCCACGACTCGATCCGGCGGACCGTTTTTCAGTTCTTCGTCCTCGATTCTGCCTTCACACTTCAAACCTCAAACTTCACACTTTCAATCAAACTTCCCACCTTAAGACAGGCGATAAAGCAACCTTCAAGAGACCAACGCATCTCTCTACCCTTGCCCGATGTTGCACGAATCTGGCGATGAATTCGTGTTTGCGGAGGGTCGGAAATCGCAGCAAGTCCAAGCCGCAAAAGGAATAAAAACAATTTTGCTCCGAGGGCGTTTTAGGGTCCTGAGATGTTGCACGAATTTTGCTATTCCTACTTGGAATTAGGTGCTTGTTTATGCATATCACACTAAGCGAATAGGATTTAACTCGACAAGGGACTCGCTCTCTCGTCAATTCCACGAAAGCGGGAATCGAGCCTCTCCCCGCGGAACCACGCAACCCACGGAAAGGCCTCCGGCCGGAAACCAGATCGACGCGCGCAGGGACGCGGAGACGCAGGGGGAGACCTATGTGGGCTCACACAAAGACACAACGGCACAGAGAAACCCCCGATGTGCCTTCTGTGGCTCCGTGGTTCTGTGTGAGACAGGAGCTTATACGCGGTCTCACGGCGCTTGACACCCCGCTCCCAACCCGCCATAATCAACTCGGTTTGGTTGGCCCGCGACCTCCAGCCGCTCCTGGGATACAACCACTGGCGCAGCTTCGACAAGGCCATCGCCAAGGCCATCACCTCCTGCCGGCAATCGGTCAATGACTCAGAGCACCATTTTGCGCGCGCAAAGTGGTCCCCCTCGGCTCCGTCAGCGAACGAGAGGTCATGTCACTGGCCCAAAGCGGCAAATGCCCGGGGTTTGGGGCGAGAGGCCCCAAGAGGGGGAATTCTTTAAGCGTGTTGCGTTGGGCATGGTGCGTCGCAGGGAAATACTCGAAGCCTCGCGGCTCTGCGTCTCCGCGTGAGGAATCTGGGAATGGCGCGTACGGCCTGACGGAGGAGGAGATCCGGATCGTGGAAGCGGCCAACGCAAGGCATCAGTACGATCTGAAGAAGATCGTGAAGAACCGCCTGGCGTTCATTACAGGATTCGACGTACGTTGAACTTCGCGTAAGTCGAGTTCGAGGCGGATGGAAGCTGCGTGGCATGCACCCTACGCAAGCCTCCACCGTATACAAATCGACGTAAATCATTTCCTTGCCAAGTTCTATCTGCGTTCATCGGCGTTCATCTGCGGTTGCTTCGCATCAGAGGTCAACTCTCAACTCTCTACGCCGGAGTCCGCGTGGGCGGGCACGCCCGAAGCGGTCGTGCAGGGGGAGTCTTCCGCGTTAGGCCTCCGGCTTGAAACGCGAGCGAGATGCTCGCTTGAGACTGCGGACGGATGCGAATCGTTGCTCTTGTCCGACGGTGATGCTACAATCCCGTCATGAACACACCGTCGGAACAACCGAAATCTCAGGGGCAGTCGGAGTCGCCGGACGCGGTTCGGGAAGCCGTGGAGTATGGCATCGACATCTCCCTGCTCCGGGCGAACCTGGCCCTGAGCCCGGCCGAACGCATGCGCCGCCACCAGATCGCCCTCGATCGGATGCGACGGCTTCAGAAAGCGAGATTCCTGTGAGCGGGAGTCTCCTCGACCTGCTGGAGCGTCTGGCCGATGCGGGGGTGGAGTTCGTGATCGTCGGCGGCTACGCCGGCGTCGTGCATGGCTGCACGTATACGACGCAGGACGTCGATATCTGCTGCGATTTCTCGACGACCAACCTCTTGGCCCTGCAGACAGCTTTGTCCGATTCGCACCCGGTGCATCGAATGACGCCGGGGAGGAGGCCTTTGGAGTTGACCGCGACGAATGCGGGCGAATTCAAGAACCTCTATCTCGACACAGACCTCGGTCACCTCGATTGCCTCAGTGAGATTCAGGGGCTCGGCGGGTATGATCGGGTCAAACAGGCCAGCGTGTCGATCGAGGTCGAGGGCAGGCGCTTTCGCGTGCTCTCCATCGACGCACTGATCACGGCCAAGGAGGCGCTGAACCGCCCTCGCGATAGAGAGGCCGTCCGCCAGCTCAAGGCCATGCGCCAGTTGCGACGGGAAAGCCCTTCCAACGGATGATTCTGCCAGGGATGTAGAAGCTCAGGGCGGCAGGTGCGCGGGGCCAAGGGCCGGAGATTCCGAGAGGAACTCGTAAACCGGTTGCGGTTGCGAGGCTCGTTTCGTCGAGCGTTCACTCCGTTCACTCTCCCCGGTCGGATCATGGTTGCGTCATCCTGGCCAGGCAGCGGGCCTCGAAGTCCTTGATCTGGTCCGGCGTGAGCGATTCGTACCATTCGAGGGCCTTGCCGGGAACCGTCAGATACAGCTCGCCGCCTTCGGAGTGAGGGTGGATCGTTCGCGAGTCTTCGACGTGCAGGAAAACGGTTTGTGGCTCGGCCAGATCGGCCTCGCTGCACTCCTCATCGAAAAACGTTAGCATAACCCCTGGCTTCAGGTCGCCGTGCAGCACGTTCGAGACCTCAACGGTCAACTCGGTTCTCATAAGTGCGCGGAATCCCATCTGCTTGGCATAATTCCGTCCGTACAATTCCTCATACTGGCGAATCATCTCCTGAGAGTACGCCGAGTTGGGATCGTCGGCGACCTCGCGACGCTTGACTTGCCTGGCTATGAACACATCCTGTCTGGCCAGGATCACACGGTGGATTAGATCGGCGTCAATCTCCAGAAGTTTTTGCTCCATGTGCTGGGACCAAGCTCGGCTGAATGCCCGCTCGTGCATCGGGCTCTCAAAAAAGACATGCTTCCACCAGGTGCAACTGGTAGCACGTGCGTCAATCAGGACCCCGTTTGCGGCGGTGATTTGCAGGTTGTTGAGCACTCCGCTCGCGCTGTAGAACAGAACCGTGTAGGACTCGAAATCCTCCCGGCTCAGCGGCGGATGCCTCCTGATCGTTTCCGCGAGATCGTCGCCTTTGCGGATTCGTCGCAGGGCCAGGTCCTTCCAGACGGGATGAAAATGCTCCCCTGTCATGGCCCGGTAGGCCATGAGATCCTGCCCGGAACGAATGCCCAGAAAACGACACAGAAGGACACCAGCCAGCACCAGCATGACGAGTCCCACCGCCGCAACCATGAGTTTCGTGTGCTTCTTTCGACTCCGACCGATTGTGGGTGTTTCGCTCATATCGATCCCTCGCAGGATATCGCACTTTGCCGCCGCGTCATCATTGTAGCCGAGGCCGACGGCCGGATCAAGGGGAAGGTAGCCATCCAATGGAGTGACCGGCCTGCCTGGCTGTCAAGTTGGCGTGCGGGGTGGGCGGGCACGCCCGAATTGGCACCCGGCGGACGCTGGAGGGGAGGATCCCACAGGCTGGCGGTTGAATTTGCGACGTGCCTAAGTCTCGATTTAGTCGGGAGTTAGGGTTTGCCGGGGCAGATTGGACCGGTAAGACCGGGCCTCTGGTATACCTTTTGCTCCAAACACTTCAATTATGCGTCAACTATCGAAGAAAAACCGTTTGTAACGCATGCAGTTTTAAGGAGGCACGCAATTATGGCAGTGAAAGATTTGGCGTTTCAGGCTGAGGCACGGGCCAAGCTGTTAGCCGGAGTGGAAAAGCTGGCGGCGGCAGTGAAGGCAACCCTCGGCCCACGCGGTCGTAATGCCGTCATCGACAAGAGCTGGGGCGGCCCGACCGTGACCAAAGACGGCGTAACCGTCGCCGAGGAGATCGAGCTGACGGACAAGGCCGAGAACCTCGGGGCCAAGCTCGTAAAGCAAGCGGCGAGCAAGACTTCCAAGATCGCCGGCGACGGCACCACGACCGCGACCGTCCTGACCGAGGCCCTGTACAAAGAGGCCTACAAGAACCTGACGGCTGGAGCCGATGCCATGGCCCTCAAACGCGGGATGGAGGCAGGGTTAAAGGCGGCGGTCGAGAAGCTCGTCTCGCTGGCCAAGCCGGTGAGCATCGACAAAGCCGCCGACATCGTCAACGTGGCGTCCATCTCGGCCAACAACGACCGCGAGATCGGCAAGATCATGGCCGACGCCTTCCAGAGAGTTGGACAGGATGGCGTGATTACCGTCGAGGAGAGCAAGAGCTTCGAGACGCACGTCGAGTTCGTCGAGGGCATGCAGTTCGACCGCGGGTACCTCTCGCCGCACTTTGTGACCGACGCCGATAAGATGGTCGTCGAGCTGGACAAGCCCCTGATCCTCGTACACGAGGAGAAAATCGGCAGCGTGGCCAAGCTGATCCCCCTGCTGGAGAAGGTGGCCCAGGCCAAGCGGCAGCTGCTGATCATCGCCGAGGATATCGAGAGCGAAGTGCTCGCCACACTGGTGGTCAACAAGCTCAAAGGCGTGCTGAAGATCGCGGCCGTCAAGGCCCCCGGCTACGGCGACCGCCGCAAGGCCATGCTCCAGGACATCTCCGTGCTGACCGGCGCCGAGCCCATCTTCAAGGACCTCGGCATCGATCTGGACAAGATCACTCTCTCGCAACTCGGCCAGGCTCGCAAGGTGACCATCGACAACGACAACACCACGATCGTCGAAGGCGCCGGCAAGCAAGACGCCATCAACGGCCGGATCAAGCAGATCCGCGACGAGATCGAGGCCACCACGAGCGACTACGACCGCGAGAAGCTCCAGGAACGCCTGGCCAAGCTCACCGGCGGGGTCGCCGAAGTCAACGTCGGCGCCGCCAGCGAGGCGGAGATGAAGGAAAAGAAAGCCCGCATCGAAGACGCCCTGCACGCGACCCGTGCTGCCATCGAGGAAGGCATCGTCCCTGGCGGCGGCGTGGCCCTGATCCGCTGCATCGACGCGGTCAAGTCGGTCAAGCTGACCGGTGACGAGAAGACCGGCGCCGAGATCCTGGCCAAGGCCATGCGGACCCCCTGCTATTGGATCGCTCAGAATGCCGGCGCCACGGCCCACCTGGTCGTGAACAAGATCTACGAGGGCAAGGGCAACTTCGGCTACAACGCCGACACCGACAAGTACGAAGACCTCGTCGAATCCGGCGTGATCGACCCGGCCAAGGTCGTGCGCACCGCGTTGCAGAACGCCGTGAGCATTGCGGGTCTGCTGCTGACCACCGACTGCCTCGTGACCGAGAAGCCCAAGGCCAAGGACGAGATGGGCCCGGGCGGTCCCGGCGGCGACATGGGTGGTATGGGCGGCATGGGCGGCATGGACATGATGTAACCGGCCGGGCATCGGGTGGGATATCACATGCAGTTGGAGCCTGTTATGACAAAGAAGGAAAGTCGGCAATGGATGGTGCTCGGGGCCACGGTTGTGAGCCTGCTGATCGCGCTGTTCATTCTTGCCAGTTGCAACGACCCGGCGCGAGTCGGCCAGGCCAAGGCCGAGCCCATGAGCCAGGACGAGCGGATGGACTGGTGGCGCGACGCCCGATTCGGCATGTTCATTCATTGGGGCCTCTATGCAGTCCCGGCCGGCACCTACAAGGGCGAGCGGATCGGGGGCATCGGCGAGTGGATCATGAACAACGCCAAGATCCCCGTCGAGGAGTATGAGAAGTTCGCCCCTCAGTTCAACCCCATCGGCTTCAAGGCCGATCAGTGGGTCCGTCTGGCCAAGAACGCGGGCATGAAGTACATCGTGATCACGAGCAAACACCATGATGGCTTCGCTCTCTGGGATTCGCAGGTCACCGACTGGGACGTCGTGGACGCCACGCCGTTCAAGCGGGACATCCTCCAGGAGCTGGCGGTCGCCTGCAAGAAGCAAGGCGTCAAGCTGTGCTTCTATCACTCGATCATGGACTGGCGTCGTCCGGACGCCCAGGCGCCCTTCTATCCCAACTACAACGACGGGGGCAAGTCGAACCCGAACTTCGACCGCTACGTGGATAGCTACCTCAAGCCGCAGCTTGCCGAGCTTCTGACCCACTATGGTCCGATCGGCGTGCTCTGGTTCGACGGCGAGTGGATCAAGGACTGGACCGAGCCCAAGGGCAAGGACCTCTACGCCTACGTCCGCAGCCTTCAGCCGTCGATCATCGTCAACAACCGCGTGGGCAAGGGCCGCAAGGGGATGGAAGGGCTGAGCAAAGGCGACGAGTACGCCGGCGACTTCGGCACACCCGAGCAGCAGGTACCCCCGGAGGGTCTTCCCGGCGTCGACTGGGAAACCTGCATGACGATGAACGACACGTGGGGCTACAAGTCCTACGATGAGAACTGGAAGAGCACCGAGACGCTGATCCGCACGCTCGCGGACGTCGCCAGCAAGGGAGGCAACTTCCTGCTGAACGTCGGCCCGATGCCGGAGGGTCTGATCCCGCCGGTCAGCGAGGAGCGGCTGAAGGAAATGGGCAAGTGGATGGCCGTCAACGGCGAGAGCATCCACGGCGCCACCGCCAGCATCATCGGGCGGCCCGAGTGGGGTCGCTGCACCGTCAAGGGCGACAGGCTGTATCTGCACGTGTTCAACTGGCCGGCCGACGGCACGCTCGAAGTGCCCTTAGCCAACGCCGAAGTGGAGAAGGCCTACCTGCTGGCCGACAAGAAACGAATGGGACTTCCGGTGGTCCGGAGCGGACAGAATGTGACGATCACCCTGACCGCCCAGGCGCCGGACGCCATCGATAGCGTAGTCGTGCTCGTATTGAAAAACAAATAAACCGCATTGGGAATACCTGTAGGAGAAGGAGTAACACTGTATGGAACTGAGACCTTTGGATGACCGAATCGTGATCAAGCCGTCGCAGGCCCAGGACAAGACCGCCGGTGGCATCTTCCTGCCGGACACCGCCAAAGAGAAACCCCAGGTCGGCAAAGTCGTCTGGATCGGCCCGGGCAAAGTCCAGGACAACGGCAAGCGGACCCCCGTTTCGGTCAAGAAGGACGACGAGGTCGTCTACGGCAAGTACATGGGCAACGAGGTCGAGATCGACAATCAGAAGTACGTCATCGTCCGGGAAGGCGACCTGCTGGGCGTCCTGGAGAAGTAACATTCACGGCAATCAACGATCCGGACCAGCCGGAGCGTCATTCGCATCAAGCGAATGTGGATTGAAACAAATACGAGGAAACAGAACATGGCAAAACAACTGATGTTCGACGATCTGGCGCGGACCGAGCTGCGGGAAGGACTCAAGCAGTTGGCCGCGGCGGTAAAAGTCACGCTCGGCCCGACCGGCCGAAACGTCGTGCTGAATAAGAGCTGGGGCTCCCCGAGAATCACCAAGGACGGCGTCTCCGTGAGCAAGGAGATCGAGCTGCCCGAGCCGTTCAAGAACATGGGCGCCAAGATGGTCAACGAGGTCGCCAGCAAGACGTCCGACGTCGTCGGCGACGGGACCACCACGTCGATCGTGCTGGCCGAGGCGATCTATCTCGCCGGGCTCAGGCACGTGGCCGCGGGGATCAACCCGATGGCCCTGAACCGCGGGATCGCCAAGGCCGCCGAGGTCGCCTGCAACTCCATCAAGGAGGCCAGCGTACCGGTGAAGGGCCACGACGACATCGCCAAGGTGGCCACGATCAGCGCCAACAACGACGCCGCGGTCGGCGAGATCCTCGCCAAGGCCATGGACGCCGTCGGCAAGGAAGGCGTGATCGAGGTCGAGGAAGGCAAGGGGCTGGAGAACGAGCTGACCCTCGTCGAGGGCATGCAGTTCGACCGCGGGTACATCAGCCCGTACTTCGTGACCAATCCCGAGTCGCTCGAAGCCGTCTTCGAGGACGCCTTCATCCTGCTGAACGAGAAGAAGATCAGCAACATCCGGGAATTCATCCCGCTACTCGAGAAGGTCGTACACATGGGCCGCTCGCTGCTGGTGGTCGCCGAGGACGTCGAGGGCGAGGCCCTGGCGGCCCTGGTGATCAACCGCCTCCAGGGCGTGCTCAAGATCTGCGCCGTGAAGGCCCCCGGTTTCGGCGATCGCCGCAAGGCCATGCTGCAGGACCTCGCCATCGTGGCGGGCGGCCAGGTCATCACCGAGGACCTGGGCATCAAGCTCGAGAACGTCGAGATCTCGCAATTGGGCCAGGCCAAGAGAATCGTGGTGACCAAGGACAACACGACGATCATCGAAGGCGCCGGCAAGAAGAAGGACATCCAGGCCCGCTGCGACCAGATCCGGGCCCAGATCGAGAAGACCACGAGCGACTACGACCGCGAGAAGCTCCAGGAGCGCCTGGCCAAACTCACGGGCGGCGTCGCCGTAATCCACGCCGGGGCCCCCACCGAGACCGAGATGAAGGAGCGCAAGGACCTGCTCGACGACGCGCTGCACGCAACGCGGGCGGCGGCAGCCGAGGGCGTCGTGCCCGGCGGCGGCGTCATCTTCCTGCGGGCGATCAAGGACGTCGAGAAGGCCCGCGGCAAGGCCAAGGGCGATGAGAAGCTCGGGTTCGACATCGTCATCGACGCACTGAAGGCTCCGACGGCCCAGATCGCCGACAACTCCGGCGAGCAAGGCGAGGTAATCGTCGCCACTCTGCTCGAAAAGCTGGAGAAAGAGAAGAACGTCGGCTATAATGCCAACACTGGCGAATACGTCGACATGTTCAAAGCCGGCGTCATCGATCCAGCCAAGGTGGCCCGCACGGCGTTGGAGATGGCTGCATCCGTGGCCGGTCTGATGCTCACCACGAATGTGCTGATCACCGAGTTGAAAGACAAAGAGCAAGAGCCGATCCACGGCTCCGTACGATAGTTGATTACTGAGGAGTTGTTGGCCACAGAGGGCACAGAGGGCACAGAGAAGAATGAAGGGAAGAACTGAAGAAGGTAGGAAGGAAAGAACCGAAGACGGTGATGATCGCCGACGTTCTTACCTTCTCACGTTCTTACCTTTTTTCCTTCTCTTCCTCTGTGGTCTCTGTGTCCTCTGTGGCTGACCTTCCTGCTTATGGCCAAACGGGATTACTATGAGGTTCTCGGGGTCGACAAGAAGGCCTCGGAGGACGAGATCAAGCGCGCCTACCGGCGGATGGCGATCAAGTACCATCCGGACAAAAACCCCGGCGACAAGGAAGCCGAGGCCAAGTTCAAGGAGTGCGCCGAGGCCTACGAAGTCCTCAGCGACGCCGAGAAGCGCAGGCAGTACGACCAGTATGGCCACGAGGGCCTCCGCAACACAGGCATGCACGACTTCTCGAGGATGAACGTCGAGGACATCTTCAGCATGTTCGGCTTCGAGGATTTCTTCGGCAGCGTCTTCGGAGGCGGTGGCGGAGGTGGCGGCCGGCGAGGAGGCCGCCGAGGCGGTCCGGCCCGCGGCTACGACCTCGAAACCGGCGTCGAGCTGACGCTCAACGAGGTCGCCAGCGGCACCGAGAAGACCATCGAATTCACCCGGCAGGACCGTTGCCCCGAGTGCAACGGCAACGGCGCCGCGCCGGGCACCCAGCCCGTACGGTGTCCGCTCTGCGGCGGCAGCGGCCAGGTCGCCAAGGGCGGCGGCTTCTTCCAGATGGTTTCGACCTGCCCCCAATGCCAGGGGACCGGACACATCGTCCAGAACCCCTGCTCGAAGTGCCGGGGCAGCGGGCGAGTGCCCAAGAAGCGAACCGTCACGATCAAGATCCCGCCCGGCGTACACGAGGGCCAGGGCATCCGCGTCGCCGGCGAGGGCGAGCCCGGCCGCGACGGCGGACCCAACGGCGATCTCTTCTGCTACGTGCGGATCAAGCAGCACGAGTTCCTCGAACGCGACGGCAACGATCTGATCTCCGTCGTCCCGATCAGCTTCACGCAGGCGACGCTCGGGGCGACGATCGACGTGCCCAACCTCAACGGAACCCGGCAGCTCAAGATCCCCGCGGGGACCCAGTACGGCAGCACCTTCCGCATCCGCGGGCAGGGACTGCCCGACATCCGCTCCGGCCGAAGCGGCGACGAGTTGGTCCATATCACCATCGAGACCCCGACCAACCTCAACGACCGGCAGGAGGAGCTATTGAGGGAATTTGCGAAAACGGAAAATCGACACGTCTCTCCGAAGTCCCAGGGATTCTTCGAGAGACTGAAACGGCATTTCGGTAATCACTCATGAGCGACGAAAAGAAAAAACAAACAGGCGAGCGGGAACAGCAGCAGGACGAGCAGGCCGGGGCCTGCGGCGAGGGACTGGAGAAACTGCAACAGGAGCTCGACAGCGTCCGGAAGGAAAAGGACGACGTGTTCGCCAGGCTCCAGCGCGTCAGCGCGGACTTCGCGAACTTCCAGAAACGAGTGCCCAAGCAGGTCAATGACTCGGTGGGCTACGAGCGGGAACGGATCCTCAGGTCGCTGCTGCCGATCCTGGACAACTTCGAGCGGACGTTGAAGGCCGAGGCCTCCACGCAGAACCTGGACGCCTTCGTCAAGGGCGTGGAGATCATCCACAACCAGATGCTGGGCGTCCTGAAGTCCAACGGCGTCGAGCCGATCCAGGCCGTGGGCGAGCAGTTCGATCCCGAGAGGCACGAGGCCATGCTGCGAAAGCACGAGGCGGACCAGCCCGACGACATCGTCCTGGAGGAATATCAAACCGGCTACAAGCTGGACGACCGGATTCTGCGACCCAGCCGGGTGGCGGTGAACAAGGTTCAGCAGACGGCTCCGGATCCGGGCACGGAAGCACCGGAGGCCGCTCCAGAGCAAGATAAGAACATGGAGTAACAGTCATGCCGACCTATGCGTATGCATGTGGTGAGTGCGACCACAAATTCGACGTCTTTCAGAGCATCAAGGCCAATCCGCTGCGGAAGTGCCCCCAATGCGGCAAGGCGGCTCTGAGGCGGCTCATCGGGACCGGCGCCGCGATCCTCTTCAAAGGCTCGGGCTTCTACTGCACCGACTATCGCAGCGACGGCTACAAGAAAGCCGCCACCGGCGAATCCGGCGGCGCCAAGGATAAGACCGCCGACAAGAAGGAAACGAAGACCGAAACCAACCCCACGCCGGCGGTCGCCAAGACCGACAACGGTTCGGCCGCGAAGAAGAAATCCGCGTGAAAGAACCGCGTGGATCACGGTCTTCAGTGCATGGTGAAACAACGCACGGACGTTTGTAGCGACTGTGTTAAGAATCAAGAGAGATTTGGGTTCCAGGTTTGGTTATTTTTGATCAGGGTGTTGAGGATCGTCAGCAGCTTTCGCATGGCGGCGACCAGCGCGGTCATCTTGGGTTTTCCGC
>Ga0209347_1005954_pt1 | contig 11180 bp, 8 predicted proteins | sample AutmiccommuBRH23_FD_187382 | JGI IMG/M metagenome (GOLD analysis project Ga0209347, IMG submission 187382) | Deep subsurface microbial communities from Mt. Terri, Switzerland - Autotrophic microbial communities BRH/23 (SPAdes) (version 2) | ecosystem: Environmental > Aquatic > Deep subsurface >...
ATTGATCATTCCCGATTCGAAAGGCGGACCCCACCTTGTCGACCTCTACCGACGTGCGTCCTGAGAGGACCTTGAGCGCAACCGGCACCGCGTACCTGGCCGCACCCTGGAACGAAGCAACGCGTGCACTGCCGTTTGCGGCGATCGCGCTGACAGTGATCGCGTTCCTCGCAGCACTGATCCCGATCAGCACGACGTACCTCTGGGATGAAGCGGTCTACCTGTCCGACGCGGAGAATCTACTCTCGGCAACTCCGTACTACAGCGAGGCTTACTACCGTCCGCCGCTGATGCGCATCCTCCTCTGGGCGGGATCGGCGGTCATGCCGATCGAGTTGTTTGCCCACATCCTGGTCGCGCTTTTCTTCGCGGCGGGAGTCGGAGTGCTCTACCTGTTCGGGTCTCTCCTCTACGACAGGACTGCCGGATTCATCGCCGCGCTGCTGATGCTCGTCTCGCCGTTCTTCGTCCACTGGTCGGGCAAGGTGATGACCGACATCCCGTCGACCGTGCTGGCGGTAGCGTCGTTTTACTTCGTCTGGCGCCAGCTTCACCAGCGTCGTGGCGGCGTCTGGAATCTCGTTGCCGGCGGCGTGCTGATGGGTGCTGCCGTACTGATGCGGTTTCCCGTCGCGTTGCTCATCATCGTTCCGGTGGCACTCGTCTTCATGCGACGGCTCACGCTTCCCGCGGCCGCGTGGTACGGCGGCGCGTTTGCGGTGACGATGGCGCCCTGGTTCGCCTGGGCGCAGATGAAGTTCGGCGACTACCTGCAACCGCTGCGTGTGGCCGCGGAGATCGTCGCCGGAAGTGAGCCGGTGCCCGACGCGCTGTACTACCTGAAGGCGACGTGGATCGTCGGCGGTCCGCTCACGCTCTTCGGACTCATCGTCTACCTCTATGGCGCGACGGGCCGCAAACGCGGCGAATGGCTCGCGTCCGACATCCCGCTGTTCGTCTGGTATCTCGCGCTGACCGCATATCTGACGTGGGGCTCGCACAAGGAACTGCGCTACATCATCCCGGTCATGCCCGCACTGTTTCTGCTCGCGGGCCGCGGCATGGCGGCAGTGCGCATCCGCAAGCACGCCCTCGGCATTGCGGCAATTGCGATCGTCCTTGCGCTCTACCCCCTCAAGCGCATCGCCTATTTCAACGGGACGATGGACATCGGCGAAGAGATCCTCCTGCAGTACGCGGCCGACACCAAAGCATCAGCAGGCACGATCCGCGCGGCGCTGCGTCCCGGCGATGTCATCTACTCGAGCGCGTACTACCCGGTGATTGCGTGGCACACCAAACGCGAGACGCGTGCGCTCTGGCCGTGGGATGAACGCTTCTACGCGGAGTTCCCGAAGAACATGCCGAAGGACGGCGTGATGGTCTACTACCACAACATCCACCGCGACCCGACTCAGGAGTGGCTCGCACGAAACCCGTCCTTCCAGAAGATCGGCGAGCGCGGCAAGCTGGTGTTGTATCGGTATCGCTCGGTGGCAGTAGCACGGTAGCGAAGTAGCGCAGTGGCGCAGTGGCGCAGCAGTGCTGCTCTGCTACTGCGCACCTGCGCAACTGAGCCTCTGCACTGCTGCGTCCCTTACCTTCCCTGAATCCGGAACCGCACCGCGAACTCTTCGCTTTCGTAGCCGGAGGGGTTGGCGACGGCGGCGTCGCTCTTGCGGCCGTAGAACTCGAGCGCCACGACGGGATTGAGCCTGATGCCGACCAGGCCACCCCAGGAGAGGAACTGCTCACGGTCGCTCCTGACGCCCTGCCACTCGAATTCCTGCAGGCCGCTCTCGACGAACGCATTCACGTACGCCGGTTTGAAGTCGCGGCCGAGCTCGAGCGAAAGCGACTGCGAGAGCGAGTCCTGCGGGTCGAAGTAACCGTTGTTCATCGAGCGCTCGAAATCGAAGTACCGCGCCGTGTACCCGGTCGTCACGCGCAGACGCCGCATCGGCCACGTGTAGTGGATGCTGCCGTCGAAGTTCTTTCGCTCGTTGTCGTCCGACAGCTGCCAGATCCCCGCACTCCCCATCACGCGCCAGCCCTTCGCCGGCCGGAACGTCAGGGTCGTCGACGCGATGTCGAGAAGGATCGCCCGATCGATCGCCACGGTCGTCGCACGAAACGGCGTCCGCTCCACGTCGAACGAGGCCTCGAGCATCGATCCGAGACCGACCGCCCACGAGACGCGGCCGGACAATTCGGTATTGCTGCCGCCCGCAGTGTCATCGATGCGATCTGCACCGGCACGCAGCACCAGACGTTGTGACGGGCTCGGACGCATGAGCAGCGAGACGAACCCGCTGTCGTTGTTGCCTTCGCGATCGGCCCCGTCGGTGATGTCGTACCGGCCGTAGCCGACCGTCAACTCCGAGCGGCGCGGCATCGCGAACGCCGCGTCGACTCCGTAATACGCCACACGGTTGTTCGCGATGTCATCGGTCACGCTCCACGCAGCACGCACGACGGGACGCGACGCCCGTTGCACCGCGGTTCGAAGCTCGCGGATGTCCTTATCCTCGGGATACCGGCTCTGCAACTCGAAACTGCGGCGACTCGCCGCCGTGAAGTCGCCCTCGGCCAGATCGACGTACGCGAGACCGAGCTCCGCCTCCCGCCGTTCCGGCTCGGTCGCGAGAGCCCTCGCGTACCACTCGCGCGCCCGCGACGGACTGCCGCTCCACGCGTACGTCTGCGCAACACCCACCATCGCCTCGACCTGATTCGGCTGCGTCGAGAGAATCTCCTGATAGGCGGCGCGCGCTTCCTGCTGGTTGCCGCTCCACGAGAGCACGCGCGCCAGGCCGAGCCGCGCATCCATGTTTCCCGGCTCGCGCCTCAGGATCTCGCGAAACGCCTCTACGGCCTTGCCGCTCTGTCCGGACCACGACAGGACTTTCGCGCGCTCCATTCGTGCCGTGGAATTGGACGCGTCGACGGCAAGCGCTCGCTCGTAGTTGCGCACGGCCTCGTCGAAGTCGCCCTGCCACGAGCGAAGCATTGCCGCGCGCACCAGAGCCTGCAGTTCGTTCGGCCTCATCGTCAGCACCTGCTCGTACAGACGCAGAGCCTCGGCATGATCGCCACGCGAAAACGCTTCGTCGGCGGCGAGCAGCGGATCGTTCGCCACCGGCGTCTGAGCGAAGAACGGCAGCGCACACAGCACTATCAGGACGATTCCGATTCGACGCATTGGCGATACTCCTTTGGTCATCCGGTTCGATTCACTCCCTGCGCGCGGCGGCCTCGCGGCCGCAGGACGGGACAGAGTCATCAGATCCACATTTCTCATCACTCGAGAGGCGCATCGGCGATTTGCTTCATGGTTCTCGCAATCTCGGATGCCCCCTGCTTCGGTTCGAGCCTGTACTTCGGTTCTTCCCATCCGGCCCACGTGAACAACGGCGCGTTCGTCCACCCTTCTGGCAACTGGTCCGCGAGCAGATCACCGACACGCGAGCGATCGAACGAATAGGCGTAGATGCGGAAGCCTTTCGTCTGGATGGTCTCGGAATCTTCGGCGCGCGAGGTTCCGTGAAGGACACGGTGCGACGACGGATCGCTCACGCTCAGCAGCGACCAGGGAACACGGATCTCGATCGCCCCGTCGGTTCCGGCGGCCAGGTCTACCTGCGCGACGACGCGCGCGTCGTCAGCCGGCCCCAGGAAGCGAAGTCGTCCGCGTTCGACGATCACCGGATCGAAGCGCCGTCCATCCCGGGCGAACCGCGGCCGGTTCACGCGCATCTGCATCCTCACGAAACGGCCCGACGGCTTTTCGGGTGAGACGATCGGCTTCCCTTCCACCGATTCCCCACGCAGCGGATAGGGATCGTAGGAAGGGGTGACGAGCAGCGCGCTCTGATCCGGTCCGCCGATCTCGAGGAGGAACTCCGCGCCGGTGGGAACCTCTGCCGCGTACGGCTCCGGAAGCCGTCGCTCGCCGCGTTTCGGATCGTAGGTATCGATCGCGATCCGGTAATGCACGCGATTCCAGTCCGGCACATCGGAGCCCGCCGTCTGCAGCAGCAGGTAGACGTATCCGGCATCGGCGGTCGCGCGCAGTTCTCGCAACTCGAGCCAGCCGGTCGCCCGCTCGCGCCGCCACGCGAGTGCCGACGCGGTCGCAACGATCACCAGCACGACGAGCGCAACCCGCGCGAGCAGCGGCATGCGTCTGCGCGGCGGATGGACGCCGTCGTGGCGGGAGGTGTCATCGCGAAAACTCATCTCAGATCTCTGTCCCTGTCCGCGCGGCTCATCGCCCCGCCAGCTTCGTCGCACTGCCCCACTCGACCGCCTTGCCGTCGATCGTGATCGCCTGTGATGCCGGTCTCGCCGCCATCACGCCGTACGACTGCTCCGGGCTCTCGACGTTGAACCACATCCGCCGCCGGTCGGCCGGCGATTCGAAAGGTGCCACCGACCAGGTGCTCTTGAACCATTCGTCCATGAACTCGAAGACGATCGCGCCGGCGTAGCGACTCTCGTGGATGTTGCGCAGCATCCGGCTGACGATGCGACCCTGCTGCAACTCGCTCATCCCTCCGTGGTGCCACCCCTGCGGATGGCTGTGCGCCATGCTCCGGCTCGTCGACATGCCGAACTCGGCGACCATTACGGGCTGCTCGCCGTGATACGCCTTCAGCTCGCGCAGGTACGCCACGTATCGGTTCTTCCCGAGGTGATCACGCGCCTCGTCGAAGCGCGGATCGAGATTCAGGAAGTCAGGAAAGTTCGGATAGATGTGATACGCCGCAAAGAAGCCGGTCGGATTCTCCGGTGTCGCGCGGATCCTGGTCGCGTCGAGGGTTACCGCATCGTCTTCCCAGACGACTTTCCGCTCTGCGCGCGCCGGCAGTTTGTAGACGCGCATCCAGTGATCCTCTTCCGCAGCCGTCGACTCCGTCGGATGATGCAGAGGGTCGAGCGTCGGCCAGTTGGCGAAGGTCAGCGGCCGCAGCGTCCGGTACGACTTCGCTTCGTAATCCGCCGCCCAGTCGCAGACGCTCGCGACCCAGTTCTCCATCGCCTCGCCATCGGTCACGGTGTACCAGCGTCCCTCGAAAGCCGGTTCGCCGCTGTGAATCCTGTTGTGATCCGCCACCGCGAACGGTTCCCACTCGCGACCGATGATGTACGCGAGCACGCTCTCCGACGCATCGGCCGTGTAGGCGCCCGAGGCGTGACCGGCGCGCGCGCCGAGAACGAGATTGCCGTGGACCGCGTCGATGATGCGCGCCGTCTCGGCGTGAAACTCCTCGAGGTAGTGCGCATCCTTGAAGTCGTGCTTCGGAGGCAGCTCCGCCCAGACTCCCTGGATGAGCCACAGACGCTCCGCGGGATGACGATCGTTGTAGTCGTCGAGCGCGCGGTAGAACGCAGGAGGCAGCAGCGTGTAGAGACGGATGGCATTCGCGTTCATCCCGGCTATCGCCTCGAGCCACGCGCGATACGTCTCCTCATCCTCGGGGAACTGCGACGCATACCGTCCCGGAAGCGCGGCGCCGAGGTTGAAGCCGCGGACGAAGATCGGCGTCCAGACGCCGTTCTCGTGGACTTCGAGATAGTCGCGCACTGCGCGAGCCCGCACCGAAAGAGGTTTGGCAGGATCCTCGGCACCGCGCAGGCGACGCTCGGTTCCCGCGGGAATTGCGTCGGACGGCCCCGTGCCTGCGAGACTCTCGAGACGTCGCGCGGCCACGCGTGAAGCCTGCACGACCGCGCGCGATGCGCCGGCGCGCTGGCCGGCAACGACGAAACCTTCGAGGGCGTCGCGATGGTTCGCATCGCGCTCGAGGACTTCGCGGAACCATCCGGCAGCCGCATCTGCGCCTTCGAGCTGCAGCGCCGAGTATCCGAGGCCGATTCGCGCGTCGTCCGATTTCGCATCGCGCTCGAGTGCTGCGGCAAACGTCGCCTTCGCTTTCGCGAACTGTCCGAGGCGATAGCAGCTCCATCCGAGCTGAATGCGGGAGTCGTTGTCGCGGGGGAACGCCTCGAGATACTCCTCGAGCAACGCGATCGCCTCCGAGTAGCGTTTCGCTTCGATCAGCTTCTTCGCTTCCGCGGGACGCGTATCCGCCGGACGCTTCGGCAGGAACTGCTCGATGAGCGAGGGCGACTCGGCGCGCAGCGACGGCAGCAGCATGCCGGCACCGGTCAGCGCGACGGCGAGCAGCAGCACGAAGAAGAGACGACGCATCGGCATCAGGCGGCGGGAGTGGCGACGTCGGGATCCGTCATCCGCTCCCGGCGAATCCTCCCCCATTGTCCTTTCCGGAACAGCACAGTCACGAAGGCCGCAGTGCGGCGGATCGCGAGGATCTGCCGGTAACCGACGAACTCGAGCACCGCGGCGAACATCATCTTGAGCAGATCGGACGCGCGCTCGTAACGCTGGAACAGCAGATCGTCCACGATCAGCGCCAGCAGCGACAGCATGATGTTGTAGAGGATCGCGAGCGAGAAGAACAGGATGGCGAAGCGGGTGTCGAACCGGTCGAACAGCCACATCGTCGGAATCAGGATGTACCCGAAGACTTCGATCACCGGGCCGAGCGCCTCGAAGAAGAAGTAGAACGGCATGCCGATCATCCCGACCGCGCCGTACTTCGGATTCATGAACATCTTCATGTGGAGCAGAAGGCTCTCGATGAGCCCGCGCTGCCAGCGATCCCGCTGCCGCATCAGCGAGCGATAGTCGGACGGTACCTGCGTCCAGAGAACGGGATCCGGGACGAAGATCACGCGTGCCTGCTTGTCGTTCTCACGGGCGTGACGGTGCAGCCGCACGATCAGCTCCATGTCCTCGCAAACCGTGTCGCGGTGATAGCCGCCCGCCTCGATCACAGCGCGCTTGAGGAACAGTCCGAACGCGCCGGAGATGATCAGCAGCGCGTTCAGCCGCGCCAGAGCCGTACGTCCGGTGAGGAAGCCGCGCACGTATTCGATGGCCTGGCAGAGATGGATCAGTTTCTTCGGTGCACGCGAGTGCACGACCCGATCGTTCTCGATCGTCGAGCCATTGAGCACGCGCACGACGCCGCCCGCGGCCACGATGCGCTCGTCCTCGACGAACGGACGCGCGATGCGCAGCAGAGAATCGGAATTGATCAGCGAGTCGGCATCGATCGAACAGAACAGAGGGAAGTTCGACACGTTGATCCCGGCGTTGAGCGCATCGCTCTTTCCGCCGCGATCCTTGTCGAGCACGATCAGGTTCGGATGGTCGAGCGAGCGGTAGACGTGGCGGACCGGGTTCGTCTTGAGCTGCGGCCGCGTCGTATCCGTGGTCGGAAAGAGCGAGTACGCCTGCTGCAGCCGCTCGAGCGTGTCGTCTTCCGATCCGTCGTTGACCACGATGACTTCGAACTCGGGATAGCCGAGCTCCAGGACCGAGTTGACGCTCGAGACGATCGTCTCGGTCTCGTTGAACGCCGGAATGATGATGCTGATCGGCTTGTACGTCGTGCCCGAGAGCACATCGCCGAAGCCGCGGCGCCGCGCCTTCCGGTCGAACGCGAGAAGGTCGAAGAACGCGATCGCCGTGAAGACGAGATAGATGGAATTGATCACCGCGAAGTAGATGAGGATCGCGGACTGAATGAGCCAGAGCGAAGTCCCGGAGGTCATGCGAACAGATCTCCCCGCCGCCGCGCGGCGACCGGCACGAACGGCGCGACGTTCGTGATGCTTTCGACTTTTCTGCGGACCGTCTGTCGCACGTCCGCAGCCAAGGGCGCCATCGCGAGGGCGGCGATCGCGGCATCCCGCGCGTAGCGATCGTTACTCTCCGCCACCGCAAGCAGCGCCTCGACGCCCGCAGAGCCCGCACGCGCCAGAGCCCGGGCCGCATTGGCTCTCACCCACCACGAGCGATCCGTGAGGCAGCGCTCGAGGCGCCGGCATGCATGGTCCTGCGCCTCGCTCCGCACGTCATTCTCGGCGAGAGTGAGTGTCCATTCGAGAGCGCGAGCCGCTGCCGCTCGCACGAACCACTCCGAGTCATCGAGCGCGTCGATGATCAGCGGCAGCTCGCGAGGTCCACCCACTTTGCCGAGAACGCGGATTGCGGTCGCCCGCGATTCGGCGTCGGCCGAGGCCACGCGTGCCAGAGCGAGCGTCAACGCGGACGGCCTGCCTGCGTCGCCCAGGGCCTCGAGTGCCAGCTTCTCCTCCCCACCCTGCAGTTGCCGCGATTCGATCAGCTCGGTCAACTCCTCGGCAGCCACCGCGGCGAGGCGCGCGTAGAACGAGCGCCTCCAGCCGGCGCGGCGCGGCAGGTCGATCAGGAACGACTGAATCGCGACGCGGATCGCCTCGGGGCTGCGGTCGTTGAGCAGCCCTTCCCGTGCGGCGCGCCGCACCTCGCCCGAAACGTCCTTCGACGCCACGACGAGCGCCGCGCGCGCCTTCGCTCCGCCACACTCTCCCAGCCCTCGAACGCCCGCGATGCGCCGCCACTCCCGCCGCGATTGCGATTCCTTCACGAGCTTCTCGACTTCGCCCATCCGCTCGAGCGTCGCCGAGATCCGGTCGACGACCGGACCGCTCAGGTCGTAGCGAGCGCGGCGCAGCACGAGCGCGACCGCGCGATCGCCGTTCTGAGTCCGCGCGACCTCCACGGTCTTTTCCAGATCGGGACTGTCGGCCACCAGCCGCGGTGCGAGCAGCACCGAGGCGCTCTCGAAACGCTGCCGGTTCAACCGGCGCTGACGGTCGGTGATGACGTGATGGGCCAGGACCACGATCGAGAGTGCCAGCACGATGGCGGTCAGGATCACGACACCGATCGCGATCACGACGAGCGCATCGTTACCACCTGCCATGGTGCGGAACCATTCAATGAGTGACATAGGAGTGCTCCACGAGGTTTCGCATTTGCGTGGTGAAATCGGACGGCACGAAGGGAAGCTCGAAGAAACTGGAAACGCCCAGCGAGGCAGCGAGGGGCCGCATGTCGGCCTGGCCGGAGTTGGTGACGCCGATGATCTTCAGGCGCCGCGACTGGAGGATCCGCAACAGAGCGATTCCGCCCGGCTGCATCAGATTCAGATTGAGCACGAGAACGTTGGATGCGTGCTTGTCGATGAGCGCAACGACATCCTCGCCGGTCGTGCCGGCAACCGCAGTCCAGCCGCCGGCCTGCAGCGACGCGACCAGCAGCCGTGCAGTGACAAAATTGCTCTCGCCGACGACGATCGTCGGCTTGCTGCGGCGACCCGCAATGCCCATCTTTCTCTCTCTCTCTCCGCGACAGCCGGACCCAACGGCCGCCGCTGCACTACAGCCTGAATATCAGGACCCGGAACTGCTCAGCGCGGCCGAAGCCACACCGGTTTGCTGTCTGTTCTCCACCCAGAGCGCCGTCTGCGCCGCGCGGATGAGCGACTCGAGCTCCTCCGTCGCGGTCTCGGCCGACGCGACTCCAGCCGCGATCCGGACGTGCGCTGCCGCCGGATGCCGCAGCTCGCGTTCCATCGTGCGCCGGATCCGCGCAGCCGCGTCATGCGCTCTGGCTTCGTCGACGCCGATGAGCAGCGCGGCAAACTCGCCGCTGCCGAATCGCGCCGGAATGTCGTAAGGCCTGAGTGAGGCGCGCAGCAGATGCGCGACCTCGGCGAGGATTGCGTCGGTCGCCGATCCGCCCTTGCGAACCGCCGCATCGAGGTCGATGGCCAGAAGCAGGAGCGCGACAGGCCTCCCCTCGGCGCGCGCACATTCGATCTCGCGCCTCATGATGTCGAACATCGCGGCGCGATTCCACAGCCTCGTGACCGCGTCGATCCGCTCCACCTCGGTCGACTTCTGCGCGAGCGCCTGCGCTCCCGGCGCTCCCTCGCGAATCTCACGCTCGCAGATCGCTGCAAGGTCGGCGAGCAGAGTGCGGTCGGTCACGCCGAAGTCTTTCGGACTCGCGTCGTAGACACTCAGCGCGCCGACGACCGAACCATCGCGCGCCTGCAGCGGATGCGATGCGAAGAAGCGGATGCGCGGCGGGCCGAAGACGACGGGATTGTCATGAAAGCGGACATCAGCCGCGACGTCGGCCACCGCAATCAGATCACCCGATGCAACCGCATGCGCGGCCAGCGAAACCTGACGCGAGAGCTGCGGATGCGCGAACCCGACCGACGCCTTGATCCACTCCCTCCGTTCGTCGACGAACGAGATCGTCGCCGATGCCGCGTTTAACGCACGCGCGGCCACACGCACAATCCTGTCGAAACGCTCCTCGGCGGGGGTGTCGAGGATGTCGAGTTGACGCACGACCGCGACGCGGTAGTCGTCGGACAAAGGAACGCCTGCGTATTGCACGGAGTGAGTGCATTGTACGGCAAGACGCACCCTTAATGCTGCCCGCAAACGCTTACAATCGAGCCACTCCCGTAATGAAAATCCTCGAAAAACGCATGGTTTCTCTGCGCAGGTCATCCGTTTGGGGGATCAATGTCATCAATGACTGACAGACGCACTTTGTCCAAGTACGAAATCCTCGGAACGATCGGCCAGGGAGGCATGGGCGTCGTTTACAAGGCGCGGGATCCTCTCATTGACCGCGTCGTCGCAATCAAGACGATCCGGACCGACGCGGCCGAGAACGACCAGGAGCTTCTGCGCCGTCTCTCCATGGAAGCGAAAACCGCGGGACGGCTGCAGCATCCCAACATCGTCACGATCTACGACTTCGGACACGAAGGCGATCTTGCGTACCTCGTCATGGAGTACGTCGAGGGAGCGAATCTCCAGAGAGTGATCGCGAGCGGCACGCCGATCCCGCTCATGCAGCGGCTCGACATCGTCATCCAGCTCGCCGACGCCATCGCCTACGCGCACAGCCTCGGCGTCACCCATCGCGACATCAAGCCGGCCAACATCTGCCTCACCCGCAACGGCGACCCGAAGATCCTCGATTTCGGGCTCGCGCGTCTCGGCGAGACGCGGCTGACCCGCACCGGCTTCACGAGCGGCACTGCGGCGTACATGTCGCCCGAGCGGATGTCGGGCGAGAGTGGCCCATCGGACGACGTCTTCGCCCTCGGGGCTGTCGCATACGAGATCCTGACGGGCCAGCCGGCGTTCCCGGGTGAGACGCTCTCGGAAGTGGCTCGCAACATCATGTCGGGCAAGTACCCGATTCCGCCGTCGGTGGCGGCTGACCTGCCGCA
>Ga0209347_1005955_pt1 | contig 11179 bp, 10 predicted proteins | sample AutmiccommuBRH23_FD_187382 | JGI IMG/M metagenome (GOLD analysis project Ga0209347, IMG submission 187382) | Deep subsurface microbial communities from Mt. Terri, Switzerland - Autotrophic microbial communities BRH/23 (SPAdes) (version 2) | ecosystem: Environmental > Aquatic > Deep subsurface >...
CTGCGCGCATCTTGCTGATGTTGACCACACAACTGAATTTCCAGTTTTCTATGGTCAAATAAATACCCCACGTTCCATTAGTTTTTTGAACTCGTGGGGCAGAAACTACATTAATTATACGAGGAGGGTTTACATGATAGATAAGATCAAAACTCTTAATGGACGGCGCGAATTTTTGTTTCTATATGATATAAAAATGGGGAACCCTAATGGGGATCCAGATGAAAACCGACCGAGGGTATTACCTGATGGAACATATTATGTCACAGATGTCCGTTTGAAACGTTTTAGCAGAGACTTCTTAAAAAGTCGGAAATATGAAATTTTAGTGGACAGTATTGAAGATCGTACTACGAATCTAACGGGTCGGGTCGTACATTACTTAGCTAATAATGGTAAGGAAAAGGTCGATGGAAAAGAGCTGGTCAATGTCCTTCTAGATGCCTTTATAGACGCTCGGCTATTTGGAAGTTCTTTTGCCTTTAAAGAAGAGAAATTTAAAGATGATAAAGGAAAAGATCAAACCTGGAAGGCTAAACCTGTGCCAAAGACGTTAACAGGTGCGGTACAAATCAATATGGGGGAAGTCCTTCACCGAGCAGAAAGTGTCGATATTCATGGGACATCCGTCTTTGGGAGTGATGAAAGTAAGAGCCAAGGAACATTTACCTCCTATTATGGGTTGCGTTATGCTTTGATTGGGTTTTCAGGAGTCGCAAATGAACACTCAGCGGAACTTTCTCGATTAAGTAATGAAGACTATGAGTTATTACTAAGATCTCTTTGGCATGGGGTAAGAAGTGCAGGTAATACACGTACAAAGGTAGGGCAAATCCCCCGACTGATTTTAAGTATTGATTATCAACCTGGACAGGAATTTCAGTTTGGGCGGTTGCATGATTATGTAAAACTCTTGGCTGCGACAGAAAAAGAAGAAAAAGAATGGGCTTCCCCAGATGACTATCAACTAGACCTTAGTAAACTTATGACTAGAATAAATGAACAGAAGGACCGAATTTCCACCGTACGTTATGCAATTTCTAAAGATATAGGCTTAACCGTACAGTTGCCTAAGTATTGGGAGGAAATTGCCATTGAAGATCTCCCTAAAGGAAGTTGAGGCAGATGAAAGCATTAGTATCTTTCCAATTAAGTGGACGATTTGGTCATTTTCTGCGAGCAGAAGCAGGTGCGAGTGCATTAAGCTATCCTATCCCGCCCCGAACAGTAATTCTTGGATTAATTGGAGCTGTGCTCGGGTTGACAAAGGATAGTCCTCAAGTTCTTCTAGAACCCTTCCAAGTCGCCTTGGCAGGGCAAGTTCCGCAAGGACTATGGCATAAAGCTAAGCTTCGTAAGGATCCCCCTGAATCGTTACCTCAGGTGATTAAGAGAACTCAAGTGGGAGAGAAGATGACAAAACCAGAACGAGCCACTTTAATTGCTCAAGAGTGGCTGCTTAATCCTAGTTATACTCTCTGGGTATCCTTGCCAAAACCGTATCACGAGGAGTTTGAGAGGCGGATAAGAGAGAGGCAGTGGTATTATCAGCCTTCTTTAGGACTTTCAGAAATGATGGCAGATATTCAGTATCTGGGAAGCGCGATAGCTAAACCCCTGCCAAGTGGTTATTATGAAGTATCCTCTGTGCTTCGGCAAGGACTAGGAGAAATTCAGGTGCCCAAAGTTTTGGAACGAAACCTTGCCCTGCATCTCCTGAGGATGCCAAGATTAGTTACAAATGAGCGGGTATTTACGCATGAGGGATATATTCTAGAAAGGAATGGATCCCCTATTCCTGTTCAAACATCAGAGGGCTTTGAAGTGGATGGAAAGGTCATTATGTTTTTATAACATTGAGGTTGACCATTATTCAGGTGATTATCAACACATCTCGAACCACTAAGTATACTGATCGATAAATTTTTGGCTTTGTGCAAAGTGGAAAAGAACTTATTATTAAAATAAAAAGGTAAGGATACTTTCTTTTTTCCAATCGTCGATGTACAATAAAGTTAATCCCTTGGAGATCGATGACTGGGAAAATACCATACAAGCGAGTTCCTATTTATGAGGTCATAGAACTTAGTTTGAGCGTTCTGTGAAACCCTTATTGTTGGGCCTAAAATGGGCCTGTAGCCTACCTATGAGGAATTGAAACATTCATCTAATTTTACCTTTATATCTCATTATAGCTCTATCTTTAGTCTGCCTATAAGGAATTATTAGGCGAAATGGCTCCTAAATGGTTGCCGTTTCGCAACAGGTCTGGGGATCCTTCTATTTATAAACCATTATGTCAATGGCGACAACTCCAATCATAAACGAATTAATCGCCGCCTTCAAACTCTTTACTCCTGTGCTTCAGAATTAAAGAAGCCATCTTCTCGTTACTTTTACGAAGGATGGCTTTTTGTTTTTATGGTAATACCCATAAAATTTCAAACCTCGTCATAGAAGAGGATGCCGAACAAGTAATCTTACTTATGATTACATGTTCGGCATTTTTTACCTTTATTTTTTATAGAAAAGAATATTGCAAAGAATTTTGTGAATCTTTTGATAAATTAAAGGAGGATTTGCTAACAGTGACAAGAATACTTAATCTATGTAGAAATAACCTATTTAAAAGGAAAATGTCTCACCATGATTATGAAAATCAATCAAGGTTAAAACAAAAATAGGAATATAAATTTAATCCATAAATTTGGAGGAAATGATGCTAAACGATATTAGAATTGGCTTATATAAGTTCACCCTTCTAGTAGGACTACAAGGGCTTGAGTTACCGACGTTTAACGGTTCGACGCTGCGAGGGGCTTTTGGTAATGCTCTAAAGCGGATTACTTGTGTCGAGCGCAATCGACCAAGCTGTCATAGTTGTAGCTTGGAAGATGTGTGTGCTTATGCCTATTTATTTGAGACAACGCCTCCTGAAGGAGCGGAACGTCTGAAATCTTATGATGATGTCCCACGCCCTTTTGTCACAATTCCCATGCTTAAAGGGAAGACTCATTTTCATGCGGGAGAGGAACTTGACGTTGAGGTGCGTCTTTTTGGAAAAGGAATCGATTTTCTCCCCTATGTCGTTCTTGCGTTTATCAACCTCGCCGAGACGGGATTAGGTGTCAGTCGAAAACCTTGTCTTCTTAAATATGCCACAGCCTATCATCCAGTTCGGAGAACTGAAGCACAGGTTTTTTCGGTAGAGACACATACTATTCGATCAGTTAATGAGGTTATGCACGGGAGCGACGTATTGTCTAACCTACCAGCCAAAGCGGGCATTGTGGGGATAAATTTTCTTACTCCACTACGGTTAAAGGCAGATGGGGCCTTAGTAAGTAGTATTCAATTCCAGCATCTGACTCGTTCGCTCCTGCGTCGAATTTCTTCCATCATGGCCTTTCATCAGGGAATCAAGTTGGAATTGGATTATTCTGGTTTAAGTGAACGGAGCCGTCAGATCAAGAGGACAAAGGATTTGAGTACGTGGTATGACTTAGAGAGGTACTCGCTGCGCCAGGATACTCGGATGAAGATGGGTGGTGTAGTTGGCAATGTTGAATATACGGGTGAGTTAACCGAATTTCTGCCGCTTCTCGAAATAGGACGTTGGGTCCTTGCTGGAAAAAACTCTGTTTTTGGACTTGGACAATTCGATTATGTGGTAAGGAATTAGATTTGAGGAGGGGCTCGGTGATTATGTAGACCCACTTTTGGGGATGGAAGTAACAAGGAAGAATAGAGGGAAAGAAGGTAAACCGCACGTTTAAATACACAAACCACATGTTCGTCGATGTTGGGATAGCAGTTATGGAGAATATGCTCCTTAAACGGTGTGAAGAATTTACGGATCAAGACATTGTAGAGCTTGGTCAAGAACTTAAACGACTTTATACTCGGAAAATCTTAAAGGGCAACTTGACTATTCATTTTCCTAACTCTGGATGGTGCAATCCCACTATTGGGGAAAAAAAGAAGAGGAGTTTTCTTAATGAGGTTTTAGGATCTCATGGAAAAGCGGGAATTAAACCAAAAAGACGGTGTGCTTTTTGTAGTAATGAGGCCACCGTACTAGCGAATAGGAAACATATACCATTACTAACAGGCGAAAAAACAATAAATAATGCCCCCATGGGACTTAAGCCCGGACTACCAGTTTGCGGGTACTGCTTAATGGCGATTCAATTTTACCCATTAGGAACGTTAAAAGTAGAAGGGAAGCCGTTATTTTGGTGGAGTACTGATCATAATTGGACGAGGAGTCTGGTAAGTGATTCGTATCTTAAGGTCCGTCAGGTGCTTGACCTGAATTTGGATAAGTTCCCCAACTTTAGTTGGCCTCGTACTCGGCTCTTACAGGTTGCTCAAGAAGCTCTTGAAAAGGTAACTGATGAACCCCATGTGGATTTGATGGGTTATCATGTAACAAATTACGGGACATCTCCAGACTACGCTGCATTTGTCTTGCCTCAGGCTCTTTTGGGTTATTTGCATGCGATTACTAGAGCACCAGAGGTTGTTCGAATAGCACATATTCATATTGTAGAGATGAACTGGGAGGTGCCGAAAAAAGGACAACCTGAACAAATCGCTGAAGTAATTTTTAAGCATGGAACTCGGAATTTTTATTATGAAACATTAATGCGATTAGCTCAAGGATCCCAAAGGGAAGGTTTTAGTCTAATTACGAGGTTCTTTCTTCAGAGAAAGAAGGAGCATATGGAATTCAATAACTATGAATTAACCGTATTGTTTTTAAGGAAGGTGATAGGTTTGGAAGTCAAGCGATTACAACTTATCAAGGAACTCGCCGATAAAATTATGCAAACTTTGGTATTAGGTAATGGAGAAAAGCGTTGGTTAGCAGAATTTTACAATAAAAAACTACGCCCTGGAGAGTTATTGCGGTATTTGATTAGAGTTCAGAAGCGCTTATCTGAGCAGGGAGCAGCTTTTGCCTACGAAGATGTTGTTTGTATCTTAGATCTTGAATCAGAAGAAGAATCTATATGGAAAGAGAGTTGGCTGGTAAAGGACTTGATGCTTATCCGAATGTTGGAGATAGCAGCGAAACAAGCGACTGGGATTGTGGCAGGTCTAGATGATAAGGATAACAATGAAACAAAAGAGGAGGATGAATAATTATGGCCCATCTATCAGGGGTTTATCTTATAGATGCTCCTGCTTCTGCACTTAACAATGCGGGGAAGTCCTACGAAGCGCGTACGGATAATGCCGTTGCGGTGAAGAAGATAAAGGCGAAAGACGGAGTATATCCTTATGTGAGTGCCCAAGCCGTACGATACTGGATCAGGGAAGCTTTAGAAAATATTGAGGGATGGACTTCTTCGCCCATTTTTCGAGAGGGTAAGATAGCATATACAGACGCTAATCCGATCCTCTTTGCAGAGGACGATTTGTTTGGATATATGCGGGCTCCATCGAGTAAAGAAGATGCCAAGAAAGCTCGCAAGGAAAGTGGCCTTTTGGATAAAGCAACGGAATTAGAGGAGAAGGTGACGTTAACTCGTCAAAGTCCATTCAAAGTGAGTACCTTGGTCTCGATTGCTCCGATCAGAGAAATCACTAATGACTTTGGGGTCATGTCACGACATGAAGGGGATCCTGTACCCTATGAGCATGAGTTTTATCGGACAACACTACAAGGATTACTCTCATTAGACCTAGGTATGGCGGGGAGGTTCTACCATATTCAGAGGACGGGGTATAAGCATCTGGATCAAGTTCGGATTAAGCTAGCCCTAGATAAAAAGCTTGCTTCGTTTGATGGGGAGAAAGCCTTTCAATTATCTGTTGCAGAACGAGCAAAACGCATTGGTCTCTTACTTGAAGCCTTTTCTACCATGAATGGAGGTGCCAAATTAGCAGTACATTATACGGATGTGGCTCCAAAGTTCGTGTTGCTATCAGTCGGAAAGGGCGGAAATCACTTGTTCTCGACTCTGATTAGTGCGGATAACAAAGGGAAACCCAGCATAAATATAAATGCACTTCGTGAGGTAGTTAAGGTATTTAAGGATGACTTACTAAGTGGTCTATATTGTGGCTTGGCGCAAGGGTATCTGGATGAACAACGTCAGGGTCTCATAGAGGCACTCAATGAAATCAGTCAAGAAAGCGGATTAGAGGTTTTCCTAGGTCACCCCCGAGAGGCTATCCAAAAGTTTTCCTATGATATGCAGTCAGAAAAAGCTAAAGGTGAATCATGGCTAGTATGATGGTTTTAAAAATTATTGTATCAGCTCTAACCGCAAGTTTTCGAGTGCCACATGTTATGATTGGGAGGTTACCAACGTTTAAGACTCCACCACCAGCAACCTTGTACGGATATTTAGCCGGAGCATTGGGGAAATGGTTCAATCCAAATAACCTACGTTTTGGTTATTCGTTTACTTATGAGGGTGTGGCAGAGGATTTGGAATCAGCGCATATCGTTGAATATTCATCAGGTTATTTGTGGAAAAATGGGCCCATTAAAAACCTGGAAGGTCAGGTTAATCCTCAGCGAAGAGAATTCTTATTCAGGCCACGGATGGAATTATACCTTGATGGGGATCGCGAGTTGTTGGAAAAGATCAAGGACGCTGTTCTAAGACCTCAGTTTGCTGCCCTACTTGGACGTAGTCAAGATCTCGCGACCTGCCATTCGGCTGAGTGGACTGACTTAGAAAACGGCCGAGAGGGTTTTTTTGCAAATACAATTCTTCCATGGTCAATGAGGACGTGGACCACACGAGGAATTCCTGTACTCATGCCTAAGTCGGTTAATTACTCTTACTATAGAGAGCCATTATTTGAACGCTTCCTCGATATCGACGAAAAGCCGCTGTTCATATATGAAGGGTCGCCGGACATCATAGGTATGGAGGGATTCCAGACGCTCAATTTGGATAAATCCGCTACACGAAAGAAAAATGGTCGGACATTTTCAAGAGCAGTGATCTTACAACCCTTTGAGATAGAGGGTGTCGAGACATAGGAGATTGATCCGGGACCGGTGTGATGTTTGCATTCAAAGTGATGAGGTCAATGCTACTTTATTTTCAGACTTTTTTAAAATCACTTATTAGGGTATAATTAAAGTCGCAAGTTTAGTTTCGCCTATCTTTTAATAATCCTAAAGACTTGAACCTGAAAGAGACAAGGGATTTAGATTGAAGTATTTTACGGTTATATTGGCAAAGACCTGCATTAGGGGATTGAAACTTGGTTTTAATTGGGGGGAATACTCCCTAAACTCTTACATTAGGAAGACCCGCACTAGGGGATTGAAACGAATGACCTCAGATAACTGAGAAGAGGATGCCCTTTTGGAACACCCCCTAAAATATTTCGGATTTCATATTACCAAGTAGGGATAATTTTTAATGAATTTTGATTCTCTGACCGATATAAATCAGATCAGGATTCTTTATCCAAGGATTAATGTGAAGCAAATGATGAATGGAAGTATGGTGATGATGAGCTATTCTCCAAAGGGTATCCCCTGGTTTTATTGTATGAAACATCTTATGCATGCTAAGCACTCCTTTTTCCGATTTGTTCCATAATATGTCAGGACAAAATTGAGAAGTGCACGGCCGTATAAAGAATAATCTGTGATATTTTATACCAGTAGCATCATCGAGGTACGATGATTGACAACAGCAAGAGAAGTACGAAAAATTGGGTATATCCAGAGAGCTGTCCGTTGTATCACTAAGGAGGAAATGGAACGTATGCAGAAAATTCAAATGAATGTCCCGCTGGTCGAAATGGATGGAGATGAAATGACTAGAATCATCTGGAAATCCATAAAGGAAATCTTGCTGCAACCATATATCGAGTTAAAAACAGAGTATTATGATCTTGGGCTGCAGAAACGGGATGAAACAGAGGATAAAATCACAATTGATGCTGCTATGGCTAACAAGAAATACGGGGTAGCCGTCAAATGTGCTACTATTACACCAAATGCTCAGAGGGTGGAAGAGTACAAGCTTAAGCGGATGTGGAAAAGTCCCAATGGGACCATCAGAGCGATTCTTGACGGAACCGTTTTTCGCGCTCCAATCATTGCCAAGGGTATTCAACCATTGGTACCCACTTGGAAAAAGCCTATTACGATAGCACGTCATGCTTATGGCGATATCTATAGAAATGTTGAGTATAGAGTTGGCGAGCCTGGCAAGGCAGAGCTTGTTTTTACCAATGAAAAAGGGGAAGAATCTCGTCAGACGATTTTCGAATTTCAAGATAAGGGTATTCTCATGGGAATGCACAATCTTGACCGCTCCATTGAAAGCTTTGCCCACGCTTGTTTTAAATATGCCCTTGAAGTTAAACAGGATTTGTGGTTTTCTACTAAAGACACGATCTCAAAACAATATGATCACACCTTTAAAGATATCTTCCAACAAATCTATGATCAGGAGTATAAGAAAAGATTTGAAGAAGAAAAAATTGAATACTTCTATACTTTAATTGATGATGCCGTCGCCCGAGTTATTCGCTCCGAAGGAGGTTACATATGGGCATGTAAAAACTATGATGGCGATGTCATGTCAGACATGGTTGCCACTGCCTTTGGAAGTTTGGCGATGATGACGTCTGTATTGGTATCACCGGAAGGTAATTTTGAGTTTGAGGCAGCACATGGTACAGTCACAAGACATTATTATAAACACCTCAAAGGTGAAGAAACCTCTACGAATTCTATGGCCACGATTTTTGCTTGGACGGGAGCTTTAAGAAAACGCGGAGAACTTGACGGATTGAATGAGTTGATTGAGTTTTCGAATCAATTAGAGGCAGCCTCATTGAAAACAATAGAAGCGGGAATTATGACGAAAGATCTGGCGCTCATCTCAGATCTCCCTAATAAGAAAACGGTCAGTACAGATCGCTTTCTTGTAGAAATTAAGCAAACGCTTGATAATATGCGCCGATAAACATTGAGCCAGCAGGCGTTGAGCGGCTTTAGCTAACTTCTTGAATTTTATCCAAATCGTAAGACTCCCACTTCTACAAGTGGGAGTGGTACACCTTATTCTGCTTCGGTGGGGGTAGAGTCCATCCTTCGCCGCTGAGTGTACCTTTTGGGATCAGCGGCTTCGGCGATACTCTCCACAGGAGACTATCGTCACCGAAGACTTGATTTTCAACTTTAGTTGAACGAGTTCACTAATAACTCCTTAACAAAAGAACCCCTAGAAGCCTTCTTAAATAGGCATTCTAGGGGGTTCTTTTGCGAAGATATAGGGGTTAGAACCCCGATGCTTTCAGCATATTGAGGATATCTTCTCCGACCTAATGGTCAAATAGCTTCTAATGAAATCGGGTATGATATCAAAGTATAGATCTAATGGTCAATCTTTTTAGACCGAGAGGAAACTATTTGAGAAGGATATACAGTGGGTAAACTAGAAGTAATAGAGGTAGACAAATTAGTCAAGACTATATGGAGAATAAGAAATTTTGAGACAGGTAGGACAGTGTAAACAAGGGTTGAATTTTAAGATTCAACCCTTACTGCACATTGTAGAATTGGAGGAAAGAAGGGGAGAAAAATGCTTACAGTAAGCCAGTTGGTTGAGAAATTTAATTTTGAGGTTCTAGCTGGGCATGTAGGGTTAGAGAAAGAAATAAAGGAGTATAGCTTAAAACGTCCCAGTGCTGAATTGGCAGGATATTTAAAGCATTTGACTCCTAGTCGTATTCAGGTGTACGGACGGACTGAATTAGGCTTAATTCAACAATTTGAGGATTCGACGCGTCGCTCAAAGATTGCTCAAGTGATGATCGCAGAAGTACCCTGTGTAATTATTACTCGGAATTTAACACTTCCCCTCGAGTTCATCGAATTAGCCAGTGAACGGAAGATTCCTCTCTTAACAACTCATCGCTCTGCCACTCAACTTTTTTATCTCTTAATTCGTTACCTCATTAACCAGCTAGCTCCTAGTACTGTTGCCCATGGTGTGTTAGTGGATATATACGGAGTTGGGGTTTTGATCACTGGTGAAAGTGGAATTGGTAAAAGTGAGGCGGCTTTAGAACTCATAAAAAATGGACATTTGCTGGTTGCTGATGATGTCGTAAAAGTTCGCCGGGTTGATGAAGAGAGTTTACTAGGCACCGCTCCGGCACGGCTTCGGCATTTGATTGAGTTACGTGGCTTAGGAATTCTGGATGTGACGACGCTGTTTGGCGCAGGTTCTGTAAGGGACGAAAAGGTGATTCAGCTTATAGTCCACTTGGAGGAATTGCATCAAGAAAAAGTTTATGAACGTTTTGGGATTGATCCCCCTAAAACACATGAGATCCTAGGGATTTCAATTCCAGAGATCACGGTTCCCGTTCGGCCAGGACGTAATATAGCTACGATAATTGAAATCGCCGTTAAGCATAATAGGAATATGTCTTTTAAGAGTAAGACGCGCCATCACCTGAGGGACATGTGAAAAAAGTTGAGCCGATAACTAATAAAGGGGGCGATACAAAATTTTGTAACACCCTCGTTTTATCCAAATCGTAAGACTCCCACTTCTACAAGTGGGAGTGGTACACCTTATTCTGCTTCGGTGACGATAGTCTCCAGTGGAGAGTATCGCCGAGCCGCCCTCCCAATAGAAACACATAGCGGCGAAGGAGGTAGAGTCCATCCTACGGCGCGAAAGTATTTCGTTTGCAGATCTGCGCCTTCGGCATAAGTCTCCACTGGAGACTTACGTCACCGAAGACTCGATGTTCAACTTTAGTTGAACGAGTTCACTTATGGTTGAACTGGTATTCTAACATAGTTAAGGCTATAATACTCTCTTCGCTCCAACGTAGACAGACTTCCAATAGGATCCTAAGGTATAAATGGTAACACCTTTCGAGCTGGAGGCATTGATAAATTGACCATTACCTACATAGATACCCTCGTGGTCAACCACTCCATTTTTGGCTAATGAGAAGAAGACTAAATCTCCCGGACGTAAATTGCTAAAGGAGACAGGAGTTCCTACGTTAAATTGATCTCGTGAAACTCTAGGAAGACTTATGCCATTTTTAGCAAAAACGTATTTCACGAAACCAGAACAGTCAAATCCGGCCGGTGTAGTTCCACCGTAGACATATTTTACTCCGATATATTGTTTGCTAGTAGCAATAATGGCACTTGCTTTCG
>Ga0209347_1005956_pt1 | contig 11179 bp, 12 predicted proteins | sample AutmiccommuBRH23_FD_187382 | JGI IMG/M metagenome (GOLD analysis project Ga0209347, IMG submission 187382) | Deep subsurface microbial communities from Mt. Terri, Switzerland - Autotrophic microbial communities BRH/23 (SPAdes) (version 2) | ecosystem: Environmental > Aquatic > Deep subsurface >...
CATGGTCCCGATCCATAACTGGCTTCCGGACGCCCACGTGGAGGCCCCGGCCGAAGGGAGCGTCATCCTGGCGGGGATTCAGCTCAAAATGGGGGGATACGGCCTCATCAGCATCCTTCTACCCCTTCTCCCGGAAACCGCCGTCCGCCATGCCTGGGTCCTCCTGGCGCTGGCGATCGTCACCCTCCTTTACGGCGCGCTGGCGTCCCTGGCGCAGAATGATTTCAAGCGGCTGATCGCCTACACGTCGATCAACCACATGGGGTATCTTCTCCTGGGGGCGGCGGTCTGGGCCATTTCGGCCGACCCCGGCATCCGGCGGCTGGCCCTGAACGGTGCCGCGTTCCAGATGGTCAGCCACGGTCTTCTCACCGGGGGGATGTTCTTCATGGTGGGAATCCTGCAGGATCAGTCCGGCACCCGGGACCTTGCCCGGTTCGGTGGGCTGATGGGATATCTTCCGGTCTACAGCGGGCTTCTTGCGGTCCTGGCGTTCGGTTCACTGGGGCTCCCGGGACTTTCCGGGTTTCCGGCCGAATTTCAGGTAATCGGGGCAGCGGTTTCGGGATATTTCTGGGGCGCTGTCCTGGCGGTCCTCTCCCTGGTGATCACCACCGCTGTTTACCTCAAGGTGCTGGTCCATGTCATCATGGGGGAGCGGCCGAAAAAACTGCCGCCGCTGTCGGACATGACCGGGAATCAGCTCGGGGCGGTGATACCGCTCGCGGTTTTATCGTTGCTTATCGGTATCCTCCCCTTCTACCTGCTCCGGGTGATCGAGGGGGCCACCCGGTTCCTCGCCGGAACGGGAGGCTGACTTGGGGGGCGGCGCCAAAGGGATGGAACTGTGGACAATCTATCCGGAACTCCTGATCGCCGGGACGGCCCTCCTGCTGGTGCCGGTCGCGGGGTGGGCCCGGGGGCGCTGGGCGGGCGTCCCCATCTGGACGGCCATGGCCGCCCTGCTCCTCTCCATGGCGCTGACCGCCCGAATGCTTCCCTGGGATTCGGTAACCGTTTTTGAAGGGACCTACGCGGTCGACGGCTTCGGCAACGGCTTCAAGCTGATCATCGAAGCCGGGGCTCTGATCACCCTTTTTGCCTGTGTGGCCTATTTCCGGGACCATGCCTTGATCGCCCACGCGCCGCTGACCATCCTGTTTTCAACCCTCGGCTGCATGGGACTTGCGTCCACCGTCGATCTGGGCCTCATCGTCCTTTTTTCCCAGATGCTCAGCATGGCCGCCTACCTGCTGATCGGCCTCCGGCGCGATGATCCGTTCGCCAACGAGGCGACCCTGAAATTTTTCATCTATGCCGCCGCGGCCCTGGCGATCATGGCTTACGGGCTCACGTTCCTCTACGGGCTGACCGGGAGCATGAACATCAATGCCATCGGCGCCCGTCTCGATGCGAGCGCGGCCGGGGTCTGGATCGCTGTTTCCCTGGGGTTGTTCCTTGTCGGCTACGCGTTTGAGATGACGGTGGTCCCCTTTCACTTCTGGGCCCCGGATGTCTACCAGGGGGCCACGGCCCCGGCCGCCGGATTTCTCTCGGTGGTCCCCAAGGTGGCTGGGTTCGCCGGGCTGCTCCGGATTTTCCTGTCGGTCTTTCCGGAAGGGCTTCCCGGGTGGCCCACCCTGATGGCCTTGCTGGCGGCCATCACCATGTCCCTCGGCAATATCGCGGCCCTGCGCCAGAAACGATTGAAACGCCTTCTCGCCTATTCGAGCATCGCCCAGGCCGGCTATGTCCTGATGGCGGTCGCGGTGGCGGGGAATACGCCGGGGGCGCTGCCGGCCGTCGGGTTCTACCTGGCCGTCTACCTGTTCATGAACCTGGGGGCCTTTACCATGGTCGCCCAGGTGGAGCGGGCCGCGGGTCGCGACGGGATCGCGGCGTTCCAGGGGCTGGGGCGGCTTTCCCCCTGGCCATCGGCTGTCCTGGCGCTCTGCCTCCTGTCGCTGGCCGGCATCCCACCCCTGGCCGGGTTTGCTGGAAAAGTCCTTCTCCTTTCGGCCGCCATGAACGGCGGGCTGGTCTGGCTGGCCGTGGTGGGAGCGGTCAACATGACCATCGCCCTTTTCTATTACGTGGCGGTGGTCGCCCAGCTTTACATGCGCGCTCCCGGGATCGGGGTCTGGCCGGCCCAGGCAGGGGCGGGATACACGATGGCCCTGGCCGTCTGCCTGGCTGGGACCCTCCTCTTCGGGATCTTCCCGGAACTGCTCCTGGCCGTTACCGCTTTCCTGCCGGAGATAGTGCATTGAAAACCGCCTGCACCCGGTACTCCGTTCGGGTGCGGGCCGGAACAGGAAAAAAAACGGAAAGAGGATTGACGAAGCAAGATGGCGTTTCGATCGATTCACTATCGGATTCGGATCTTTCTGTCGGTCTGCATGTTTCTTTTTACCGGATTCACGGCTTCCCTTTCCGGGGCGCAGTCTCCGGAAACCCCGTCTCGCCAGGAATTGTTCAGCAAAGGGGCCACGCATATGGGCGCCGGTATCAGCGCCGGGAATGGCCTTACCATCTGGGGGACACTCGAAAAACATGATCTGGTTTTCGGATGGATCGGGTGGGGGAAGGTCCTTTCCGGGATCATCGCCGAAAATGAATGGTACGAGGGGAATGTCGAATTCTGGGGAGAATTTTTTGCCGGGGAGCAGCAGGAGCCGGATCGGGACTACTTTGTGGGGGTGACGCCGTTTATCCGCTACAATTTTACCCGGCGGGGGAACTTCGTCCCGTTTATCGACGCGGGCGCCGGCCTGTCCGTAACCGAAATCGATGAGCCGGATTTGAGCGGGGGATTTCAGTTCAATCTGCGCGCGGGAATCGGATTCCACTACATGGTGAAGGAACATTGGGCAGTGACCTTCCATGGGCGGATCTTCCACTTTTCGAACGCCGGATTGGACAGCCCGAACCACGGGGTGAACACCTTCCAGTACAGCATCGGCCTCAACCGGTTTTTCTGATCAGACCATTTGCTTCGGGTGGTGGTGGAAACGGCTTTCTGGCGTTGGAATACATACCCCCATGGTTGATTGAATACCAGTTGCCTCCCGATTACAGGCTTACCCCCATTTGTTCCTGACGGTGAACACTTATAGTTGCTTATAACCAACCCGTTCAGAAGGTTGGTGATTTTCAACCAGGAGAGGAGACCAAAATGGCAAGAGGTGTCGGCGGGGGTTCACCCGCAAATGTCGCAAAATATTTGAAAGGAATGGATTTTCCGGCCAAAAAAGATGACCTGATCAGCCATGCGAAAAAAAACGAGGCGGATGATACGGTTATCGATACCATTACGAAAATGCCGGATAAGGAATATGGGGATATGTCTGAGGTGATGAAGGGGTATGGCGAAAAACATTAACCGGTTGTTTGTCGAAGCAAAAGGGAGGCGGGGATAGCAGGTGCTATGGCCCGCCTGTTCTTTTGAAAACAGCGGCCCCAAGTTGCTGTATCCTCTCCCCGGTGTTTGGATCGTGATTATATTAAGCGTGATGGCTTCGTAAAAAGTCCAACTTCTGCGTTGCGCTTCACCCCCTCGTCACTGCGGCGTACGACAAGTACGCCTCATTCCTCGGGGTTCGCGCGCCTTGAATTTGGAGCTTTTTACTTTGCCATCAAAAATCGACTTTTTACGAGTTCATCAAGCGTGTTTCCCTTTCTAAAATTTCGAAGGTGATTTCATGCGTCCAATGAGAACAACTGCCTGGGTCGGCGGCGGGCTCGTTCTAATTGTCCTGCTGGTTTTCCTTGGCGCTTATCTGGTCGAGGAACCATTGCGCCGGTACATGGTAACAGAGATGAACCGGTCCCTGGAAGGGTACTCGGCCCGCCTCGGGGCGGTCGATTTCCATCCGATCGGGTTCTCAGTGACGCTCCGTGATCTGCAGGTAATCCAGGACGCCCATCCTGATCCGCCAGTCGCGGATTTTCCCTATCTCAACGCCAGCGTCCACTGGCGGGAGATCCTGTCCGGTCGGCTGGTCGCCGATTTTGAACTGGACCGCCCGCGCATCCACGTCAACCTGAACCAGCTTGCGGAAGAAGCTGCCGATGAAGCCCCTGTGGATGAACGGGGGTGGCAGGGTGCCCTCCAAGCCATTTATCCCCTCAAAATCAACCACGTGACGCTGACGGAAGGCGATTTCGTGTACATCGACCAGGATCCGGAGCGGCCGCTCCACCTGGGAAAGATCGATTTGGAGGCCCGGAACATCCGGAATGTGCGCTCCTCGGAGCGGGAGTACCCGTCGCCGGTCATCATGGAAGCAACAGTCTTTGAAAAGGGGATGGGGAAGATCGAAGGGGTTGCCGATTTCCTCCGGGAGCCCTATCCCGGTGTAAACGCCCGCATCGATCTCGAAAATGTGCCGATCGATTATCTCCGCCCGATCCTGTCGCGTTACGATCTTTTCCTGAATGGGGGTGAGTTGAACGCGTCCGGCAATGTTGAGTTTTCCCCGGAAATCTCCCGGTACCAGTTTAGTTCAGTGGGGATCACCGGGGTGAAGCTGGACTACAGGATCACAGAACGCGCGGCGCCGCCCGCAGAGGCAGAAACCGAATCGGGCTCGGAGGAAACCGGTTCCGGTGAAAGCTATCTGTTCCAGATCGACAGATTCCGGGCAAACGGAGCTGTCGGGCTGGTCAATACGACGACGGATCCCCCCTACCGGGTTTTCCTGGAAAATGTCGATTTTCAGATAACCGATCTTACCACCGGTTTTCGCGAAAAGACCGCCCATGCGCGGCTGCAGGGGTTATTCATGGGCAGCGGACAGACGAGTGCGACGGCCACTTTTCGGTCGGAGGAAAAGGGTCCGGATTTCGATATGAACCTTGAAATAAAGGATACCCGGCTTCCGGGCATGAACGATCTTCTACGTGCCTACGGAAACTTTGATGTGGTGGAGGGGACATTCTCTCTGGTTACGGAAATACGGGTACGGAATGAATCGATCAACGGCTATGTAAAACCTTTTTTCAAGAATATCGATGTCTATGACCGCCGGCAGGATAAAGACCAGAGTCTTTTCAAACAGGTTTACGAGGGGTTGGTGGGAGGGATGAGCGGGCTTCTCGAAAGTGAGCCGGGAGAACGGGTGGCCACGAAGACCGATATTGCCGGTAAGGTGGAAAATCCCCAGGCAAGCACCTGGCAGACCGTGGCGAACCTGATCCGGAATGCGTTTTTCAAATCAATTCTGCCGGAGTTTGAAAGAGGGGTGTCGGGGGATGCCGGGGATTAGGTTTTAATCCTCCCGCCCCGGCGCTGTTTTCCATACTTGATCCATCGTGCACTGCCGGGGGGCTTTATCAGGTCGGCGGCGGAGGAGTTTCGTCCCGTGGCGGAACCGGCCGCCGGTGAAATGATCCCATTCCACTTCCACCACCAGGAGGGGAGCGATGGGCTGCCATTGGGCGGTCCGCTCCGTGTTCCACCGGCTGGGGCCGCCGGGCGCGCTCCCGGTAAACCCCGGGGGTGCGATGATGGCTTCGAGTTCATCCACCAGGGACTTCCGTTCATTGGCGTTCAGCCCCGAGCAGAACCCCACGTGATGGAGCAATCCTTCCTCGTCATGCAGTCCCAGCAGCAGTGAGCCCACCTGGCGGCGTTCCTTTTCGACCAGCTGCCCCTCTTCGTAGGACGATTCGCTGTACCGGAACCCCCCCACCACGCAGTCGGCGGTCCGCATCTTCTTGACCTTTTGCATCCCGTTCCGGTCGCCCGGCTGGTAACCCATGTCGAGCCGTTTGGCCATCACCCCGTCGCGGTTAACGCTTGCCGATTCCAGCCATTGGCGGGCGGTGGCGGCATCCAGCGTAACATCGGAGAGGGAAAAAAAACCGGCCCGGTCAGGCAGGTGCCGGCGGGCGAATCCCTCCAGGCGTTCCCGGCGGGAGGCGAGCGGTTCATTCACCAGCAAGGTGCCATCGGAATCGACCAGCAGATCAAAGACGATCAGGGTGGCGGGAAACTCCCGGGCCAGCCGATTGACCCGGCTCGCGGCCGGGTGGATCCGCTGGAGGAGATCGTCAAAGGAGAAGAGCCCTTCCACCGGCACCACGATTTCGCCGTCGAGAACAAATCCGTCGGCGTCGATCGCCCGGATCCGTTCGACCAGTTCCGGAAAATAGCGGGCCAGCGGTTTTCCAGCCTTTGATTGCAGTTCCACCGCATCCCCGTCGCGGAACACCAGGCAGCGGAACCCGTCCCATTTCGGCTCGTAAAGCCAGTTTTCCCCGGTGGGGAGCCGGGATACCAGGCGGGCCTCCATGGGGGGAAACGGGGGTTCGATCGGCAGTTTCACAGGTATTCCTCCAGGTTCACCCGGCCGTCGGCGGAATGGAGCGGCGTCCACAGGTCGTCGATCCGACCGATCCGGTCGGGAACATTTTTAATGGTGAAATCGTTTATGTCGAATCCGTTCGCCACTTCCTCCCAGGTGACCGGGGCCGATACCGCGGCCGCGGGGTTGGGGCGCACGGAATAGACCGAGGCCAGGGTCCGGCCCCAGGCATTCTGGTTGTAATCGACCAGGATCCTCCCCGCTGGGCGCTTGGCCACCCGGTATTCGGCGGTGAGAAGGGAATCGTTTTCCGATGCCAGATGTTTTGCGAATGCTTTGGCAAAGGTCCAGACCTGCTTCTGGGTAGGGCCGCGGACAATCGGGATGTAAACGTGGATCCCCCGGGACCCGGAGGATTTGGCCACCGCCGGCATCCGGAGCCGGTCAAGTGCGTCCTTGACGATCAGAGCCGCTTCGCGGATGCGGGCAAACGGCGCCGCTTCGTCCCCCGTGACCGGGTCGAGATCGAAATGAAGGTAATCCGGCCGGTGAATGTCGTCACATCGGGCATACCAGGGGTTCAGATCGATGCACCCCAGATTGACGATCCAGAGAAGGGACGGCAGATCGCGCACAATGGGAAAATTGATGACGTTTCCCGACGCGTGTTCAATCTCACAGGTTTCGATCCACTGGGGGCGGGCCGACGGAGCCCGTTTCATGAAAAAAAACTCCCCGGCCGCCCCGTTCGGGTAGCGCTTCATGACCATGGCCCGATCCAGGAGATGGGGGAGGAGCGCCGGGGCCACGTCGGCATAATACTGCAAAAGATTCCCCTTGGTAATCCCGAGCTCCGGCCAGAACGGCTTTTGGAGGTTTGTGAGCTTGACTTTCCGGAAACCGATCAACAGCTCAATTTTCTCTTTTTCCGGGGGAATCCGCACCAGATCTTCGCGCTGCCGTTCCGGGTCGGGACCGCGAAGGGTCGGTCGGCGAACGGTTTTTTCGGGATCGTCCATGTTGCCCTCGCTTCACTCTTTATAAAATTCCGGATACAATCGCTTCACACATTCCGAGCATAAGCCGTGTGAAAATGATGCTTCCGAGTGCTCGCTGATGTATTTTTCCATTTGCTCATATTCTCCCTTTTCGTTCCGTATCCTTTTGCAGGAAGCGCAAACAGGCAAAAGCCCGTGCAAAACCCTTACTTCTTTTTTCAGGGATAATGTTTGCAATGCAATTCGGTTAATCAAAAAAGCGTATATGAACAGGGCAATCATTTTTATCGGGGCATTTATAAATGCAACGGGGAGTGACGTAGTTCCATTCCACAGGAAGATAAGAATGACCACTCGTATTGAAGGCAGGGCCATGGCCATGAAAAAAGCCAGGTTCTTCTTTAATTTCCATGCGGCCAGCCCGATTGGAAGCGCATACAGAATAGGAAATTCCACGAGTTTTCCGGTTGCATAATCAATAATAAGAACTGTAACCGCAATGGACGCGCAGAATAAATTTGTCCATCTTTCATATGCTCCGATTAAAGCGCTGCGAAGAACCTTCATTTCACTGCTTCCAATTTCCTGTTTCTGCCTATCCCGGTATATCTGTGCAAATACGAAACGGGGCATGAAAAAAGCGGGCGGCTGAAACCGTTGGGGTCAGCTTCAGAATTCCCTGGAATCCGTTTCGCCAAGTCTCGGAGGCCGCTTCCCCCGGGGAACCTTCCCGTCAAAGGCGATATAGTCGAGTTCGCAGCCGGTTCGAACGCAGCGAAGCATCAGCCCCCCGCGGCTCATGTCTCCCCGGCCGATGAACGTTTCCGGGTACCGGAGACGGTCGCCCAGAGCAGAACTGAGCGGCGCCATGTATTTTTTGGTGGAAATGCTCCCGAGAAGGACAAACAGGGTATCCGGGCAGGCGGCGTGCAATGCCTGGAGATCCCGCATCAGCGGCAGCCGGTAAATATCATTACGGCAGTCGAGATCGGCTGCGGCAAACCGGCGCAACTCCTCCCGGTCAATGTATCTTTCCGGCGGGATCAGGCCTGCGCAGGGCGTGATGACGTAAACGCCGGATTGCCCCTCCGGCGCCGGGCAAAGGTACTCGCATAGGCGATCTTCCCCCGGAAATAAAGGGCGCTGATGTAAGTGAACACCTCTCCCAGCGGCGCGCCTTCCGGTGAGTTCAGCCGTTTGGCCAGCAGGGATTCGGATCTTCCGTTCAGCAGCGGTTCCGCCTTTTTCCCGGAGCAGCTGGCCGGAGACAGGAGGAAGATCGTCTGTTTCGGATCAGATGAGTCTTGCATGACATACTTTACTGTTCGGGATTACCCGAAAACATAAAGTCGGCAGGGGGGATAATCAAGGGGGTGCGGGAATGAACGGGTTGAATGATGAAACCGTAACTGTCCGTGGACCAGACAGGGCCAGGATGCAATCATTATTCGGTATAAATGTAGTATTTGCCATAAGTATGATTAACAGGATAATACTTAGGTCATGGTATTCTAGATCATCCTGATGCTCACATGAATTGACAGAAGGGGTTTTCATGATGAAGAAAAGAATTTTTCCTGTCGTGGCTTTCGCCTTGGTTCTCTTTGCCTCCCCGTCGTATGCCGGCTTGCTCTACAGCAAGCCGGAACTTATGGGAAAGGTCATCGACGCGAAGACCAAGGAGCCGATAGCGGGAGCTGTTGTTTCGGCCTTTTATGAAGCTATGCCATATATAGATCCAAACCATGTTGGGACTATATGCATTCACACGTACGAGACCATCACTGATGAAAATGGCAGGTTTCATATACCCGGTTATTCAACACTGATATGGCCCCTCAGAACTGATAATGGAATGGGTTTGATAATCTACAAGCCAGGATATTCGAATTATCCGACACAATCTCCATTGAAGAAGAATGTAGTGCATTTTTTTTCCCCGGAAAATTTTGGGAAGGAGGGAAAAACGCGTCATTTCGCCACTGGTAATTGGATAAATTACAAGGATGGAGTGGTTGAACTGCGGAAATTGGTCAAATGGATGGACAGGATGCGGGCGATTCCGTCACCAATTAGCTGTGATATAGATGACCTGCCTTTGTTGCGTAAAATAACAATCGAAGAAATGGACGCGTTGGGTCTATAGAACAATTAAAGGTGAGGGGAATAATATGAGAGCTAATCTGCATCCGATACACAGATGTCTGTGCCATGCTGGCTAAGGAAAGTATTGAATCAGACGAATCTGCAAAGGAGATGGAGCGCCTTGCCCGACCATTCGCAACGGGGACAAGGATGCGGCACAGGCCCTAATGCACAATGAGGACGGCGTAAAATGTAAGTATCCGGTCAGTCTTGTAAAAGACAGCAATGGGTTGTGGGAAATATTTGAATTCTGATCCGAAGGGACGTTGATAATGAAAAAAAGAGTTCTTTCTTGCATCATTTTTGCCCTGGTCCTTTTTGCTTCCACGGTGCATGCAGACTTTAGCTACAGAAAGCCGGAGCTTAAAGGGCAGGTCATCGACACGGAGACCAAGGAGCCAATAGCGGGAGCAGTTGTATCCGTTTACTATGAAAACGGTCTTCATATTGATTTCGCCGATAAAGGCACTGTATGCATTCATGTCTATGAAACGACTACCGACGAAGGAGGCATGTTCCACATTCCTGCATATACAACAGTGATTTGGCCCACAAGATATGATAATGGAATGGGAATTATAATTTATAAACCGGGGTATTCATGCTTTCCAGAATGGACGCCCCTTGGGGGAGAAAGTGTAACATGGTTTTTCGATCCACAGAAATTCGGAAAGGCAGGGGATCGAAAAATTCATTCTCTCGACGGACCTATTTCGTTTACTTATGGCGTCGTTGAATTTCAAAAACTGGTCAAATGGATGGACAGAATGCGGGCGATTCCGTCACCTAATGTTTGTTCCCTTGCGGATTTTCCACTTTTACTTAAAGCACGTCGGGAAGAATCCAGAAACCTCGGATTAAGAGGAGAATAGCAAGGATTGGATCTGTATCGAAGTCAACGGATCCAAGAATCGGTACGATGCTGGTTCGGATGCGGCCATTGCTGAAGGGAATGCAGTGGGCGGGAATGACAGCAATGACATCTTCATAAGAGATACTTTTAATGGAGGGAACGAATGAAAAAATCTTTTGTAGGGCTAATCTGTCTCTGTTTCATGTTTTTCGGATCTATGGCTTTTGCCCAGGACTTCTATTTGGATAAAATATCTAAAGATAAAAAAATCGCGGTCATTGAGGACCGAGAAGTCTCAAGGAGTTGGACCGTTCAAACCGGCGATGTCATCGAGGGGTGGAAAGTGATAAAAATTTCCGAAAATGAAGTGGAGTTGATGAAGATGACGGACGGCTCCGAATTTGCAACCCCAGTGATTACGTTGACAAAAATGCATAGCATCAGTGTAGAAAGTGATGCAAGCTCCGGAAACTAAGAGGCCGGGCTGCGGGATTGTGATACATGATCGAGGCTATGATCCCCCAGGCGTTTCCCGGGGCGTTTAGCCACTCGGTATTCGGCCGTGAGAGGGATATTTGTTTCGGAGGACAGATGCCGGGTGAACGCCTTGGCGAAGGTCCAGGCAGTAAAGAACAAGAAGGTGATTTTTATCGCAACCGGGCCTGTTTTTCCAGAATATAGATCAACTCCGGAATACCGATTTTCCCATCGCCATTGACATCTGCATGAATCTGAGTTGTGGCCGGAGAAATGCCGCCAGTAATCCGTAGACAGAAAACGGCATCCGATAGATCAACGATCCCATCATTGTTGACGTCCCCCTTCAGTATTATTCTAAAACTGATATCGGTCATATCCCGGCCAGCTTCAACGGC
>Ga0209347_1005957_pt1 | contig 11176 bp, 8 predicted proteins | sample AutmiccommuBRH23_FD_187382 | JGI IMG/M metagenome (GOLD analysis project Ga0209347, IMG submission 187382) | Deep subsurface microbial communities from Mt. Terri, Switzerland - Autotrophic microbial communities BRH/23 (SPAdes) (version 2) | ecosystem: Environmental > Aquatic > Deep subsurface >...
GTCAGCTCCAGGGCCGCTGCCGCCTGGCCAAGCTCGACAGCGAGGCCAATGCACAGCTGTCGACGCAACTTGGCATCCGCTCGATTCCCAGCCTGATCCTGTTCCGCAACGGCCGTGAAGTCGCCAGACAGAGCGGCGCCATGCCGTTGCCGCAGCTGATGGCGTGGCTGGCGCAGCACGGCGTGAAGTAAGTCACCGCAAGGAGGAAGTTCCGCTGAAATGTGCACGCAGCGCGTATACCGGAACGATTGTCGACGCCGTCGAGTCCACTGAACATCAGTGACTCAACAGGAGCGCCTTATGTTCGACAAGCCTTCGCATACATTCGAAATTAACTACATCTACCAGAACGATCCGCGCGCCGAGACCTATGACGCCGATGCGGACAGCCTGTCTCAGGGCGAAGCGGCTCGCCATCTCATCGAGCTACACAATGGCGACGCCGAGAACAGTCTGGTGATGCCTAAAGCGGGTGCTGACGAAGCACAGTTACTTGAGCAGGCCGAAGTCATGGGCATCACCGACATCCGCGTTACCCGTGTGCCCAAGCAGGAGAAAGGCGAAACCCCTGCCCATTACAAACAGCCCTGACCTGATAGCTCGCCCTGCAAGCAGGCAGGGCCCCTCAGTAGTAGTACCAGCGCAGTTGTAACTGGACTTCAGTTTCGGCCTCGGCGCGATGGCTGAAGCTACGCTCCAGGCCCAGACGCAGGCCGATATCGTCATACAGTTCGAACTGCTGAGCGAAGCTGATGCGTCGGCGCACTTCGCCGTTGTGGAAATAGTCGCCGCGCGCTTCAAGGAGCAGATTTCCCGCTCTATTCCGCCAGAGCAGTCCGCTATCGAAACCCGCGGCCGGACTGATGGCGGCGCCGAAATCCGGGTTGTGCTCAAGCCGGGCCGTAGCCAAAGCAAAGCCGAGCAGACCGTCTCCAAACTGCCACGTGAAGCCACCGCCGCCGTTGAGATGCCCCACCAGTCGATCCTGATCAGCCTCCGGCACGCGTTCCAACCCCGCGGCGACCTGCCAGGACCAGGGCCTCAGCAACGGCGTAACGGGCGTCAACGAACGAATTCCGGCCAGGTCCAGCCGTTGCAGCGTCCAGCGGTTGCCTTCGTACTGACGCATCCGCAGCTGGGCGATTTCAATCTGCGCGCCCATCGGAAAGCCTTCGAGATTGTCGAGCAGGTCGTGATAGGCCATGCGCAGCCCATACTCGGCGAAGGCTCGATCACCGTGGCTGCCGAGGCCGAACTGCAGCGTGCGTGACTCATGGCCATATTCAGGCAGAATCGGTCGCTCGACTTCCAGGCGAGGCGGCGGATTACGATTGATCGCTTGTAGCAGACGATAGCTTTGAGCGGCATTGGCCGCGTCGCGCTCCTCTCCAGTGACGCGATAGCGAACCAAGCGGTAAGCGCCGTCCTGAATCAAGGCGCGGCGTTCTGCCGGCAGTTCGAGATAGCCGCTCTGCTCAAGCAGCTGTGGATCGTCGGCCAGCTGGCGAACCCAGTTCAGCTCCTCGGTTTCGAGTGGCTCGGTGCGAGCCAGCAGTTCTCGCTCCCGCGAAGGGCGGTAATCGATGCCCTCGACAAGCCCTGCATCAATCACAGCGCGCACGGTGTCGGCCGGTATTGCAGTCAATGGAAACTGCGCAGTCAGCCTAAGCCCGGGTCGAGCGATTTCCAGCAATTCAAGCAGGCGGTACGAGCAATTCTCGTCAAAGAAGAAGTAATCGAAGCGAATCTGCTTGAGCTCCCAGACATGCTCAAGCATCCGCCCCGTCTCATCCGGCGTCAGATTCAGCCGGTATTCCCACAGATCACGATTCTCCAGGCGGCTGTACTCGCCGATCTTCTCGCTATACGGCAGCAGCGAAAACAATCCGGGATAGCCTCCCATCAGGCCCTTCCAAGCATAGAGGATGCTGTTATCCAACCCTTCGATGAAGGCCCCGAAATTGAGCGCGGAACTCAGCAGCGGACTGCCCTGTGTATCGATGTTGGCCTGATCGATGCGCAGCAGGGTATGACCGAACATCGATGATGGGCTGTTGAGATAGGCCGCCGGGAAGACCAGCACGGCGCTGTGCGGCGCGACTTCGGCGTACCAGGTTGCAAATTCGGAGCACTCGACCGCTGGCAGATCGGTCAGGTTCAACTGCTCGCGCAACCAACGGCTGCGCGCGGGATAAACGCATTGAGCATGCCGGTCACCCTGAGTCGCGGGAGCATAAAGGGCGGTGAGCGTCGCCGCGAGCTCAGCAGCCGGATCTTGCTCGCCGCCCTCCGCCAGGAAGAAGTCGTCATCATCGACATAGCTTCGCCAGCCACCAAGCTTGCCGCGCTCGTAATGACCAAGCGAATGCCAGTAGGTCTCGTCGGCAAGCCGATGCAACGCAGAAACAGGGGGTGGAGAAGCCAGCACGACGGCGCTTAGGCTACATAGCGCCAGCAATAGCAGGGGTCGAAGCATATTCGGCCAATGGCAAGCGGATATGAAAGTGCCCGCCGGAGCGGGCACAATGGTAGGCGCGTGAAACTCAGGCCTGCTCGACGTACTGAGCCAGACGAGCATCCGCTTTGAGCACCGCCAGGGTAGCAGCATGGACCTGTTCGGCGGTCACATCGGCGGAGCTGAAGATTTCGTCGAAGTGCGCCTGGGTGACGCTGGCGAAATGTGCGCGATCCTCAGGCTTGATGCCCAGCACGACGGCATAGGTCGTCAGCGCCTCACCTTCGCCCATGGCCATGTCTTCAGACAGTTCGGTCATGATGCTGCCGAGCACCAGCATCGGTTTGCCGTTGTACTGCAACGCCCCATCAGTGGAGCAACCATTGGTACCGGAGGTCATGCCGAAGGTGGCGTTACCGGATGTCCCGTTGGTGATCGAAGCCACTAGGTGCGACGGCAGACCGCGCTGACCTTCGAACAGCATGTTGCCCCAGCCGCAACCCGGCCCACCCGGAGCGGTGGCGAAGGCACTGGCGGAAGCGGTAAGGAGCAGGGACGCTAGCAGAATCCGTTTCATGATCGTTCTCTTTGGTGGATAACCGGCGCCCTCGCCGGCTGCGCTGTAGCTTTGGCAGGGCAGTGGACAGTGTCAAGCTAAAAAGGCCCGCACCGCTGAACAGTTCAAGCTAAAGCCGCCGAGACCTTTCCGCCTACCACATAGCCATACCGCCCAGCCAAATACCAACGCGTCAGCATTAGCTGTGCAGCGACATGTCATATCGCCATCTTTCATGATAGTTTCCGCGACCGCGCGTCAAGGAGCGCGCATGTCCGCAATTACAAGGAGCTGTCGTGAAACTAACCCCTTTCATTCTCGCCGGTATGATTCTCGCATCTACCGGCTGCGCGAGCGGCCTGAATTCATATCAGAAATCCGAACTTCGCCACTATGAAGCCGCCGGGCTGGCGGTCGAAGAGAAAAGCCCCGCCCTCGGGACGGCACTCGGCCTGCTACCCGGCGGTGGCTCGTTCTACGGTCGGGAGTACGGTTTCGGCGTGGTCAACTTGCTGTTCTGGCCCCTGTCCATCCTGTGGGACCCGGTAAGCGGGCACAGCGCAGCGGAAACGATCAACTATCACGCGACCAAGCAGCACGTCAGCAAGCTGGAAAACAGCGAGATGGACGCGCTGGAAGATCAATTGGCGCAGAACCAGATCGATCTGACCCACTACACCCTGCAAAAGCGCAAGATCGAAGCGAAGTACGACTTCAACTGATTGCTTGGCCGGCAACGGCCCAGGCCCGCAACCGGCTTCGCGCCAGCCGCTGAGGGGTGCTTCAACTGCCCGAAAGCGCCTCGCGCGTCACCAGATCCATGAAGGCCTGCGCCAGCGGCGACTGCTCCTGGCGGCGCTTGACCAGCCACACGGCTGTGGTGGCGTCCTGATCCGACAGGGTGCGGAAGCGCACTCCGTCGATACGGATGCGGCGAAAGGATGCCGGCAGCACCGACACGCCCAATCCCGCCGCGACCAGTCCGATAATTGTCAGAGCCTCGTTCGCTTCCTGCGCGATGCGCGGGCTGAATCCCGCCTGTCGCGCCAGATTGAGCAACTGATCGTAGAGCCCGGTGCCGTAGCTGCGCGGAAAGAACACGAAGGGCTCGTCGGCCAGCTCCGCCAGAGCCAGGCCCTCCTCCCCTGCTTCGGCAAGCGAATGCCCCGTATGCATCAGCGCTACCAGTGGCTCGCTGAACAGCTCGACGGTCTGCAGGCCCGGCGGCAAGGCAAAGGGACGGATCATGCCGACCTGCAGCGTCTCGTCCTGCACCGCGTCGATCACCTGCTTGCTGGTCATCTCCTGCAGCGCAAGGTGCACCGCTGGGAAGGCCTGGCGAAAGGCCAGAATCGCCCGCGGCAGAATTGACGTAAAGGGCGCTGACGAGGTGAAGCCGACCTGCAACTCGCCGATCTCACCCTGCTCGGCACGCCGCACCACATCGACCGACTTGTCCACCTGAGCCAGCGTGCGCCGGGTCTCGTCGAGAAACAGCCGCCCCGCGTCGGTCAGAGAAACCCGGCGGTTGGTGCGGTCGAACAGGCGCACGCCCAGCTCCTGTTCCAGAGCCTGGATCTGCTGGCTAAGCGGCGGCTGAGAGATGCGCAGCAGTTCGGCTGCTCGACCGAAGTGCAGCTCTTCGGCCACCGCCACGAAATAGCGTAGATGTCTCAGTTCCACGTGCGCTCCAAACGATTCGTAAAACATATCAATAAGGTCGAATAATATATTGGATAGCTTAAACAAAGCTTCCTATCATTTCGCCCATAAACCCGAACAACAGCAGTCGCGCCCCTTGATCGAAAAGGGATCACAGGCGTAACGGGCTGCTTTTGGCCGGAAAAAGCGAATCGGACAGAGGTCTCCATCGTGAGCAGTACGCACGGCGCCAGTGGCGCGTCAGCAGAGATACCTGCGCCTGGCGCGCCCATCAGCCATACCGAGAAAGGCACGCAGCGCTTCGCGCGCACTGCCCTGGCCCTGTTCGCTGGCGGCTTCGCCACCTTCGCCCTGCTGTACTGCGTGCAGCCGATGATGCCCATGCTGTCGCAGGCGTTCGGTATCAACGCAGCGCAGAGCAGCCTGATCCTTTCGCTCTCGACCCTGACACTGGCCGTCGGATTGCTGATCACCGGACCGATCTCCGATGCCATCGGCCGCAAGCAGGTGCTGGTCGTCTCCCTGCTCGCTGCCGCCATGTTCACCGTCGGCAGTGCACTCGCACCCAGCTGGGAAGGCGTACTGCTGATGCGCGCGTTGGTCGGCTTGGCGCTCAGCGGGGTGGCTGCGGTGGCCATGACCTACTTGAGCGAAGAGATCCACCCGCACCACCTCGGCCTGGCGATGGGGCTGTATATCGGCGGCAATGCCATCGGCGGCATGAGCGGACGCTTGCTGAGCGGCGTGCTGGTGGACTACCTGTCGTGGCACAGCGTGCTCGGAGTGATGGGCGGTCTGGCGCTACTGGCGGCGCTGTTGCTCTGGCGCTTCCTGCCGGAGTCGCGGCACTTCCACCCACGCCCGTTGCGCCTACGCGGCTTGCTGCAGGGCTACACGCTGCATTTTCGCGATGCCGGCCTGCCGTGGCTGTTCCTGCAGGGGTTCCTGCTGATGGGCAGCTTCGTCACGCTGTACAACTACATCGGCTATCGGCTGATTGCCGAGCCGTTCCACCTCAGCCAGACCATGATCGGCCTGCTGGCGGTGCTCTATCTGTCGGGCATCTACAGTTCGGCACAGGTGGGCGCGCTCGCTGATCGCTTCGGCCGGCGCCGAGTGTTCTGGCTGGTGATCGCTCTGATGCTGGCAGGCGTGGCCCTGACCCTGTTCGACCGACTGCCGCTGGTACTGCTGGGCATGCTGCTGTTCACCTTCGGTTTCTTTGGCGCCCATTCGGTGGCCAGCAGCTGGATCGGCCGCCGCGCGCAACAGGCTCGCGGCCAGGCGTCGTCGCTCTATCTGTTCAGCTACTACCTGGGCTCGAGCATCGCCGGCACGCTGGGCGGGGTCTTCTGGCACGCTGCCGGCTGGGACGGCGTAGGTCTGTTCATCGCCTCGCTGTTGCTGATCGCCCTCGCTGTAGCCCTGCACCTGGCGCGCCTGCGCCCACTGCCGGAGCCGCAAGCGGCTCACTGAGCCGGTAAAGCAAAACGCCCCGCAAATGCGGGGCGTTTTCCTGGAGCCGCTGGCAAATCAGCCGTGGTACTGCGCCGACAGCTCGTGGACCGACTCGATGAAGGCGCCGGCATGAGCGGGATCGACTTCCGGCGTGATGCCGTGGCCCAGGTTGAACACGTGGCCTTCGCCATGGCCGAAACTGGCCAGAATGCGCGCCACCTCCGCGCGGATGGCATCGGGCTTGGCATAGAGCACGCTCGGGTCCATGTTGCCCTGCAGTGCGACCTTGCCGCCGACGCGGCGGCGTGCCTCGCCGATATCGCAGGTCCAGTCCAGCCCCAGCGCTTCGACGCCCGAGTCGGCCATCGATTCCAGCCAGAGGCCGCCGCCCTTGGTGAACATGATGACCGGCACGCGGCGGCCGTCATGTTCGCGAATCAGGCCATCGACGATCTTGCGCATGTAGGCCAGGGAGAACTCCTGATAGGCCGCGGCCGACAGGCTGCCACCCCAGGAATCGAAGATCTGCACCGCCTGGGCACCGGCGAGGATCTGGCCATTGAGGTAGCTGGTGACCGACTGCGCCAGCTTGTCCAGCAGGGCGTGCATCGCCTGCGGGTTCTCGTAGAGCATCGCCTTGGACTTGCGGAAATCCTTCGACGAGCCGCCCTCGACCATGTAGGTCGCCAGGGTCCAGGGGCTGCCGGAGAACCCGATCAGCGGCACGCGGCCATTGAGTTCACGGCGAATGGTACGCACTGCGTCCATCACATAGCCCAGGTCCTTCTCCGGATCGGGAATCGGCAGCGCCTCGATGTCCGCAGCGGTGCTCACCACCTTCTTGAAGCGCGGTCCCTCGCCGGTCTCGAAGTACAGCCCCAAACCCATGGCGTCCGGCACGGTGAGGATGTCGGAGAAGAGGATCGCGGCATCCAGCGGATAGCGATCCAGCGGCTGCAGCGTCACCTCGCAAGCGAGTTCGGGATTCATGCACAGGCTCATGAAGTCACCGGCCTTGGCGCGGCTGGCCCGGTACTCGGGCAGATAGCGGCCGGCCTGGCGCATCATCCACACCGGGGTGACGTCGACAGGCTGCTTGAGCAGGGCACGAAGGAAGCGGTCGTTCTTCAAGGCGGTCATGGCAGGGTTCCAGCGTAAAAGTGCCGTGCATTGTCGCAAAGCAGAAAAAAAAAGGCACGGCGAGCGCCGTGCCATTTAGCTATGGGCTTGATTCAAATCAGGCCACTCCGGGCGCCCTTCGATGCCCGGCAACGCCCGATCAGACGCCGAGATAATCCATGATGCCTTCGGCAGCCTGACGACCTTCGAAGATCGCCGTCACCACCAGGTCGGAGCCGCGGACCATGTCGCCGCCGGCAAAGATCTTCGGGTTGCTGGTCTGGTGCTTGAACTGACCCACCTCAGGTGCCACGACGCGGCCCTGGTTGTCGATCTGGATGCCCTGGGCTTCGAACCACGGCGCCGGGCTCGGACGGAAACCAAAGGCGATGACCACGGCATCGGCCGGCAGCACCTGCTCGGAACCCGGAATCGGCTCCGGGCTGCGGCGACCGCGGGCGTCTGGTGCGCCGAGACGTGTCTCGACCACCTTTACACCCTCAACCTTGCCTTCGCCGACGATGGCGATGGGTTGGCGGTTGAAGAGGAACTTCACGCCCTCTTCCTTGGCGTTCTTCACTTCGCGGCGCGAGCCCGGCATGTTCGCCGCATCACGACGGTAGGCGCAGGTCACGCTCTTCGCACCCTGGCGAATGGAGGTGCGGTTGCAGTCCATCGCGGTATCACCGCCGCCCAGCACCACGACCTTCTTGCCCTTCATGTCGATGAAGTCTTCGGCAGACTTCTCGAAGCCGAGGTTGCGGTTGACGTTGGCGATGAGGAAATCCAGCGCGTCGTACACGCCCGGCAGGTCCTCACCGGGGAAGCCGCCCTTCATGTAGGTGTAGGTGCCCATGCCCATGAACACGGCATCGTAATCGGCCAGCAGCTGGTCGATGGTGATGTCCTTGCCTACCTCGGTGTTAAGACGGAATTCGATGCCCATGCCGCCGAAGATTTCGCGACGACGGCTGAGTACGGTCTTCTCCAGCTTGAACTCGGGAATGCCGAAGGTCAGCAGACCGCCGATCTCGGGGTTCTTGTCGAACACCACTGGGGTTACGCCGTTGCGCACGAGAATATCGGCACAGCCCAGCCCTGCCGGGCCGGCACCGATGATCGCGACTTTCTTGCCGGTCGGCTTGACCTTGGACATGTCGGGCCGCCAGCCCATGGCGAAGGCGGTATCGGCGATGTACTTCTCCACCGAGCCGATGGTCACCGCACCAAAGCCATCATTCAGGGTGCAGGCGCCCTCGCAGAGGCGATCCTGCGGGCAGACGCGGCCGCAGACTTCCGGCAGGGTGTTGGTCTGGTGCGCCAGCTCGGCGGCCGCGAGGATGTTGCCCTCGGAGACCAGCTTGAGCCAGTTGGGAATGTAGTTGTGGACCGGGCACTTCCACTCGCAATAGGGGTTGCCGCAACCCAGGCAGCGGTGGGCCTGTTCGCAGGCCTGCTGCGGCTTGAAGGGCTCGTAGATCTCGACGAACTCCTTCTTGCGCTGGCGCAGCAGCTTCTTCTTCGGATCCTTGCGCCCGACCTCGATGAACTGGAAGTCGTTATTCAGACGTTCAGTCATTTCAAAACCTCTCAACAGCAACCGTAGGCAATACATACGGCTGCAAGACAATCAGGGTGAGCAGCGGCCCCGCGTTGGCTGGGGCCGCTGCCTGAAGCGGCTTATTGTTATTGCGGGTTGGCCCGGGTGCTCGACAGCAGCGAAGCCAGGTTGGCCGCCTTGGGCTTGACCAGCCAGAACCGACGCAGGTAGTCGTCGAGATTATCCAGCAGCTCAGCCCCCCACTCACTCGCGGTTTCAGCAACGTATTCGCGCAGCACGTCCTGCAGATGGCTGCGATAGGCTTCCATCGCCTCGCCGGTGATGCGCTGCAGGTTGACCAGCTCGTTGTTCACCCGGTCCACGAAACTGTTGTCCATGTCCAGCACATAGGCGAAACCACCGGTCATGCCCGAGCCAAAGTTGTGTCCGGTCTTGCCAAGCACGCAGACGAAGCCACCTGTCATGTACTCGCAGCAATGGTCGCCAGTACCCTCGACAACTGCGTGGGCGCCAGAGTTGCGCACCGCGAAACGCTCACCCGCGGTACCTGCAGCGAACAGCTTGCCGCCGGTAGCGCCGTACAGACAGGTGTTGCCGATGATCGCCGAATCCTGGGACCGATAGCTGGCGCCCTGCGGCGGCGTGACCACCAGCTTGCCGCCGGTCATGCCCTTGCCGACGTAATCGTTGGCATCGCCTTCCAGATAGAGATTGAGGCCACCGGCGTTCCAGACGCCGAAGCTCTGGCCGGCAGTGCCTTTGAAGCGGAAGGTGATCGGCGCACCGGCCATGCCCTGGTTGCCATGCTGGCGAGCGATCTCGCCGGAGACACGGGCACCAATGGAGCGGTCGCAGTTACAGACATCCAGCTCGAACTCGCCACCGCTCTTGGCATCGATGGCGCCTTTGGCCAGCTTGACCATTTCTTCGGCCAGCAGGCCCTGGTCGAACGGCGGGTTCTTCTCGACCAAGCAGAATTGCGGCTTGTCGGCGGCGATGTTGCTGCTGCCGAGCAGGGGCGACAGATCCAGGTTGTTCTGCTTGGCCGTTTCACCCGGCAGCACTTCGAGCAGATCGGTACGCCCGATCAGCTCGCCCAGACTACGCACGCCCAGCTTGGCCAGCCACTCGCGGGTTTCTTCGGCGACGAACTGGAAGAAGTTGACCACCATGTCGACGGTGCCGATGAAGTGATCCTTGCGCAGCTGCTCATTCTGCGTGGCAACGCCGGTGGCGCAGTTGTTCAGGTGGCAGATGCGCAGGTACTTGCAGCCCAGCGCAATCATCGGCGCAGTACCGAAGCCAAAGCTTTCAGCGCCGAGGATCGCGGCCTTGATCACGTCGAGGCCAGTCTTCAGGCCGCCATCGGTCTGCACCCGGACCTTGCCGCGCAGGTCGTTGCCGCGCAGGGTCTGGTGGGTTTCGGCCAGGCCGAGCTCCCACGGCGAGCCGGCATAGCGAATGGAGGTCAGCGGCGAAGCGCCGGTGCCACCGTCGTAGCCGGAGATGGTGATGAGGTCGGCATAGGCCTTAGCCACACCGGCGGCGATGGTACCCACGCCCGGCTCGGCCACCAGCTTGACCGACACAAGCGCCTGCGGGTTGACCTGCTTGAGGTCGAAGATCAGCTGGGCCAGATCCTCGATGGAGTAGATGTCGTGGTGCGGCGGCGGGGAGATCAAGGTGACGCCCGGTACCGCGTAACGCAGCCGCGCGATCAGGCCATTGACCTTGCCACCGGGCAGCTGGCCGCCTTCACCGGGCTTGGCGCCCTGGGCGACCTTGATCTGCAGTACTTCGGCATTGACCAGGTATTCCGGCGTGACACCGAAGCGGCCGGTCGCTACCTGCTTGATCTTCGAGCTGCGCTCGGTGCCGTAGCGAGCCGGGTCTTCACCGCCCTCACCTGAGTTCGAGCGCGCGCCAATGCGGTTCATCGCCGCGGCGATGGCTTCGTGGGCTTCCGGCGACAGGGCGCCCAGCGAAATACCAGCGGAATCAAACCGCTTGAGAATCGCCTCAAGCGGCTCGACCTCTTCCAACGCCAGCGGCTGCTCAGCCACCTTGACCTTGAGCAAGTCGCGGAGCATGGCCACCGGACGCTGGTCGACCAACGCGGTGTATTCCTTGAAGCGGCTGTAATCGCCGCTCTGCACCGCCACCTGCAGCGCGCTGACTACATCCGGGTTGTACGCGTGGTATTCGCCACCGTAGACGAACTTCAGCAGGCCACCCTGCTGGATCGGCTTGCGGCTGCTCCAGGCTTCGGCGGCCAGCGCCTTCTGCTCGGCCTCCAGATCCTCGAAGCGCGCCCCCTTGATACGGCTGGCAACGCCGCGGAAGCTGAGGTCCACGACTTCTTCAG